>ERZ837910.1655-NODE-1655-length-30111-cov-10.789327_pt1 | contig 30111 bp, 35 predicted proteins | sample MGYA00519940_ERZ837910 | MGnify/ENA primary metagenome ERZ837910 (study PRJEB31850, sample SAMEA3708825) | human gut metagenome | biome: human gut; feature: human-associated habitat; material: faeces | place: China | collected 2014 ... | reverse complement strand
GGGTAATTCCTTACTGGCTGTAAGGGGTATTAACCATAAATATATTGTAGTAGAATGAGTAAAGGAGGATACCATGTACTGTAAAAGGTGCGGAACAGAATTAAGGGAAAATGATACATTCTGCTATTATTGCGGAAATCGAATCGGATGGATGCAGCGGATGTTGTCTAGTAAGGCATTTATAGGAAGTGTGATTGCGGTTTTTGTTGTTATCATTGCGGCAGTACTTACCTATTTTATATGGACAGGGAAAATTACGATGCCGTCGTTTGATAAGGGTCAGACGGCAGAGCAGAATAAGATTGTGGATTCAGGAAAATCCGGAAAGGATTCAGATAATCCGGCAGCAAAGGCAACAGCTACACCGGCACCGACTGCTACGCCGTATGCGTTTACTCCATCGGATGTAACGAAGACGATGAAGAAAGAGATGAAACCTTTGACAGAACGGCTGAAACCATTTTTGGCATACAGCGCATCGTTTTATGCAAATGGTTCCCACAGGTTTAAATTTGACACGACCTTTGTGACGACGATGGCAATTTTTAATTTGGAACATTCGGATAAGACACTGCGGTATGGTGATTCAATGTCCAAAGTGAAGAAGGAAGCTAAGAAAGAAATTAAAAAGATTTTTGGCAGCAATTACAAATACAAATTTGCGTATACCGGAACATATCCGGGGTATGTATACCGTCCGACCGGAAATACAATTGTGTTTAATTCCATGCGGATTCCGGGAAAAGATTATCAGATGAAAGTGAAAAAGATTACCGAATATGAAGAGGGTAAATACAAACTTACAGTGGAAGCATATCTGACAAACACGGGCAGTAGTGTCAAAGGAGTATCGCAAAAATACAAAGTGTATTTGGAAAAAGACGACAGCTCTGAATTTGGGTTTGTTGTCAGCAAAATTAAATTATAAGAAAAGCAAATGAAAAAAGAACTGATTCTGCGGAATCAGTTCTTTTTGGATTCTATGCAATTAGTCCAATGTATATGGCATCAAGGATACGTGACGGGCACGTTTGATTGCTACAGTCAAAGCTCTCTGATGCTTTGCACATGTACCGGTAATTCTTCTAGGAAGAATTTTACCTCTTTCGGACATATATCGTTTCAGTTTTGCAACATCTTTGTAATCAATGTAATCATGCTCTTTGTCAGAACAGAATGCACAAACTTTTTTTCTTCTACGTGGGCCTCTTCTTCTCATTGGAGAATCGCCTCTGTCTTTATTGTAAGCCATCGTTAAAACCTCCTATAAAATTCTTGTATCAAGAGCTAAGCCTAGTTAAATGGCAGTCCGTCTTCGATACCATCCGGAATGTTCATGAAGTCATCATTTGCTGCTGCGTTTGGCTGTGGAGCACCGCCACCAAAGTTTCCACCCTGGGCTGCGTTTGCATCCGCTGTGCTTTTGCGCTCTGCAAATTCGATTTCTTCAGCAATAATCTGGACACTGTATACTTTTTCACCGTTGTTGTTGGTGTAATTGTCGTTCTGAATACGACCGGTCATCAACATACGGGAACCTTTGCGGAAATATTTTTCCACAAATTCAGCCTGACGGCCAAATGCAGTACAGTTAAAAAAATCGGTATCGGTATCACCCTGACGGGCAAAACGACGATTTACTGCAATGCCAAATCTGGCAATAGCCAATGAATTTTCACCCTGGGAATAACGAATCTCAGGGTCACGGGTCAGATTACCCATTAAAATTACCTTATTCATGGAAGACTCCTCCTTATCTTATGCCTCCTGTTTTACGCATAAGTATCTGAGCACGTTGTCCATAATGCGAAGTCTCTGTTCCAATTCAGCCGGAGCACTTGGCTCAGCGTCGAACTGAATAAAGTAATAAAAGCCTTCACCCATCTTCTGAATTTCATAAGCAAGTTTTTTCTTGCCCCATTCATCGACGTTTGTAATCGTTCCGCCAAGAGAAGTGATATACTCTTTTGCCTTCTCGACGGTGGCATTTCTTACTTCGTCTTCAACTTTTGCACTAACAACTAAAGCTAATTCATACTTATTCATAGTTGCTTGCACCTCCTTTTGGTCTCTGGCTCTTCCAATCTATACACTTCATAGAGGAAGAACAAGGAATATGATTAAATATCACGGAGTTAAATTATAACACAGAGGGTAGGCAATTACAAGAAAAATTTACAAAAATCCACGAAAACTTTTCTCGACGGTTTTTCGAGGTACCATTACCTGATGACTGCATTTTGTGCAGCGTAGGCGGAAATCCATACCTACCCGTAAAATTTCCCAGCAATTTTCGCCGCAGGGGTGAGGTTTCTTCATTTTAATCTTTTGTCCTACTGAAAAATCCATCGTAATCTGTCCTTTCTGTAAATTATTTGTCCTCGGATTGCTACAAAAAATATTTAATCAACATGACAATGAAAAAGCCAAGGAAGAAGAGGATGAGAAAGAGCTGGAATCCGGTGTCCGCTCGGTCAATCCATCCCTGCTTTTCTGCCTTTCGCAGTTTGTCATAGTCGACATCGCCGTCAATAATGTCTTTAATACGGTCTTTGAAACGATATTCTTCTGACATGAAAAGCCCTCCTTGTTACTTTTTCTTGTTAATCTTTTCTAATGATATGTTGTCCTCGATGTAAACGGTGTAACTGTTTTTGGTAAAGGATACTTTCATTAAAAAGCCCGATTTAACCTGTTTTTCATTTAATCGGAAATAAGCTGAATAATTTCCTTTTTTCTCATCAAAGTCATCAATTTTGATACAGTGTTTTTCTGACTTTAAATAATTATAGTAGGTTTTGGCATCGGATATTCCTTTGTCACCGGCAACATCGGTGTAGTAGTAGGTTATCATACCATGGTCGCTTGTGGATGAAGTATCAATGGTATCCATGCTGCAGTTAGTACCGCAGACAGTTGTGATGGATTTGATGTTCATGCCAAGCATCGAATGAACTTCCGGTTTTTTGTAGCCACAACCCGTCAAGGCGAGTGTGGCTACAAGAAACAGAAGTGATAATAATTTCTTCTTCATAATATTAAGCTTTCAGTGTATCATACAGTCCTTTTACTGTAGGATAGATTTCTTTGAATTTTGCGTATTTCTTATCGTATTTAGCAGCAAGTGCAGGATCCGGTTTTTCTGTGCCGATAACTTTGACAATCTTGTCAGCAGCTTCCTGAACGGATGCATATTCGCCACAGGCAACAGCAGCTAACATGGCGCCGCCAAGACCAGGACCTTCTTCACTCTCGATAATGTTTACGTTGATGTTTAATACATTTGCCATGATTTTGCGCCACAAAGGACTCTTTGCGCCACCGCCACAGATTTTTGTCTCTGTAATGTTAATGCCAAGGTCTTTTGCAATTTCATAGCAGTCACGCATAGCAAATGCAACACCTTCCAAAACAGCCTGTGTCATGTCAGCACGTGTTGTGTCCATCGACATACCGATGAAGAGTGCTCTGGCATCCGGGTTGTTATGAGGAGAACGCTCGCCCATCAGATATGGGAGATAGTAAACGTTGTTCTCGCCGAGTTTATCGTCGGTAATTGGCTCCTGCTCTTTGCCATAATCTTTGGTTCCGATAATTTCATCCATCCACCATTTGTTACAGGAAGCAGCACTGAGCATGCAGCCCATCAAATGGAAGTTTCCGTCTGCGTGGTCGAAAGAATGAAGAGCGTTGAAACGGTCTACGCCAAATTCTTTGCTGGAAATGAAAATGGTTCCGGAAGTACCAAGTGAGATATTACATCCACCGTCACCAACCGTTCCGGTACCAACTGCAGCAGCAGCGTTATCACCGGCGCCGGCAGCAATTTTGCAATTGGTTGTAAGACCAAGGGTAGCAGCAGCATCTTCGGTAAGAGAACCGGTTACTTCATAACTTTCAAATAATTTTGGAAGTTGTTCTTCTTTTACGTCACAGATTTCCATCATTTCTTTGGACCAGCATTTATTCTTTACGTCCAAGAGAAGCATACCGGATGCATCGGAGTAATCACAGCTGTGAACGCCTGTCATTTTGTATGCGATGTAATCTTTTGGCAGCATAATCTTTGCAATTTTAGCAAAGTTTTCCGGCTCATTTTCTTTTACCCAGAGAATTTTCGGAGCAGTAAATCCGGCAAATGCAATGTTTGCGGTATACTCAGAAAGTTTTTCTTTTCCGATTTCGTTGTTTAAGTAATCAACCTGTTTGGTTGTACGTCCGTCGTTCCAAAGAATGGCCGGACGGATTACGTTATCATTCTCATCGAGAATAACAAGACCGTGCATCTGTCCACCGAAACTAATGCCGGCAACTTCAGAAGCATCAAAACCGTCTACCAGCTTTTTGATACCGTCCACAACAGCATCCCACCAGTCTTCCGGTTTCTGCTCAGACCATCCCGGCTGAGGGAAAGATAATGGATATTCATTTGAAACGATATTGCAGATTTTACCGTTTCCTTCCATTAAAAGCAGTTTTACTGCTGATGTTCCTAAATCAACACCAATGTAATACATAATGTACCTCCTGATTTGTTTTTGTTGGATTCCTAAGAATCTCTGTATTGATAGAAAGCGACCCGCAAGCGAGTCGCTTTCTTATACTTTACGCTATTTGTTTATTAAGCGAATGGGTTCTCTGTTGGGTAACGAACACCTGCCGGCTGGTTATAACCAATTTCCTCAACCGGAACACCGATATACTTGAATACTTCGTACAATGTTTTGCCAAAGTGACCGAATGCAACAGCACCATGGTGAGGATAGTTACCTTCAATCAATACGTGGCGATAGAAGCGGCCCATCTCAGGAATTGCAAAAATACCAATTGCTCCGAAGGAACGTGTGGCAACCGGAAGAACTTCACCGTGTGCGATGTAAGCACGAATCTGTGCATCGGCTGTGCTCTGCAGACGGAAGAATGTGATATCGCCAGGAACGATGTCACCTTCCAAAGTTCCGTTTGTAACTTCGATTGGAAGTGAACGAGCCATAATCTTCTGATATTTCATCTCATGAGCAGTCAGCTTGCAAGCTGCTGTATTTCCGCAATGGAATCCCATGAATGTATCTTTTAATGTATAAGTGCCATATTTGCCCTTGATATCTTCTTCGTACAAGTCAGCAGGAACAGAGTTGTTAATGTCAAGAAGTGTTACAGCATCCTGGCTTACAACAGTTCCGATGAACTCAGAAAGTGCTCCGTAGATATCTACCTCGCAGGATACCGGAATACCCTGTGCTGTCAAACGGCTGTTTACATAGCAAGGTACGAATCCAAACTGTGTCTGGAATGCAGGCCAGCATTTACCGGCGATTGCTACATATTTGCGGTAACCTTTGTGCTCTTCAATCCAGTCAAGAAGTGTCAACTCATACTGAGCAAGTTTTGCAAGGATTTCAGGTTTTTTGTTACCTGCACCAAGCTCTTTCTCCATGTCAGCAACTACGCCAGGAATTCTTTCGTCTCCCTCATGTTTATTGAATGCTTCGAACAAGTCAAGTTCGGAGTTCTCTTCAATTTCAACGTTCATGTTGTAAAGCTGTTTGATTGGAGCGTTACAAGCAAGGAAGTTAAGTGGACGTGGACCAAAGCTGATAATCTTTAAGTTGTTCAATGCTACGACTGCACGTGCAATCGGAACGAACTCATGAATCATGTCAGCGCAATCCTCAGCAGTTCCAACCGGATACTCAGGGATGTATGCTTTTGTATTTCTCAATTTCAAGTTGTAGCTTGCATTGAGCATACCACAGTAAGCATCTCCACGGCCATCCATCAGGCTGTTGCCGGATTCCTCAGCAGCGGCACAGAACATAACCGGACCGTCAAAGTGTTTTGCCAACAAAGTCTCAGAAATTTCCGGACCGAAGTTACCTAAGTATACGCAAAGAGAATCGCAGCCGGCTTTTTTGATATCTTCCAAAGCTTCGACCATCTGAATCTCACTTTCTACGATACATACAGGACATTCATAAATGTCATCTGCTCCATATTTTTTTGTGTAAGCTTCTACCAAAGCTTTTCTTCTGTTTACAGAAAGTGACTCAGGGAAACAGTCACGGCTTACTGCAACAATTCCGATTTTGGTTTTTGGCATGTTGTTTAAGTTCATTTTTAAAAACCATCCTTTCTTTATATAAATAGTAATCGTTTACTGTGCCTGATAAAACAAGCACTCTTGAAACAAAATCAGTACCTTCATTTTATACTATATGTGTGCAAAATGCAACAGAATTTTACACCGGATTAAAAGTCTACATGGTCGGGGTCGCCGTGCATTTCATTTTTGTTTAAGGCATCAATTTTTTCGATATCTTCGGTGCTTAATTCAAAATCAAAAACCTGCGAATTGCTGAGGATTCGGGCTTCTTTGGTGGATTTTGGAATTGTGACGATGCCGTTTTGCGCATCGTAGCGCAGAATAATCTGTGCAATATTTTTTTCATACTTTTCGGCAAGGCTTTGCAGAACCGGGTCGTCAAAGCACGCACCACGGGCGAGCGGACTCCATGCCTCCGGTACGATATTGTGTTTCTTACAGTAGTTACGAAGTCCTTTTCTCGTTAAATAAGGGTTACATTCAAACTGGTCAACGGCCGGTGCAATGTTTGCATGGACACTTAATTCTTCTAAGTGGTGCGGTAAAAAGTTGCTTACGCCGATGGCCTTTACAAGTCCCTCTTCATATAATTGTTCCAGCACATGCCACGTTTCTTTGATTTTGCCGGGTATTGGCCAGTGGATGAGATATAAATCGACGGCGTCTACACCAAGGTTATCTAAACTTTTTTCGAATGATTCACGCTGGCGGCTTTCGCGCTGCATGTCGTTCCAAAGTTTAGTTGTAATAAATAAATCGTCTCGTGGAATTCCACTGTCTTTAATTCCTTCACCGACTTCTTTTTCGTTTTCGTAAAATGCGGCAGTATCAATCAGGCGGTATCCGTGTCTGATGGCTGTCGAAACGGCGAAAGTGGTTTCTTCCTTGGAATTGTAAACGCCAAGCCCGAAAATAGGCATAGCTACACCATTGTTTAAGGTTACGGTTGATTGTAAAGACTGCATAGGATATTCTCCTGTTCCGTTTTTTTTTGAGTAGATTTTATTATATGGAAGCGAGGGTGTCAAGAGGGGAGGGGTTTTGAGGAGCGGCAAGATAACAGAAAAGATTCCCCTCTTGACACGTTGCGGAGGGTGAAGGGGGACGTTTATGAAACCTAAATATTCAAGTAAGGCAAAAGGAGTTGTTGTGGGAGTGTTCGAGGGTTAAGCAACTGTAAGAGCAAAATAAATAGAAAGAGTTGTTGTGTAAGCGTTGCGTTTTTTAGATTCCAGTGATTCAGCAGAAAACTTTTGTGACTCGTGGGTTTTGAGTACGTCGGTATGCGGCACTGGTAGTTTCAGTGCCCATACCGTTACGCACTCAATAAGTGAGAACGCCCACGAGACGCAAAACTTTTCTGCTGAATTACGGAAATAAAAAAGAATCCGCACGCTAACACTCACAACGAAATTCCACTATTGCCTAAACCCGCAAAATAGGGTAAACTAAAGAACGTATCTAAGACACGTACTTTCGAAAGGGAGGCAGATATGAGACGAGTAGCTTTTTTGACCAGTGGTGGTGACTGCCAGGCTCTGAACGCGACAATGCGCGGCGTGGCAAAAACATTGTATAATGCAGACCCGGACACACAGATTATCGGTATCCTTGAGGGGTATAAGGGTTTGATGTATGAAAAGTATGTAGAAATGAAACCGCTTGATTTTTCCGGTATTTTGACGGAAGGTGGAACGATTCTTGGGTCTTCGAGACAGCCATTTAAAAATATGAGAAAGCCGGATGCCAACGGCATGGATAAAGTGGCAGCGATGGTGAATACTTACCATAAATTAAATCTTGATTGTCTTGTGATTTTGGGAGGAAATGGTACACAGAAATCCGCCAATATGCTGCGGGAGGAAGGCTTAAATGTAGTAGGGCTTCCAAAAACCATTGACAATGACATCTGGGGAACGGATATGACATTTGGTTTCCAGAGTGCCGTGGATATTGCGACTACGGCGATTGACTGTATTCACACGACAGCGTATTCGCACGGAAGAGTATTTATCGTGGAAGTTATGGGACATAAAGTTGGATGGCTTACACTTCATGCCGGGATTGCCGGGGGAGCAGATGTGATTTTGATTCCGGAAATACCATATGATATTGACGCTGTGGTACAGGCAATTCAGAAGCGCACGGATGCCGGAAAGCGTTTTTCGATTCTGGCAGTGGCAGAGGGTGCAATTAGTAAGGAGGACGCACTTCTTACGAAGAAAGAGAGAAAAGCAAAATTAAAGAATAATCCATATCCAAGTGTTTCCTATAAAATAGGAGCAGAGATTGAGGAGCGCACCGGGCAGGAAATTCGCATTACGGTGCCGGGACACACACAACGCGGGGGAAGTCCGTGTGCGTATGACCGTGTGATTGCCAGCCGCCTTGGGGCAGCAGCGGCTCAGTTGATCTTAGAAGAAAAATACGGATACATGGTTGGATTTAAAAATAGAGAAATCATTCCGATTCCGTTAGAAGAAGTAGCGGGTAAATTAAAGATGGTAGACCCGGATTCTTCCATTATCCGCGAGGCGAAAAATTTGGGCATCAGTTTTGGTGTGTAACAGAAAGAGGCAATTATGTCATATCAGGCTTTATATCGGAAATATCGTCCCAAGGACTTTTCCAGTGTCCGGGGGCAGGAACATATTGTAAAAACGCTCACAAATCAGATTCAGGCGGACCGGATTGGACATGCTTATTTGTTTTGCGGAACGAGAGGAACCGGAAAAACGACGGTTGCCAAAATTTTTGCAAAGGCAGTAAACTGTGAAAATCCGGGACCGAATGGTCCTTGTGGTGAGTGTGCAATGTGTAAGGCAATTGAGGAGCAGTCTTCCATGAATGTGGTGGAAATCGATGCGGCATCGAATAACCGTGTGGATGACATCCGGCAGGTGATTGATGAAGTGCAGTATTCACCGGCGGAGGGACGTTTCAAAGTGTATATTATTGACGAGGTGCATATGCTCTCGACAAGCGCATTTAATGCACTTTTGAAAACATTGGAAGAGCCGCCTTCCTATCTGATTTTTATTTTGGCAACGACGGAGGCACACAAGATTCCGCTTACCATTTTGTCGCGTTGCCAGCGCTATGATTTCAAACGGATCCAGGTAGAAACAATTGCTGCAAGACTGCGAGAATTATTAGAAATAGAAGGAATTGAGGTAGAAGATAAGGCGCTCACTTACATTGCCAGGCAGGCAGACGGCGCACTGCGTGATGGCTTAAGTCTTTTGGAACAGTGTATTTCCTTTTATTTCGGGCAGAAATTAACGTATGAAAATGTTTTGAAAATTCTTGGTGCTGTTGACCACAGTGTATATCACCGGCTGATGGAGGCTTTGATAAAAAATCAGGTTGATGGCGTGATTGGTATTGTGGCTGAGATGGTTGAGCAGGGCAAGGATTTATCACAATTTGTCAATGAACTGATTTGGTATCTGCGCAATCTTTTGGTTGTGAAAACTGCGGATGAGGCAGAGCAGTTAGTGGATATGTCGGAGGAAAACAGGCAGGAACTTTCCCGTTTTGCCGAGCAGATTGAATTGGAAATTTTGTTCCGCTATATCCGTATTTTGTCGGATTTGGCAAATGACATGAAATATGCAAACAATAAGCGTGTCATGCTTGAGATGGCGATGATTCGCTTGTGCCGTCCGCAGATGCAGACGGATTACGATTCGCTGATTCAGCGGTTAAATCAGTTGGAGCAGAAGAATGAACAGTGGCAGGAGATGATGGAGTCCGGCACCTTTGTGGCAGCGCAAAGTGCGGGAACATCTGAGAACAAGCCGGTAATTAAGCCACAGAGAGAAATTCGTCCTGAAGCAGTTCCTGATGATGTAAGAGATGTGGTGGCAAACTGGAACCAGATACTTGGACGAATCGATCAGGTGTCGCGGTCTATGCTTTTAGATGTGAGGATTTCCGTATCGGAGGCTGGGAAATTAGTCCTTGCCTTTACGCAGGGAATGCCTGCCGAGTATTTTAAAAAAGAGGAAAATCAGCAGGTGCTGATTGAGGCAGCCGGTCAATTGACGGGCAAAGAGATTTCGTTAGATGTACGGTTTGTGGAAAATCGTCAGGAAATGAATGCTTTGCCGGAGCTGCGGAATATAATAAAAAATGTAGAAATTGAAATGTTGGATTGACCGACATAGAAAAAGAAAGGAAGAAGAAAAATGGCAAGAAGAGGTGGATTTCAGGGCGGAATGCCGGGAAACATGAATAATTTGATGAAACAGGCACAGAAAATGCAGCGTCAGATGGAAGTAACACAAAAAGAAATGGAAGAAAAAGAGTATGAAGCGACGGCTGGCGGCGGTGCCGTTACGGTAAAAGTTTCCGGTAAAAAAGAAGTTCTTTCCGTAAAATTGAGCGAAGAGGTTGTTGATCCGGATGATATTGAAATGTTAGAGGATTTGATTGTGGCGGCAACGAATGAGGCATTGCGCCAGCTCGAAGAAGACAGTGCAAAATCCATGGAAGCATTGACCGGCGGATTGAACCTTGGCGGAGGCTTCCCATTCTAATGAAGTATTATAGTGAGTCGATTACAAATTTAATCGAAGAATTGGCAAGCTTGCCAAACATTGGTCCAAAGTCAGCACAGCGGCTGGCACTGCATATTTTAAATCTGCCGGAAGCACGCGTGAAACATTTAGCGGACAGTATATTGACGGCAAAGCAGAAGATTTGTTTTTGCAAAGAATGTTTTAATTTGTCTGACCGGGAATTGTGTCAGGTGTGTGCGGACGAAAAAAGAGACCACCAGACGATTATGGTAGTCGAGGAACCGAGTGATTTGGCGGCTTATGAGAAAACCGGACAGTACAAGGGCGTGTACCATGTACTTCACGGTGCGGTGAATCCAATGGTTGGTGTGCAGCCGGAGAACTTAAAACTCAAGGAACTGCTGCAGCGCCTTCAACGGGAAGATATCAAAGAAGTTATTATTGCGACAAATTCCACGGTGGAAGGAGAAGCAACAGCACTTTGGATAAGCAAATATGTCAAGCAGGCGGGGATTAAAGTAACCCGGATTGCCAGCGGAGTTCCGGTTGGCGGTGCGCTTGAATTTATTGACGAAATGACATTATTCCGCGCACTTGAGGGAAGAACGGAACTGTGAGTGCATAAGACATCGAAACAGTCCGAGACTGATGAAATCAGCAAGCTGCATGACAAGATTCAAATGCGTTGTCTGCAGCAGCATCTGGCTCCCGAATCCGGAAAGATTGACAATGCCGGTGATGAAAATATCGCCTACTTCCGGAAGATTTTTATCAACGCCGACGCCGGGACAGAGCGATCCCTCGCCTAACGTGATATAGCCGACGTGTTCGACGACACCAAGAGAAGCGTCAATTGCGATGATCAGTGCGTTTTTATAACAGGAATGAATGAATTGTAAGGTGGCTTCCAGATTTTTAGCATGGATGGGCTGTTCCAGCGTGCCGAAAAGATGGAGGCTGTTTTTATGTGTACTGCAAAAACGTGCTAATTTATGACCGACAATCGGACCTAAGCAGTCGCCGGTGGCGCGGTCGGAGCCGATGCAGACAAGGACGATGTCACGTGAATGGTAATTCTTTTTCTCTAATAAGTTCTGAAGTGATGTAGTAAAATTAAATAAGGAACGGCTTTCGCCGGGATTAAAATATTCTGCCATAATAAAAAACCTTTCTGTGTTGTTATTAGCAGTATTCTCATTATTTCCAAAAATCATGCGGAAAAAACTTCAATAAAATTTGTTCTCGGGTTCTGAATCGACAAAATCCGCTTTCCGGGCGTGATATGATAAAACCGTCGATTGAGAAAAAACAATAAAGGGAGGACAAGTCATGCAGTGGACAAGACCAAAAAGTGTTCGGCAGATTGGAGAGATTCCGGGGCGGGGAAGAATTTATATGGAAGATTATGTCATTCGTTTTGTAAAACGTCTGGCAGAGCAGAGTCATGGGATGGAAAAGGCAGCAGTGCTTTTGGGCACGAGCCTGATATGTGATGGGGAGAAAATTTACCAGATTTCAGGCGTTGTGGAAATTCATAATTTTGCAGGGCGGAGCGGTCCGAAACTTACCGATGAAGACTGGGATTATATTTATTCGGAAATGAAGGAAAATTTTACGGATTTGGAAATCGTTGGCTGGTTTTACAGTTGTCAGGGATTTTCTGTTAATCAAGCGGGTCAGCTTCTTCAGATGCATAAACTGAATTTTGAAAAACGGGATAAGGTTTTATATCTTTATGATGAGACAGACGGTGAAGATAGTTTCTTTTTGTATCGCAGCGGACAGTTGGAAAAACAAAAGGGTTACTATATTTATTATGAGAAAAATCCTGAGATGCTTCATTATATGGAGAGGGAAAATAACCGGCATGTTCATATTGTGGAGCAGGAAGATGACCGCGTGGTGAGAAATATTCGTGGTATTATGGAGGAAAAAGAAAAGTTTCGGACAAAGAAAAAACAGAAGGAAGTACATATGGGGTATGGCATAGCGGCAGTGACTGCATTGATTGTCGTGTTTGCATTTGTTGTACTGATGCAGAATCAGTCAGCACTCAATCAGGTGAAGCAGCAGTTGAATACAATCCAGACGATGAATCAGTCGCATCCCGCAAATCAGGACAAGACGATTGTGGAGACGCAGAAAGCAAAGCTTACGCCGTGCCCGACAACGGTTCCGCCAACACAGGAGGCCACGGCAGTGCCGAGTGTTTCACCAACGCCCGTACCTTCGGCGCCTGCGCAAAATGGCGTTGCACAATAATTCTTTTCTATGCTATAATATAAGTTACCGTAATCAGAGAAATTTTCGATTCGAGTACGAGCAAGAAGGGTAGAAAATGAAAGACTTTTTGAAAAATAAGCAGAAATGGATTGTGGGTCTGGTGATTCTGGGGCTGATGTTTGTTGCCGGTGGCTTTGGTGTGGCCTCTTATTTATATGGGAATCGGTGTTACCGTGGCTATGAAGTGAAAAACAAAGTGAACCGCAGCGACAGTAACAATGTGAATTACCGGTATCATAATGGAAATATTTTAAAATACAGCCGCAGTGGTATTAGTGAGATTAATAACGAAGGGAAAAGTTTGTGGAATGGCGGTTATGAAATGAAGCAGCCACAGGTGGACGTGTGTGGCGATTATGTGTCGGTTGCTGATGTGAGCGGGAAACAGTGTTATATTTATAACGGAAAAGATGAAGGCGTTACCGTTGAGACAAGTCTTCCGATTGTGCGCGCAAAAGTGGCACGACAGGGCGTTGTTGCGATTCTTCTGCAGGATAAGGATTCCAATGTTTTAAACATTTATAATCCGTACAGCAACGCAGAGAGTTTACTGGTGGAAATTCCAACCAATGTTTCGGAGGAAGGATATCCGCTTGATTTTGATATTTCACCGGATGGGAAAAGTGTTGTCACTTCTTATATGATAGCAGGCAGCAGTGATTTTGAAACGAAAGTCAGCTTTTACAATTTTACGGAAGTTGGACAGGACAAAAATACATTGGTAGGCGGAAAGTCATTCGGAAACAAGATGATTGCCGATGTTGAATTTGTGTCGGATGATGAAGTGCTGGTTGCCCACGAAAAGGGGTATTCCATTTTTGGACAGATGAAACAGCCGGAAGTTGTTATGGAAAAAACATTTTCAGATTCAATTAAAAGCCTTGCTGTGGGAGATGATGCGTTAGCTTTTGTCCTGCAAAAAGAGGGAAATGCAAAAAAACAAACATTAAATTTGTATGATTTGTCCGGCAGGGAAAAAATGCAGCAGGACATTTCTTATGAATATGCAGATATGGAAATGTACGGGGATGAAATTATTTTTACGGGAAACCGTTCCTGCAATATTTTGAGAACCAATGGACACGACAAATTTGATTATCATTTTGAGCAGGAGATTGATGCGGTGTATCCGACATCAGACGGACAGGTTTATACGCTGATTGATTCATCGATGATACAGAAAATACGATTACAGACGAAATGAGAAAGGAAAAAACATGAGTACAACACTTGTGGAACTGATTGCCGCCGGAATCTTTTTGGTGTGCATACTGGATGGCATTCATAAGGGACTTTTATTAAAAGTGTTTTCGCTTTTGCGGATTATTGTGGTGCTTGCCCTTACAATGATTTTGGTGCCGGTTCTAAAACCGTTGTTTGCAGCAAATTCTGAAGTGCAAAGCGGTGCGGCGTATGTAATTGCGCTTCTTGTGGCAGTGATTGCGGTGGGGATTGTAGTCCGTGTGCTGAAATTAGTAGACCACATACCGGTGCTGAAAACCGTAAACCGGCTGGGAGGTGCCATTTTCGGTGCTTGTATCGGAATTGTTTTAATCTGGGTTTTGCTGGCAGTGATAGGAGCGTTTCAGGATGTAACGTGGTGCAGGGAGATTTCGGAGTGCGCAAAACAGAGTGAAATTCTTCGGACGATTCAGAAATTTGACCCGATGAGTTATGTATTGAAAAAAATTGATTTTCCGATGTTATTTTAATGGCAAATCAATGGAAATAACTAAAAAAAACGGCTTGACAAAGGAAAGTCCACACGATATAATGATTTAGCATGCGTTTCGTGTGGGCTTTTTTGTGTCCTCAAAAATAGGACAACTAGTTCCGCAGACCATGACAAATTAGATTACAGGAGGTGAAAATTAATGCCAACTTTTAACCAGTTAGTAAAGCAGGGTAGAAAATCGGTTGCTAAGAAATCCAATTCTCCAGCACTGCAGTCATCCTACAATTCTTTGAAGAAAAAGTCCGTTAATACGAGTTCTCCACAGAAGCGTGGTGTTTGTACTGTTGTTCGTACTGCTACTCCGAAGAAGCCTAACTCAGCACTTCGTAAGATTGCCAGAGTTCGTCTTTCCAACGGTATCGAGGTAACAAGTTATATTCCGGGTGAAGGCCACAACCTTCAGGAGCATAGCGTTGTTATGATTCGTGGTGGACGTGTTAAGGATCTTCCTGGTACCAGATACCACATTATCCGTGGTACATTGGATACCGCAGGTGTAGCTGATCGTAAGCAGGCTCGTTCTAAGTACGGTGCCAAGAAACCGAAAGCTGCAAAATAAGCTAATTTAAAAGTACCGGATTAATTTTTGCATCTTACTATATAAAAGTGAGCAAACTTTAAACTGGTGCGGACACAAGTCGTGAGTACCTGTGAATTAATTATTATTAAGGAGGGAAGTAACGTGCCACGTAAAGGACATATTCAGAAAAGAGACGTATTGGCTGATCCAGTTTACAAAAATAAGATTGTTACAAAACTGATTAACAACATTATGCTGGACGGTAAAAAGGGCGTTGCTCAGAAAATCGTATACGGTGCATTTGAGCAGGTAGCAGAGCAGACAGGTAAGGATGCTCTTGAAGTATTCGATGAAGCTATGAACAACGTAATGCCTGAACTCGAGGTCAAAGCTAGACGTATCGGTGGTTCCACTTATCAGGTTCCAATCGAGGTTCGTCCGGATCGTCGTCAGGCGCTGGCTCTTCGCTGGTTGACAACCTATTCTCGTGCGAGAGGGGAAAAGACCATGAAGGAGAGACTTGCCAATGAGATTATGGATGCTGCAAACAACACTGGCTCATCCGTAAAGAAAAAAGAAGATATGCACAAGATGGCAGAGGCAAACAAAGCCTTCGCACATTACCGCTGGTAATGCTTGTGCCACCTATTTTGGAAAAAGGAGGAACTGGCTTTGGCTGGAAGAGAATATCCACTTGAGCGTACCAGAAATATTGGTATTATGGCTCATATCGATGCCGGTAAGACAACACTTACAGAGCGTATTCTGTACTATACCGGTGTGAATTATAAAATCGGTGAGACTCATGATGGCGCTTCCACAATGGACTGGATGGAGCAGGAGCAGGAAAGAGGTATTACAATTACTTCTGCCGCTACTACCTGTCACTGGACTTTGGAAGATCATCACAAAGCTAAACCGGGTGCATTGGAGCACCGTATCAACATCATTGATACTCCTGGACACGTAGACTTTACTGTAGAGGTAGAGCGTTCACTGCGTGTACTGGATGGAGCTGTTGGTGTGTTTGATGCAAAAGCTGGTGTAGAACCTCAGTCTGAGAACGTTTGGCGTCAGGCTGACACTTACAATGTACCACGTATGGCATTCATCAACAAAATGGATAAGATGGGTGCAGACTTTTTTATGTCAGTACAGACGATTATTGATCGTTTGGGTAAAAATGCAATTCCTGTTCAGATTCCGATTGGTCAGGAAGACGATTTCGTCGGATTGGTTGATTTGTTTGAGATGGAAGCATACTACTATAAAGATGACAAGGGCGAGGATATCGAAATCACTGAGATTCCGGATGATTTGAAAGATCTTGCTCAAGAATGGCATGAAAACCTTGTTGAGAAAATCTGTGACTTGGATGATGATCTGATGATGCAGTATCTTGAAGGTGAAGAGCCATCCGTTGAAGATTTGAAGAAAGCTCTTCGTAAAGGAACAATCGCTTGTGAGGCTGTTCCGGTATACTGTGGTTCTGCTTACAAGAACAAAGGTGTACAGAAGATGTTAGATGGTGTTATCGAGTACATGCCTGCACCAACAGATATCCCTGATATCACCGGTACAGACGAAGATGGTAACGAAGTTGTTCGTAAATCTTCTGATGATGAGCCATTCGCAGCATTGGCATTTAAGATTATGACAGACCCATTTGTTGGTAAGCTGGCATTCTTCCGTGTGTATTCCGGTACATTGAACTCCGGTTCTTATGTACTCAATGCAACAAAAGGAAAGAAAGAGCGTGTCGGACGTATTTTGCAGATGCACGCAAATAAACGTAGTGAATTGGATAAAGTATATTCCGGAGATATCGCAGCAGCTGTTGGTTTCAAATTGACAACAACAGGTGATACTATCTGTGATGAGAAACATCCGGTTGTTCTGGAATCCATGGAATTCCCTGAACCGGTTATCGAGCTTGCTATCGAGCCGAAAACAAAGAACGATCAGGGTAAAATGGGTGAAGCTTTGGCAAAACTTGCTGAAGAAGATCCGACATTCCGTGCTCATACTGATCAGGAAACCGGTCAGACAATCATTGCCGGAATGGGTGAGCTTCACTTGGAAGTTATCGTAGACCGTCTGCTTCGTGAGTTCAACGTAGAAGCAAACGTAGGTGCTCCACAGGTTGCTTACAAAGAAACATTTACAAAAGAAGTCGAAATCGATTCGAAGTACGCAAAACAGTCTGGTGGTCGTGGTCAGTATGGTCACTGTCGTGTTCGTTTCACACCGATGGATCCAAACGGCGAGAACACTTACGAATTCGAGTCTACAGTCGTTGGTGGTGCCATTCCGAAGGAATACATTCCAGCTGTCGACGAAGGTATTCAGGAAGCTGCTCAGGCAGGTATCCTTGCCGGATTCCCGGTACTCGGTATTCATGCGAACTGTTATGATGGTTCTTACCATGAAGTCGATTCGAGTGAAATGGCATTCCACATCGCTGGTTCCATGGCATTCAAAGATGCTATGAAGAAAGGTGATGCAGTGCTGTTAGAGCCTATTATGAAGGTTGAAGTTACGATGCCTGAGGAATACATGGGTGACGTAATCGGAAGTCTGAATGCAAAACGCGGACAGATTGAAGGTATGGACGATATCGGTGGTGGAAAGATTGTTCGCGCATTTGTTCCACTTGCTGAGATGTTCGGTTATTCAACAGAACTTCGTTCTACTACTCAGGGACGTGGTAACTACTCCATGTTCTTCGAGAAATACGAGAAATGTCCAAAGAACGTACAGGACAAAGTATTGGCACAGAAGAACGGATGAGAATGTTAATTCGTTAATGTAACAATTTTGGGGGGTTGCTTTTTTAGCAACTTTCCCATATAATTAAGCTATGTGTATATAGCAGATATTTCTAAATTAAAATTTAAAAAATGTTAGGAGGACGTTTAGAAATGGCTAAGGAAAAGTATGTAAGAAGTAAACCGCATTGTAACATTGGTACCATCGGTCACGTAGATCATGGTAAAACAACTTTGACAGCAGCAATCACAAAGGTACTTGCTGCAAGAGTATCCGGTAACGAAGCTACAGATTTCGAGAACATCGATAAGGCTCCAGAAGAAAGAGAACGTGGTATCACAATTTCTACTGCTCACGTTGAGTATGAGACAGAGAAGAGACATTACGCTCACGTTGACTGCCCAGGACATGCTGACTACGTTAAGAACATGATTACCGGTGCTGCTCAGATGGACGGTGCTATCCTTGTAGTAGCTGCTACTGACGGTGTTATGGCTCAGACAAAAGAGCACATCCTTTTGTCTCGTCAGGTAGGTGTACCATATATCGTTGTATTCTTGAACAAATGTGATATGGTAGATGACGAAGAGTTGATCGAACTCGTAGAGATGGAAGTAACAGAGCAGCTTGAGGAGTATGACTTCACAGATTGCCCAATCATCAAAGGTTCCGCTCTTGGCGCTTTGGAAGATCCAAACGGCAAATGGGGCGATGCTATCATGGAATTGATGAACACAATCGACGAGTATATTCCAGATCCAGAGCGTGACACAGATAAGCCATTCGTAATGCCTGTAGAGGACGTATTCTCTATCACAGGTCGTGGTACTGTTGCTACTGGTCGTGTAGAGGCTGGTACTCTTCACTTGAATGACGAAGTAGAAATCGTTGGTATCAAAGAAGAAACTCAGAAATCCGTTGTAACCGGTATCGAGATGTTCCACAAAGAGTTGGATGAGGCTCAGGCTGGTGATAACGCTGGTGTACTTCTTCGTGGTATCCAGAAGACAGACATCGAAAGAGGACAGGTTCTTTGTCAGCCAGGAACTCTTACATGTCATACAAAATTCACAGCTCAGGTTTACGTTTTGACTAAGGACGAGGGTGGACGTCATACTCCATTCTTCAACAACTATCGTCCACAGTTCTACTTCCGTACAACTGACGTAACAGGTGTTGTTCAGCTTCCAGAAGGAACTGAAATGTGCATGCCTGGTGATAACGTAGAAATGACAATCGAATTGATTCACCCAATCGCTATGAGCCAGGGTCTTACATTCGCTATCCGCGAAGGTGGACGTACTGTAGGATCTGGTCGTGTTGCTACAATCATCGAGTAAGCACGTTGACTTTGAGTCAAGCGAACGATTGAAATAATAAAATGTCTGGTGCAAGCTTGCTTGCATCCAGGCATTTTTTATTGAAAACACGGGCATTTGACGAATGTCCGTGTAGGGATTGTCACGAAGCGGCAAGACCGTATCGTGAGCGAAATCGAGGGCGGTGCTTATCAAATATTTAATGCCTTTTCGCGTTAAAAAAGCCAGTGAAATGACTCCACTGGCAACATTTTGGCAACATTTATTTTATTTCTTCTTTTTCTTATTCTCCCGATTTCGTTTCTCTAGTTCTTCTTTACGTTCTTTATCGGTATGTCGCATAGCAATCAAATTTTCGGAATCAATCACTTGTCTACGTCCTTCATCATCCAAAACAAAAAACTTGGTAAGTAATTCGTGGATGATAGGAGCGTCTTTATACTCAAACAATTCCAATTCAATTTTCATACGATTCTTAATATAACTATTTTTATTAGCAGTGTCTAAAACACCACTGTATGTATCCAACAATCCGGGTTCCACAATGCCACTATCATAAGGATTTTCTTTGCAAATGGTATTAACATCAATTCCTAATACACTAGCAAGGCGAATCGCATGGTCGTAACGTACGGAAGTATCTCTTCGAATAATGGTGTAGAGAGATTGGCGGCTGATGCCAGCACGTCTGGCACATTCAGCTACCGTCCATCCTTTATTTTCAATTGCATCTTTTAAATTTAATCCATAACCCATTCGGTTTCATCCTCCTTAAAAGAAGACTGTGACATTATTACAAACCTCATTGTATCATATAAAATAAAATTATGCAATGAAAACAAATGTTGACAATGTGAAACATTCATGATAATATTCATATAAAATAAAAGTATTCAGTGAATACAGAAAGGAGAGCGAATCATGAGTGAATTAGAAAACTATATGATGGATGCGGATGATGTGGCAAAGGCTTTGTCGGTTTCCAAAGGACAGGCTTACAAAACAATTCGTATCTTAAATGAAGAGTTGAAAGCGCAGGGGTACTTCGTTGTGCAGGGAAAAGTACCAAAGGCATACTGGGAAACAAAGTTTTATGGTTTCCATTCGTAGAAAGGAGAGGACAAAATGGCAATTTACAAAGATGATAAGACATGGACGGTGCAATGTCGCATTAAAAACCGGGATGGTACAACAAAGCAACATAAGAAACGAGGATTTCTTACAAAGAAAGAGGCAAAAGAATATGAAAGTAAAATAACATCAAAGATTTCGAAATGTCATATGAAGTTGAGTGAATTTTACGAAATATATCTGACAGATAAGAAGAACGAGTTAAAATATCGGACAATTTTAACAAAGCGTCAGATGATAGAAACACATATTTTGCCTTACTTTGGAGAGTTGCCGTTGGATGAGATAACGGCGCAGGATATTCAAAATTGGCAGAATGAAATGTATGAAAAGGATTATGAGCCGACATATCTGCGGAGTATTGCAAATCAGCTTTCAGGAATGTTGAATCATGCCTGCAATATATACGAAATGCCAACAAGTCCCTATCGGAAAGTTAAGAAAATGGGAAAATCAGATGCGAATCGTATTGACTTTTGGACATTTGAGGAATATCAGCGTTTTATCAGAGCGATGAAAGACGATCCAGTGTATTTTCCTTTGTTTGAAACATTATATTATACCGGAATGCGAGAAGGTGAATTGCTAGCGCTAAGTAAGGATATGATTGATTTGGCGAATAATGTAATTCACATTCGTAAGACATTTTATCGCAGGTACAAGGTTGACCATATTACGGAACCCAAAACGGAGAATTCCATTCGTGATATTGTGATACCACAGTTTTTGGCAGACGAGTTGAAAGAATATTTATCGCATTGTTATGAATTGGAAGATGGCGAGCGAATATTTAAAATGACAGCGGAGGCAGTTCAGCACAAGATGAAAAATGCGATAAAGAGACTTGGATTGAAAATGATTCGAGTACATAGTCTGCGACACAGCCATGTGGCATTTCTTATCAATCGAGGTGTTCAGCCGTTGGAAATCAAGGAAAGACTGGGGCATAGAGATATTAAAGTGACACTAAATACTTATGGACATTTATATCCTAATGCGCAGAAAAAGGTGGCAGATTTGTTGGATATGGAGTATAAAAAAGCTCCTACCAATACCAATGATTAGCAGGAGCAAAGCTGATAAATGAGATAATACTCAAGTATCAACCCGGACAAGTTGATTATACCAAGTATTATCTCATTCAGCAAACATTATTTGAGGAAGTGAGACAATATGAATCAAGAAATAGAATTAAAAATAATCGAGATGTCAGAGGTGGAATCTAAGGAGATTTCATGGCTATGGTATCCTTTTATTCCTTATGGAAAACTTACTATCATCCAAGGAGACCCGGGAGATGGTAAAACAACGCTTGTATTGAACATTGCTGCAGCACTCTCAAAAGGAGAGGGATTGGATAATGATATGAAGCCTGCAGACCCACTTCATATTATTTATCAGACTGCCGAGGATGGTCTGGCCGATACAGTGAAACCAAGACTTGAAAAAGCAGAAGCGGATTGCAGTAATATATTCGTTATCGATGAAACGGATGCTTCATTAAGTATGTTGGATGAACGTATTGAAAAGGCCATTGTGGAGAAGAAAGCGAAACTATTGATTCTCGATCCAATACAAGCATATCTCGGCGGTAAGATGGATATGAACCGGGCAAATGAAGCGAGGGACATGACAAAACATCTTGGACAAGTGGCGGAGCGAACGGGATGTGCTATTGTACTCATTGGACACATGAATAAGAACTCCGGTGGAAAAGTTGCTTATCGTGGGATGGGTTCCATTGATTTTTTTGCTGTGGCGCGAAGTGTGCTACTGGTAGGGAGAGTAAAAGGACAGGAGAACCGCAGAGCAATGGTGCAGATTAAAAACAATCTGGCAGAGCGAGGACATGGCAAATCGTTTGTGCTGTCGGATGGTGTTTTTTGTTGGCAAGGTAACTATGATATCACGGAAGATGAACTGGTGGGCGGGTTTGTTCCAAAATCATCCAAGCAGGAGGAAGCCAAAGAAATGCTTCTTAGTTTCAGTAATATCAATAGAGAGGTGTCGGCATCAGATATTCGGGAAAAGGCACAGGAAAAGGGGATCTCCTGGAGAACTATGGAGTTAGTAAAGAAAGAACTTGGAATTCAATCTAAGAAGATAAATAACGCGTGGTATTGGATTCTGGATAGCAAATATTTTTAAATACGAAGGCAACAACGCAACAAGACAAGTCATAGGAAAATACGGTCTTGGTTATGTATTTCAACACCGTAAATGACTGGCACCCACATTGTTGCGTTGTTGTGTTTTGTGTTCTGATATAGTGAAGGAGCAAAGAGATATGGAGAAACAAAAAAGTGTAACGATTAAAGAGACTTTGTTTATGGATTTGGTAAAATACTTTTTAGTAAATGTCCGAGAGGATGAGGATAGGATACGATTGGAATTGCAGAAAAAACTGGATGTTCTGGTAAAGAGGGAACTATATACGAAATATAAAACGGCAAAGAGTGCGACGGAAAGAGAAGCAGCAAGACAAGAATATTTGGAGAAGGTGGGAATGCCAAAAGATTTTCGTTGGTAGTTCATTGGTGATTATAACAACAAGCTCGTGACACGAGTTTGTTATGATGACAGGTACAAAAAATATTGGTTAGGGTTCAAGGGATGTCCCTTGCAAGAGCATCAACAGGAGAGTTTTTTGGTTGATGTGCATGGGTGTGGACACATCATGCGTATCTTGCGGGGCTTGAATGAGAAGGGAAAATGTATATTTTATGGTCATCAGATGTGCATCAAAAATGGGAGAAAAGGGCTGGAAATTGGACGAAAATGGTACGTTTGGACAAAATGTCCAAACAAGAAATGGGAAGAATATGGTATAAAGAATTATTAATTAGAATGATTATTGGTTTACAGTGAATGCTGGTATTAATTTTTCAGAAGGATAAAGATACTTGAACTTGATATGAATTGGTGGCAATTTTTATTTGGCATAATGCGAGTAAATGTTGGAATGCATAGGCATAATAGTATAGGTTGCTTTTTTTGATAAGAAAAAAATATATTAAAATTGACAAAACAGGATAAATAAAATATAATATAATAGTTATAGCAAACTTATGGTGACATAAGGACGCAAAGCAAGATATCTTAGTTAGTAAGACGGATCAGCTGCAACAGAAATGCTGCAGCTTTTTTGTTGGAAAAAACGGAGGGAAAGAAAGAGAATGAAGAAAATTGTAGATAATATGGCAAATAAGAATGTGAAAGGAGTTGTGAGTGCATGGAAATAAAAGTTAGAAAAATAGTTGCGCTTATCCTATGTATTTGCATATGTGTTACGTCGATTAGTGCGGATGCAAAAACAAAAAAGGTAACAGGAAAAGATGGGAAATACATTACATGGAACTATGATAAGGATACAAAGACTCTAACATTTTCGGGTAAAGGGGTGATTTCTGATTTTATACTAGACGGACATGCTCCAGAACCTGAATGGTATGTATGGAATAAGGAAACAGAGCGGATAGTGATAGAAGAAGGAATAACTGTGATAGGTGAGGGTGCATTTTCTGATTTTGTTTCGGTCAGGGATGTTCACTTACCAGAAACATTAATAAAAATAAGTGGAGATGCGTTTAATGAAAATATGCAGCTTAAAAGTATAAATTTTCCAGAGAATCTTAAGAACATTAGTTCATATGCATTCTCAGGATGCGAGAAAATGGAGTTGCCTATGTTTCCTAGTAAACTGAAAACAATAGGAGAATATGCATTTTGCGGTTGTAACAAGATTAAAACTTTTTCTTTTTCTAAGAATACAAAAAAAGTAACAAAAGGAATTCTTAGTGAATGTAAGCTGCTTAGTAAAATAAATATGTCTAAAAATACAGAAGTTATCTCTGAATATGCATTTTCTTATTGTCCTCAAATTAAGAAAATTAAGCTTCCTAAAAATGTTAGGACGGTAACAATGTCAGCATTTATAGGGACTAGTTTAAAGAAAATTATGCTTCCGTCAAAAGTTCAGGTGATAAAAAATGGTAGTCATGGGAATAAAGGATTAGGAAATGGATATGAAGTAAAAAAACTTCGTATCATAGAAATCCACACAAAAAAACTAAAAAAGATTGAAAAAAATTCCTTTGGAGGATTATCACGCAAAGCTGTAATTAAGGTACCAAAAACCAAGAAAAAGCAATATACCAAGATGTTACGAAAGAGTGGTTTAAGTAAGAAAATAAAGATTAAGTCTTTATAGTGAATGGCAACATTTTGGCAACATTTATTTGAAAAAAATCATAAAAACAATAAAATATTGAAAAAATCAACAAATGAAGGAACCAAAAACAACTAAAAACAGTACAGTTTAAAATCACGGAAAACGCGAAGGTGGACGTACAGTAGGTTCAGGCCGTGTTGCTACAATCATCGAGTAATTTACGCGTTAATAACGAGAAGATTAGATAAGCATAATGATACCCGGAGAGTGCTTGCACTCTGCCGGGTATTTTTTGCTTATCGTTAAGCGATGGCTGTCGCAACCGAGACGAAACAACGCGAAGTTAAGGTTTTTTTAGTTGTCGAAAATTTGTCTTTTATCGTTTATGATATAGAGATTAAAAGATACAGGGAGCATTGCTTATGAAATACAAAATATTGATTGTTGATGATGAAGAAATGATATTATCAATGATGGAGAAATGTCTGAAAGAAGAATTTTTTGTTTATACAGCGGAAAATGCGAAAAAAGCATTGGACTTATTGAATATAATACCAGACATTATATTGTTGGATATCAATATGCCAGAAATGGATGGGTTGGAATTGTGTCAACTGATACGAAGTCATATATCCTGCCCTATTATATTCTTAACAGCACGGGTAACGGAACAAGATGTAATAAAGGGATTGTCTGTCGGAGGAGATGATTACATTACAAAACCTTTTAGTATGGATGAACTATTTACGAGAAACTTTGGGGTTATGATGGGGAAGGTGATAGCATTGTAGTAAAGGAACATATCCGAAAAATACGGAACAAATTGTCCGCTTATACGGATAAAAATTATATTGAAACGGTATGGGGAGTTGGATACAGATGGGCAAAGTAAGAACAAAATCACTTAAATCATCTATGACGGCTACTTTCCTGATTACGATATGTGTAATTGGAGTGCTGTCAGCTATTACAATTTTTGCAGCAAATCTGTTGTAGCAGGAAATATTGAATAAACGGTATTTGACGATAAATTCTCCTGATTTTCAAATGGATGAGGATACTGAAAATTACTTCTTTAATATTGATAACAATAGTATTATGTGGAAGCCTTTAGACACGAGAGATAATATAGCTTATTATGGCTTGTATGTCGCTATGATTGGCTTACCTATTCTTTATATTACGATTGGTATTGGAGTTGCTGCAAAAATATATTACCGAAAGAAACTTCGGTTCCCTATTGTACAGCTGCAAAATGGAGTGGAAAAGATACAGCAAAATAATCTTGATTTTCACATTGAGTACGGTGGAGATGACGAGTTAGGACAGTTATGCTGTTCCATGGAAAAAATGCGCAGAGAACTTCGGCAAAAGGATAAAGCATTGTGGGAATCTTTACAACAAAGAAAATTATTGAATGCATCGGTAGCCCATGACATAAGAACGCCAATTACTGTGCTTAAAGGATATTTAGATTATCTGGAGAAAAGTGTACCGCAGGATAAAATCACAGAAGATATGCTTTTAGATACGGTATCTTCTATGCAGGAAGCCGTAACACGATTGGAACAATATGTGGATTGCGTCCGGAACATTGAGAAAATGGAAAATATTGAAATTGAGAAGAAACCTGAAAAGGTACATATGTTATTGGATGAAATACGAAGTAATGTACAGCAGTTGGAAATCAAAAAAGAAATTCTTATTACAAATAATATGACCATGGATGAAGTTCAATTGGATAAAGGTGTGTTTTTTCGGATTTTAGAAAATCTGCTGCGCAATGCAATAAGGTATGCCAAGAAACAAGTGCGTATCAATATTTCACAAAAAAAGGATTTTCTCATTCTTACAGTAGAGGATGATGGAAAAGGTTTTGCAGAGAATGATTTGAAAAAAGCAGCTACGGTATTTTACAGTAGTGATGAAGAAGGGCAGCATTTTGGAATAGGTCTGAGCATATGCAGTATACTTTGTGAAAAACATGGTGGGGGATTAGATGTTTTGAACAATAAAAAAGGAGCGTGTGTAACAGCTAGGTTGAATATATTTTAGGAATCTTTTCGGAAAATTGACTTTTCTATTATAAAATCTCCTTACAACACAGGTAAGGAGGTTTTTGTATTTATGGAAATTGCAATAAATAATCTTTCTAAAAAATGTGGAAAAGGGTTGACTCTCAAAAATGTGTCCGTTACTATCCATTCTGGAATGTATGGACTTCTCGGACAGAATGGTGCAGGAAAAACAAGTCTGATGAGAATTTTGGCAACACTTTCTGTACCTTCAAGCGGAGAAATTCATATGAATGGTATTTCAATCAAAGAAACATATAAAATACGGGAAATCGTAGGTTATCTCCCACAAGATTTTTCCTTTTATGGAAACATGAGTGTTTATGGTGCAATGGATTATCTGGGGGTGCTATCGAATATTCCGGATAAAATTCGAAGAGAAAGAATATCGGTATTACTTGAATAGGTAAATCTAAAAGAGGATATGAGAACGAAAGTAAAGGCTTTATCAGGAGGAATGAAACAGAGACTCGGAATTGCACAGGCACTATTACATAATCCACAAATCCTTATTGTAGATGAACCAACGGCAGGGCTTGATCCTGAGGAACGTATTCGTTTCCGTAATCTTTTAAGTGAATTTGCAGAGGATAGAATCGTTATACTATCTACCCATATTTCTTCGGATGTTGAATCTTCCTGTGAAAACATAGGTGTTTTAGATAATGGGAAAATGATATGGAATGGAGCTACGGAAGAATTGGTAAAACAAGCGAAAGGTAAAGTTTATCTTATTTCAGCAGCCAAAAAACAAGATAAATTTATCAAGGGGAAATACACGGTTTTGAATATCATTGCTTCCGGAGCAGGTGCGCAGTACAGAGTGTTATCAGACACACCACCTGAAGAAAAACATATACTTCAAGACGCTACTTTAGAAGATGGGTATATGTATCTATTGAGTCAGACAGACGGAGGGATAGAACAATGGGGTTATATTTAAGAGAGTGTAAAAAAATTGCAACGAGTATTATTTATTATCTTTTTCTTGCTATTTTGATTTTTGGCTGGTTCCGGAATTTCAGAGGAGTGACACAAACGGAAATTAATTGGGCAAACGGTATAGCACCTGCTGATATTGGGTTTGAACGTCCCTTGCTTTCCAAATCGTCTAAAGAAGATAATTATTTTGGCAGTAAAGTTTCAGAAGATAACCAAAAAGCAATCATGACAGGAGTTACGAGAACATTGCTGGCAGAATATGAAGACAATAGTTATGCCACATATCCTTTTGGATATTATAAGGCAATTACATTAAGTGATGACGAGCAAAGACAAGTACTTGAAATACTATGTGAAATAACTGGACTGACAGAGAAAAAAATAAAGAATTTGCCAGAAGATTATTTTCCGGCAGTCACAGGTACGATAATTTTTTTTGACGCAATGAATGTTGATAAAGATGGAAATTTAAATATAAAGATGGGAAGTTCGACAGACGAAAAAAACGAAGATGATAAATACACACATTTTTTACCGCAGGTCACTTATGAACGTTTCAAAAAACTAATGCAGTTAATGGAAGGTATTATTGGGGAAAAAGGCTCACAGTATTCTCACGAAATGATGGTTGCTTATTTTGGAATGTCTGAAATGACTTATGAGGAAGCACTGCAAGAATATAATCAAACAATATATCAAGATAAGGTAACGGGCGGATTTGCGCGGCTATTCTGCGATTACATGGGATTAGAATTAGGCTTGTATCCTATATTTTTGGTAGTAATTATATGGATGAAAGACCGTATGAGCAATGCGGCCGGATTGATTTACAGCCGAAAGATATCTTCAACTAAACTGGTAATTTCAAGATATTTAGCAGGCATCACTATGGTTTTAATTCCTATTTTGTTATTAATTCTTGAATCTCTTGTGCCGCTTATATCTTTTGGGGCAAAGAATGGTATTCGGGTAGATTACTTTGCTTACAGATTCTCCTATTGCTATTGCCTTTCAATTCTTGTGGTGGATGGTTGATAAGGGGGCAACAGGACTATCTGGAGATACAAAGCTCACGACCTTAATGATAAGACATAATACATTGCGTGGTTATGAAATAATACAAGAGAACATAAAAGTAATTTGTATGAACAGATTGCTCATGGCTGGAATCAGTATTTTATTTGCTATTTTGTCAATATGGATTTTGACTTCTAAGCGGAAAGGAAAAATAAATGCAGCGAATATCTATAACAGGAGCCTTAAGTATATTCAAAATAAATTTTCTTTTGGCAGTAAGAACTAATTTATTATTAGCGGCAGTTTATTTGGTAACAATTCCTTTGTTAAGAGGGATTGCAAATTTGGATATGGTTCATTCAGCAGAGTGTCTGGAACAGTCTGTAATACTTATAGGAATAATTCTTATCATTCCGCTAAATGTGCCAGAACAGTCGAAAGCAATACAAGAAGTAGTTTATACAAGGAATATTTCTCATTGGAAAATTCTGTTGCTGCGTTTCGCTATGTCAACGCTATTGCTGATTATAATGATATGCCTGTTTTCCAGCATTATGATATGGAAAAACTGTACATTCCCGTTTGCAGCAGGAGCAGTAATAAGCGCAATGGCGTTAGGCAGTTTAGGTTTTTTCGTATCTATATTAAGTAATTCTGCTATTGTGGGTTACTTGACATCAGTAGGATACTTTCTCTTGAATTCTCTGGGAAATGTATCGGATAGAAGTATGTTCTATTTATTCTCAATGGGAAAAGGTAATTATACGACAAAGATGTATCTTTTAGGATGGAGTTTACTGATGATTACAGTTGCTTTTATTTATGCAAGAAAAAGAAATCATTTTTCGTGGACATCGTGTTGAAAGTTGAGGAATTTTATGGTGCTCTATATGGAATTAAGTTTGAAAAAGAATTCCTCAAATGCTAAAATATCACGTTTTTGAATGAATTGGTATTGTATTGAGGTATAAAGTTGTTTTTTTATTATGTCATAAGCATCATTTATGGGTAACCATAAGATTTCTTGTTGAAGTAGTTTTTCTTCCTGCGTTTGCTTCGCAGTTCCTGAAGATAGAACCGTAGCGATGTAAAAAAAAGACTTTTTTCTATAGTCAAGTAAGCCTCTGTTTTCGGTTATGAAACCAAGTGGAGTCTGAATTTGACAGTCGCAGCCGGTTTCTTCTTTTAGTTCTCTAATTAAACATTGTTGAGGTGTTTCACCGATTTCCATAGTTCCACCAATTAAAGCATACAAACCTGTTGTTTTTTCATGTGAAAGAGCAAGGTGATTAGATTTGTTAAATAAAAAAGCGCGGGCTGCATAGTGCCATGGGGCATTAGAAACAAGAGAACTGATATTAAGAGTCATATCAGATATATGAGATATTTTTTTCATATGGAAACAACTCCTTTCTAAATTTTGATTCTAATATAAGAGAGAATATTTGTCAAACAGTTAAAATTATAAGTTTGTGTCAAGTGTTCGTTGGCACTTTTTTTGTTTTCAGTAATTCCGTAGAAAA
>ERZ837910.1647-NODE-1647-length-30215-cov-9.748840_pt1 | contig 30215 bp, 20 predicted proteins | sample MGYA00519940_ERZ837910 | MGnify/ENA primary metagenome ERZ837910 (study PRJEB31850, sample SAMEA3708825) | human gut metagenome | biome: human gut; feature: human-associated habitat; material: faeces | place: China | collected 2014 ... | reverse complement strand
ATAACTTGAACTTTGAGGATTTGTTAAACGTTTAGTCAAGTTATTTGTTATGCGGTAATTCGATGCAACACACTGAAAACAACTGTCTTAAATGCAAATAAAAGCATTTCGGGCAGGTAACGGATAAGTAACGAAACTCACCGTTAAACCTGCCCGAATTTACAATTTTATTGCTCGGTGCACCTGCAGAACAGAGAATTAAATACTTGCAAACAAGATATTTACTCTTTCCTGCGCTTCTCTTTACCTACAAATACCGAACCACAGAGGTCTGCCGCTTTTCACATTCCTGCGCCCGCAGCGTCAATCCCGGTTGACCGGGCCGTCTTTTCGTCCATACGGTCTCCGGATCACTGCACCAGCATCGCGTGCCGGTAACCGTCGGTCTTGTTCCAGTCGCCGCGCGTGAAGTCGGGAACGGCCACCGGGACGCTGTTGTGTTCGAGCGACATCGCCGTAAGGGCGCCGATGCACGACCATTCGGCCGCATCGTAGACATCCTGATCCAGCGGCAGGCCATGTTGCAGGCAATAGACCAGCCGGTAGTCCATGATGAAGTCCATGCCGCCGTGACCGCCGACCTCGCGGGCCTTGGCCTCGATGTCGAGAACGATCGGGTCTTTGTACCGCGCCATCAGCGCCTCACGCACCTCCTTCGACACGAAACGGTGGGCGTTCAGGTTCTCGTGGTCGGGCACGCCCGAATCCGCAAGCTGGTCGGGGTTGAAGGCATAGCCCTGAACGGGGTATTTGTTGGCGAATCCCTTCGTGCCGGTCAGCTGGTACATGCGGCTGTACGGACGGGGCGTGTAGACATTGTGTTCGAGCAGGATCGTACGGCCCTTCTCGGTCTTGATCAGCGTCGTCGTATGGTCGGCGTTGGCGAATTCTTCAGCGCCCAGCTTCTCGCGGGCGAGTTTCAGCCCGTTGACCGAGCGGGTGTCCATCGCCACCAGGCAGTTCATCTTGTCGCCGCGGTGGATGTCGAGCAGCTGGCAGGCGGGACCGAGGCCGTGCGTGGCGTAGACGTCGCCGCGGTGATCCCGGTTGAATTTCAGACGCCAGCTGTCCTGATAGTAGTCCCAGAAAGCGTCGAGGTCGTGGATATACGCACCTTCGACATGGAGAATGTCCCCGAACAGTCCCTGCCGGGCCATGTTGAGCGTCGTCAGCTCGAAGAAATCGTAAACGCAGTTTTCGAGCATCATGCAGTGCCGCTGCGTCTTCTCGGCGGTGTTCACCAGTTGCCAGCACTCTTCGAGCGACGTGGCGGCGGGAACTTCGACAGCGACGTGCTTGCCGTGCTCCATGGCGTAAACGGCCATCGGGACGTGCAGCTGCCACGGGGTCACGATGTACACCAGGTCGATGTCGTCACGCTCGCAAAGCTGTTTCCAGCCCTCCTCGCCGCTGTACGGAGCCGCCTCGGGAAATCCGCGGCGCAAGAGAATCGCCTGCGCGCTGTCCACGCGCTCGGGATAAAGGTCGCACAAGGCTTTGATCTCGACGCCGTCGAGGTGCGTGAAGCGTTCCACGGCCCCGGGGCCGCGCATGCCCAGCCCGATGAAGCCCACACGGACCGTCTCCATCGGCGCGGTTTTGAGTCCCAGCACCGATTTCTGGCCCGGTTCGCGCGCGGGCGTATCGAAGACGATCACGCCGTCGACCGTCTTCCATCCTTTCGATTCGCAACCGGAAAACAGGAGAATGCCTCCAAGGGCAGCCAGTAAAATGAGCAATTTCTTCATTAGTATGATAGATTGGTTAGTTTCGTTACAAAAGTATGAAATATTTTGAAATCTGCGCCCATTTGACTACTTTTGCCGTCGTAAAAATCTCATTTCATGTTTCGTAGATTCGCGGCGGTAATCCTATCGGCCATCCTGCTCTCGCCGGGGTGGCTCGGCATGACGGGCATGACGCTCCTGATCGGGTTCGTCCCGCTGCTGTGGGTGAGCGCGTCGTACGACGACACGCGTCGCTCGTGGTGGGGCATGTTCGGCTGGGCGACGCTCGCGTTCGTGCTGTGGAACGCCCTGACGATCTGGTGGATCTGGTACGCCACGCCCGTAGGCCCCCCGGCCGCCACGCTCGCTTCGACGACGATGAACATGATCGCCTTCATGCTCTTCCACACCGTTTCGAAAAAAGCCCCCAAAGCGTTGGCCTACGTCACGCTCGTCACGGCGTGGATCACGACGGAATACTGGTACACCGTGGGCGACTTCTCGTGGCCGTGGCTCATCCTGGGCAACGGCTTCTCGCACGAAGTCTGGGCCGTGCAGTGGTACGAATACACGGGCGTTTTCGGCGGCACGCTGTGGGTGTTGCTATCCAACATACTGATTTTCGAAGCGTTGCAAGCCCGCCGCAGCACGCGCCGGTGGGCGGCGGCAGCCTGCTCCGTCGCACTGCCGATGATCGCGTCGCTGTGCATCTGGCAGAGCTGGGAGCAGCCCGACGAGGGGACGGCACGAGTGAGCGTCATCCAGCCCAACGTGGACTGTTACGACAAATTCCACGGCGACACCCAGCGGCAGGAGCGCAACATCGCGGACCTCATGGCGGAGGTCCCCGCCGGCGCGCAGTTCATCCTGCTGCCCGAGACCGCAGTGCCGGGCGACTACCTGGAACCCGGATTAAGCGATTTCTATTCGGCGGGCGAACCGGGCGCATTCTGGCAGAAGCTGACCGACTCGCTCCGCAGCCGGCATCCCGAAGCCCTGCTCATCACCGGAGCCGGCACCATTCGCCGCTACCCGGCCGGGGCGCAGACCGAGACGGCCCGCCCGGAACGCTTCGGCGACGGCTATTACGACCGCTTCAACACGGCCGTGGGGCTGGACTCCGCGGGCCGCATGCAGCTGCACCACAAAGGCCGGCTGGTGATCGGCGTCGAAAACACCCCGACGTGGGTCTTCGACGCGATGAAATTCCTGGTCATCGACCTGGGCGGCACGGTCGGACAGATCGGCAAGGGCCTGCACGGCACGGCTTTCGAGCACAACGGCGTCAAAACCGGACCGGCGATCTGCTACGAAGGGCTTTACGGCGACTTCTACGGCGGATTCGTGCGCCGCGGCGCGCAGTTCATGGCCATCATTTCGAACGACGGCTGGTGGGGCGACACGCCCGGTTACAAACACCTGTTCTCGATCTCGCGCCTGCGGGCCGTCGAACACCGCCGCGCCATCGCCCGCTCGGCCAACACCGGGAAATCGGGCTTCATCTCGGCCCGCGGCGACGTGGGCCAAACGCTCGGCTGGGAGCAGCGCGGCGTGATCACCGCCGAGGTACCGCTCAACTCGGAACTCACCTTCTACACCCGCTACGGCGACTGCCTGGCCCGCATCTCCGAATACATCCTGCTGCTGTCGGTGCTCTACTACGTGGCCTACCGCTACAAACGCAGGAACCACCTCGTCAAATAAACCCCTTGCTGATATGAATTACACCCAGACACTCGAATTCCTCTTTCAGTCGCTTCCCGTCTTCGAAACCCAGGGCGCGACGGCTTACAAACCGGGATTGGAGCGCATCACCGCATTCTGCCGCCACATCGGAAACCCCCAGCGCAACTTCTTCACGATCCACGTCGCCGGAACCAACGGCAAAGGCTCCGTGGCGCACATCATCGCCTCGGTGCTCCAGCAGGCCGGATACCGCACGGGACTGTTCACCTCGCCCCACTTGCAGGACTTCCGCGAACGCATCCGCGTCGACGGCGAGATGATCCCCAAGCAGAAGGTGGTGAACTTCGTGGACAAGCACCACGACAAGATGGTCGAACTGGAACTGTCGTTCTTCGAGATGACCGCCGCAATGGCCTTCGACTACTTCGCCCAGAGCGACGTCGAGGTGGCGGTGATCGAAACGGGACTCGGGGGACGGCTCGACGCCACGAACATCATCGTGCCGATATTGAGCGTCATCACCAACATCGGACTGGAACACACCTCCCTGCTGGGCGACACGCTGCCGAAGATCGCCGCGGAAAAGGCCGGAATCATCAAAAAAAGCATCCCGGTGATCATCGGCGAGGCCGACGCGCGTTACAACGGGGTTATCGAACAGGCCGCCGCGGCCAACAAGTCGCGGGTGATCTACGCCGAACAGGAATTCTCGTGCGAGGAACACCACATGAAGGGCACGGGCCAGAGTTTCCGCCTCCACCGCTCGCGCGACGGAAGGGCGTTCGACGTGTCGCTCGACCTGCAGGGCAACTACCAGAGCCGCAACATCGTGACCGCCTCGGCGGCGGTCGACTTCCTGCACGAGGAGACGCCGCTCACCATTTCGCGCCGCGCCTATCTCGAAGGCATGCGCTGCGCCGCGGCCAACACGGCCCTGATGGGACGCTGGCAGACGCTGGCTGAATCGCCGCTCACGGTCTGCGACACGGGCCACAACGCCCACGGCATCGCCTACGTCGCCGACCAGCTGAAAGCCACGCCCCACCGGGAACTCTACTGCGTGATCGGCTTCGTACGCGACAAGGATCTGGCGCACATCCTGCCCCTGTTGCCGCGCGACGCCCACTACATCTTCACGCAGGCCCACTCCGAGCGCGCCCTCCCGGCCGCCGAACTGACCGCGAAAGCCGCAATCTACGGACTCCGCGGCGAGGCGGTGGAAGAGGTGACGGCCGCCGTGGCCCGGGCCAAAGAGCTGGCCGCCCCCGAGGACATGATCTTTATCGGCGGCAGCACCTACGTCGTCGCCGAAGCGCTGTAAAGCCCCGTTCATAAAAAAAGCCCGCTGCGTGAGCAGCGGGCTTTTTCGTCATCGGAGCGCCCGGACGGCCACCCGCCCCAGCCGCAGCACGAAGGGCTGGCGGAAATCGGCCGTGACGACCCCGCCGGCCGAGTCGTCGGCCGGATTCTCGGGAATCGTGGCCATAACGGCCGAAGCGGGCGTCAACCGCACGGTGAGCCGTTTGTGCCCGAGCAGCGAAACCGGAAGCGGCACGCTGTACTCGGTGAATCCCAACGCGGCGTCGTACGAAAGGCGGCGCAGGCCGAGGTCTTTGATCACGGCGTCGTTGTAAACGACCGGCCGCAGTACGAAAATACGTCCGGCATCTATGAACGGCAGCCCGTCGGCCGAATATTCGACCTTCCACTCCACGGGATAACCCCACGAACGGTTGATGTCGTGGTTGCCCGCAAGGAACGAGAAATCGAACGAGAGGCCGCGCCCCTCGACGCCTTCGGTCGAAGTCTCGACGACGATGGCTTCCGCACCGCTCATGCGGCCGCGGTTGTCGAACCGGAACCAGTCGCGGGTGTCGGAATCGAGCCGCAGGGCGGCGTTGACGCGCATGGCCTTGCCGTCGCCGTCCTGCGCATAGCGCGTGTCGTACTCCGTATCGAGCCGCATCCTGGCCCCGGAGGTCGTCGAGAGAAACCCCTCGCCCGCGTCAGGAAGGACACGGTCGCCCGCGACGCCCGACTTCGGGGAGCGGGGCGTGTAGCCCTGCTTCTCGAAGCGGATGGCGCCGTCGTAATTGCGGTCCCAGTTCCACTCGGCGACCACGACATAGGAGGAGGCCGTATCGCGCGGAATGGCGATGTCGCGCTCGTCGAGCGGACGGATCGCATAACGTCCCATGTCGCCTCCGTAACGACGCATCGGAGTATGGACCAAGACGCCCGAGACGGCTCCGACGCCGTGCGGAACGCCGCGGCCGTCGCGCCGCCACGCGCATTTGGTATTGACGAGCATGTAAATCGAACCGTTGTCGGCATCCTTGAGCAGCGACGCCCACCCGTCGGTGCGGCGCGACGGCTGATCGAAGGCGTTGAGCCGCGACCGCTGGACGCACGATTCGAATACGTTCGCATAGCATCCCTGCTTGCTCAAAAACTCCGTTCCGGCAAGCGTCACATAGGTATAGAGGTCCTCGTCCTTCAGGTCGGCGATGCGCCGCTCCTTCGCGGGCAGTGCGACGCCGCGTTCGAGCACCTCGACGTTCGCGGCGCACAGACCGTCGACCGTGTAGCGTTCGGGGTCCGTCTCCCCGGTCAGCGAACAGCCGCCCAGGTCGAGCCGCACGCGGTCGCCCCGTTCGAGGCGGTTTTCGTAGATGCCGGCGAAACGCAGCCTGAAGCCGTAACGGCCGTCCGGGCTTTCGACATAGGCCGTGCGGAGATTCTCGCCGAGATCCACCTTGTCCCAGGAGACATTGGGGTTGAGCTCCATGTTCTGCGAGCGGTAGTCGCTGACGACAAGGGCTTCGAGCTGCGTACCGGGAGCCAGCCGCACCGTGCGGCCCGCAGCCTCGGCCCGCAGCGCCGCGAAATCGTCGGCCCGCACGCCCGCGACGGCGGCAAGGCAGAGCAGGGCGGCCATTGCCGTTCGGATCGTATGTTTCATAATCGGTAGGTTTTAGTTGTCGAACAAATCGTTGAGGACGCGCACCAGCCGGTATGCCCCGCGCAGGGCCTGGTCGACGGGCAGGGCGCCGTGTTCCCGCAGAAAACCCTCGTCGATGTCGTCGCCGGGCTTGGCCCAGTCGTAAACCACGCGGCAGCTGCGGGCGCACTCCAGCGCCCAGTCCGCAGGTGTGCCCTCGCCCACGGCACGCTGCTTTTCGGCGGGCCACTTGTCCAGTTCGCGGCGGAAATCCTCCTCGGTCCAGTCGGGATACTGGCGCGAAACCGAACCGTCCCAAACCCAGTGGTAGGTCACCTCCTTACCCTTGTATTTCAGGAGAAAGAAGTCGTAGTGCCGCGGGGCGTCCATGCCGCCCGGCAGATCGGCGAAATAGATGTGCCCCGGGCAGTGCATCTCGCCCACGAGGTGGATGACGTACTTGAGATTGACGTTGACCGTCGAATCGGAGAGTTCACGGTAGTTGCGCAGCCGTTCGATGGCGCGCGTGAGCTGGCGCACGGCGTCGCCGTCGCCGTTGGGACGCAAAGGTTCGGGCGGCACGCTGCCTTCCTTGTCGATGGTGACCATGTGCCAGTAGGTTGTAATCTCGTAACCGGGGGCCGTGCGGTAGCGGTCCATCCAGGTCGAATACTCGACGATCGACTGATCGAGGTAACGATCGAGCACCTGCCGGGTGCGGGGCGTGAGGTGCGCTTCGGCGATATAGGCGATCAGGCGGTGTTCACGCCCGCCCCACGCGAAGGCCGCCGTGCCCGCACAGAGCATCAGCAGCAGACAAATCAGTTTTTTCATGGCGTTCATTTTCGGTTGGCGTACTCCCGGAAGGCGGGATACAGGTAAGTGTCGTAGTTATGCGCAATGGTCCACGGAGCCGAAACGTTGTCGCTGCGCTCCTCCCCCGCGACCGTGCCGAACGTGCGGGTGGAAATCTCGTAGGTGAAGGGACCCCGGTAGCGGCATTCGGCAAGCAGTGTATGGTAGAACTCGCCCCACAGCCCCGCCCGCCCGATGGCGTCGGCATAGCCCAGCCGCCCGGCATAGCCCGGCATCAGGTGGTCGTCGTTGATCCGTCCGTTCCAGCCGCGGTTGCCGTGAATGTGCAGCTGGCCGATGCGCGCACCGGCGGTACGGAGCCAGTCGACGACGGTCTTTCCGGGCTGTTCGCGCGTGAGATAGAGGTTGGCGTGGCCCGTGTCGAAAGCGATGCGGACTTCGTGCCGGTGGCTGCCCAGCGCATTGGCCTCGTCGACGGCCGCGGCGAGCACCGCGGCATCGGCGCCCACGCCGTAGGACATGTTCTCGACACAGACGTGCGCCCCGATCTCGTCGGCGACCGTCTGCAACTCGTGCAGCGACAGCGCGAGGCTCGCGGCCGAACTGCCGTCGCCGAAGGCGAGGGTCTGGTTGCAGTGGACCAGCACGTTTTTCGGCTTCAGGGGTGCGACGGCGCGGATCGCCCGCGTGAAGAAGGCCACCGAGGCGGCACGGTCGGCGCCCGCGGCGCAGAGATCGCGGTTGCGCACGGCGGTCGTCGATCCGTAGGGCAGGTGGATGCACCACGCCTTGCAGCCGTTGGCGGCAAGCTGCTTTTCGGCGAAGGCGATGTCCCGCGTCCAGACCGACTCGTCGGACGAGAGGCTGGGGCAGATCCACGTCATGCCGTAACCCGGCGTGACGGTGTAGGTCGTCTCGTTGGCCATCGAGAGCACGGCGCTCGGACGCAGACGCAGGCGCGAGACATCTTCACCCGCGGCGGCGCGTTCGGTCGTGGGTTCGACCGTGACGCAATCGCCCGCATGGGCGTAGCGGCCCGTGCGGCGAACCTCCACGTCGTCGATCCAGAAGCAGTTTTTGACGTCGCGGATCACCGTGGGCATGAAGCGGAACGCACTTCCGGCAGCCACGGCCCCGAACGACATCCGCACCTGGTGCCACACGCCGGACGTCAGCTTCGCGGCGCGCAGCAGGACGGCCGTACGGGTGACGCCCTGCACCGACTGCGAAATGTCGGTCCCCGTCGCGACATCGACATCGACCGGCATGCCGTCGACCTCGCACCCCAGCAGCACGCCCGACTCGGCCATGCAGGCCACATCGCTCTCCATGCCCCGTTCGAGGCAGATGCGGAACGACAGTTCGGCGCAGCACGGTTCGCCGGCGGCGGCCATGCGGGGCGTCACCAGAATGCCCCGGTTGCCGTAACCGCCGACGTCGCCGCCGCACAGGCAGCCGCGATATTCCGCGGCGTAAAAGAGCCGCTGCCAGTCGTAGAGTCCGCGGTTGCGCAGGTAGTCGCGGCGCACGGCGAGCGTCGCGCTTGCGGCAGGCGCGGAATTATAGTCCGAGGTCTCGAAAAGCGCGCTGCCGGGCGTTCCGGCCCCTTTGGCGACATAGGCCGCCTCGGTCCCCGCCGATGTGGCCGGCGACGGCACGGAACTGCCGGCCCCGACACCGTAACCGCCCGTTTCCGCAGCGTAGTCGCATCCCCAGACGCAGTTGTCGAAATGCTCGGCGAAGAGCAGGTCTTCGCCGGGAGCGTAATTCAGCGGCGCAAGGGTCTTCACCCCGCCCGCCGCGACGGCGCACGGACCGGGAATGTCCCAGGTCGCCGAGCGGTGGGCGCAGTCGGTGACGCGGACGGAGAGGCCCGACGCGTAATCGCCTGCGGGAACCGCCACGCAGAACTCCGTTCCGGAGGCCGCGGGCCGAACCCCGCCGCCCGTCCCGGCACAGTCGAGCACCACCCACGGCAGGTTCCCGGAATTGCCGTTCCGGACAATCTCCGGCGTCGCCGGATCGAACGGGAACAGGCCCGAAACGGCCCCTCCGGAGCGATCCTCGACGCGAACCGAAGCGATGTGCGCATCGCCCGCGAGCGGAATCCGCACGACGCCGCACAGCGGCGAGAGCGTCACGTCGGCCGCATCGCCCGTGGTCCGGACCGTGCCGTACATCGGGCATGCGGCGGCCTGCAGGCTGCCGCCCGAAACCGGAAACTGCGCGGGAGGCAGCACGAAGGCCCGCTTCGCGCGGCTGTAAGCATCGGCCGGGAAATGAACCGTATAAAGACCGTCCGCAGAGACATCGGCGCCCACGACCGGCACTCCGTCGGCGTCGAAGCCCACCATGCGGGCCACGCCGTTGACCAATGCACGCGGCTCCCCGGACCAGTCCCAACGCATTCCGGACTCCCCGGCAGCCACCTTCAGCCGCAGGATCACCCCGCCGCCCGCAGGCGGACGGGGTTTGTCCCCGTCGTCCGCACCGTCCCCGCCGCAGCCCCCGAGGAGCAGCGGAAGGACGAGCAGGACACATACCGTATGACGGATCGCAAGCATGGCGCTACCGGTAACGCAGGGTGATGACGCCCCACCGCAATTGGTTGTCGTAGGTCGTGGCGGCGCTGATCTCGGCGGTTTCCGTGTCGCCGTTCCAGACGAGCGGCAGCACGGTCATCACCTTGTCGTAGGGGCGTATGCGGACCATCACCCGCTCCCGGCCGAAGACCTCCGCGGGGAGGCGGAAGAGATGGTCGGTCAGTCCGATACCCGCCGAGGAACAGGTGTTGTAGCGGTTTCCGGCCAGCGAAGCGTCCCACCACGGCAGCGAACGCAGGTGCACGTAGTCGGCGCCCGTGGCGGCGCTCGGGCAGAGCGTATAGCTCTGTCCCCCGTCGACGGAATACTCCACGCACCAGTGCGCCGGATAGGTTTTCGAGGTGGTGGCCGAAATGGTCCCCGCGGCGAACGAGAAGCCGAGGAGCATGTGCGAGCCGTTGAGCGAGGCGGTCGAAAACTCCATGCGCAGGCCGTTGTAACCCACCACTTCGTTCCCTTCCCAGCGATACCAGCCCTTCACGCCGGCCTTGACAAAATAGGCTTTGCAGGTGAGCGACGTTCCGAGCGAACCGACCTCCGGATTGTTGTAATTGCCCGTTCCTGCAATGGGCCAGGCTTCGGCAGCAGTGGTTTCGACGTGGTTTTCGCAGAACAGTTCGGCATTCGGCACGGTCTTGCCCGACGAGATGTCGTCCGACGGCGTGATCGACTCCAGCCGGTTATAGGCATACCGGCTGTTGAACTTGGCATAGGTCCCGAACGAGTATTTGTGAGGGTTGCCGTCCCATTCGGCAAACTCCGTATAGGCCGACTCCCCGGCCCATTCCATGCCGAAGCCCGACTCGTCGAGCACGCGGATCTGGTAGCGCCCCACGTTGCCGTAGCGCGGCAATTCGTTGTGCACCACGATGCCGTGGGTCGTGCCCGTCCCCTGCGGGACGCCCTGACCCGAACGCCGCCAGAGGCAGAGCATGTTGACCGGTGCGTAGATCGAATTTCCCGCGTCGTCCATCAGCAGCGACGCCCAGCCGTCCATGCGGTTGTTGTTGCCCGTCTGCGAGGCGTTGACATCGGACGAAAGGCTGTAATTTTCGTAAACGTTGGCATAGCTGCCCTCCTTGAACAGGAATTCGGTGTTTTCGAGCGAGACGAAGGTGTAGACGTCGTCGTCGGTCAGTTCCGAAATCCGGCGCTGCTTGACGGGAATCGCTTCTCCGGCAGCGCTTTCGACCATGTTTTCGCCGACCAGGCTGCTGATCGTGTAGCGTTCGGGATTCTCCTCGCGCGTGAGGACCGTGCCGCTGAGCGAGAGCGAGAGGCGCGTGCCGCGCGCCAGCACGTTGTCCTCCGGCGTGTCGAAGCGCAGGCGGAAGCCGTAGCGGCCGTCGGGGCTTTCGAGGTAGGCCGTGCAGTCGTTGACCGTCACGTCGACCTTGTCGTACGAAACGCTGGGGTTGGCCTCCATGTTCTTGCTGTGAAAGTCGCTGACGACGATGCCTTCGATCAGAATATCCTCGTCGACAGCCGTGCCTTCGGCCGTCGCCAGCGCCCGCACGTCGGCGAACGACACCTCGCGGCCGAACTCGTCGTCCTTGTCGGCCTGCGTGATGTAGAGGTTGGCCGAGAAGGTCTCCTCCCAGCCGTCGACGTAGCTCAGGTTGACGACCGCCTTGCAGACGTCGTCGCCCGGGTTGGGTTTCGTGTCGACGACCAGCATGCCCTGCTCGGGCTGCACGCTGCGAATCCAGTCTCTGGTCGGACCGACGTAGGCAGTCGCGACGGCGAAGTCCCCGAGCGGGATGTTGGTGTCGATCTCGAACTGGGTGAAGGTCTCGACGCTGCCGCGGATCGCCTTGTAGGGAGCCGGACATTCGAGCGACGGAACCACGCCGTACTGCTTGATGCAGACCGTGTCGGCCCGTGTGCCCCCGTCGAGCACGAAGCGCAGCTTGGCCATGCGGCGGAACGAATCGTTCTCCGTAAAGGTGACCGAAACCATCCGGTCGCCGTCGAATTCCGACCGGTCGACCGAAGCCCAGCCTCCGATGTCGCTGAGCGCCTCGACCCGGACCCGGCCGTTGGAATAAAGCTGTATCTGGGCGGTTCCGCCCGACGCCGGAACGAAAAGTTCGTGCTCGGCGGCCGTGAGTTCGCGCACGCGGATGGTTTCGGCGTCATCGACCGAGCAGCCGACGGCCGCCAGGGCCGCCAGGCCGCACACCGCGCCGTAGCGTAATATCTTGCAGGATTTCATGTTCAGGTTCTGTTTTGGGGTTATTTGTAATCGACCGTGATCGTGCCGAAGCGGATGACGGTGGTTTGTTTGCTGTTTTTACGGACCACCGAGGTCGGGATCAGCACGTCGGCGGAGGGATTGCCGCGAATCTGCGACAACAGGCCCGAGGCGGGCGAGAGGCGCACGACGACCTCTTCACGGCCGAAGGCCTCGGCGGGCAGACGGAAAATGCGCTGCTGGAGACCCATGCCGCAGTCGTAGGGCGTGCGCAGGCGGTCGGCATGGCCCGAGCCGTCGATCACCTTGTCCCACCAGGGCAGCGAACGCAGCACGAAGGTCTCACGGCCCGTGGCGGCGTCACGAAGGGGCTGGAACTCGCCGCCGTCGACCGCATATTCGGCCTTCCACTCCAGCGGGAAATTCCACGAGAAGTTGCCGTCCTGGTTGCCTGCGCCCCACTCGAAGGCGAGTTGCAGGGCCGTGCCGCGGGCTTTTTTGGTCGAGAAGGCGATATAGAAGGCGTTCGAACCGACCATGCGCCCCATGTTGTCCCACTTGTACCAGTCGGGCACGGGAGCCTTGAAGACCACCGCACCGTTGCCGACCCATCCCTTGTTCTGCGTCCCGAGGGCGTTGTAGTCGCCGTCGACGTGCACGAAAGCGCCGCAGTCGGTCCAAAGATAACCGCGCGAACTTCCGGCGTCGTTGAGCACCCGGTCACCCTTCCGGCCTTCGGTTCCGAGGTTTTGGTAGCCGAGCAGTTCGAATTCGAGCGACGCGCCAGCCGAACCGTCGAGCAGCCACCCCGTGAGACGTTTCCACGGGGAGTTGCGCTTGCGGCTGACGCCGATGCCGCCCTCGTCGAGCGGGCGGATCGAGTAGCGCCCCATGTCGCCGCCGTAACGGCGCATCGGCGTATGGACCACCACGCCCGAGAGCGGCCCCATGCCCTGCGGCAGGGGTTTGCCGGCGCGGCGCCATGCACAAAGGGTGTTGACCAGCATGTAGATCGCACCGCCTTCCGAGTCGCGGACGAGCGACGCCCAGCCGTCCATACGGTTGTTGATGTCGTATTTGTAGTGGTGGAGTTCACCGCAGGATTGGGCGTAAGGCTCCCAGATGTTGGTGTAGGAACCCTCCTTGAAGACGAACTCCGCATCGCGCAGCGTCACGAAGGTATAGAGGTCGTCGTCGGTGAGCGTCGCGACGCTCCGCTCCTTCACGGGAAGATCCGCGGCCGTGCCGGGCGCGACCGAGAGGACGTTGAGCGCCTGCACGCCCGTCAGCGTCATGCAGTCGGGCGCGGCCGTGCGCGTGAGACGGCAGCCGTTGAGATCGAGGCGCACGCGGTCGTAACGGGCGAGCCGGTTTTCACTCGCCTCGTCGAAACGCAGGCGGATGCCGCAGCTGCCGTCGGCGGCCTCGACATAGACCGTGCGGTCGTTCTCCTCCAGATCGACCGAATAGTAGTTCAGGTTGGGATTCAGCTCCATGTTGGGGCTGCGGTAGTCGCTGACGACGATGCCTTCGACCACCGTCGGGGCGGTCAGCAAGACCGACTTTCCGGGTTCGCACAGCCCGCGGAGCTGTCCGAACGGCCCGGCGGCCGCAGCCTGCCCCCAAAGGGGAAGGGCCGCGGCGGCGAGCAGGTATTTCAGCAGGTATTTCATGGTTCGGCACTATTTGTATTGGATCGAAAGGTCCTCGACATAGACGCCGTTGGCGATGTCGAACGGATAGGTCCGCGCTATGCGCAGGTTGCGGTGCGTCTGGCCCAGAGCATAGCCGTCGATGCCGGGATTCCACGTCGCGATGACGTCGGACGAAGGGCTGATGCGCACCCGCACCTTCGCCTTGCCGAGCACCTCGACGGGCAGTACGAAGCGGTAGGGCACCAGACCGAAACCGAAGTCGGACTGGGTGTAGACGCCCGACCGGTTGGCCGTGTCGAAGACCGACGTGCGCGTCGAGCTGTTGTTGATGCACCACGGCAGCGAACGCATCTCGAAACCGCGCTCCCCGGTGGCGGCGTTGACGGCTTCGGTGTAGTCGCTCCACGTCGCCCCGTCGGCCGAGGTGGCGTACTCCACCTTCCAGTAAACGGGGTATGAGCTGGCGTTGGTCCACGAGCAGGCGGCTTCGTTGGTGCTGTGCTTGCCCGCGGCGGTCGAGAAGCTGACCGCAGCGGCCGAGCCGCCGACGCCCGCCGTCGAGAACTCCATCACGATGCCGTTGGTCTTACCGGTCCATGTATCGCCGTTCCACTCGTACCAGCCGGCAACGTTGCCGAGGAAGCCCAGCATCGTGTATTTCGACATGCCCATCGTCGTGCCGTCGCCCGGCACGTAGTTCGAGACGTTCAGTCCGCGGTAGCCGTGGACGATGGCGATGGGGTACGAACGGTCGGCGGTAACCGTCTGATTGAGCATGCGGTTCTCGCTGTAAAGCCGCGCCCCGCCGCCCGTGTTGTCGGTCGTGGCGTGCATCCGGTTCTGGACGAGCTGCGTGGCCGAATTGGCCGCCGAGCCGACCGTGTAGGTTCCGTTGTCGTTCCACTTGTAGGCGCCGACCGAAATCACGGCCTTGTCCAGCCGCCACTCGACGAGCGTCGCATAGGCCGACGCCGCGGCGCGCGGGATGTCGATGTCCGCCTCGTCGAAGGGCCGGATCGAATAACGGCCCACGTTGCCGCCCCAGCGTTCCATCGGCGTGTGGACCACGATGCCGCTGACCGTGCCGACGCCCTGCGGCACGCTCCGTCCCGTGCGGCGCCAGCCGCAGTTCATGTTCACGAGCATGTAGATCGCGTCGTTGTCCCCGTCGTAGAGCAGATTGGCCGCGCCGTCCTTGGCCTTCTGGGCCTGCGTGCCGCCGGCGAACGAGAGGTTCGCATTGCAGGGATTGCCGATGGCGTCGTACTCGCGGACATTGGTATAGGCGCCCTCCTTGACGGAGAACTCCAGCCCCGAAAGCGCGCAGTAGGTGTAGATGTCGTCGTCGGTGAGCGTCGCGATGGTCCGCGCCTTGGGCTCCAGGGCGGAGGCTTCGGCCGCCTTTTCGATGTTCCCGGCCTTCAGGCCGCGCAGCGTGTAGCGCATCGGGTCGCTTTCGCGCGAAAGGGTCACGCCGTCGAGCAGGATCTTCACCTGCTCCCCGCGCAGGCAGACGTTGTCGGCCGGGGCGGCGAACTTCAGGCGGAAGCCGTAGCGGCCGTCCAGGCTCTGCACGTAGTTCGTACAGTCGTTCTCGTCGGTGGTGATGCTGTTGGGACCCGTATTGAGGTTCTGATCCATGTTCGGGTTCCCGGCGTCGCCGATGACGCGGCACAGCAGGTAGTCGATATGGTCCTCGTCGCTGGCGTAGGATTTGTCCTCGGCCGTGAAGAGCGCCCGCAGATCGGCGGACGACACTTCGCGCGGCTGGGCCGTCACCCGCTGCGTGATGTTCGAAGAGGCTGAAACCACACCGCCCGCAAGGTCGGCGCAGGAGACCGTGATCGTCGCATAACGCTTCTCCACGCCCTCGTTCGCCGTAATCGCGTAGGTCAGCTCCCCGGCGCCGAGTTCGACATCGGAGATAAAGTCCGCGACAGCCGGATCGGCGTACGTGACTTCGACCTTCATCTCCGCAAGCAGCGCCCCGAGATTGGTCGAGAAGGCCACGGCGCGCCGGCCGCCCTCGATGGGAGCCACGTCGTCGGCGAGCGTGATGCGGGCCTCGTCGGCGCTCTGCGTCACGGTGAACGAGTCGCCGAAAACATTGCCGTCGGCATCCGTCACCGAGAAGCCGACCGTCGCCGTGCGGGGTTCTCCCGTGGCGTTGGCAGCCGTGGCGAAGGTGATCAGCCCCCGGCGGGCCAGCGGAATTTCGGTCTCGCCCGCCTCCGCGTCGTCGGCATGGTAGACGACATCGGAAATCCACGCGTCGCCCTCCGCGGCATAGGTCACCGCGGGCACGACATCGCGGAGAAGCTCGTCGGGCAGGTTGGTTTCGAAAGCCGCCGTGCCCTTGTAGGCGCCGTTGGCGAAGGCGAGGTCCTTCGAAAGGAAGATCAGTTCGGGGGCGGTGATTCCCGCCTTCTGAACCACGGTGACGGTCTTTTCAAGCCCCGAGCCGCGCAGCACGACCCCGACCGAACGGGTCAGTCCGGGGTTGTCGGCGTAATTGAGGCGGATGGTCGTGATGCCGCTGCCGGCCGTGCGGTCGAGCGTCGCCCACGCCGACTCGGCGGTGAGTTGAGCGGTCCACGCCCCCGAGCAGTAGACCGTGACGGGGAGTTTGCCGGCCTCGGCCGTGACCGAATACCGGTCCGTATTGACGGCCAGGTCGTAACGCTCCTCGAAGGTGTCGGCGCACGCGACCGCGAAGAGTCCCGCGAGCGCCAGTATCAGGTTGTTGATTCGTTTCATCGGTTCTGGTTTTTATAATCCGTCGGCAAGGTATTCGTCGTTGGTCAGCACGTAGCCCGAAAGGGCGCACTGCGCGTCGGGAATGGGATAGTAGCGGTGGCAGGGGCGCATCTTGCCCTTGAGCGTCGCGTTGTTGGTATAGGCGTAGGTCTGGTCGTACCAGATGCCCCAGCGCACGAGGTCGAACTTGCGCTGGAACTCGCCGCCCAGCTCCCGGGCGCGCTCGCAGCGGACAGCCAGCGTGAGGTCCTCGAAGCCCGTGAAGTTGGTGACGGGATCGACGCCCGCACGCTGGCGGACCATGTTCAGGTAACGCATCGTCTCCTCGGCGTTCTCCAGGTTGCAGTAACATTCGGCCATCATCAGAATGGCGTCGGCATAGCGGAAAATGCGGTAGTTGTTCGAATCGTAGTTCTGCTCGATGTCCGGACACCAGAATTTCGGACCGGGCCAGGGCACTCCGTAGTTGTGCGTGATCTTGAAGGTCTCGCCCGCCTCCAGGTCGCCCAGGCCGAGGAAGTACTGCACGCGGCGGTCGATCTTCTGCCCGCGGATCTCCCCGGCGGCCAGCGCCTCGCGGTCGATCTTCACCGTATAGCGGTTCAGCGTCGCGTCGTAGGTGTCGTAGGTCAGGGGCAGGGGGTTGAACAGCGCGTCGACGTAGGCCGCATTCTCGGTCTGCGTATTGCCCGTCGCGGGGCGGAAGATCGCATAGCGGTTGTTGGCCCGCAGCGACGACCAGCCGGGCATCGACGTGCCGTAACCCTTCAGGGGTACGCCGTCGAAGACCCCGTCTCCGTTGTGCGTGGGCATCATGATCGCCGCCACGTTGCCGTTGTACTGCGTGCCGGTGAGCGACCAGGCGTGCTGGATCTCGAAGATGGACTCCGCAGGGTTCTTGTAGCGCCACTGGGTCTCGGCCAGCGGATAGTTGCCTTCGTTGAAGTCGCCGTAAAGCTCCTCAAGGGCTTGCAGGGGGACCAGCGCCCCGTTCCAGTCCTCGTTCCACATGGCGAACTTTGCCATCAGCATCAGCGCCAGCGCATAGCCCGAACGGTTGTCGACGGCCTCCGAGGCGCGGCACTTGCGCCCGTTCTCGGCGGTGAACCACGGCAGTGCGTTCCGCTCCAGGTCATCGTACAGCTCCTGGCGGATTTCATGGGCCGGGGTTCGGGGCAGGCGGCGGATTTCGGCCAGCCGCTGGTCGGTGTCGACCATCGTGGTGTAGAACGGCACGTCGCCGAACATGCAGGTCAGCACATAGTAGTAAAACGCGCGCATCACGCGGGCTTCGGCCGCCAGAGGCATCTTCACCCCGTCGGCCAGGTCGGCGGACGAGATGCACTCGACGCACTCGTTGCAGTACATGACGCCTTTGTAACCCTGCGTCCAGACGTTCTTGCCGTATTGCGGCTTGGCGGGAGTCACGTCGAGGCAGGCGTCGACGGTCGTCGAGGAGGAGTACCAGATGTCGGTGCAGGCCTCGGTGACCAGCATGAAGTTGGCCGTATAGATCGCATTCGCAGGCATGTAACACGAATTGAGCGCCGCAATGCACTGCGACTCGTTCTTGTAGAACGATTTGCGGTTGACGAACGAGGTCGGCTCCTCCGTCAGCGAACAGGAGGCGAACAGTCCCGCCGCGAGGAGCGTCAGTATGAATTGATTGAAGTTTTTCATCTTCTTCGGAAATTGTCGGGTGGATTTAATAACGCAGCTGGATGCTGAACACGAACATCCGCGAACGGGGATAGGCGCCCATGTCGACGCGGCGCAGGGTCGAACTGGTCCCCTCGCTCGAAACGTCGGGGTCGAAACCGTTGTACTTGGTCCAGAGCCAGAGGTTCTCGCCCGTGACGGCCAGCGTGATGTCGCGCAGCAGGCGGGTTTTCTTCCGCAGGTCGAACGTATAGGAGACCGTGGCGTTCTTCAGACGCAGGTACGAGGCATCGTGCACCTGCAACGAACTGGGAACCAGCCGGTCGTCGGTTCCCGCACGGGGCAGGTCGGAATCCGGGTTGCGCACGGGATGCCACGCGTCGAGCATGTAGCGGTACTGGTTGGTGGCGTAACCGCCGGCCATCGCAAGCTCGGAGTAGTTGTAGATCTTGCCGCCCAGCGAATAGGAGAAGTAGAATCCGATGCGCAGACCGCCGATGTTGAAGGTGTTCTGCAAACCGCCGTAAAGCACGGGGTCGGAGTTGCCCAGATAGATCAGGTCCTCCTCCGACAGAATGCCGTCGCGGTTCTGATCGACGTACTTGGGATACCCCAGCATCAGCTGGGCGTCGCTGCCCGTCGACGAGGATATATAACTCTTGGTAAAGCGATTGCGCTCGAACTGGTCGGTCGTCTTCCAGACCCCGGCGTACTGGAATCCCCAGAGTGCATTGAGCGGATAGCCCGTCTTGTAGCCATACATCATGTAGTTGGTATTGCCGCCGCTTTCGAGACACGAAACGTACTCTTCGTGGCCGATGTCGTCGACCATCTGCTTGTTGTGCGAAAGGGTGAAACTCGTCGTCCAGCCGAATTTCGGCTTCACGATGTTACGGCTCTCGACCGAGACCTCGACGCCGCGGTTCGACGTCTTGCCCAGGTTCGTGAAACGGCTCGTGTAACCCGTCGTATGGATCGTCTGCAAGGAAAGCAGCAGGTCGCGGGTGGTCGAATAGTAGCCGTCGACGGTGATGTTCAGGCGGCCGTCGAAGGCCGAAAAATCGAGACCCGCATTGTAGAGCGTGGTTTTCTCCCACGTCAGGTTGGGATTGGCCACACGCGAAGGGAAGAACGACGCCGACTGCGTGCCGCCGAACAGATAACCGTTGGTGGTCGTGCCGTAGGCTTCGAGCGAACGGTAGGTCGCGATGGCGTCGTTACCCGTGCGTCCGGCGCTCAGGCGCAGCGACAGTTCATCGAGCCAGCGCACCTGCTTGAGGAAATTCTCGTTCTTGGCGTTCCACTTGACGGCCGCCGAAGGGAAGAAACCCCATTTGTTGTTCTCGGCGAAGTTCGACGACCCGTCGTAACGCCCCGTGAAGGTGAAGTAGTAGCGGCTCTTGTAGTTGTAGTTCAGGCGCATGAGCACCGACTCGCGCACGACTTTGTTCGAGCTGGTCGAAGCGTTGTAGTTCTCCTTGCTGCCGATGCTGTTCATGTTGTTCCACTTCAGGTCGTCGGTGAGCAACCCTTCGGCCTTCAGCGAGAAAAAGTTGGCCGTTTCGTGCGTGGCCGAGAAGCCCGCCATCGCATCGAAATAGTGCCCCGAGGCGAATTTCTTCGAATAGGAGACCGTATTTTCCGAAGTCAGGCGGCGTGCGTCGCCCTCGTAACGGTAGGCATCGGCCCCTTCGCCCTCGGTGCGCTTCGGCAGATAGCTGGGCCAGAACTGGTAGTCGTGACGCTGGTAGACCATATAGGAGTTCTGACTCTTGATGATCAGCCCGCGCACGGGCTTGATCGTGAACTCCAGCACGTCGGTATTGGTCATGCGCTCGCTCTCGTTCTCGTTGCAGTCGATCTTGGCGCGGGGCGTATCAATGCGCACGCCGTTCTCGTAGAGGGGGTTGATGTAGTCTTTGGGACCCATCGTCGGGGCCAGGTAGACGGCGCCGTCCCAGATGTTCGCGCCGCCGATGGTCGCCCGGTTGGGATTCTCGTCGCGGAAGGTATAGCTGCCCTTGAAACCGACGGTCAGCCACTTGGCGAAGTCGTACGAAAGATTCAGACGGGCCGTGATGCGGCGGAATCCGCTGCCGTCGACGATGCCCTGCGTATCGTTGCCGCCGAGCGCCGCGAAGTAGCTCGACTTCTGACTGCGGCCGCTGACCGAAAGGTTATAGTTCTGATAGAGAGCCGTGCGGGTGATCTCGTCGATCCAGTCGGTCCCGCGCCCGTACTCCGAAGGGTCGAAGCGCGGCGGACGCTGCGGATCGCGCGAGGAGAAATAGTTCCGGTCGTTGAGGTAGCGGACGAACTCCTGCGCGTCCATCAGATCGAGGTCGCGGGCGAGTTTCGAGACGCCGAATTCAGCCTTGGCCGTGACCGACGGCTTCGAGGTGACGCCCTGCCGCGTGGTGACGATAATCACGCCGTTGGCGCCGCGCGAGCCGTAGATGGCCGTCGACGAGGCGTCCTTGAGGACCGAGATCTGCTCGATGTCGGCCGAGTTGATGTCGTTCAGGTCGCTCACGGCGTCGATCACGCCGTCGACGACGATCAGCGGTTCGTTCGACGCCGAGATCGAACGCGTGCCGCGCACGCGGATCGAAGTCGTGGCTCCCGGCGCACCCGAAGTCGACATGATGTCCACACCGGCGATGCGGCCTTGCAGAGCCTGGTCGACCGACGTGTTGGGCACGTCGCGGATGTCGGACATCTTCACGTTGGAGACCGAACCCGTCAGGTCGGATTTCTTCACCGCGCCGTAACCGATGACCACCACCTCGTTGATGGTGTTTTTGGCATCGGGGACCAGGTTGACGTCGACCTCCGTACGGTCGCCGATGACGATCTGCCGGGTGACGTAGCCCAGGTAGGAGACCGAAATCAGAGCGTCGCCGGCGCCGAGCGTCAGCGAATAGCGGCCGTTGCTGTCGGTGACCGTGCCGCGGCGTCCGTCGGGCGTGGCGACGGCGGCGCCCACCATCGGCGCTCCCGTTTCGTCCAGCACCGTGCCTGTCAGGGTCTTACCCGTCCCGGCTGCGGGGGGGGGAGTCGCCGACGCCTTGTAGATCACGATCATCTTGTCCTTGATCGAATACTGGACGGTGCGGTCGAGCACCTCGCGCAGCACCTGCGACACGGGCGTGCGGTCGAACGAAGCCGTGACCGGACGTTCGAGGTTCAGCTCCCGGGTGTCGTACATGATCGACAGCCCGGTCTGGGCCTCCACCTCCTTGAGCACGTTTTTGAGAGGCGTTTTCCGGAAGTTCTTCGTGACGGGCTGCATCTGCCCCCACGCCGGGAGCGTCAGCAACACGAACAGGCACGGCAGAAACGCCCGTTTCAGATTGGAGAATTGCTTCATTTGTTTAAGGTATTGGTTGTTTTAAAGTTGTTTCGGGATGCGGCGTCACTTGGCCGAGAGACGCACCGAAGGGCCTTGCCGGTGGACCGAGACCGGAACGATCAGGTCGAGGGCCTTCAGAACGCTGTCGAGCGACTCCTGGTTGCTCAAGCGGATGGTGATGAAAGTCCCGTCGGCGCGCAGGCGGTCGTCGAGCGTGATTTCAACGCCGTAAAGGCTGCTCAGGCTCTCGCACAACTGCACGATCGTCACGTCGATGAACTCGATGCGCCCTTCGATCCAGGCCAGGTACTGCGCCGTGTTGACGTGCGTGATGGCCGTGGTCTCGGCGAAACGGTCGTAGGTGAGCGACTCGCCCGGGCGGAGCAAGGTCTCCCCGCGCGGCGCGGTGAAACCGACGGCCCCTTCGAGCAGCGTGGTGGTGATGAGCGAGTCGTCGGGATAGGCCGTCACGTCGAATTTCGTACCCTTGACCACCACCGAACAGTTTCCGACCTTCACCTCGAAACGGTGCTTTTCATCGGGCGAAACGTCGAAGTAGGCGGCCCCCGAAAGCTCGACGGAGCGGTTCGTGGCGTTGAAATTGGCCGGATAGGTCAGCGTCGACGACCCGTTGAGCCGCACCTGCGTCCCGTCGGGCAGGCAGACCGTGCTGCGGTCGCCGCTCTTCGTGGTCACGGTGTAGCGCTCCGTGGCGCGCTCCAGCAGCAGGCGGTCGTAGAGCCGCGCGCCGAAGAAGGTCGCGCACACCACCGCCACGGCAGCCGCGGCACGCCATACCGCAGCGAACCGCCCCGGACGGGCGCTCCTCGCGGACCCTTGCAGGCGGATACGCGACCGCAGGCGGCGCCAGTCGCGGTCGGTCGCGGCGTCCGATGCCGGCATCGCCTCCCATTCGAGCCGCCACGCAGCGAACTGCCTGCGGCACGCAGCGTCGGAGGTGACGAAGCGGAACAACTCGCGCTCCTCCTCGGCAGCGATCTCTCCCGCAAAATAACGTCCGGCCAGACGCCGCATCTCTTCCTGATCGAATTTCATCTCTTCCATTTCCGTTACATATTTTAAAACAACCGAATTTGCCTTTCCCCAACCCTCCCGATCACAAAAAAATCAAAAAAAGTCGCAAAAAGAAAAAAACGACAACAGCGGAGAGAGAAATCTCCGCTGCCGGGTCAATGATCGTCTATCCGATTTTACAGGTAATTCGCCAGCAGGCACGAAAGCACGGCCACCGAAAGTTCGAACGAACAGCTTCGCCGCAAATGCTCGCCCAGCCGGCCGACGGCACGGGCCAGGTGTTTCTCGACGGCCGTCTCGGAGATGCCCAGCCGCGCGGCGATTTCGCGGTTTTTCAGCCCTTCGAAGCGGCTCATCCGGAAAACCTCGCGGCAGCGGTCGGGCAGCGCGTCGACAGCCTTCTGCACCTCGCGCTGCAACTCCTCGTAAAGGCAGGGCTGCTCGGCGTCGCTCAAAAAATCGTAGCTGTAAATCCGCTCCTCACCCCGCATGCGGGCCGTGTACTCCAGTTCGTGACGCGCCACGACACCGTTGTGTTTCAGATAATTGAGACAGGCATTGCGCACCATCGTGAACAGCAGCGAGGCCAGATCCAGCTCGCGCAGTTCACACCGCCGCTCCCACAGGCGTGCAAAACTGTCCTGCACCAGATCGCGCGCCGTTTCATGCCCGGCGACGAACCGGGCGGCATAGTTCACCAATCGGGGATAGTAACGCCGGAAGAAGCATTCGAAATCGGCCTCGTTGCCGAATCGGATGCCTTCGAACAACCGCTGGTCTGACGGCGAGGGTGTGGGCATGGCGGAATCTGGACTTTTGCCACAAAAGTAACGTTTTTTTCCACGCCGCAAAATTTTCGGCCGTGACAAAAACGTGACACGACGCGCCGGGCGCAAAAAAAGGCGCTGCCGTGCAGCGCCGCCGGTTTTCAGGCCTGACCCATCTTGGGACCCGCGTCGGGCGTGGGCTGGGGCGAGGGAATCTCGATCTTGCCCACGTTGCTTTCGTAGCGCACGATGTTCTCCTGCAACGAGCGCAGCAACCGTTTGGCATGCTCGGGCGTAAGAATGATGCGGCTCTTGACGCGCGCCTTCTGCACACCGGGCAGGACCGTCGCGAAGTCGATGATGAACTCCGAAGTGGAGTGCGATATGATCGCCAGGTTCGAATAGTGGCCCTGGGCCACGGCGTCGTCCAGTTCGAGATCGATGCCGAATTGTTTCATCTCTGCCATTGTGGAGTACTGTTTCTGCAAATTTATTCATTTTCAACGAACGATATGCAAGCCCGGGGCCAAAGTTTTCGATATTTTATCAACATATCCGACCCGCGGGACAACCCGCCGCACCCTTTTTTTACCTTTTCATAGGCGGATGTCGGAGCTTTTTTGTATCTTTGCTTCGCAAATACGGAAAGCCGCCGCAGAGCCGAAGACAACGCCTTTTTCCGGGCCGTCTTCCGCGCAGGGGCGATAGTAAGTAACAGGTGCGTCGCTGACGCGCAGCAAACCGAAAAAATGGCATTTGAAATCGTCGAAACCCTGTTCCGCGGCATCTGCGTAGGCGTCGCCGCTTCGATCACGGTAGGTCCCGTGGCAGTGCTCTGCATCCAGCGCACGCTGTCGAAAAGCCGCCGCTCGGGCATCGTTTCAGGCATCGGCGTCGCCTGCGCCGATACGTTCATGGCCATGGCCGCACTGTTCTTCTACTCGATGCTCCAGACCCAGATCGAACAGTACAACACGCTGCTGCGGGTGATCGGCGGCATCTTCGTGGTGATCGTCGGCGTTTTCATCTTCGCACAGAATCCCGTGCCGCAAATCCGCCGCAACCGCGCGGGCAAAACCTCGCTGTGGCAGGATTTCGCCTCGATCTTCGGGCTTACGATCGCCAATTTCATCATGGTCATCCCCTACATCCTGGCCTTCTTCGCGGTGTTCAAGATTTCGGGCGGCGACATGGCCGACCACACCTTCGGGGGCTTCATGCGCTCACTGTTCGTCATCGCCGGGTTCTTCGGCGGCGCGGTGGCGTGGTGGACCCTGCTGGCCTTCGTCATCAACCTCTTCCGCCGCCGCTTCCGTCCGCGGCACATGCTCACGATCAACCACGTCGCGGGACTCATCATCGGCATATTAGGCATTTACACCATATTATCGACCTTCTTTGATATATTCCCCAATGTCGGACACTAAACACAGGATCATCATTGCCGTCGACGGCTTTTCGTCGTGCGGAAAAAGCACCTTCGCCAAAGCCATCGCGGCCCGCCTGGGCTATATCTTCATCGACACGGGCGCCATGTACCGCGCCGTGACGCTCTACGCCCTCGAGCACGGGGCCATCCGTTCGGGCATCGTCGACGAAGAGGCCGTCGTGAAGCTGCTGGACCGCATTTCGATCACCTTCCGCTTCAACCCCGAGCGCGGGGCCAGCGACATCTACGTCAACGGCGATCTGGTCGAGGGCAAGATCCGCACCATCGAGGTCTCGAACTGCGTGAGCCGCGTGAGCGCCATCCCCGAGGTGCGCCGCAAACTGGTGGCCATGCAGCAGGAGATGGGCCGCCGCCGGGGCGTGGTGATGGACGGCCGGGACATCGGCACGGTGGTGTTCCCCGACGCCGAGCTGAAACTGTTTATGACGGCCGACACCGCCGTGCGCGCCTGCCGCCGCTACAAGGAGCTGACGGGCAAGGGCATGTCGGTGACGATGGAGGAGGTCGAACGCAACATCCGCGAGCGCGACAAGGCCGACATGAGCCGCGCCGTATCGCCGCTGCGCCAGGCCGACGACGCCATCGTGCTCGACAACAGCCACATGAGTGTCGACGAACAGATGGCGTGGTTTATGAACGAGTTCCAATTAAAAATGAAAAATTAAGAATTAAAAATCCGACGGCACAGGTCTCGGCCTGCAAGCCGGAATCGGTTCACAACCAATTTTTAATTTTTCATTCTCAATTTTTAACTACGCAGTTATGCGTGTTGAGATCGACGATAAATCGGGCTTCTGCTTCGGCGTTGTCCGCGCAATCACGGAGGCCGAACGCGCCCTCGGGGAGGGCGGCACGGTCTACTCGCTGGGCGACATCGTCCACAACCGCATCGAGGTCCAGCGCCTCGAACAGCTGGGGCTGCGGACCGTGACCCACGCCGACATGCCGCACCTGGCGGGCTGCCGCCTCTTCATCCGCGCCCACGGAGAACCTCCTACGACCTACGCCGCCGCCCGGGAAATGAACATCGGGATCATCGACGCCACCTGCCCGGTGGTCGCACGGCTGCAACGCCGCGTGAAGGAGGCCCACGAACGGATGCGCCCCACAGGCGGGCAGGTGGTGATCCTCGGCAAACGGGGCCACGCCGAAGTGGTGGGCCTCACGGGGCAGGTCGCGGACCCGACGATCGTGATCGAACGGGAGGAGGACCTGGAGCTGATCGACTTCTCGCGTCAGGTCTATTTCCTTTCGCAGACCACGCAGAGCATCGGGCTGTTCGAACGGCTGGGCGCCGAAATGCGCCGCCGGGCCGCCGATGCGGGGCAGGTGTACATCGACGACACGATCTGCCGGCAGGTATCGAACCGCGAACAGCACCTCACGGAGTTTTCCGGACGGTTCGACGCCGTGGTGTTCGTCTGCGGGCGCAAGTCGTCGAACGGCAAGGTCCTCTCCGAGGTGTGCCGCCGGGCCAACCCGCGCACGCACGTCGTCGAGGAGGCTTCGGAAATCGACCCCGCATGGTTCGAAGGGGCCGCGACGGTGGGCATCTGCGGCGCCACGTCGACGCCCAAATGGCTGATGCAGGATGTTGCCGACGCAATCGGCAACCTCAATTCAGAATTCAGAATCCAAAATTCATAATTATCGCCCGCCATGAAAAAGTATATCGTCCGCTCGTTAAAATATTTCTTCGCCCTGTGCGTTCTCTGTATAGCCCTGATGGGGCTGATGCTGATGACCGGGACCTCGGCGCTGTCGCTCGACGACACGCTCTACGTCATGCTGCACACCGACCGCTACCTGATGCTCTTTGCGGCGATCGTGGCGCTGGCGGCAGTCTACCCCAGATTCGGGTTCGTGGTGCGCCGGGTGGAGGGCGACATCGAGGAGAACCGGGAACAGATCCTAAACGCGTTCCGCTCGGCAGGCTTTTCGCTGCGCTCGGACGAGGACGGGGTGATGACCTTCCGCGCCGACAATTTCGGCCAGAAGCTGATGCTGCTGGGCGAAGACGAGATAAAGGTTTCACAGTACGGACAATGGATCGTGCTCGACGGCATCCGCCGCGGCGTCGCCCGGGTGCAGTACCGGCTCGATTCGTATATACACATGACACGCAATGATTAGAAAATACCGTTACCTGCTCACTGCGGCGGCCGCTGTCGGCGCCGCGGGACTTCTGACATTCGCCGCCCGCAACGACTTCGGGCTGGGCCGCAACATGGAGATCGCCGTCAACATGATGCGCGAACTGTCGCTCAACTACGTCGACCCCGTGGACCCCGACCGCCTGATGGAGGGGGCCGCCGCCGGCATGGTCAGCGACCTGGACCCCTACACGGAGTATATCCCCGAGGAGGGGATGCAGGATTTCGAACTGCTCACCACGGGCAAGTACGACGGCATCGGGGCGCTCATCCGCCAGAAGGACGACTACGTCCGCATCGCGCAGCCCTACCAGGGATCGCCCGCCGACAAGGCCGGGCTGAAGATCGGCGACAAGATCCTCTCGATCGACGGCAAGGACGCCAAAGGCTTCACGACCGAGCAGGTCTCCTCGCGTCTCAAGGGCGAGCCGGGCAGCAAGGTCAAAGTGACCGTCGAGCACCTCGACGGCACGCAGCAGACGGCGGCGATCCGCCGCGAACGGATCGCGATCCCGGGCATGCCCTACGCCGGATGGGTCGCCGACGGCATCGGCTACATCCGCCACAGCGACTTCACCGAAGGATGCTACGAGGAGATGCGCGCAGCCATCGAACGGCTGCGCACCGAAAGGCCGCTGAAAGGGCTTGTGCTCGACTACCGCTCCAACGGCGGCGGCATCATGCAGGAGGCGGTCAAAATCCTGGGAATATTCGTCCCCAAAGGGACCGAGGTGGTCAGCACCAAGGGGCGTTCGGAAGATTCGAAGCAGGTGTTCCGCACCGACACGGAGCCGATCCTTGCAGACCTGCCGCTGACGGTGCTGATCAACGGCAGTTCGGCATCGGCGGCGGAGATCGTCGCCGGGGCGTTGCAGGACCTCGACCGCGCGGTGCTGATCGGCCAGCGCAGTTTCGGCAAGGGACTCGTGCAGTCGCCCCGACCGCTGGGCTACAATGCCATGCTCAAACTCACCACGGCCAAATACTACATCCCCTCGGGCCGCTGCATCCAGGCCATCGACTATTCCCATTCGCAGGAAGGTTCGGTGCGCGCGGTGCCCGACTCGCTGATCTCGGAGTTCACGACCCGCGCGGGCCGCAAGGTCTACGACGGCGGCGGCGTGATGCCCGACATCGCGACCGACCCGGAGTACATTTCACGCTTCGCCCTGACGCTCTACGCGCTGGGATTCATCGAGGATTTCGGCGACGAATACACGCGCCGCAACCCCGGCCGGCAGATCGACATCCGCACCTTCTCGATCACGGACAAGGACTACGCCGACTTCGCGGAGTTCATGCAAGACAAGAAGGTCCCCTACGAATCGGACACCCGCCGGGCGCTCAAGGCGCTGAAAAAAGCCGCCGAGGACGACCGTTTCGCCGACTTGAAGAACAAGTTCGAGCAGGTGGAGGCCGAGTTGAAGGACGACACGCAGACCAACCTCGAAACCTACCGCACGCAGGTCGTCGAGACGATCAACAACGACATCGTCATGCGCCACGGCTACCAGGCCGGCGTGATCGAGCACTCGCTGTCGGGCGACAAGGAGGTGAAAAAGGCCGTCGAGGTGCTCGGCGATCCCGCAGAGTACGCCCGAATCACCCGCGAGCAGGACACCAAGCGCAAGTAAAGACATGAAAATCAGGACTGAATTCTTCTCGTTCCGCAACCGGGTGGTGGTGATCGTCGTCGGGGTGACGCTCGGCGCCCTGTCGCTGCTCTACACCAACGACATGGCCCGGCGGCTCAAGGAGAAGGAGCAGCACGACGTGGCGCTGTGGGCCCACGCCATGGAGCGCGTGACGCGCGACGTGCTGGGCGGCTCGATCCAGGACCCGTTCGTGGCCGACATCATGTCCAACGGCAACAACATCCCGTTCATCATCACCAACGAGAACCTCGAAGTCATCAACTCGCACCTCATCCCCGAGAAGATCATCAACCATCCCGGACGGCTCCGGAAACAGATCGACAAATTTTCGGTCGACAACCCGCCGATCCCGGTGAAATTCTTCTGGTCGTCGCAGCATTACCACATCATCTTCTACGGCAAGTCGGCGCTGCTCAAGTCGCTCTACTACTTCCCCTACGTGCAGCTCCTCGTCATCACGGCCTTCATCGCACTGGGATTCATCGCCTTCCGCTCGTCGAAGCACGACGAGCAGAACCGCGTCTGGATCGGGCTGGCGAAGGAGACGGCCCACCAGTTGGGTACGCCGACCTCTTCGCTGCTCGGGTGGCTCGAATACCTGAAAACCCAGAACATCGACCAGACCGCCATCGACGAGATGGGCAAGGATATCGTCCGGCTGACCAAGGTGGTCGACCGGTTCTCGAAAATCGGGGCCGCGACTCCGCTCAGCGAAGGGGTGATCAACGAGATCGTCGGCAACAGCGTGATCTATTTCCGCACGCGCGTACCGAAGAACGTCACGCTGACCTATAACGGGCTGGCGATGGCTCAGCAAAAGGCGATGATCAACGAAGCGCTTTTCGAATGGGTGATCGAAAATCTGTTGAAAAACGCGATGGACGCTTTGTCGGGAACCGGGACGATCGACGTCAAACTCTCCAGCGACGCCAACTGGATTTACGTCGATGTCCGGGACAGCGGCAAGGGGATCGCGAAGGGGAATTTCAAACGGATCTTCGAACCCGGTTTTACGACCAAAACGCGCGGTTGGGGGCTCGGACTTTCGCTCAGCAAACGGATTATCGACGGATACCACGGCGGTAAGATCTTCGTGCTCGATTCCGAGATCGACAAAGGAACGACCATCCGCATCGCCCTGAAAAAAATCTATTCATAGACCGGTATGATGGAGTCCCGCTACGTTGCCGATTGCGACTGTTACCTTCCGGAAATCGAGCCGCTCGAAGGGGCGAGCGTTCCTTCGCAGGCCGATATTTTCGGCGTGTCGGGGACAGTGGCCGAACGGCCGGACGGGTACGATCCTTTGGCGCTGCCCGCCCTGCAGCCGCACCTGACGGACAGTTATGCTTACCAGGGAGTCGTGCTGGCCGTGTTCATGGTTTTCTGTTACCTGATCCACAGCTACCGGAGCAGTATCGGGATCGTGTTCAAGATCCTGACCGGGCGGGTTTCATCTGACAAGGTTTACGACGAGTATCCGTTGTTTTTCCGCAAGTTCCTGTCATGGACGGCTCTGTGGGGGATGCTGCTGATCGGCGGGCTGTTGATTCGCTACGGCGGACTGTACGGCGTCGAGGGGTGGTTGCCCCGGCAAATCCCTTTTGCGACCGACCTGGCCTGCCTGGCCGTGCTGTTTGCCGCCGCCGCCGTTGCGGTTTACCGCAAGATCGTGACGCGGATCATCGGCGGAGTGATCCGGAACGATCTTTTTTTTGAGAAACTCCGGTTCACGATCCGTATTTTTTCGTCGTTTATATATATC
>ERZ837910.1646-NODE-1646-length-30224-cov-4.619378_pt1 | contig 30224 bp, 18 predicted proteins | sample MGYA00519940_ERZ837910 | MGnify/ENA primary metagenome ERZ837910 (study PRJEB31850, sample SAMEA3708825) | human gut metagenome | biome: human gut; feature: human-associated habitat; material: faeces | place: China | collected 2014 ... | reverse complement strand
GCACCGCCGATAAAGCGATAGAGCGGCATGCCGAAGTAGTCGGCGGCAGCGCGGGCCACGGCCAGCGACACGCCGAGGATGGCGTTAGCACCCAGCTTCGACTTGGTCTTCGTGCCGTCGAGGGCTATCATGGCCTTGTCGATGCCCACCTGATCGGCCACGTTCATGCCGATAACGGCGGGAGCGATCACCTCGTTTACGTTCTTGACGGCGTTCAGAACGCCCTTGCCCAGATAACGGCTCTTGTCGCCGTCACGAAGTTCGAGGGCCTCGTTCTCGCCCGTCGATGCGCCGCTCGGAACGGCTGCGCGGCCGAATGCGCCGGATACGGTACGTACTTCGACCTCGATGGTCGGATTGCCTCGCGAGTCGAGGATCTCTCTTGCGTGAATCTCTACAATCTGCATAGTTGTAAATGTTTAATTTATGGTTTTAAATACTGATATGCCGTTTTCGACCGCAAAGGTAAGAAATAATTGTGAATTGCGGTTTCATTATTGTTATTTTTTTCACGAAAGACGGATGCGGTTTCGGGAATAAAGCAGAATATATTATCTTTGCCGGCGAATGCACTCCTCTCACTTGTAAACAACTATCAATTAATGCGAAAAGTTCTCTCATTCTCTCTTTTCCTGATGTTGGGGCTCATCGTCTCGCAAATGCTTCCGGGCACGCTCGGTGCAGGATACGCGGCGTTCAAGAAGTGTTCCGACACGCTGCTTTACATCTGCCTCGGATTCATCATGATCAACGTCGGCCGCGAATTCGAAATCGACAAAACCCGCTGGCGTTCCTACACTGCGGACTACTTCATCGCCATGGCCACGGCCGCGCTGCCGTGGATACTCATCGTCCTCTACTACGTCTTCGCACTGCTTCCGCCCGAACTCTGGACCAGCGGCGAGGCGTGGAAGGAAAACCTGCTGCTGAGCCGTTTCGCCGCGCCGACTTCGGCCGGCATCCTCTTCACGATGCTCGCAGCCCTCAGTCTCAAGAAAAGCTGGATTTACAAAAAGATACAGGTGCTGGCCATCTTCGACGATCTGGACACCATCCTGCTGATGATCCCCCTGCAAATCCTGATGACCGGCCTGCGGTGGCAAATGTTCGCCATCATCGCCGTCGTCACCCTCCTGCTGGCCGTCGGCTGGCGCTGGCAGGCGACGTGGAACGTACGTCAGGACTGGAAAACCATCTTGGGGCTGGCTGTCGTGGTCTGCGCCTTGACCCAGCTCGTCCACATCGTCACGGCCCGGCTTTACGGCCCGGAAAACAGCATCCACATCGAAGTCCTGCTCCCGGCGTTCGTCGTCGGCATGCTGATGAAACACAAGGAGATCGACACCGCCGCCGAACGGCGCATCACCACCGGCATCTCGTTCCTCTTCATGCTGCTCGTGGGGCTGAGCATGCCGCTCGTAACGGGAGCGCCGGGCGACACGGCCGCCGCGACGTCGGTCACCGGCTCGCAGCCCATGATGCCGTGGGGCACGCTGGCGCTGCATGTGCTGGCCGTATCGTTGCTCTCGAATATCGGCAAACTGGTGCCGCTCTTCTTCTACCGCGACCGCAAGATCAGCGAACGCCTCGCCCTCTCCATCGGCATGTTCACCCGCGGCGAGGTGGGCGCGGGCGTAATCTTCATCGCACTGGGCTACAGTCTGGGCGGCCCGGCGCTCATCATCTCGGTGCTGACACTGGTGCTGAACCTGATCCTCACGGGCGGCTTCGTGGTGTGGGTCAAGAAACTGGCCCTGCGCACCTACGCGCCCGAAGCGCAGCAGTAACCCGGCTAAACAACCCCATATTCACAATCAAACGACGGAAACCGTGATCGAAATTACAGACAAGGCCCTGCAAACGGCAGCCGCCAAAGGGATGGACGAATTCCTCCGGGTCTTTACGGACAAATACAAGGAGACGGTCGGCGGAGACCCGACGGCCGAAACGATGCCGCTGCTCAGCGGCGAACAGCACTCGCTGCTCGCCTACCGGATTTTCCGGGACGAGGTGACCGAAGGCGGTTTCTGCCAGCTTATCCAGAACGGCTACGGGGCCTATATCTTCGGCAATCCGTTCGCCAGAGTCATGCGCCTGTGGGGTGCGGAGAGCTTCTCGAAGCTGGTCTACCGCGCCAAGAAGATCTACGACGCCAACCGGGAGGATTTGGAACGGGAGCGCACCGACGAGGAGTTCATGGCGATGTACGAGCAGTACGAAGCCTTCGACGAGCTGGAGGAGGAGTACGGCGAAATGGAAGCCGTGGTCACGGAGACGCTCGCCCGTTACGTGGACGGGCATCTGGATCTGTTCGCCGCGGTCGTCGGATAACCGGCCCGGAATCCTGCGGAGACAGCCTCTCCGCATCGCCGTTCCCGGCACATACGAAGCGTCCACGGAGGAATATCCGAAGACATTCCGCAAAAAATCGAAAAAAAAGGCGGTCGGCCGTAAGGGTCGGCCGCCTTTTTCGTGTCTTCGGATAAAAACCGAATACCGTCATGGACAAACATAACCGGGACCTCCTGATCCGTGCACTGAAGGGCACGCTGGACACCGCATCGCGCCGCGAATTCGACCTATGGGTCGCGGATGCGGACAACCGCCGCATCTACGAAAACGCCCTCCGCATATGGGACGACGCACAGCGCCGCACTTCGGCCTACAACCCCGACCGCGACCGGCTCTGGGAGCAGTTGCAGTCCCGCATCGAAGTCTGCAGAACGCCGCAGCCGACGGAACGGCCCGCGCCGAAACGCCGCTGGATGCCGATACTTCGCACGGCGGCAGCCGTCGCCGCGGGCGTCGTCGTCACGCTCTTCGCGGTGCGTCCCGACGCCGCCCCCACACCGAGCCCGGCCCGACAGGAGTTCTGCGCCTTCGGCGGCAAATCACTGGCACATCTGACCGACGGTTCGACCGTATGGCTCCAAAGCGGCTCGACGCTTGCCTACGACAGCTCCTTCGGCGCCGAAAGCCGCAACGTAAAGCTTCGCGGAGAGGGATTTTTCGACATTGCCAAAGACCCCGAACGCCCCTTCACGGTCGAGGTGGAAGGACTGCGCATACGGGTTCACGGCACCAAATTCAACGTGAACACCTCGCTCGAAGAGCGGACCGTCGCCGTATCGCTCGTAGAGGGTTCGGTGGCCCTCGACTCCGGCAACGGGGAGACGCGCCGGCTGCACCCCGGTGAAATCGCCCGCTACAACACCGCCACACAAGAGCTGGACATCCGTCGCGGCAACGTGGAACTGGAATCCTGCTGGGCTGCGGGCAAACTGGTCTTCGAACGGCAATCGCTGGGCGAAATCTGCCGCTACCTGTCTCGCTGGTACGACATCCGGATCGACATCTCCCCGGCACTCGCCCACAACTACGCCTACACGTTCACCATTACCGACGAACCGCTCGAAGCGATTCTGCGCATCATGAGCCGCATCAATCCGATCGTCTACACCTTCTCGGACAACCGCTCGGTGTACATCTCCGAGATAGAATAAAACCGCAAACCTACCAAACACCAACCAAACCCCGAATGCCTATGACCGAACAGAGCTGAACCGTACACTAACCTTCCCGCGGCAGCATCCGCCGCTGCAAACACACGCTAACTTTAAACTTCAACCATGAAACATTTTAGACTATTCGCAATCCTTTTGCTGCTCGTCTGCGGATGGACAACGGTTGCACATGGCCAGACGCAGGAGCCGGCGATCAACCTTGAGTTCACCGACATACCTCTCTCGGAAGCCATATCGCGCATCGAGAAGAGCAGCAAATACACGTTCTTCTACGACGCCAAACAGACCGATCTGACCCGGCGCGTCAGCCTTCACGCCAAACAGCTGCCGATCTCCGCCGCCCTGCGCCAGATGCTCGCCCCGACGGGTCTCAACTTCACGATCTCCGAACGCCAGATCGCCCTGATTCCCGCGACGCGCAAGGCTCCGGCCGGATCGCGCACGATCACCGGTACGGTCAACGACTCCCACGAACTGCCGTTGGCCGGCGTCGCCGTCACGCTGGAGGGCGACAATACCCGCGGCACCGTTTCCGAGAACAACGGCAGTTTCACCATCACCGTTCCCGACACCGATGCGGTGCTCAGCTTCACCTACTTGGGCTACATCTCCAAGAAAGTCTCCGTTCCCGTCTCGCAGAACAGCCTCAAGGTATTCCTCGCAGAGGACGCCGTGAGGATGGAGGACGTCGTAGTAGTAGGTTACGGCACCCAGAAGAAGGTCAATCTGACGGGAGCCATCACCACGGTGGACGACACGCAGCTTGCAAACCGTTCGGCGCCGTCCGTAGCCCACATGCTTCAGGGTGCGGTTCCGGGTCTGACGATCTCGACCTCATCGGGCCGTCCGGGCAACTCGGCCGACCTGAACATCCGCGGCATCACCTCGATCAACGGCGGTTCGCCGCTGGTGCTGATCGACGGCGCCGAGGGCGACCTGATGAAGCTCAACCCCAACGACGTGGCCTCGATCTCGGTGATCAAGGATGCCTCGGCAGCCGCCATCTACGGCGCACGCGCGGCTTACGGCGTCGTGCTGGTGACCACCAAGGAGGGCGACGATTCGGGCAAAACCCGCGTGTCGTACAGCGGACGCTGGGGCTGGAACGCCCCCACCACCTCGACCGATTACGAGACCCGCGGCTACTACTCGGCCTACATCAACGACCTGTTCTGGCATGCCGACGCAGGCACCAACTACACCAACTACACCGAGCAGGACATGATGGAGTTGTGGGCCCGCCGCAACGACAAGGTCGAAAACCCCGAACGTCCGTGGGTGAAGATCGACCAGCGCGACGGCCGCGACACATATGTCTATTACGCCAACTTCGACTGGTACCACTACCTGTTCAAGGACGAACATCCCAACACGAGCCACAGCGTCTCGCTGTCGGGCGGCAACTCGAAGGTCAAGTACATGCTTTCGGGCAACTACTACAGCGAAGAGGGACTCTTCCGTCAGGACCCCGACCGTCTGCAGCGGATCAACTTCCGTTCGAAAATCTCGTTCGACATCAACAAGTGGCTCAAGATCAGCAACAACACCAGCTACTACAACTACCAGTACTACTATCCCGGTCCCACCGGAGTCAATACCGCCTTCTCGCTGGGCACGGTACACGGACTGGCTTCGATGATGCCCTACAACCCCGACGGCACGAGCGTCTACTACACCTCGCTGTCGAAATACTCGATCATGGACGGCCTGCCCACGATCATGAACAAGGGCGGCCACTACAACAAGGACAAGACCGACAACATGTCGACCACCACGGAGCTGACGTGGACCCCGGTCAAAGGGCTGGAGATCAAGGGTAACTTCACCTACATGTTCAACACCCAGCACAACCTCAACCGTCAGGTCAACACCGAATACTCGCAGTATCCGGGCGAAGTGCAAACCCTCTCGACGGGCAGCCGCTTCCAAGACAAGCTCTACGAAAAGACCATGATGCACAACTACTATCAGGCCAACGTCTACGCCACCTATGCACACACGTGGAACGAGAAGCACAACTTCAAGGCGATGGCCGGTTTCAACTGGGAGACCAAGTATCTCAAGGACGTGTCGGCCACGGGCTATAACCTGCTCTCCGAAACGCTGATGGACCTCAATCTGGTGGGACAGGGCGCCGACGGCAACGAGCGCATGGAGGTCGGCGGCGGCCAGAACGAATACGCCCTGATGGGTTTCTTCGGCCGTCTGAACTACGACTACAAAGGCAAATACCTCGTGGAGGTGAGCGGCCGCTACGACGGCACGTCGCGCTTCAAGCGCGGTCACCGCTGGGGTTTCTTCCCCTCGCTCTCGCTCGGATGGCGCATCTCGGAAGAGCCTTTCTTCGAGGGCATCCGCGAAAACTTCAACAACCTCAAAATCAGGTATTCGTACGGACAGCTGGGTAACCAGAACGTAGGCTACTACGACTATATCCGCAAAATCTCGATCGGCAACCAGAACTATCTGTTCGGCGGCGACAAACCCACGACGGCCACCATTTCGGCCCCCGTGGCCTCGAACCTCTCGTGGGAAACCTCGATCCACAACAATCTGGGCGTAGACATGAGCTTCCTGAACAACCGGCTGGCTTTCAGCGCCGACTTCTACATCCGCGATACGAAGGACATGCTGACCGCCGGCGTCGCACTGCCGAGCGTCTACGGCGCCGATTCGCCCAAGATGAACAGCGCCGACCTGCGCACCAAGGGTTACGAGCTCTCGCTCAGCTGGCGTGACGAGTTCCAGCTCCTGCGCCGGCCGTTCACCTACAGCGTGACGGTCACCTTCAACGACTACGTGACCGACATCACCAAATACGACAACCCCGACCGCACGTTCGCCAAGTCCTACTACGAAGGCATGCGCTGGGGTGAGATCTGGGGCTACCGCATCGGCGGACTCTTCGCCACGGACGCCGAGGCTGCCGGCTACGCCGTCGATCAGACGGCCGTCAACAACCGGATCAACGCCGCGGCCGGCTCGGAACGCGGCCTGCACGCCGGCGACCTGAAGTTCCTCGATCTGGACGGCGACAACATCATCTCCATCGGCAAGAACACCGTAGACGATCCGGGCGACCGGGAGATCATCGGCAACAGCCAGCCGCGGTTCCACTACGGCACTACGCTGAGCATGTCGTGGGCGGGCATCGACTTTTCGATCTTCTTTCAGGGCATCGGACGCCGCCACTGGTATCCCAAAGCCAATACGATCGCCTTCTGGGGTCCCTACGCCCGTCCGTATGCGAGCTGGATTCCCAAAGACTTCCACAAGATGTACTGGAGCGAAGAGAATCCCGACGCCTACTTCCCCCGTCCGCGCGGCTACGTCGCCCTGTCGGGTACCAACCGCGAGCTGACGGCCGTCAACGACCGCTATATGCAGAACATCCGCTACTGCCGTCTGAAGAACCTCACGATAGGCTACACGCTGCCCAAGAAATGGACCCGCAAAGTGCTGATCGACAACCTTCGCGTCTACTTCACGGGAGAGAACCTCGCCACATGGTCGCCCATCCGCTCGGACTATATCGACCCCGAAATGGCCGCCATGAACGACGAGATGCGCACCTACCCGTGGCAGAAGACCTACATGTTCGGCGTAGATGTCACATTCTAATCAAACAAGCAGAACCATGAAAAAAATATTATTGATACTGGCCGCAGGCTGCACCATGGCGCTCGTCTCCTGCGAAGAGTGGCTCGACAAATACCCGCTGGCCCAAATGTCGCCCGAAACCTTCTTCTCGAACGAAAACGAGCTGCAGGCTTTCAGCAACAAATTCTACACGGCCTTCCCGTCCGACGGGCTCTACAACGAGTACTGGGACAACATCATTCACAACGACCTGCCTCAGGAGATGCGCGGCGGCCGCACGATCCCCGCGTCGGGCGGCGGCTGGACATGGACCAGCCTGCGCGACATCAACACGCTGCTCGAATACTCGGTCAACTGCAAGGACCTCGACGTCCGTAACCGCTACGACGCGCTGGCCCGTTTCTTCCGCGCCTATTTCTACTTCGAAAAGATCAAGCGGTTCGGCGACGTGCCATGGTACTCGAAACCGATCGGCTCGGCCGATCCTGAGCTCAAGCGTCCGCGCGATTCGCGTGAATACGTCATGCAGCGCATGATCGAGGACATCGATTTCGCCATCCGCTACCTGCCTACCAAACACGACCTCTACCGTATCACGAAATGGACGGCACTGGCCCTGAAATCGCGTTTCTGTCTCTTCGAAGGCACGTTCCGCAAATACCACGGCATCGACCTTCCGGAGAACGACTGGAAATACTACCTCGACCTGTCGGCGAAGGCATCCGAAGAGTTCATCACCAACAGCGGCTACGGACTCTACACATCGGGCGGCACGCAGACCGCCTACCGCGACCTGTTCGTGTCGGAAGACGCCCAGCAGATCGAGGTCGTCCTCGCCCGCGATTACAACAAGGGGCTAAGCGTATTCCACAACAGCACCTTCTACTCGCTGAACACCTCCTACGGGCGTCCGGGCCTGACGCGCAAGATCGTCGCCAGCTATCTGATGGCCGACGGCACGCGCTTCACGGACAAGGCGGGCTGGGAAACGATGGAGTTCCGGGACGAGTGCCAGAACCGCGATCCGCGTCTGGCGCAGTCGATCCGCACGCCGGGTTACACGCGCATCAACTCCACCAAGGTCGAAGTGCCGAGCCTTTCGACCTGCATGACGGGCTACCAGCCCATCAAGTTCGTCGCGCCCGCCGATTTCGGTTCCGACGGTTACAACCTCTCGTACACCGACCTGCCGATCATCCGCACGGCCGAGATCTATCTCAACTACGCCGAAGCCAAAGCCGAGCTGGGCACGCTGACGCAGGACGACATCGACCTGACGATCAAGAAGCTGCGCGACCGAGCTGGCATGCCCAATCTGGACATGGCCCAAGCCAACGCCAACCCCGACCCGTACCTTTCGGCCCCTGAGACAGGCTACCCCAACGTGACGGGTTCGAACAAAGGCGTACTGCTCGAAATCCGCCGCGAACGCACCATCGAACTGCTTCAGGAGGGCCACCGTTACTACGACCTCATCCGCTGGAAAGAGGGCAAGACCTTCACGCAGCCGCTGCTGGGCCTCTACATCCCCTCCAAGGGCGAATACGACCTCGACGGCGACGGCACGCCCGACATCTATCTCAAGACCAAGGGAGAGACGCCCTCGACCAAAGCCCCGCTCATCATGGAGATCGATCAGGACATCTTCCTCTCGGAAGGCGACCACGGCTACATCTCGCCCCACAAGAAGAATCCGGGCGAGTGGAACGAGGCCCGCGACTACTACTACCCGATTCCGACCGACGACCGCTCGCTGACCGGCGGCGCCCTGACGCAAAACCCCGGCTGGAACGACGGGCTCGACTTTTAATTCCCAATACTAACTTCAAAAACGAACGAAACGATGAACAGACTGAAAAAATATCTTACCATCATGCTGCTGCTCGGCCTGACCTGCCCGGCAACGGCCTGCAACAGCAGCTCCTCCTCCGAAGACGAAGTTCCGCCCCATCTGAAACCCGAAACCCCGGAGGAACCGGGTCGGGACTACTACCCCAAGGCCGACGGCGCGACGCGTCTAGTGACCTACAACGTCGGCGTCTTCACCAAGTACATCAGCGACGGCAGCTACCAGATGATCGCCGACATGATGACCGAGGGCAAGGCCGATCTGGTGGGCATCAGCGAACTGGACAGCTGCACGGTCCGCACCGGCCGGGTCTTCCAGCTCAAGAAATTCGCCGGACTGATGGGCAAGGAGTGGAGTTACGAATATTCGCGGGCGATGGCCTATCAGGGCGGAGCCTACGGCGACGGAATCGCCAGCCGTGAGAAACCCGTCCGGACCTTTGCCGCTCCGCTGCCGAAGGGCGACGGCGCCGAACCCCGCGTGATGGTCGTCATGGAGTTCGAGAAATACGTCTTCGCCACCACCCACCTCGACCATGTATCCACGCTGGCTCAGGCGGGACAGGTAGACGAGATCAACAAGGTCATCGAACGCGAATTCGGCGGCTCGAAGAAACCCGTCTTCCTCGGCGGCGACTTCAACGCCCGTCCCGATTCGCCCACCATCTCCAAACTGAAGACGGGCTGGACGGTCCTCACGCCCCACGGCGCAAGCGACTTCACCCACTCCTCGCAGGCGCCGAACAAATGTATCGACTACATCCTGCTTTGGAACGGCAACGGCGCGAAGTGCGACGTGGTCGGCACCAAGATCATGCTCGACTTCAACAAAGGCGACATCAAGCGGGCCTCGGACCATATTCCCGTGCTGGTCGATGTCAAATTCTAATGCTGAGACGAACCCTTAAACGCAAACGATTATGAAACGATATGCAAACATACGTCTTCTGGCCGCCGTCGCCCTGCTCGTCGCAACGGCGGGCTGCAAGGACGACGAAGGTCCGGCGCTCAAGCAGCCTGCCCTGCTGAGCATTCAGGACGCCGCGGCCGACGCCGAAGTGATTACGGTGGAAAGCCCCAAGAAGCAGACCCTCAACATCCGCGTGGAGGCCGAGCAGATCAGCGGCAACTACATAACCGTCGTATTCAAGACCGACCCCGAACTGGTCGAGACCTATAACGCGGCGCACGGCACCTCGTACAAGCTCTGCCCCTCGGAGGCCTACGCATTCTCGACCACCGAGGTCATGCTGCCCCGCTACAACACGGTCTCCTCGACAATGAAAGTCGAGCTGTTCAGCGAGCGCATGCCCGACGAGGAGCCGTACCTGCTTCCGATCGCCATCGATTCGATCAAGGGCGACCCGCGGGCGACGGTCTCGCCGACGGGCAATGTCCGTTACATCCTCTTCAACAAGTTCGTCAAGCCGGGACCGCCCGCACCCGTGCTGCTCGAACGCAGCGGCTGGAAGGTGCTCGCCGCTCCCAAGGCCAAGCCCAACTACGAAGTGGAGAAGATGTTCGACGAAGACATCAACACCTTCGGCTACTGCAACGCCGACGAGGAGAAGGCCGATCCGCCTTACGACTTCGTCATCGATCTGGGCAAAGAGGTGACCGTACGCGGCCTCCAGTTCAATCAGCGCTACATGACTACGGGCAACCCGGAAGCCGGCGCGCGCTACGGCATCGCCCACTTGGAGGTCTGGACCGCGAAGGAGATCACCGGCGACGGCCTCGGCGCTGCGAACGACGCCAACTGGACCTACACCCAGACATACCGCGACTACCGGACCGATCCCGACTCGCCGCTGGACCCGATGGGTGTGGTCATCAGTCCGATGCTCGACGACTACCAGCATGCGCGTTACGTCCGCCTGCGCATTCACGCCAGCTATACGAACAAGACCTATAACCCGACTTTCCGGGGATGGTGCATCGCAGAGCTGAATGTCTGGGGCAACAACGAACTGCTCGAATAATACGTATGAACCAGCAAAGGGACCTGCTGAAGTGTTTCAGCAGGCCCCTTTTTTTAACGCAGTCCCGATTTCGGGCGTCCCGCATTCCGCAGGATAACAGGAACTAAAGGATTTCGAAACGAAAAATTCATACGTTCCGCATCCGTTTTATCCCCGAAAATGCCTATCTTTATTAGTCTGAATTTCCTTTAGCGATACGATGAGGCCGGAAAACGAACACGACATGGTTTTGTGGAAACACATCAGCCGAGGGGGCGGGGAAACCGCCGCCTTCAGGGAGTTGTTCGACCGTTATTACGCGCCGCTTTGCAGGTTCGCGGCCTACTGGCTCCGCGACCGCACCTCTGCCGAAGAGATCGTATTGGACACCTTTACGCATATCTGGCAGCATGCCGGGGAACTCCGCATCTCGACTTCCGTCCGGGCCTATCTGTTCCGCGCCGTGCGCAACCGCGCGCTCAACCGGCTTCGCGACCAACGCACCGACGGCATCCCCATCGAGGGACCTGAGCCGCTCTTCACGAACCCGGAAGCATTGCAGCTCGAAGCCGACGAAATGATGATGCTGGTCGCCGAAGCCGTCTCGCAACTGCCCGACCGCTGCCGCGAAGTATTCCGCAAAAGCCGCGAAGAGGGGCTTTCCAACGCCGCGATCGCCGACCAGATGCGGATTTCGGTCAAGACCGTCGAAGCGCAGATCACCAAAGCCCTGCGACGCATCCGCGAAACGCTGCTGCGCACGTGATCTTCAACCCAGACTTTCCGGACACCCCGCCCAATGACCGTCTGATGACCGCCGAAGACCGGCCGGCAGCCGCATCCGGCAGCCGCGCTTTCTCCCTCAGCCTCGCTCCCAGCGTCAGCGCATCAGCACCGACGAGTCGCCGTAACTCAGGAAACGGAAGCCGTGTCCGAGGGCGTATTCGTAAATCCGCTTCCAGTCCCCGCCGACGAAAGCCGACACCAGTAGCAGCAACGTCGATTTGGGCTGGTGGAAGTTGGTGACGATATTGCGCACGATGCGGAACTCGTACCCCAGCGGCGTAATCATGATCTGCGTCGCCGCCTTGATGCGTTCCAGCCCCTTTTCATCCATGTAGTTCAGCAGGGTCTCCAGCGCCTCGCGCCCGGAAAACTCCGCCGGCACGTCGTACAGCTCCCACTGACCGACGACCCGCTCCGCATCGGGCGTTCCGGCCGTACGTATGCGCCACGCCAGCGCCGTGAGCGATTCGAGCGTCCGCACCGAGGTCGTGCCGACGGCCGTGATCCGCCCCCACTTCTCCAGCAGGCGGGCTACCGCCGCACGCCGCACCTCGAAATGCTCGGTGTGCATCGGATGCCGCGCGGCATCGTCGTCCTTGACGGGCAGAAAGGTCCCGGCCCCGACATGCAGCGTCACCTCCTCGAACCCGAAGCCGCGCGCCTTCATCCCCTCGATCAGTTCGGGCGTGAAGTGCAGCCCCGCCGTCGGCGCGGCCACCGATCCTTCGAATTTGGAATAGACGGTCTGGTAGCGCGTATAGTCGATCTCCTCGCTTTCGCGGTTCAGGTAGGGCGGAATCGGAATCCGTCCGAGGTATTCGAGCAGCTGCCCGAACGTCATCGCCGCCGACCACTCGAAACGCACGGTATGCTCGCGGCCGCGGTTCTCGACGAGCCACGCCCGCAGATGCTCCGGGCGGCCTTCGTGCTCGAAGTTGATCTCCACATACCCCTCTTTCCATTTCTTGAGGTTGCCCACGATGCACGACCATTCACACCGCCCGACGACGGCGAACGCCCGTTCGTAATCGGCCGGATCGTGCGGTTCGAGACAGAACACCTCGATGCGGGCGCCCGAAGGCTTGTGCATGATGATCCGCGCGCGAATCACCTTCGTATTGTTGAACACCAGCAGCTGGCCTTCAGGCAGCACGTCGCCGATGTCGGCGAAATGCGCTTCGCCGATCTCCCCGCCGCGGTAAACCAGCAGTTTCGAGGCGCTGCGCTCGGCCAGCGGAAACTTGGCGATCCGCCCGTCGGGCAGGTCGTAATCGAATTCGTTTATGTCTATATGCCGTTCATTCATGGTCACAAATGTACGTTTTTTTTCGCATCCGTCGCACACGCTCCGGCCGATAATCGCCCCGAATGATTTGCATTCGACACTTTAAATTCGTATCTTATAACGACCCAATCACATCCAATTACTAACCTAAAATCGTTTCATCATGAAAAAATTTCCGCAATGGAGTGTCATCTCATGGATTCCGGGTATTTTATTCGTCGCGGTCTCACTGACATCCTGCCAAAAAGCCGATCCGCAAATGAACAACTCATCAGAACAGATGTCCGAACAAATGAAGCAGGACATCACCCTCATCTCATCGCTGGGCTACGATATCGCCGATATCGAAAAGACAGACGACGGCTATCTGGTCGAAGGAGATATCTGGCTGACCGACGAATGGCTCGAAGAGGCCGGACAACAGCCGCAGACCCGCCTGACACAACACAATAAGGGCTACCTGATAAGTCAGCAATACCAGAACAAGCTACATATGAACGTCGGCAATCTCACCTCTTCCTCTGCGCTCTGGACCAATCCAGCCACGAATGCCATAGCCCAATGGAACGCCGTGGCAAAATGTTACATATCCATTTCCAACACATCGGGCAGCAACCTTCAGGAGATCAAAATCAAGTTCGAAAACAAAAGCAGTTTCGGCAACAGCACCGCAAAACTTATGAAAGTGACCCCTCCGTCGTCGGACGGCAAGCCGGGCAGCGTAACCCTCAATGCGGACTGCACCTTCCTGCCCGATGTCAATGACCTGTTCGACAGCAGGGAGCAGAACAACGCCATGTATTTAATCATGCACGCCATCGGACATTCTCTGGGACTGGGCCATAGTCTACGCAACGGACAGCTTATCGGAGATGACGAAGACTGGGGAACTCCGAGCAACGGAACCTCCCAATACGACAATAAATCCATCATGACAAAGGAGACGAGTCCCATTTCATGGACAGGATTCAGCACCCAAGACAAAAGAGAACTCTCCTTGATTTTCCCGATACCCGGTTTTACTGCAGGTTCCATCGAAGAGACCAAAACCATCAGCCAGACAACCGGGGTTTTCTCCATCAATTCCGTCAAGGACGCCTCCGGAGGTACGGGAACGATAATTTATGCGTGGGAAAAGAAGTCGGACGGCAAATGGACGTCCATAAGCGGCCAGACCGGTAAAAACCTCACGAACGCCCCTGTCACCACAGAACTTACGAGCGAATACCGCCGCAAGGCCGTAAACGGAACAAAGACGCTGTATTCCAACATCTGCACCGTTACAAACAGCATGTATGAACCGCTGACAGCAGGCAGCATCGCAGACACGCTGCTTATCGACACCGCGAATCCGAACGAACAACTGCGAATAAACTCCACTCTGGCCGCCGTCTGTCCGCGCAGTGCCATACGCTATACATGGGAAACCAAAACCGGCGACTCATGGACAACCATCCCGTCGGCCGTCGGCGAATCGCTCGTCACACCAGCACCGATGACCTTCACTGCCATGTACCGCCGCAAAGCCGCCTGCGACCACGAAAACCGATATTCGAACATATGCACGGTATACAACAAGTCTTTTCTCAGCGGCGGCACCATCCCCGAACTCATAGAACTCAACAAAACCGGATTCAACCGTTTCTACTTCGACATTCCCTACCTGACCGAACCATCCCTGACCGCCTCGAAATCCACATGGGAAGTATATAAAAACGGCTTTTGGACACCATTCGGCTCCGATGAAAAACACATTCGCCTGCCGATACCCGAACAGCGTATCACAAAATACCGGGCATCTATATCGACTCCGTTCGGCCCAGCCTATTCAAACGAATGCACCATTGTCAACTGCGCCTATCTGGAAGATCCCCGGCAAGGGACGGATTGGGGTACTAACATTCTCAAACTCGGACCCTATGACAATGGGTTCACTAAAATTATGGCAATAGACAGCAGCGGAGAGTATTTTCGGGATTTCGATCGTTTGCGAGGCTGCGGAAATGATATTTGCATCGAACTTGAAATAACATCAAAAATGTATATCCAAATTAAAACAGGCTCAGTACCTGTAAGCGTATGGCTCGATGTATGGGCCGCAGAGGCCTCTTATTCGGGCGTTTCGTCCGAGCCTTATGCCGAAGCATGGCCCAGTGCCGAATACATACCGTTCCCGACATTTGCCGATGAGATTCCGGGTCCAATTCCAGATCCGGACGCATATTCATTTTTCCTCATTCCAGGAAAATACCAAATCCAGCTGCAAGGTTGCCCCAAATACAATTATTCAGATATTTCAGTAGCTAATCAGGTGATATGCTTCAGTTTGCGCGGGACCTGCATGGACCACGACCCAACAATACCGATACCGACGCCTCAACAGTAAATCCCTACAACGGTCATCGACATGCTGTTTCCGAAAGCCAGAATAACAATACGAATTTACACCCGGCCTTCAGTCACAGGATACAGTTGACAAATATTATTCGCCAAGCCCGCATAGCAACAAAAAAAGCCGCCCGGTCTCGGACCGGACGGCTTCCCCTAATACACTAATTCCTATCGAACCCTATTGCTTGGCGACATAAATATTGAATTCCGTAACATCGGTCCGGCCGTTGGGCGACATCACCCGGTATCTCAGATAACGGGCCGTAACCGGCTTCAGGAACCGCCAGTTCTGCGTACCGTCGGATACCGCGAGCGTACCATGCGATTTCCACGTCGCGTTGTCCGGCGAAGTAAGAACTTCGATCGACCTCGGAGCATAACCACTTCCCCAGTGTCTTGTATTCGCCCCCAGCATCGTGGTCTCCGCCCCCAGATCGAGCGTAAATTCCCACGGCGCACTGTTAGCAGCAATATCGCTTCCCGTATTACCGTCGAATATATTCCCAATCACATTTTCGACGCCTTCGCCCAGCGTACCGCTCCAATTGGTACGGTCCATATATTCTGCATTGCTCGGAGTTCCGCTCGCAAGATTCAGATAAGGCTTGACCGTCTTTTTATAAGTAACGGTCACCTTATTGGTTTTGGTCGAAAGCCTGACGTCGTTGCAGGACGTCTTAAGCTCGCCCACCGTCACCGTGAAAACCGCCGGATCGTATGTTTTCTGCTCGTCGGTAATGGCTAAGAACGCCGGATCGATCGTAAGGGTCGCCTCTTCGGACGCAAGCTGCCCGGCAGGAATTGTCAGGCTTTCGGCACTCAGCGTCATCGTATTTTCGAGCATATCCGCTATCCCGCCCGAAGCTGCGGCGGTCAGCGATACGGTCGCATCGGCTTTGGCGGGTTTATTTATGCACGCCCGGAAAGTATAGACGCAAGGTGTGGCATCCTCCAACCCCTCCGTCTCGATGACGACAGCCTGTTTCAGCATATCGTTGCCGAGCGTTTCGCCCTGAACATATACGTAAGCCGTATCGGTCCACCCGTTCAGTCCCTCATCGTCGTCATCGCACGCAACGAAAGCCACTACGGCCAGCGCAAGCATCCCTGCACACAGATATTTCAATTTTTTCATCATAATGTAATCGTATTTAACAAACAATTTCAATGAACCGCATGGCGGCAGGCACGCACCGGGCGCGCCTGCGCCATAATTACGGGATTAAGGCCACGGCGTTTCCGTATCGGTGGACTTGATGCCGGCAACCCACGTCGGGGTCTTGGACGTCTTCAGCGTATGCCCGTTGCCCGTGCAGTCCTCGAACGTATTGCCCTCGCCTTCGTTGAAGCGCCAGTAAGCCTCCAAGCCCTGCGATTTGGCGCTGGTCGTGGTCATGTTGTTCTGCACCTGCGCTTCCGTACGGCATACCGACCAGATACGCGCCTCGGACATCAGTATCTTGCATCCGCTCCACCACGAATCGCCGGTTCCGTGTCCGCCGCCGGCATCGCCGCCGAACCAGTTGGCCGATCCGAAGTTGGGATCGCACACGCCCTCCTTGCTTCCGGCAAAAGTGCCGTTGACATAAAGGGTCACCTTGGTTCCGTCATAGGTCAGCGCCAGATGCTGCCATTTGTTGGGCGTGAACGACAACGACGGATTGAGATACCAGCCGTCGCCTTGGAACTGCACCAGCGAATGGGCCTTATGGTCCGAAGTGTCGTTCTGCGGGTCCTCGAAGCGCAGCAGCACCGAACCGCCGTTGGTAAATACGGCACGGTTGCGGTTGGCCGTATTGCTCACTTGGAAACGCACCTCGACCGTAAACTGCGGAAGCGTCAAGGGGAAACCGTCGGCGGCAAGTCCCGCGCCGCCGACGAACATCGGGAGCGACGAGACGACGATCACTTCGGTCGTAATCACATAGGTCGAGGTCAGCGAGGTCACCGGAACCGACCCGTCGGCGCTGACAAGACGCAGCGGCAGGGCATAGCTCTCGCCGACATACTCCTTGGGCAGCGGCTTGATATGGATCTTGGTTGCAGGAGCGCTGAATTCTCCGGCCTTGATCGTCACTTCGGAGTCCATCTCGTAAACCTCTTCGGGCAGTACGAGAAAACTCGAAGCCTGCTTCTGGTTGTAACGGTCCAGCACCTCGGAATCGACCACGAATTTCAGCTTTACGTCTTTCGTTGCGGCCTCGCTCAGGCAGGCCGTGATTTCGGCGTCGGCGCCCAGTTCGGTAATGGTCACTTTCGTGCTTTTATTCGACGCGCTCTCGCTGACGAAGGCGTGCACTCCGAGCGTATCGTAATCGGCATCGTTGCAGGCCGTGAATCCCGAAACGAGCGCCGCGAGACCGAGAACTGCTGTTTTAATGCTGTTTTTCATCTTTTTCTTGCTTTTGGTTGTTCGGACTAATTGACTGCGGGGTTCTGCGCCTGAATTCCGGTTCGCATCCATTTGTAGGAGGGTTTGTTCACCGCCTCGTTACTGAACCGGTAACCGCCGAAACCGCCTTTGCGGAAGCCGTTGACGGGCTGCCATCTGGCCATTCCCAGCAACGACGGGCACTCGGCCTTGTCGAGTCTGGTTCCGTTGCGAAGCGTCCAGTAATAACCGCCGTTCAATGCGTCGATGGCGCTCTCCATGTTTTCCGTGACGATGAAGCGCTTGGTGATCTCCTCCTCGGACATGTATTCGCCGAAGTTATTGATTATCTGCCTCAGGCGAGAGTCCATATTCGATTCGCTCTGTCCTGCAGTGGGCGACGGAGTGCCGCCGGAAACCGAATAGGCCTGTCCGATGAAATAATCGAAGTAAGTAGCGGTCTTCGACGGAACCTCCCAAAGTTCGCCGTCGATAACGAGCATTTTACCCGAATTGGACTGAGGGCCGAGGTGCTTGCACAAAATATCGAGGAACACTTCCACACGATCGGGATGCTCGTCGAGCTTCGCATTGGGATATCCGTCCACATTCGGCTCGAAGTCGATATCCAGACCGTCGTAACCGTATTTGTAGATCGTATCCGCGATCGCCTGCGCATATTTTTCCAACGATGCTTTCATGGCGTTCTCCTCAGGCACCATGATGGGATTTCCCTGCTTGTCGAACATCGGATTACCCTCTTCGTCGAGCTTCTGCACCTCTTTCCAGCCCCAGAACGCTTCGCGGGTCGCTTCGTCGACATCATATTCGGCAGGAGTGAACCCCTTGCCGACATACTGGATAAAGGTACACATCAGCACTTTGGTCCCTTTCTTCTGCTGCACCATGCGGAGATCTTCGATCTTGCCCTGCGAAAGGTTGCTCGAATTGTCCCACAACGAGACCATATCCATACTGTCGGGAAGTCCCATCAGCATACTGGCCGTCAGAACGGCAGGATCGCCCCAGCCGCTGAACCACCCGAACGAAATCGAGTGATCCGTCTTTTTCCACTCGCGCAGAGCTTGGTAGTAGGATTCGGGGCGCGAGGTCTCGGTATTGCCGTAATCGACCTTCTTTTCGGCTTCGACCTCCGTCCAGTCGCTGCAGTTGGTAAACGCAGTCGCGAAAAGCAGCGCCGCCGCCAATGCCCATATATTTTTCTTTATGTTCATAATGTATGCTTTCGTTTAGGTTTCGACACTATTTTTTCTTCGTCCAGAAAAGATCGACCGACTCGTTGTCCGTACCGCCCAGCAATGCCACCGCCTTGTCGTAATTGCTCTTGTTGAGGTTACGCTCGGTATAGGGATAGCGCAGCCGGCGCAGGCCGCGGAAGTTGTCGGAGATAACGCCGCCGCTGAGGTTGTCGATGGCCGGCGCCAGTTCGGGATAGCCCGTACGGCGGAATTCGGCCCACGCTTCGAGTCCCATCGGGAAGTTTGCGATCCATTTCTGGGTGATGATGCGCTCCAGATTCTTCTCCGTACCGTCCGCGTCGTTCCACTTGATCTTGACGTCCGTCTGACGGTCGTAGTTGTACTTCGCGCCGCGCGGATCGTTCAGATGTCCGGCGGGAACGAGCGTTTCATCGGCCAGATAGGCGTCGATGTCCTCGCCCGCCACGCCGTTCTGCTCCATCGACAGACGCACGCCGGCTTCGTAGTAGGACTGCGCCGTACCGCCTACGGTCCACTCTCTGAGCGCCATCTCGGCGCGCAGGAAATTGGTCTCGGCGGCCACGAAAATCGGCAGCGACGAGCCGGACTGCACGTTGGGCAGCGAATAACCGCTTACGGCCGATTTCTCGAATCCGGCCGTACCGGCGCGCATGCCGATATAGCGGGTGTTGTCGAAGGTCGATTTCTGGAAATAGGCTTCGCAGCGGGGATCGTCGTACCCGGTCATGTAATCGACGATCGAAGCATTGATTCGCAGGTCGCCCCACGACGCCGAAGCCAGCTGATAGGGATTTCCCTGCACGCCGGGACTCATCATGGCGTTCTGGGCGTTGGTCTCGATCAGGCCGGCGGCATGGCCGCAGGCGCTCTCGGCGGCCTCGCGGTCGTTCGAGCGGATCGCCGCACGCAGGCAGAGCGAGTTGGCCAGACGCGCCCAAGCCGTATAGTCGCCTGCGAAAATCGGATCGTTGTTAGCCAGCGGTTTCGACGCCGGATACTCCTGCGCATAGGCGTAGAGCGTGGTCGCCGCGCCCGCGAGGTCCTCGATAATATGCTTGTAGACATCCTCCGCCGAGTCGTACTCGACATAGAACGAGCCGTCGGCTACCTTGCTGTAGGGGATCGGGCCGTAGCAGTCGGCGACGCGCATCATCACGGCGGCGCGCACCAGACGGGCCATCGCGTAGTAGTGGCCCGACTTGCTGGTCGATTTCTCGATGTCGAAGAAGTTGGCGTAAATATCCTCGAACATCGTATTGTACGGCGTGGCGTTCCATGCGTCGGACGCATTGAACGTATCGAAGTTCTGACCGCCCCAGCGGTTCGACAGCGTGAAATATCCGCCCAGCGAGCCGACCATCTGATCGACCATCTGCGAGTCGTTCTGCTGCACGTACATCATGGCGTCGAGCATGGTGGGAATCAGCACGGCGGGGTCTCCCTTGTAAAGGGCATAGGGATCGGTGTTGTACTCGTCGAAATTGCCCGTACAACCCGCAAAACCGCATACCGTCAATAAGAGGCAGGTAAGTTTAATGATATTTTTCATAGCTTTGGTTCGGTTAGAATTGCAGTTTCACGTTAAAGCCGAAATTGCGCGTGCTCGGCTGCATGAAGTAGTCCACGCCCTGATAGTAGGCGTTGTCCGTCGCCGCCGAGATTTCGGGGTCGAACGGCGCCTTGCAGTAGATCATCCAGAGGTTCTTGGCGACGAATCCGACCGTCAGTCTGGCTTTGTTGCGGAACCACCGCGCCGGCAGCGTATACTGCAGGCTCAGCTCCTGCAGGCGTACGTTGGTGGCGCTGTAGAGGTAATAGGCTCCGTAACCGCCCTCGGCCGTCGAAATCGCCGAATAGTACTTCTGGGGATCGACAGTGCCGTAGTTGATCGGAATGCCGCCGCGGTCGCGCGCGTCGGCCGTGGCCTGCGACGCGCCGTAGTAGTCCAGCACGCCCTGCGTGGCCGAGTAGGTCAGGCCGCCGATTCGGGCCGTGAGGACCGCGCCGAGTTCGATGCCCTTGTAGCCGAAGCTGTTGCTCCAGCCCATCGTGTAGCGGGGCGAGAGCTGGCCCACCTTGCGGAAGTCGGTTTCGGCGATCGAGAGGTTGCCCGTCGAAGGATCGATCTCGATGTTGCCGTTCAGGTCGCGCTTAAGCTCGTGATTGACGTAAATATCGCTCATCGAACCGCCCGGACGCAGGATGACCTGCGGCGCCACGTTGCTCGCGCCCAGCCAGTCCTTCTGAATCTCGTTGTCGGTGATGGTCTCGCCCGTCACGGGGTTCACCTCGCCGGCCGCCAGCCGCTTGATCTCGTTGCGGTTGAGCGTAAAGGTATACGAACTGCTCCATGTGAAGTCGTTCCACTTGTTGTTGTAGCCCAGCGCCAGCTCTACGCCTTGGTTCTGCACGTCGCCGGCCTGCACGACCACTTGGTTGTAACCCGACGAAGAGGGCAGCGGCGCATAGATCGTCTGGTGGTAGGTGTTCGAACGGTAGTAGGTCACGTCGAGGTTGATGTGGTTGAGGAAACGGGCGTTCAGGCCGATCTCCCACGACTTGGTGTCCTCAGGCTTGAGGTTGTAGGCCGGATAGGTCGAAGGCTTGCTCCAGTTGTGGGTCTGGTTGTTGAACGAGTAGGCCGGATTGGAGAGGTAGCGGGCGAAAGCCGACGCCACCTTCGAATACGATCCGCGCACCTTGAGGAAGGTGAACCATTCGGGCATGTTCACCATGTTGGAAACCACGGCCGACAGACCCACCGAAGGATAGAAGAACGACGAGTTTTTGGAATAGGCCAGCTGCGAAGCCCAGTCGTTGCGGCCCGTCACCGTCAGGTAGAGCATCGAGCGCCACCCCACCTCGACCGAAGCGAAGATCGCCTGCGTCTGGTCGTGCCACCCCTCCTGCAGGGGTTTGAACTTCTCCTGATAGTTGAGGTTGTTCATGGCGAAATGGTTGGTCAGCAGCAGGTCGCCCGCCACGCCGGCCTGCTCGTAGCGCTGGTCGTTGATCGAAGCGCCTATGTTGGCGTTGAGCGTCCAGTCGTCGCCGAAGGTCTTGTCGATGTTGAGCATCACGTCGCCGTAGAAACTGCGGTCGTGCTGCGTCTGGTCTTCGTAACCGCCGTTCGTTCCGCAGAAGGTGGTCAGCGTCGAGGCGTAGAGCTTCTGCTTGATGCGGTATTCCGAATTATCGACCCGCACGCGGCCCGAAACGTTCATCCAGTCGGTGATGTTCCACCGCAGCGATGCGTTGAGCATGTAGCGGCGCTTGCTCGTCTCGCGGTTCATGCGGTTCTGAATCCAATAGGGGTTCTGCAGCGAATGCGCGCCCTCGCCGTAAGGCCAGTACTGCACCATATAGCCGCGCACGGGGTCCCAGCGCTCGAAAAGGCGGATTTCGTCAAAGTCGTCGCTGCGCGGGAAGAGGTAGAGCGCGGGCAGCGGGTTGTAATACTTGCCCTGCGTCACCATGTTTTCGTCGTGCTGGATGATAAAGCTGGCGCCCAAGTCCAGTACGAGCTTGTCCTTGGCGAACGAGGTGGTATTGCGGGCCGTGAAGTTGTAGCGGTCGTACGTATTTTCGGGAATGATGCCCGCCGTATTGGTCGTCGAAGCCGAGATATAGGTCTGGTTCTTCTCGTTGCCCGTCGATACCGACACCGAGTTGATGATGTTGGTTCCCGTGTTGAAGAACTTCTTGGCGTCGAACGTGCTGGCAGACTTCTCACCCCAGTTCATCAGCCCCGAACTGGTTCCGTAGCTGTTCTGCATGTCGGGCAGCCGGTAGACCTTCGAAAAGGTCGTGCTGTTGCTGACGGTCACCACCGTACGGTCCTTGACGCCGCGCTTGGTGTTGATGACCACCACGCCGTTGGCGGCGTCGCTGCCGTAAAGGGCCGCAGCCGAAGGGCCGGTCAGCATGTTGATCGACTCGATGTCTTCGGGGTTGATATCCGCGGCGCTCTCCGAACCGGCCTGCTTGGCATAGGTGCCGCCGTCGCCGCCGAAGCTGTGGTTATACATCGGAATACCGTCGATCACATAGAGGACGTTGTTGCCCTTCTCGATCGACTTCTCGCCGCGCATCACCACGCGCGCGCTGGCGCCGGGGCCGCTCGCACCGCTGTTGATCTGCACGCCGGCCACCTTGCCGACCAGCGAATTCATGAAGTTGGCGTCCTTGACGGTCGTCAGCTCCTCGGACTTGACCTGCTGCACGTTGTAGCTCAGGGCCTTCTCCTGACGTTTGATGCCGAGGGCCGTCACCACGACGTTCTCCACCGCCACAGCCGAATCGCGGAGCGTAATCCGGAAATCGGTGCGGCTGCCGACGGTCACATCGACCGGCTCGTAGCCCAAGTAGGTAACGGTCAGGACCGCATTTTCCGCGGGGGGGGGAACTTGCAGCGAGAAGGAACCGTCGGTATTGGTCGAAGCTCCGACGGTCGTACCTTTGACGATCACCGAAGCTCCGATCACCGGCGCGCCGTCGGCGTCGGTCACCACGCCCTTCACGGTCACGGGCCTGCGGTCGGCCTTCGAAAGCAGAATGTATTTGCCGTCGAAACGGTAGACCACGTCTGTTCCGCGCACCATCTGCGCGAGCGCTTCCGAAAGCGGGCGCGCCTCCACATCGACGCTCACGACGCTGTTGATGTCCACGTCCTTGTTCGACAGGAACAAATAATTGGTTTGGTTCTCGATTTCATTCATCACACGCTCCATGCTGACGCCCGACAGACGGATCGTCACCGCGGTATTCTGAGCGTATGACCGTGTGGCATAGAACGATGCGCACACGACAAAAAAGAGTGTAAACAGGCATTTAATTTGCTGAATACGTTTTTTGTTCATACTTTTGCAATTGGTTAGTTGTTAGTAGGCTGGGTAGCTGATTAACGGCCGACCGCGGCTTGCGGATGTTGCGACCATCTGCAAGCTTTTTTTATTCACCCCGGACGACCGGCGAGGGTCATTGTTCGGCTCTTCTCATAGGCAGTTTTTCGTTTTTTTCAGGTTTATGACTGGTTATCGTATGACGATCGTTCCGTTGTCTTCGCTGCGTGTATAGGTGAAATCCGAGGCCATCTGCAGCAGGCGCAGCGCCGAATCGACGCCGTCCGAAATACGGATCTTGCCGTGGTTGTAATCGACCTCCGGCATCCGGGCGCGGTCGATCCGTATCTTCACGCCGAAGCTCTTTTCGAATTTGTGCATCAGCTCCCCGAACGAAAGGCCCTTGATGCTGATCATGCCTTCGGTCCAGAGGTAGTCGTCCATGCTGCCGATCGCATTCAGGTTCAGCCGCCGCCCCGCCAGCCGCACCTCCTCGTTGGGCTTGAGGACGAACTGCTCGCCGGGCGTCAGGCGGTTGGTCACCTTCACGCTTCCGCGCAGCAGGGCCGCCGAGAACAATCCCTCGCGCTCCTCGGCCGTCACGTCGAATTTGGTTCCCAGCACCTCGACGTCGCAGGCGAACGTCTCGACCACGAACGGATGCGCGGGATCGTGCTCGACATCGAACATCGCCTCGCCCGCAACCTTCACGCGCCGCTCGCCCCCGGCGAACACCAGCGGATACTCCAGCCGGGTTCCCGCATTGAGCCAGACCTTGGTGCCGTCCTGCAACTCCATGCTCAGGTACTGCCCCGCAGGCACTTCGAGCGTCGTCGTCCGCCGCGCCCACTCTCCGATCCGGTCGTCGGCAAGCATCCGCGCGAGACCGACGCCGACGACCGCCACCGCAGCCAGCTCCGCGGCATAACGCACGATGCGCCGCAGCGGAATCCGCCGCAATGAAATGCGCCGCGCCGCCTTCCTCGCAGGCGCAGGCGACAGCACGTCGGGACCGTAAATGACCGAAGCGGCCATCACTTTGTCCAGCTCGTCCAATTCGCGCATATGCGCGGGATCGGCGTCGAGCCAGTCGAGCACCTGCTTCATCTCGTCATCGGTCGCCGTATTTTCCAAATATTTATAGATAAGTTCCGGATTCATCTTTCTCTTCGTCTGTTTCTATAAAAACGAATAAGTGCGCCCGATTCCCAATCAGACGCACTTGGATTTGCTAAAAAAATATTTTTAATAATTCACGCTCTCGAATTCAGGATCGCAAAATATTATCCAACAGCAACATAAGCAACACGGGCAAATAATCCTTCAACGCCACGCGCAGCTGCTTCACGGCCTTTTCCAGTTCGAATTCGACGCGCCGCACCGTGATGCCGTACTTTTCGGCGATCTCCTTGTAGCTCAGCTCCTCGAAGCGGCGGGCGACGAACACTTCGCGCGTCAGTTCGGACAGGCGGTCGAGCGACTGCCGCACGATCGCGGCCACCTCCGCCGAGAAAATCTCTTCAGGATTGAACGCCTGCAGCGACCGTATGTCGGCCGCCAGCACCCGCCGCCGAAGCTCGTACACCTCCTGCTCGATCTTGGCATGCAGGATTTGGGCGCGCAGCCAGTCGAGGCATTTGTTGCGGACGATAATCAGGATATAGGCCTGCAGATTGGCATCGGCGGGAATCCGGCCGCGGTTCTCCCAGAAGGACATGAAGCTGTCCGAGACGAGATCCTCGGCCACCGCCGCGCTCCGCACGTAGCGGCACGCGATCGCTTCGAACCGCGCGCGCCACGTAGCGAACAGGCGGCCGAATTCGGCCGTCGTCATCGCAACGGATTCGGCACCCTGTATTCGCACGGCGGTTTTCTCCACGTCCACTCCCGGTTTTATTCTACGATGATTTCATCCACGAACATATGAGCCTTTTGTCCGGCCGCGCCGTGCCATGCCGGAATCGGATCGACCGTACGAGCCACCACGCGCAGGTAGCGGGCCGAGGTTTCGGGGAAGAGCACCTTGAACGGCTTGACGCCGTCGGGGCTGTCGGCCGTCTCCTGCGGCACGGACATCAGTGCCGCCTCGGCGAACTCCCTGCCGTCGTCCGAGAGGTAGACCGCCACCGACGAAGGCGGGAAAACCCACTCGCCCTTCTCGACCAGCGATTCGACGGTCACCGCCGAATAGGGCTTCGCCCCCTGCATGTCGATCGTAACGTCCAGCGGCTCGTTCAGGAACCCGATCCACGCGCCGTTCGAATAGACGGGACCTCCGCGGTAGCCGTCCACCAGCAGCGAAGCGCCGCCGTAGGTATATTTGAGCGTCGGCGCGGCGTTCAGCGCGATGCGCCGTCCGGTCGCCTTGTTGAAATCGAATTTCCGCGCATAAACCGGCGTCTGCATGCCTTCGCGCAGGGCCGCGGCCTTGAACGTGCAGCTTTCGCCGATGGTCACCGGCGCCTTGTAAAGCGGACTCGAAGCCGTGGGATCGGAGCCGTCGAGCGTGTAACGGATCGGCGCGCCGCCCTGCGTGGTGAGGGTCATCACGACGCCTCCCTTCTCCGGATCGACCGCATACGACGCCGTCACCCCGAAGATATGCTTGGCGAACTCATATCCCATCTGAGAATAGATTTCGTCCATCCTGAAACTGCCGATGAAGCGGTTCCAGTCCTTCGTTTCGGGCTGGCACCACTGCACCTCGCTCAGGGCGGCCAGACGCGGCAGAAGCATGTATTCGAGGTGTTCGTCGCTCAAGACGTATTCGGTCCAGAGGTTGGCCTGCACGCCGAGAATATGTTTCTGCTGTTCGGGCGTCAGCTCCGGGAACGCCGGATCGTACGAATAGACCTGCTCCATCGGTATGTAACCGCCGATTCCGAACGGCTCGGCGTCGGTGTCGAGCGACTGGTAGTAGTCGAAATAGAAGTGCGAATTCGGCGTCATGATGACGTCGTGCCCCAGCTTGGCCGCGGCGATTCCGCCCTCGCTGCCGCGCCACGACATGACAACGGCGTCGGAGGGCGCCCTGCCTTCCAGAATCTCGTCCCAGCCGATGATGCGGCGGCCGTGCTGCGCAAGGAATTTGCCGATGCGGTCGGTCACGTAGCTCTGCAGGTAATGCTCGGCGGTATGCTCTCCGTCGTCCTTCAGGCCGAGCTGGCGAATCTTCGCCTGACAGCGCGGACACTTCTCCCAGCGCACCTTCGGACACTCGTCGCCGCCGATATGGATATACTCCGAGGGGAACAGCTCCATCACCTCGGTCAATACGCCTTCGAGGAATTCGAAAGTCTTCTCCCGTCCGGGGCAAAGCACGTCGTCGGCCACGCCCCAGCGGCCCCACACCTCGTACGGACCGCCCGTGCAGCCCAGTTCGGGATAGGCGGTCAGCGCCGCCAGCATATGCCCCGGCAGGTCGATTTCGGGAATCACCGTAACACCCCGGTCGGCGGCATATTCCACCACATCGCGGATCTCGTCCTGCGTATAGAAACCGCCGTAGGGCGTATCGTCATAGGTTCCCCACTCCTTGCGGACCACAGTGGCCTTGCGGATGCTGCCCACAGCGGTCAGCTCCGGATAGCGCTTGATCTCGATGCGCCAGCCCTGATCGTCGGTCAGGTGCCAGTGCAGCGTATTGAGCTTGTGTATGGCCATCACGTCGATATACCGCTTCACTTCGTCCACCGAGAAGAAGTGGCGCGCCACGTCGAGGTGCATGCCCCGGTATGCGAACCGCGGCGCGTCGGCGATCCTCACGCAGGGCACCTCCCACGCCGCATCGGGCGCAGTCTCCGTGCCGTAAACCGCCGCGGGCAGCAGTTGTCCGAGACTTTGCAGGGCATAGAGAAAGCCGGGAAACTGCGACGCCCGCACTTCGATTCCCTCCCCGTCCACGTTCAGTTCATAGCCTTCGGCCGGGAGCGATTCGTCCGTGACGAAACGGATGCCCGACGCGGGCATCTCGTCGGCGACCGTCACGGGATTCGTCCCGCCGGTAACCGTCGCCAGCCGTGCGGCGAATCCGACCACGGCGCGCTGCGTCCGCTCGTCGGTGCGACTGTCGCACGTAACGGGCCGATCGGTCACCCGATAGGTTCCCCGACCGGCTTCGAGATGATTGGGATAGGGCACAATCGCGATCTGCGGATCGTGCGAACCGCAGGAACAAAGAACTATTCCGGCAGCCAGAGTCAAAAGTAGTTTTTTCATAATTTATTTTGGGTAGCTTAAGGCAAAAATAGAGAAAAATTCGAAATATCGCCTGCCGGGCCGAAAAAATTACCGCTCCGGGGGTCCGTTCCGGAGCCGTTGCCCCATTTTTCCGTGCGCTTTTTCCGGCCGAAAATGGGATTATCGGGCATTTTTTATAACTTTGCGACGCTTAACGCTTGCAAAACTATGAAAACCGACTTTCTTGTTATCGGTTCCGGCGCGGCGGGCCTTTCGTTCGCGCTCAAAGCCGCTGCCCACGGACACGTCACCATCGTGACGAAGGGCGAAATGAACGAGTGCAACACCAACTATGCGCAAGGCGGCATCTGCTCGGTAACCTACGCCCCCGACACTTTCGAGAAACACATCCGCGACACGCTGGTCTGCGGCGCGGGCAAATGCGACGAAGAGGCCGTCGGACTGGTCGTGCGCCGGGCGCCGGAGCTGATTCGGGACCTGATCGAATGGGGTACGCGCTTCGACAAGACTCCCGACGGGCGTTTCGAGCTGAACCGCGAAGGCGGCCACACCGAGCACCGCATCCTCCACCACGAGGACCTGACGGGCGCCGAGATCGAACGGGCGCTCATCGAGTCGGTCCGCAGGCATCCCGGCATCACCGTACTCGAACACCGCTTCGCCATCGACCTGCTGACGCAGCACCATCTGGGCGAGTTCGTCACGCGCCACACCCGCGGCCTGACCTGCTTCGGGGCCTACGTCCTGAATCTCGAAACAAACGAAATCGAGACCATGCTGGCCAAATTCACCGTCGTCGCCACGGGCGGCTGCGGCAACATCTACTCCACGACCTCCAATCCGGTCGTCGCCACGGGCGACGGCATCGCCATGTGCCACCGCGCCAAGGCGATCACCGAAAACATGGAGTTCATCCAATTCCACCCCACCACGCTCTACAACCCCGGCGAGAAGCCCAACTTCCTCATCACCGAGGCCATGCGCGGCTTCGGGGCCATCCTGCGCCTGCCCGGCGGCGAGGAGTTCATGGACAAATACCACCCGATGAAATCGCTGGCGCCGCGCGACGTGGTGGCCCGCGCCATTTACCGCGAAATGACCAAGCGGGGATCGGACTTCGTCTACCTCGACGTCACGCACAAAGATCCCGACGCCGTGCGCAGCCACTTCCCCAACATCTACGAGAAGTGCCTTTCGATCGGCATCGACATCACCAAGGACTGGATTCCCGTCACTCCCGCGGCGCACTACTGCTGCGGCGGCGTCAAGGTGGACACCAACGGCGAAACCTCCATCAAACGGCTCTACGCGCTGGGCGAAACCTCCTGCACGGGACTGCACGGCGCAAACCGGCTGGCATCCAATTCGCTGATCGAAGCGGTGGTATACGCCGATCAGGCGGCTCGCCACGCATCGTCGCTGCTCGACCGGGTCGAAATTCAGGAGGGCATTCCCGACTGGGACTTCGAAGGCACGCAACACACCGAGGAGATGCTGATGATCATCCAGTCGAAGCGCGAAATGCAGACGCTGATGTCCAACTACGTGGGCATCGTCCGCTCGAACCTCTCGCTCAAGCGCGCCATGCGGCGGCTGGAAATCCTATGGCAGGAGACCGAGGAGCTTTACAACAAGACCAAGCCCAACCGCGAACTGTGCGAACTGCGCAACATGATCGCCGTGGCCTATCTGGTCATCAAGCAGGGCCGCGAAATCAAGGAGTCGGTCGGCTGCCACTTCAACGCCGACTACCCGAAGGAGAACTAAGGATTGCCGCCGGCGGAACAGCGCCCGGCACTCCCCGCAATAAAACAGACACACATTCAGTTACATGACATTACAGGAAGAGATCACACGCCGCCGCACCTTCGCGGTCATCGCCCACCCCGACGCGGGTAAAACCACCCTTACCGAAAAACTGCTCCTCTTCGGCGGCGCCATCCACGTCGCCGGGGCCGTCAAGAGCAACAAGATCAAGAAGGGCGCCACTTCGGACTTCATGGAGATCGAACGCCAGCGCGGAATCTCGGTCGCCACGGCCGTGATGGGCTTCGAATACAAGGGCGCGAAGATCAACATTCTCGACACTCCGGGCCACGAAGACTTCGCCGAGGACACCTTCCGCACGCTGACGGCCGTCGATTCGGTCATCATCGTCATCGACGGCGCCAAGGGC
>ERZ837910.1612-NODE-1612-length-30650-cov-6.127080_pt1 | contig 30650 bp, 48 predicted proteins | sample MGYA00519940_ERZ837910 | MGnify/ENA primary metagenome ERZ837910 (study PRJEB31850, sample SAMEA3708825) | human gut metagenome | biome: human gut; feature: human-associated habitat; material: faeces | place: China | collected 2014 ... | reverse complement strand
TTTAAATTAGCCTATTTTGTTTTTAATGCTGCGAACGCGCCGTTTTACCGTGCGCTCGCTGCAATTCAGTTCTGCCGCAATATCAGCATTGCGCCAGCCGCGCCGCCGAAGCTGCAAAACATCCGTTTCTTCATCGGTCAGCAAACCGCCGACAAAATCAAACTTTGGCATGATTACTCATCCTTCTTGTTCTTGCTTTCGGTCTGTGTGCCAAAATAAAAGGCCACGACCATTGTCACAATGGTCATGACCGTGTCAGGCTGTAATTTCTCCCGCAGCGCCAATGCCGCAAACACTGCAACGACAACCAGCGTCACAATGGTTTTTACCTTGAAAAGCGCTGCAATGTTTTTGATAAAATCACCCATAGAGCTGTACCTCACTTTCCGTCCAAATCGTGCAAACGCTGCTCATGCCGTTGCAGCGTTTCATCTTGCTCTTCGTTGTGCTCCCACAACCGTTTATGGCTCGCGCTGTTGCTCCTGTCGTTATCCTGCACCTGCTTTACCACACTGTCCAGTAGCGCCTTCAACTGCGTGATACTGGTATTTAGTTTTAAAAGCGGTGTTGTGACAGTGACAATCAGTCCGATAAGCACAACAGTGTCCTTGACGATATCCCAATCTGTCATTCTTTACTTCCGTTCCGGGCGTCAGGCCCATTCAGATTTATACAGCCCGGCGTCCGTCAGGCCACGTTCCTTGCACAGCAAGTAGATTGCGTCTGCATCCCCCTGCGATACCGGCCCTACCGTGATGACCTGCAGCTTGTTTGCGGGCTTGTCCACCGCAGGCAGAGCCTTGACCAGATGGTTCAAATCAACCACGTCAGTGATGCCCGGCACGCCGCCTTGCCCGTATTGGTGGATGTGGCGCGGCAGCGTCTTGTCGTAGTTCGTGCGTGTATCTGCCAGCCATCCAGGCCACGTTGCGCACAGCCCTGTGTAGTCAATGTTCGTGGTTGCGAACGATGTGAAAGTATACACACCCGGCGTAAAGCCAAGCTCCGCCGCTCTCTCGCAGAACGCCTTTGCGCAGGCCGTGCGCTGCGTCTTTCTCAAACCGTCGGCGCGGCCATCGTGCGTGGCATGGCTCCACTCGGCATCAAAAAACAGCGGGTAGTTTGTCGGGGCAAGGCTTGCGCAGAAGTCTGCCTCCTCCCGGGCCTCATCCACCGTGATGGCCTGCGAGAAGAAGTAAAATCCAAACAGCTTTCCGTTTGCTTTCGCCCCTGCAAGGTTGGCATCGTACTGCTCGTCCTTCATCAGTTTTCCGGTGCCGTATCCGCGATACCCGATGCGAACAATGGCACGGTAGGGAACCTTTGCCCAGGCGATAGCGCCCTGATGGTGTGACACATCAATCAGCACTTCCTCTCCGCTGGGCGGTGCAGTGTCTGCGGGTTTTTCCACAGCGTGCTCTCCGGGGCGGTATGTAAACACCTGACCGCTTGCAGTGGTAAAATCGTTGTCCAGCCACACCAGCGGGTTGGTGCGCTTGCCGTTCAGAATCACTTCAAAGTGCAAATGCGCCCCAAACACATTGCCGGTCACGCCGCTGTAGCCGATGATCTCACCCTCTTTGACCCTCTGGCCGTACTTGACGCAATAGCTGGACAGGTGGGCGTATCGTGTCTGCAAGGTCTTGCTTTTGTAGTCGGCGTGTCTGATACGCACCATGTTTCCATAACTCTGCATACCCGTCCGGGTATGGCCGTCCCAGTCCTGAACCTGATCCACGGTGCCGTCCTCGGCGGCATAGACCGGGCGGATATACATGTTGTCAATCTGGGTGCGCAGGTCAACAGCCTGGTGCAAACTGCCGTCATTGTAATACCACCCTTGCGTCAGCACATGAATGTCCAGCGGCCAGTGCAGCAGGACTTCTCCGTTTGAAAGTCTCATTTTAACTTCTCCTCGTACAGCGGATTTTGAATCTGCTCATTCGTTGCGTTGCCGTCCTGCACCGTTTCAGCGTCCAGCGCATCATAATACGCCTGCGCCAGCGTCTCCACCTCGGCAATGTCCGCCTCATCCAGCAGGCCGTTGTCGTAGTGCGTGTACGCCTTGTCCAGCCAGAACGCAACGTCCCGCCCAGCGCCGATTTCCCGCTTAATACTGCGCAACGTCAAATCGTGCCGTGCTTTACTCTTAATAGCCATTGTGATTTCTCCTTTCATGTTTGAGATGCAACAGCATCTTCCAAATCGGTAATCCGCTTAATGGGGTCTGCACGTCCCGTCACAGTCGCGCTGTCGGCATCGGTCAGGATGGTATTCAGTCCTGCAAGCGCGGGCAACGCCTGTGCGCCTGTCGCGGTAAACGGCACCGGCTCTGCCAGCTTGTAAGCAATTTGTACAGGCGTGCCTGCGGCGTGCTGGGCGGCAAGATAGGATGAAAACGCACTTGTGTCCGTAAACATATTTGTATAAATACGGATAATTACTATTCCAGCAAAGCTAACGTTGCTAAAGTGCGAACATATCTTTGCAATCGGTGTTTTATCAAAGGAATATTTAGTCGTGTAAAAAAATTGCCCTGTACCACCAGCATCAAATACTAGCCAATTCTCTGTACCATCAAAGGATATGGCTTGCCACGTCTCCTGCCCCTCACCGCTCACCGCGTCCACCTCACCGCCATACACGGTTTCAGGCAGGGTCAGGGTGTTGGTTTGGCCTACTTGCACTGTGTTATTTATCAAAATTGGCCGAATGTTGTCAGGCGATGGGTCGCCCATTCCCCCTTGAGCCGGTTGCTCCGAAAAAAAGATACCATTCGTATCTGGCACAACAGCTGGCTTTTTCAACTTATAAGCAATTTGTACAGGCGTGCCTGCGGCGTGCTGGGCGGCAAGGTAGGCTTTTAATTCTTCCACAGAATCAAAACGGTTCGTAACTATGTACGCATACGGTTCAGCACTTAAAAGAGCAGATTCGACTCCGGCATTGTACTCAATGATTCTGTAATGAGTACATACTTCGGTTGACCTTGTCGCAATCGGCGTATTCGTTACAGCCACAGCATTTGGAACAAAATATGAACGCATTCCTTCAACAACGTTGTCGCTCGCAATCCAATGCTCCGTCCCGTCCAGCGTCAGCATTCCCCACGCCCGTAATCCATCCGCCTGATTAACTGTCACGCTGTCACGTCCCTTGATGGGACGGATGTTCTCCGGTGACGGCGTTCCCGTGCCCTCCTGCATGGGTTCCCAGCTGGCCTTTACCCCCAGCGGGTATCCCGCCACAGGGTAGCACACAACAGGGTTGCCGCTTTCTTCCAACGGCGGGCAGAGCATATCAATGATGTGCTTGCTGCTCCACGGCTTGCCACCAATCGTGCTGTCATCTGGCGTGATGTTCTTCACCTGCTGTTTCAGCTCGGCCACCGCCGCCGTGTTCGCCACCACGTTCTCCACGCTCTCGGCCAGCGTGTCCGCGCTCTGCTTGGCGTTTGCCTCGGATTTCGCCGCAGCCTCGGCGCTCTTAGACGCCGCATCCCGGGCAGCCTCCGCGCCCTTCTGGGCGGTCTTGGCCTCGTCCCGGGCCTTCTCAGCAGCCGCCTGGGCATCTTGCGCACTCTTGGCCGCCGTTTGCGCCGCTTCCTGCGCCTTTACGGCCTCCGCCTTGGCCGCCGCCGCAGCAGTCTGGGCGTCCTGGGCAGCCTTGGCCGCGGTCTCGGCAGCTGCCTTGCTTGCCGCTGCGTCGCTGGCGCTCTGACCTGCATCATTGGCGGCAGCTGTGGCCGTGGCCGCTGCCTGCTGTGCCGCCGTGGCATTCTCTCCGGCGAGGTCTGCCGCATTGTTGGCCGCCGCCTTGGAATTCTCCGCCGCCTGGGCAGCCCGCGCAGCCTCCGCCGCCAGCGTATCCGCTGCGCTCTTACTGGCCGCCGCGGCAGCAGCCGCATTTTCCGCCGCCTGCTGCGCGGCAATCGCTTCATCCCGGGCCGACTCTGCCGCTTCTTGGGCAGCCCGCGCGGCCTCTGCATACGGCCCGGCCTTGGCAGCATCCGCCGCAGCATTCTCCGCCGCCTGCTGTGCCTTTTTGGCATCGGCCTGGGCCTTGTCTGCGTTGGCTTTAGCAGCCGCCGCATCCTCCGCTGCTGCCTTTGCGTCCGCCTTGGCCTGCAAGGCAGCTTCAAGCACCTGCGCCGCCAGCTCGGGCGTCGGCTCTGCATCCGCGCCGCCGTATACGCCCGCTTGCTCAAGGATAAGATACTCCACGTTACAACTCGCCCGCTGCACGCCGGAGGCCAGCCCGGCCAGCACAAGCACGCCATCCTTGGCCTCCTCCGTTACCTCGGGCGGAACGTCCATGGCATCCCCATCCAGCAGGGCCACGCGCAGCGGTTCTTCCCGCCCGGGGATGTGCCACGTTGCGGTGAGATTCAGTCCGTCCCAACCGGCCCCGCGCTCAATCTTGATACTCTCCGTGCCAAAGCTGGAATTAGTCCCCAGCACCAGCTTTCGCGGGGTGGGGGAGTAGTTGTCAAGCCTCAAAGTATGTACCATTATGAGCCTCCCCAAAATCAGTAGTAAATCAGCGTAATCTGGCGATTCACGATGCCGTTTCCGCTCCATTCCATGGTGATGGTGTTTCCGCTGATACGCAGGAGCCCAATCTCCGGGCTATCCCCACTTCGCGCGATGTCGCGGATGCCGACCAGCGTGCCGCCCGTAAAAGTGTAGCTCCAGGTACTCCCGCCTGTGACCATGGTGATTGTCACCGTTTTCAACGCCTTTGCGCTCACTCTACCGCCGCCGTCGTGCTTTCCGTCCGGCACCGTCACCGACTCACCCGGTGCAATCGTCGCGCCCCAGTCCCCGCGCCGCGGCACATTACCGGTGCGCAGCGTTTTGTCCTTCGCGTAAAACGTAGAGTTCGCCAGCACATCCGCTTCCGTGGCGGTGGCCTGTGCCAGCTTTCCAGCGCTCAATCCACCGCCGCCATTAAAATCCAGCCGCGTGCCATCGTACACAAATGTGATCCAGCGCCCGGTCACAACGCAGTCCCCGTCCGCCACATCCGCGCCGCAATACGCAGGCACGGCCACACCGTTGACTGTCCACGTGTCGCCCGCGCTCCACGCGGCGGGGACCTTAAACCGCCCCACCGCGCCCTCGCCCGTCAGCGCATACACGCTGCCGCTCTTGCTGCACTCATATTCCTGCACGCAGATATTTAACCCGCCACCAGCCGGGTCATACTGCGCCTTTGTCATAATTGCTGTGCCACCGTGAAGTTGCGCCAGCTCGGTCTTTACCTTTTCCAGCAATGCGGAAAACTGCGCCTGAATGGTGGTAGTATCAACGCTAACCCAGTCCGTAACAAGCCCACACGCATCGGGGTCAAGCCGTTCGTCCGTGATGCTATCCGCAGAAATGCTGCTTGCTGCCACTGCAACGTAAATACGCGCAAGAGAGATTTGCCGCTTCAAAGTGTTGTTTGTGAGTTCCGGGGCGGTAGGTGCATTATTTGGCGTACCTTTTAGTACTTCAATGCGCGGCTTTGACGCATAATCCACCGTGTCCCAGCTAACAACAATCCTGTCAATACGTGGCAGGACGGGGTCTGCCAACGGGATTGTCAGCCGCAACTCGCTTCCAGTCTGTTCTTTTGTATCATTCCAAAAAACTGTGCCGTCCGCTTTGTCGTTCGACAGCCAGCCCACGCCATCTGAAACGCTTACCGTCATATCGCCGTTTGCGGTAACACTTAAATTGCCATCTGCGCCAAAAACGCCGCTGGAACGCCCATGCAGCCATTTCATAACGTTTTCGGCTCCGATGTATTCATCCACGTTATTCGGAAAATTTTTGATTTCTGCCACTTTATCACCTCAAAACTGTTAAAATCGGGTCACCAATAATCAGCTTGACGCTTGATCCGTTTGCATCCTGTGAATACTTTGCCGCTGTGATTCTTGCCTTGTACTTTACACCCAGTCGCAAAGAAACGCACCAAACCAAATCGCCAACATTGTATGCCGTGCCAAGCTCGTCACCGTTCGCGTCAATCGAAAAGCCGTTGCGGTTCAGGTGACTGCCCAACTGTAAAGCGGCGTACTGCTTTACGCGGCTTTCAAAATCCGCGTTACTTTCATCATCTTGCTGGCTGTCGCCCTTGAAACTTGCCCATAATTCCCGTCGCTCGTTGTCGCTGGCCGTGCCAGCTTTTACAACAAAGCTTGTGCCGTCCTTATATTCGGCTTCGCAGTAGCACACGTTTTTGTATTCAGAAATGTCCTTGTCAACTACAAGTCCGGGCGCTGTGCCGCGTTCTTGAACAAACAAAACTGAGGCCAGCCCCTCTGTGCGGTCAATACCTTTGTACACCTCAAACGTCTGGGTCTTGGCCCGATAGTCAAAAACAATACGGTTGCCAAGGCCAGCGTCCGTCAAAACGGGAATTATCTTTTTTAAAAGTTCCTCGCCGTACACCTCTGTCGCGGGCACGGTTTCAGGCAGGCCCTTACCAGCAGCCAGCAGCACCGGCAGCCCACGCAAATTGTTGCGTACAACGTTGTAAACGTCAGTCTCCACGTTCACAACGCTGGCCGATGCTGCCACTATGCGCCGATTCAGTCGGTTGTTCAAGCTGTAGCCGTTCAGCGTGATTTCTCCGTTGTCGCTGTCAAACTGTACCTCTGCTACTTCGTAAGCTAATCTGCGCTCTATGATGTACAAAACTGCGTCCAGTTCTACAATAGAGATACTGTAATCGTCCATCGGTAGAACCAACGTGAATTTTCCTACATCGTTATAATAGTCCGAAAACTCGCTGCTGATGGCGTGGGTAATTTCGTGTCGGTTGCTAAGGTCATGGGAGAACAGCTCTAATCTCATATTACCGTTACACCCGCACTTTCTTCCGAAAAAGAAACGCTCATTTCAACGTTCTCAAGCCCACTGTCCGCAGTAGGTTTCCACGCATTATCGCCAGTATGAATTCTGTACAGTGTGCTTTCAAGCGTAAGTGCGCCCCGGCAGTCGCCGTCCTTAGAGCTTGTGACCGTTGTCTTTCCGTGCGATGTCTTGATAACGACACGCTCATCTTCCACAAGCGTTTTTTCCAGCCGCAGCACTTCACCTGTCAGCATGTTTTCAATGCCTACGTTTGTTGCCGTCTCGCCAATGCAATTGATTTCCAGCCTAAACGGCACATCAAACTGCCCAAAATTCTGCAAAACAATGTATTTCAGCACAATGACTTTGCCGAAATAATACGTTTTGCTGATATTCCATGGGAATTTAAAACCTTCTTGCACGCCGCGCAGCTGCATTGCCTTTCGTTCGCCGCTTTCCCAATACGGGTAGGGGGCAAGCAGGCCAAGCTGAAACGGCGCACCGCGTTTTGATGCGCCAATGGTAGGCGATGCCGTTACAATAACGTCTATGTGCCAGTCTCCGGCATATAACACCCCTGTCAGGTCAGGTCGTACAACGGTCATGAGCGCGTCTTTCAGCGCTTGTGCATTGTCGCCGATAACTCTTCCATTGATGGTAATAGGCCGCGTCTGAATGGCCTTAGTCTGCACCGTAGCGCCTACCTGGCCGATGCCCTGCGCCGTGTTGGCAGTGACAGAAATTGTATCAATGCCATCCGGCTTGCTGATAAGATAACCATGCGCGTAGTCAAACACGATAGACTGACCCAGCGAGTTGACGTATTTAAAAGTCTTGCTTAAAAAACTCATAACGCCCACCTCGCTCGCTGGAAATACGCCGCTGTACTTGCTGCCAGTTCAACCGGTGTCTGCTTTGCCGCGTAAATTGTCTGATTAACTGTAAAGCTGCCCCCGCCGCTATTGCCGCGCCGGTAGGCATCCGCTTCATCAGCAGTCAGCACCATCTCGCCGCGATGCAGGTTGGCAACATAGTTGTTATACGGGACATAATCAAGGCCGCCTGCGTGGCTACCGTCAGACCCCGTGTTGTTTTTCACATCACTTGCATTGATGACAAAAATGCTCTTGATGCCATCCCACAAGCCCTGCACAAAGCTGACAAGGCCACCCCAAACAGCCGCAATGCCACCCTTGATGCCCTCCACAACGTTTTGGCCGACCGTAGAGAAAAAGCCGAGCGCACCTTCAAAGATGCCCTGAATTGACTCCCATGCGCTCTGAAAGTCACCAGACAACACAGCGTCAATCGTAGAGAACACGCCAGTAATCAAATCAAATACAGTCTGGAAAAAGCTTACCGCAACATTCCAGATGCTTTGAATAATGATCCACGCGCCCTGAAAAAATCCGCTGATAATCGGTGCAAACGGCGTAAAGATGACCACAATTGACTGGAAGATAGCCTGAAAGAATGCGCTTGCCCATGCCCATACAGTCTGTACAAGGCTCCATGCAGCGCTGAACGCTTCACCGATGCTCTGTATGACTGGGGTCAAATCTGTAATGACCTGCGTAACGACCTGCCCAATAACCTGCATAGCCGCTTCAACATAAGGCTGCACAAATGCCACGACTTCCTGAATCTTGGCAGAAATCGCATCCCATGCAGCATTAACGCCGTTTCTAAAATTTTCATTTGTAGCGTACAGCGTAGCAAATCCTGCAACCAGCGCCGCAATGGCGGCAACCACAATAGTAATAGGGCCGCCAATAGCAGCGATAAGCCCACCTGCCTTGCTGATTGCCGCAGCAATCTTGCCAAAGGCTTTTAACTTGTCGGTAATTTTAATCATGCCATAAAGCCCGGTTGCCGCGCTTACAATGGCAGCAATAGCGGGGGCAATCTTTGCCAGCGTGTCCAGCATGTTTTTGCCTTTTTCGACAAGGTCGTCAATGTTGACATTCTGTACAATTTCCGTCACCTTATCAACGGCTTTTGTCAGCGGTTCTTGGAATTTTTTGTATACCGCAATACCCACTTCTTCAGCCGCGGAGCTCAACTCTTTTAAAGCGCCTGCAAGGTTGTCGTTATTGATTTTTGCCGCATCCGCTGCCGTTCCGTTGGCATTGCGTAGTTCTTCTTCATATTGTGCAATTTTGTCAACGCCTTCATTTAGAATCAGGTTGACGCCCTTCAAAGAATCAGCAGTAAATACAGAGCTTAACGCCGTAACACGCTGTGCATCGCCCATTCCGTCTGTAGCAGCGGAAACCTCTGTCAAAATATCCGTCATGTCGCGGAAATTGCCGTTTGAATCCTGCACCGCAATGCTGGTGTTACCAATCGTGATTGCGCCGTTTTTCATTTTGGCTGTCAGGTCGCGCATCATAGCGGCCAGCTGCGTGCCTGCAAGGCTGCCCTTTGTGCCCTGGTTCGCCATAGCTTCCAGCAGCGCGGTTGTGGTTTCAAAGTCCTGCCCAGACGCATTCATGTTCGCCGCGCAGTTTTGAAACGCCTGCCCCAATTGGTCAACTGTCGTATTTGCGTTATTCTGTGCATAGGCCAGAACGTCTGCAAAATAGGCGGATTGGTCAGCTTCAATGCCAAACGCCGACATGTAATCTGTTACCATGTCAGACGCCTGCGCCAAATCCATGCTAGCCGCAGCTGCAAGGTTCAGCACGCCGGGCAGCGCAGAGGTCGCTTGCTCTACATCCCACCCGGCCAAAGCCATATATTTCAGCGCGTCCGCAGATTCGCTTGCGCTGTACTGCGTGGTTTTGCCGTATTCGCGGGCAGTATCTTCCAGCTTTTTGTATTCGTCTGACATCTTGTCAGTAATTCCAAAAATTGCCTGCGTTTGCGACATGGCAGATTCAAAGCCAGAGCCTACTTTTACCGCAAACCCAACAGCAGCAGTACCAACGCCCGCCAGCGCTGTGCCGATTTTCATAACTGTCCCGGCAACTTTTTCAAAGCCTTTTGCATAAGACCCGCTGACAAACGCTTGCGATTCAGCCTTTGTTCTTTTCAGCGCCTTTTCATATTCGCTGGAATCCAGCGTGATTTTTGCAAAAAGGTCAAATACGTCCACTTACTCGCTCACCCCCTGCCGTTCTTTTGTTTTCAACCCATGCCGCGCCGCAAAGTCTTTGAAATCCGCCTGCACCTGTTCCGGTGTCCGCGTATCTACTTTAGGCGGGTGGATAATGTCAATATATCTCGCTGGCCTGTCCTTTACGCCTGTCACAGCTACCACAAGGCTCCACGCGCTGTCTGTCATGTACACCTTGTACAGCTGCTCTTCAAAATCAGCTTTTAAAGCGTAAGGCAGCGCCGACACAAGCGCCTTTGCGCTCAGTTTCGGCATTTTCAGCAGTACAGGGATTACTTGTTCTGCCCGCCACCGAGATACGATTTGAAAAAATCAACAAACCCCTTATCGTTCAACAGGTCGTAAACTTGCTTGCAGGTGATTAGGAAATTCTGTTTGCCGATTTCTTCCACTGTCAGGCCGTTAAACGGTGCAAGGATTGCGTACACATCCACGCGGTGCTGCTTCAACGCAATGTTCAGCAGCTTAACGATTTTCGCAAGGCCAAAACGCTGCATTGCAATGCGGGTCGTTTCGCCCTTCGGCATCGCTTTCTGCATCTCTTTCACAAGCGTTTCATCATCAATCAAATTTGTGATGGGCTGCGCGATTTGTAAAACGACTTCCAGCGCTTCGTCAGTGCTAAGTTCAGAAAAAATTCGCATTAGGCTTCATCCTCTCCGGCCTTGATATACACCTCGCACGGCACAGTATCCTGCGCGGTAATGGAGTAGTGCGCCGTGTATTCAAAACTCATCTGGCCTTTTTCCTTGTCGCCGGTCTGCAAGCTGAAACCGCCAGTGGACAGCGTATTCAACATGTGAATGGCACAGAAACCGCCATTCGTAGCGCCGTGCTTGTCCGAATAATCGCACAGCAGCCACAAATCGGTAAAGTCGCTGTCTTTCAGGTCGTTGCGCGGCGTGATTTTGGACACCTTGGAAGTAGTCGTCTCATCGGCTGCGCCAAGCATACTTTTTACATTGGCGGTGGATGCCGAAACATAAGTGCCGCTGCATTTGACTTCCCAAGATTCAATCTGCTTCAGCTCTTTCATGTTCTTGGGGCAGTTGTCGATATCCTCGCCGAAGTCGGTAAAGCTCGGCACAGCCGTAAAGTTAATGCCGCCTGTCGTAGCGCCAAGCAGCGCACTTTCTTCCGGCGCAGTACCGGCAGTCGGGTCAAACGTAGTTGCAAGATAGCCCGCGTTCAAGACAAGTTCCTTAAACGCAGATTCAGGAATACGAGTAAATTTCATGCTTTCACCTCAATTTAGGCATAAAAATTCGGCGGTCACGTTGATGTACCGCCGTTTTAAGTTTTTGTCTGTGTCATCTGCCAGCGATTGGCAGAACGGGGAGCCGCGTTTTAACCAAATCAAGCCGCCATCTACCGGCAGCGTCACGCCGCCAATGCCCAGCGCTTCCGAAAGCTCAAGCGCCTTTGCATTGGGCGCCGCTTCGCTCGTGGTATGGAACCACATGTTGACCGTCAGCGATACCGCCCCGCCGCCCCATGCGTCAAACACAGCATCATATGTCAGGTATGGGAGTACAGCGTCATCCGGCACAGCATTGCTGGCGTAAGCGGTCATAAATTGCCCGAAAAACTGCTGTAATGCAGCGCCCTTTGTCATGTCGGTAATCCCTCTCGCAATCTTTCAGCCGTAAAACTTTTTAGGCCGTTCAGCATCGGGGAAGCGCTTGCCGGGGCTTGCTTTTCTTCCGGGCGGCTCGTAACCCGGAAATATGCCCCGGTCGTCACGTCCTTATACACGCTGCCGTACTCTATGGGAACATCTTTCCGCACAACGCCGGTATATACGCTGGTCACGCCCTCTGCTTCTGCACGGCGGGCCTCCAAACTGCTATCCAGCGAAACGAAATTGTCAAACTCCGCGCCCTCTCTCCACTCGGTAGCATAGCCGCCTTCTCCGTCAGGCTTTGTCAGCTTGTCTATGATGATGCAGCTGCGCGAAAAATCATCAAGCAAGCTCATAATGATACCTCACATCGCCATTTGGCTCTCTATCCGCAACGACGCGAGCATTGCTTGCGTTCACAAACATTTCGACGATTTTTAAGCATCCCTCAGCTGTAGATTTGTCAACGTTCATGCTGAGATTTACAGTAACATCGACGTCGAGTTTATCGGTTCTCATTACAGTTTCCTCCAGTTGTTCAGCCGTGATGCAAATACACCTTGCCAGCACGGCAGAGAGCCGCCAGAACCGCCGCTTGCAGTAGATTTAGTGTAACTATACCCCGCAAAGCTCTCACTTTGAAATGGGCTGTTTGCGGCGTTCTCATACTGCGTGCGCCACGCCTTGATTTCTTCCTCAAGGTGCAGAAATTCGGCAGGCACCGCCATGGCCCAGATAGCGCCATCAAAGGTTTCATCCCTCAACGAGCAGTTACCGTATTGATACACACCATCGTTCAGAACGCTGCCTACAATTCGGAAATACTGCCCTGCACGCAAAAAAGGGAGCGCAATGCTCCCGCCCTTGATGCTGAACTCGCCCAGATGGACGCCATTCTGTGTGACAAACCAGTTCCGGCACTCCCTCATCAATTCTTCAAGCATTGCACTCCCTCTTTTTTACTGTACAGCCTTGGAAGACTTTGCAATCCGGGTTTCTGCGGGCGTAATGGTGGCAACGGCGATACCGTCCAGGTACTCTGCCCACAGCTTCATGCCCATTAGAGCGTACATATCGCCAGTTGCGCGGCTGTAGTCGCCGTCAACATGCACGCCAATCAGGTTGGTTTCACCCTCGACGGTATAGTTCAAGCCCAGTTTGGCGAAATCGCTGTCGGCGGGGTCGATGTAATACAGGTCGATATTCTCAACAGGCACGGCAATAACCTTGTTCTTTGCAATGTACTTTTCGGGTAGCAGGAACAGGGTAGAGTAGCCCATGAAATTCTGAACATAGGTCAGGCCGAAGGCGGTCTGCGTGGTGATTTCCTTGTCGCCCAGATAGCCGTAGAAGTCCAGAATGTTGGCAAAGCCGACAACCTCGGTAACATCACGGTCCATGCTGGCGAACTTGTCCAGCACGTTGCCCTTTGCCAGAGCAAGACCCTGCTGCCAAGTGGTAGCAGCCACAGCCAGAGAGCCAGTGTTCAGGAAGGTGTAGAAGTCGCCCAGAACCTTGTTCTGCAGGGCGACAAGGAACGCCTCGTCGGTCTTTTCAACGGCAACGTCTGCGCCATACTTGGCGACTGCCTCAACGGACACGCTCTTAGCATACTTGGCAATCTCAATGTCGCCGTAGGTTTTGGGCTCAACCTTCATCTTGGTCAGCGGAATCTCATCGCCCTCGGCAACGGACGTACCGCCAGCCAGAGTGCCGTCAACAGCAGCCTCATAGGAGACCAGCTTTGTGCCGGGGGCCTTGCGGATGGGGCGCATAATGCCCATGATGGTGCGCAGCGCTTCCCAGTTCTTGCCAAAGCGAGTGACAAAGTCAACCTCGCGGGCGTTGACAGTAATCTGGGCAGCGGTAGTCAGGTTAGTTTTTGCAGCCATATTTTGGCTCCTTTCTGTTAATCGTCAGATTCGTTTTGCATGAGGTTCACAAGCGCCGCCTGCCGCTCGGAGGTTGACAGTACATAACGGCCCTTGTCGTCCGTCTTGTAGATGTCCTCTCGCGTCAGGGCCTTGCCGCCATTGTTGGCAGGGGGAGTAGACGTGTCTGCGCCTTTGGTGCTGCTCTTGGTGATGTACTCGCCATAATCGGTCTTGAGGCTCTTTTCAAGCGCAGCAGCGTCTTTGATAGCGCCCTTGTCGTCCAGTTCCAGCTTGTCCAGCAGGCCGTCTCCCTTTGCAAGGCGTGCAACAGAGGAAATCCGTTTTTCAGAAATGCCGATTTTCAGCAGGACGTCTGACAGAGCCTTTTCTTTGGCAGCCGTTGTTTTCTCAGCGTCAACGTTGGCCTTGTAGTCCCCAAAAGCCTTGTGCTCTGCTTCATACTTAGCCTTGTAGCCGCCGTCGCCCTGCGCTTTCAGGTCATCCAACTCCTTCTGAACGCCCGGCAGCTTTTCTGCATCGGCTTTATACCGCGTAACGTCGTCCTTCAGCGGGTCAACTACTCCCAGATGGAGCGCCACCAGCTGATTTTCAATTTCGTCAGTGCAGTTTTCGCCAATGATTTTGCGAATTTCAGCGCGTGTAAATTTTGCCATGTGGGTTCTCTCCTTTTCTTCGGTGGCGGTTCTTCGCCATTTGAGTTTTATTTATTCAAAACAGCAGTGCTTCGCTGTTTTTTCGTATAAAAATAGCAACCGCCGAGAAAGTCTCGGTAGTTGCTAAGTAAACTTGCCTTTTACGGTTTTACTTCAACGCTGGGCAACACATTTGTGTGGAAATACAGCTTGTAATGATACGGGTCTGTGTGTGTTCCTGTAATATCCTCGACAACATACATCGTGTAACTGTTCAGGTAGATGTAATTTTTCCTGTAAGTATCAGGGCCAACCTTTACAGTGCATACAAGCTCGTTGCTGGAATTGTTGGAGATAGACATATACCCCTCGGCTTCCATAATGACATTGTCTGTTCTGGCGTTGTATACGGTGATTTTTCGTTCGCTCTCAAAGTAATCGGCCTGTTTAGAAATATTGGAGTTTGCTCTAGCGGCTTCGGAGCAGCCGCACAAAAGCAAAACTGAGGTCATAACTGCGATTGCGATATAAAGAATCTTTTTCATGTGCTTTCCTCCCAATAAAAAGAGCCGGAAAACGTTAATCGTTTTTCAGCTCTCGCTTAATAATTTTTTGGTACTGTTCTGCATGGTTAGCGACAGCAGGCTTGATAAACGGAATTGCTTTGCGTCCATCCGTCATGTGCGCATCAAGACCTTTTTTCCGCAGAATTGCCACGATTCTCTTTGCTTCTTCAAACGTATAACGCTTGCCGGGATGCTTGCTTTTATTGCTTGTTCCGCCAACAACATACACCCAGTATCCGCTTGTGTGCGCTGGGCCATATACGCCGGTTCCCATTTCAACATAGGTTGCATACTCGCTGTTTGTGCCGATGTACGCGGCCTTTTCGCTGTCGCTGACCATGTGTGTAATGCTGTTGCGCAGGTTGCCTGTGTCGACGGGGCATAGCTTTTTTGCGTACCCCTCACCGACAAGCCCGCATTTTTCCAGCGCCCGCTGGCAAGCGGATTCCAGCGCTTCCAATACTTCATCGCTGTGGTCTTCAAGTGTGATTTTCATTATTCGGTGCACATATAAATAATTCGTAATCTCCGCCGGAAAAATGCGGGCATTTAACTTCACGGTTTTTTATTTTTTGCGGAATCGGCTCATAATATTGGCACTTATCATACTGCTTAAAATTATTACATTCTAAGCAAATCGGAACAAACTCCATTTATTCGCCCTCCGCAATTTTTTGAATGATTTCTGCAATGTTTTGCGGCAATCTTTCATCGCCAAGATGATACGCTGCCCACGCTTCTGCAAATGCTTCATCAGGCGTTTTCAAAATGTCGCATTTACTTTCTTCTGCCCATGCACTGGATATTGATTCCCAATTATCAGGCAATCCGCGAACATCAACAACACAATGTCCAAACTCGTGATACGCTGTCGCTCTGCCGTCAGTATTAAAAGACCAGTCATTCCCAGTTTTTGCACGATATTTTTCGTTGTTTTTTTCTTTTGCTTTTGTTACATCATCAATTGTCTTGAATTTTTGGGTATTTAGTCCAACAAGAATACCACCGTCATAATCGGTTCTGTCGTACCCTAATTGCATTGTACGAATGCCATACTGTCTATAATCGTATGTAACGCCCCACCATTGATCGGCTTTTCTACCTAATGGTCTGCCAGTCGCGGTAGAAATATCTTTTCCGTTTGCAATCATAGCAGGGCGGCAATCCATCGGAAGGGTATCAATCGCATTTAAAATATTATTCACCTGATCAATTGTCATTTTATCAAAGCGCGCATATTTAATTCCCTTGCTTTCGGCAAGCACGATTCCGTCAGCAACAGATTCGACTTGCTTTTTAAGTGCATTTTGAATCCGCAAATCTCTACCGTTGACAGCAGTATCTTTTTTCCACCCCGCCCACTCTGCATAGGTCATATTTTTCACAAGCACAGATTCCCCTGTTTTGGGGTCTCTGGCTCGTCTGCCGCCGCTGCTTGTATCCTCGCCGTCAATCTCTGCAATCTGCGTACAACGGCAGTTATACACAAGATAGCCCGGTGCGGAACTGTCTCCCGGATACATAAGCTCGTACCCGTCCACCTTAAACGGCTTGTCAACGTCTACTGTCTGGCCGTCAAGCATTGCGTGTGCGTGGCGCGTGCGGTTGTCCAGCGTTGCCAGCCATTGCTTTTTCAGCTTTATGCCCATGTCTTGTGCGGCGCGGTAAGTATCTAGCCGCCCCGCGTTCTGCGCTCCTGTGACCGCCGTCCGCGCCGTTCTTATGGCGCTTGCGCGGCTCATATCCTGCATACGGCTTTGCAGGTCGTTTGCAATTTTTGGTATGCTTTTGCCTTGCAGGATGGAGCTTGTCACGCTTGCTGTGATTTGTTGCTTTCCGTATTTAAGGTCAATTCCGCGCTGCAATGCCCGCTTTGGCGGGTAGTACGGCATAAGGTCAGGCTGTTCCACAATCAGACGTTTCACAGTCTGCTCATCCCACAACGTGAAATCGGCACTCGGCGAAACCTGCTCGATTTTGTACGCAGCATAATTGCGGTTTAGGCTGTAAATGCCCGGAGTGGCGTCATTGACGTATGCCACAGCCGTTTCGTTGGCGTTGGTGTATCTGGTTGCCACTTTGTCTTTAAGCGCGGAGAAACGCTCCCCGCGCCCTATCTGCGCAAGCCGCCATTGCTTGTACTGCTGTTCGGTGATTTCGCCTGCATCGAGCTTTTCTTTCATAGCGGCGTCGCGCTTTTCGAACTGCTCAAAGTAGGCTTTTACCGCGTCTGACAGTTCGTCTGCTACCTGTTGGTATATAGCAGAAATGCGACGCTCAAGCTGTGCAAGCTCGGCGTCTGTCATTTTGTGGGCATAATCAGGTTTCGCCATTGCCATTTATTCCCTCTCCCGGCTGGTTTTGTGGCTCGTTAGGCGGTTGGTTAGTAATTGTGCGGTCTAACTCCTCGGCAGCCTTGCGGCGCATCAATTCCTCGTACTGGTCTGCGTCGCCAAGAATGGTCAGAAGCTTTTTGGTGATGTATTCATCATCGTAGTATTCCGCACCAAGCAGCACGGTCTGCGCTTCTTCCTGCTTATTGATAATTTGGTTGCGCGTGTATGTCGGCTCGTCATCAAGACTGGCAACCGCCAAAATGCCCTTGATGCAGCGCGTTACGCAGCTTTCAAACTTGTCCGTTTTCAGGTCGAGTGGCACATAACTGGCCTTGATAGCCGTTGCAGTTTGGTTTCCAGCGCTGACAGCCGCAGAATCAAATGTCTGAAAGTCCTCGTATAGCTTTTTGGTGAGCATATCAATGGTGGCTTGCGTGCCTTGGAACGGCGCTTCGATGCTCTGTGGCGTGGCCTTCGCGCCATCGTCACCGTCAGCATGGGCGACATGGGTCGTTTTCAGACGCTCAATAAACTTTGTATCGTCCTGCTCGTCCATGCCTCCGCAGTTGGTCAGAACCCAGAAAATCAGGTTGCCCTCGTCAACATTGTTTACCATGTTGGAGCTTGCAAGGTCGAGCGCGTCAATGGTATTCTGTCGCCCCTGTAGCTCGCTGTGGGCCTGCTCGCCGTTTTTCAGCGGGATAATTGGAAATCCGGGATAATTCTCGCCGTCATAAATTTCTGTGCCGTCTGCCTCGCTGGTGCGCAGCTTCAACTTGTAAGCGCGTTTCGGCTTGAGAATCGCCATATCATCGCCTTTTGGCTTCAGATACTCTGTATAGCCGTCAAGCTCGTACAGCGTGGCGCGCAGTGGCTTATTGTCTGCCACCTGCCAGAAACGGATTCCGGCTTTAATGGAGCCGTCTTCCTCGTCGTACAGGGGAACAAATTCCTCTGCTGCGAACACCTGCACATGGTCTAGATTCCAGAACACGAAAGACTGCCCGTCAATCAAAGCATGGCGGGCAGCGTCCATAATATCTTCGTCAAACGTCGCACCCAGCGCCTTTTTTGTCTCCGGCTTCTGAAATGAAACGCCGTTGCCAAGCAAATACGAAACTTCTTGGTCTACGACCAAGCCAAAAAACTTGCTTGCGATCTTGTGATTTGCCGTGTACATGTCACGGTGCGCCTTGCCCTGCATGTCGTAAATGATTTTCTCGTATTTGTTGATTGTAGGGTTTTCTCCGTGGTAATACTTGTTGGCGTTCGCTGCAAGGCGTGTGCTATGGTCGGCCTTATACTCGTTGATTGCGCCCAGTATGAAACTCATGCGGGCCTTTTCGTCCTCGCCAACCGCTACAAAATCTTGGTATGTTTTCACGTCTTCTCACCGCCTTTACACGAAAATGCTCTTGTATCTGGTTTCGGCGGTGTCTCCCGCCTTGTTCGCTGTGCTTTCCATCGCATAACGCACTGCATCAATGTGATGGTTGTTTAAATCCGGGTAGCCTTCCAGCACTTCTCCTGTTTTGCCGTCCCGCTCATACTCGTACTCACTAAACTCTTTCGCCGTGTCCGGGCAACGTTCTGGGTCAATGACAATAGCTTCCAGCATTTGCAGCCATTTTGTGCCATATCGAACAGATTTCGGCCCCTTGCGGGCCGGGAACGTCTTTACGCCGTACTTGTTATAGTCCGCAATGGATTTTGGCTCGGCGCTATCCGCGCAGACTTTGTCCTCACGCGTCAGTCCTCTGTCCAAAAGCAGCTGCGCCGTGTCACGGTTGGCGGTTCTGCGCCGTGTCAGTTCATCGAAGATGTACAGCGTGCGCCGCGCTGCGTCATAGTGCATTGCGTTGTATGCCCATGGGTCTGGATACCAGCCCCAGTCCACGCCGCGCTTGATGCGGTCAAAGCTGGCAATCTGTTCATCGGTGATTTTCTCAATGCGCAGATTCTCAAATACTGCCGTGCCGCTGCCCACAACCTCACCAAGATACTCATGCCGGTATGCTGTTTCGTTTGTGCGCTCCAAGTATTCAGCGTCGGCCAGGAACCGCTCGCCGAGCCATTCTGCGGGCGTTGTTTTGTAGGTGGAATGATGTACTAGCTTTCCCTTGCGGGCTTTCAGAGCGTACCCGTTTGCCCAGTTCCGCGCCATTGCTGGCGGGTTGAAGCTCTTGAACGTGATGAACCAGTCGCCTCCGCGCAGGCATGACTGCTCCACGTTTCGGATTTGCTCTTCCCCGTCAAACTGGTCAAGTTCTTCAAACCAACAGATGCCGATATAACCAAACGGCACTTTGATTGACTTTACCTTTCCTGGGTCATCAACGCCGAAAAAAAGCACCTTTTGCCCAGTAGGCAAATAGGTGCATTCCATCGGAGAGACCGTGCAACGAAAATGGTCGTGCAAGCCAAGCTCATTGATTGCCCATACGATTTGCGCATAAACGCTTGTGCGCAGTGTGTTTCCGACCTTGCGGAAAACTGCCGCGTGGCATTGTGGATGCTTTAGCAACTGCAAAATCAGCTCTATGCTGATATAGCTGGATTTTGTACTGCCGCGCCCGCCCTTTGCGACAAGCTCTTTTACATTGCCCGCCTTGATTTCGCGGTGGACTTTGGCAAAACAAGGGGAAACAATCCCGGATAGCTTACAAGTCATCTATAATTTGCACCTCGCTATCCTGCTGCTGTTCCGGCTTATCCTTCCATCCAAAATTTGCCCGCAAACTGAACTGTGCGCCGCCGGAGCCGTCTTTGTCGTATAATCTTTCTTCGGCGTATTGTTCACAAAGGGTCTTTGCGCGCGTAATCGTGTCAACGAACTCTGGTTTGTTTTGGTAATTCAAAAGCGCCTGCCTTGATGTGAACCCAAGTGCAAGCGCCAATCCTGTCACAGTAGGCGGCTTTTTATCGTCATAGATGATATAGCCGTTTTTATTTCGCATCGGTTCGCCGTTATCGTCTAAAAACGGCTTTCCTTTACAGGCTTCAAAGTAGGCATCAATCTTTTCTTGCATTGTCTTTACGCTTCTGTATTTAGGTGGTGCGCCCCCCGGATTTTTTCTTGATGCCACTTTATCACCTCGCTTTACAACACAAAAAGCCCACACAATTTGTGTAGGCTTATATCCCCCTAAACCCCTTTGCGCCGGAGGAAAAGCGCGTTCCCGCCCTACCGGTATATGCTGTGCCGGTCTCACCCGTTGCGAATAGCAGTCCCGCAACGCTTTTTGATTTCCTCTATTTATATTCCGCGTAGAAAATCACAACGCGGCACCCAACCCGTTTTATATCCCGTCTGCTGGCTTACGGTTTCTGCTTTGATGTAATGGGTTTCGGCGATGCGTAACTGCGTCAGTAACGTAGTCCGCACAAGCAGATGCCGGGCAGACTTTTTCAGGCTCTCGAAGTCCCGTTGCGATCTGCCATCGCGCCGCGCTCCGGATCGGCTTGCCGCTTTGCTTACAGCGTTCAGGTTAGCTATCGCGTTTCCTGCTCAGGGCTTGCACCTGTGGGAATGACCCAGCATTATAATGACCTATACATCACTTCCTGCAAGCAGACAGTTAGTAATCAGTCATTTGGCACGGGTGGAAGGTCTTGACCCCTCATCTTGCGGTTTTGGAGACCGCTGTTCTGCATTGAACTACGCCCATATAAAGGCGCGGCAGTTGCGCGTGTTGCACGGTGTGCAAGTTATAAGCAAGTTGATATTTAGCGCATTACCGTATTATATTATGAAACTTGCCACAAACTTACACGCTTTCGCAAGTTGCGTGTAACATAGGCTTGCCGCGACTGTTGGTACTGCACATAGGTCTTGCACCTTTGCCACGCCGTAGCTTGCGGAACGTAGCGCCCTTACCGTATTGCCTGGTCAGTCCCAGTTTGCGGCTGGCTATGCAGCATATAAAATGCCGGTCTTTCCCGGCTGCCAGCTATGAAAACAAGAGAATTGAAATGGTAAAGAAAAGAGATTTTAGCTATGCCGTAGGCTGTTCCGTTCCTACATCATCCAGCATACCTATGTTACCACTTGACAATGTCCCCACAGTTACCCTTTTTTCTTGTCCAAAAGCCAGAAAAATTTTCTTCTGCTTTCGTAAAACTGCCGTCTGCCGCAATACACAGGCTGGTATTCGTAAGCCGTTCCCTCTGTTACGTTTTTCAACAGAGCGCACCAGTTTAAAGGGTCTGCTTCTCTTGCCGCGTCCTCAATGATTCGGACATCTGTGCTTAACTTTAGCGCTCTGTCCGCCTTTCTAGCTGTTGGGTCTGACTTTCCGTTTCCGTGCGGCAAACCGTCATTTGAAACAGCATCAAGCCCTCTTGCACTAGCAATTTCCAACCGCATTTCAGTGTATCTTTTGCAAAAGTGCTTTAATTCAAGGTATCTTTCTTTTGAAATTCCATATTCATCTAGGTTGAGCGGTCTTTCTCTCATTTTTGCTCCTTTCTTCCATTTTCATGCAGCGCGGCAGCGTGCAAATATCGCCATTCTTCCACTCGCACGTCGCGCAAAGATGTTTGCGGGCGTATTCATCAACTAGTTGCTGTTTTGTCATGGGGGTCACCTCCTGTGGTAGAAGTTATTTTAGAAGCCTCCTTATGATTCTATAACATGCAATGCCGATGCGGGTTACGACCAGCAGCGGCCAGAAAATAAGAGCAATAACGTTGTCTGCGCCGTCTACGGTGTCCATTCTGTCTGTGCGATTGATGTACAGGACGGTGAGCAGGCCGCACAGGTCGTAAACGCAGACGGCGGCGATAACAAGGATAATGGTCATGGGGTCACCTCCGGCAACTATCGTTCACGAGAGAACGCATAAGCGTTCAACATCTTTGCACCACATTCCGGGCAATATTGGTAATTATACGGTATATACGCAAAACATGACTTGCAGTAAGTGCACATATAAGCCACATCTTGTATTCTTTTCCAATGCGCCGTAGGTCGCAGGGATTCGGGGTCGATGGTAGGCGCATCCTCGATCAGACCGCGCACATATTCGGCGCCAGCATTATATGCCTGATATTCGATGCCGTCATAGGCGCTACCGTTTACGTCTATTGAACGCAATATGCTGTTTGCATCAACGAGCTGCACCGGTTCTTTTGGCTGGCTTGCGCCCGGAATCGGGCAACCTATTGTTGTGCTCATTCTGCTGCCTCCTCTACAAATGCCATGCTTTGGCGCAGATTTAGCGATTTCGGATTGAGAACACAAGCCGGTGCGACGGCACCGGCGCTGTCCGCATAGATGCCGCCCAACTGACCATTTATGTACACATGGCGAATGTAGTCTGCGACACCTGTGACGGAATTTTTGTCACCGCAAAACAACGGCGTAGCAGTCCAAATCCAGCTGTCGTAGTGCGGGATGTAGTCACGGTACTTGCGGTACTCGTCACAGGTCAGGATAAAAACGAGGTCTGCCACAGCACCATAGGCGTGGTCGCCATTATCTGCAACAATGTCAACGGTATGCAAAAGCAGGTTGTCTCCGAGCTTGTTAGTTCTGAGCTTTTTAGAAATGGAATCATTCAGAATCTCACGAATCAAGCTTGTGCGGTAGTTATTCGAGTTGCCTTTTTCATCTAAGTACCGTTCGTCCGGGCAGAACTTTACATCTTTTACCCACGGCGTTGCCATAATTGCCAACAGGCCACCGTCAGGATGGTTCGGGTCAAGGCATACCCACTCGAAATTTTTGAACATGAAGTGTTCGCCGGGGCGCAGGGCTGTGATGTTAGTCATTGTCGGTTACCTCCTCGTTCCAGTAGTCGTCACGGCACCTATCACAACGGCAAGTGATACTCAAATAACCGTACTTGGCGCATCGTAATGGCTTCAAGGTTTTGTCTAATGAGCAAGGCAACAAACGAGTGATGGCGCTTAAATACGCATCCGGGAACTTCTTCAAGAACTCACTCTGGCGGGTCTTGACGGGGTGGTCTTTCGCCCATTGCTCGACTTTTGAAATCGTTTCTTCAATGCTTTCACCTAAATTGTCGTCGAGCCTAATCATGCGCATGACCATGCACACGCCCTCTTTACAAGCGGGACATTTCTTACAGCCTTGATCTTTGCATAATCTGTTTGCCGTCTTGAAAAATTCAACTGTGTCCATAGTCTTACTCCTTATCCAGCCCGCGGGCTACATACTGCCCATAGGTCAGTCCCAGGGCGGCGGCTCCGCGGACGCATTGCTCAATGGGTTTTATGGTTTTCTTCAGGCAGGGATGCGTGGCGGGTTTCTTGCTTTTTTTCAAAACACCGGCATCCCTGCGGCGCTGGTAGGATGCCTGCGCACTTTTGATATTGCGCTTGTGGATGCAGGAATCGCAATAGCGCTTTGTAGGCTGTACGTCCCACATGATTTTCCCGCAGGTCTTGCAGAATTTTGTTGTGGTCATAGCGGCTCCTTTGTTTTGGGTGCTTCAATGCCGATGCTTTGCAGCGTTACCTGCGCCCAGAGGTCGGCAAGCTGGTCATTGCGGTACTCGTTGTATTTATCAGCAACAGGGCCGGTCATTGCATCCTGAATCCGTTTCAGGGTGCGGGAAGAAAGACCGACCTGATAGCATGCCAGCAGACACAGATAGGTGGCGCGGGTGGCAATGTCGTTGCGCTCCTTCATGACAGCCTCCTGCGCACGGCTTTGGATGCCTTGAATTTTAGCTTCTGCATAGGCGTCTATGGCTTTTTGCATGGCCGGGGTGGGATGAAGTCTGGCTTTCATAGTTTACACTTCCTTGCCTGCCGAAATACGGCTTTCCCAGCGTTTGCGCTTTTGCTGCATGATTTGCTCGATTTCATCTGGGTAGTAGTTTTTTTCTTCAAAAACCTCCATACAGAGCTTTACGTCTGCCAGTTCTTCAAGCAAATCCTGTAAGCATTCTTCTTCCGATTTTGGCGTCGGATTCTCATCGCGGAGCTTACGGGCAAATTTCAAGGCTGCCTGCGCAAGCTCTGCGCTTTCTTCTGCCAACTGTTCCAATACGGCGGGAGTCCCGATTGTAGAGCTTATGTACAGATTCCCGGATGTAATCTTTTTACAGCCGCCCGGATGGTCTGCGTTACCGCCTTTCAGATTGCAGCATGGACTGCTATAGTCGCAGCAGCAGCCGCAGTCAGGGCATTTACGTTCAGTTGTCATCTACTTCATCCTCCAATTCTTCAATAAAAATTTCGGTGCGGGGGTTGGATTTGTCGTACATAACGCGGGAACCGTCCACGCTGGCAATGATGGCGTTATTGTCGTCTGCAAGGATTTTGGCGGCGACAAGGGTGTCATGGGCAGCTTCCATCAAGTTCGTGAGGTCTACTTTGCGGCGGGTTGGCATATAGAATACCGTGGCGACGCGGTAGCGGCCTGACAGCGGGGCTTTCGGCTTTGGGGTGAGATACCACATAGCGGTCTGTTCGTACTTCTTGTATTGCTTGCTGGGGGCGATGAACGGCTTGCCTGTACGGTGGTTTGTAAGTACCTGCTGGGAGTTCTTCTTGGTGATAGGGGGCAGGGAGATAATATATTTTTGGATCATAAGCTGCCCCACTGTTCTGCCATTGCAGTTGCAATCCCGGGGAAGGTCTTGCTCCTGGCTTTTGCGGTTCTTGGGTCATCCCAACCTAAAATTTTACCATCTTCATCTGTTGCGAAGCAGGCAGATGCACCTACGCTATACCCGCCTGGAAGGATTTCACCCGGGTCAACTATCTTCGTTGGGGTAAGAGATGGCAGATTTTTTAACCACAAGCATGTGGCTTTTCGGGCGTGCTCTCCGAACTGGAACGGTTGAATAATACAGTCTGGTTTACGAAAACGCCTTGACATATATCCGACAGGGTTTTCAACTGCGATTCTTCCAACGGGAGCGTTAATAAAAGACATAAAGAACGCAACAGCGTGTTCCCGCTTTTCGGCTCTTTTTCTTGCCTTATCGCCGTATTTTTCAATGCTGAACCATCTGTTCCCAGCAACGGTCAAATATGTGCAGGGCGGATGCGCAATCAGCAAATCCCACTTTCCAATGTCATGCGTCACACCGTCCATCGTTGTGATTTGCCCCCCATCAACGGCCTTTAGGGCATCGCCTAAAATATGCCATTCCGGGTGTCCTCCCGACGGTTCCTGTATGTCGCAGCTGTACGCTTCATGTCCGCGTTCCCGGAACGCCTTGCAAACCGTCTGCGATTCTTCGCAGGCAACTAATACTTTCACGGTGCTATCTCCTTTACTTTCGCGTAATACTTCTCGCTATACCAGATTTCCGGCAGGCGGGGATTTTGGGTGTAGCCTGCGGTGCGCAGGGCGGCTTCGGCGTTCCAACGTGTGGAATACAGGCGCTTGGAGTGGGTGAGGTCTCCAGTAGAGCGGGAATAGGTGATGATTTCATACTTCATCGGTGTGCAGGGCCTCTTGCAGGTGCTTTTGCGCACTGTCCATAATATCTGCGGCCTTTTCAAGTTTCTCTTTAGCGACGCTGCGCAGGTTGGTTGCATAGGCAAGCTCGGCAAACGCGAGCTTGAGCAGAAAATCTTTATCAGTCATAGTCCGTCATCTCCATAAAACGTTGATAGGTTCCGTCAAAGGCGATGTGCAAATCACCTGTAATGCCGCGCTTGTTCTTGGCAAGGGAGAAATAGTATTCAGTTTCGCCTTTGCCCAAAAGGATGATTGCATCTGCGTCCTGCTCTATCTGGCCGGATTCTTTGAGGTCCTGTACCTTTGGTGCGTCCACGCCGCCGCGGTTTATCTGGGCAAGCGCCACCACAAGGCGGCCTGTTGTCTGGGCGAGGGTGTGCAGCTGCATTGAAATGTTTGTGACCACCTCATACCGGCTGTTGCCCCTGCCGGGAATCAATTGTAGATAATCCACGATGATGACATCCGCCTGATTTGCGGCTGCGGTAGCCGATACCCATGCGACATTTTGACCGCCTGCATTGATGAGCCATAGCGGCAGGCTGCTGATAGTTGCGCACGCCTTGGCGTATTCTTCATCCTGCGGGGCGCGGCGCTTAAAGACGATCTCCTCCATCGGGATAAGGGCAAAGCAGGAAATGAGCTTATCAAACAAGCCGACCTGGTCTGTCTCATAGGAGAAGAAGCAGACCTTTTTGCCGTCTTTGGCAAATTGCAACGCCATCTGCAAACCGAGCGCGGTCTTGCCTGCACTGGGTCTGCCGCCTACAACGACCATCTGCCCGGGGCGGATAGAACAGCGCCTATCCAGCGCGCCAAGCCCTGTCTTGATGCTGTGGTCTGTCTTGTCGTTCTGCTCCATGAGCCACTTGCCTGCGACCTCTGCAACGGTCATGCAGCGGCTGTCAACGCTGTCCTCTGTGAGAACGTCAGAGAGGGCCGCAGACAGGCCGCGCATGTCATCGACACTCTTTCCGGCTTCTGCAATTTGAAGGCCAATTCGGGCGGCTCTGCGGCGCTGAGAGGCATCCTTGACAGCGGCAACGAATTTGCGGTAACCGCTGATAGAGGGAAGTGATGCAGCGCATACTGCGGCTGTCTCGCGGTTCTTCATGAGCACATAGTCATCCTGTGCAAAGTACCCGCGCGTCGTGTACATTGATTTGATCTCGGCAAATGTTGCGGCGCAGGCACCGTCCGCAAAATCGCTTTCGCTTATGTGGTCGATGCAGTAGAGGATGCTGTCCGGCGCGTAGACCATTGCGCCGATAACGCATTGTTCCGGTGTGGGGCTCAATCAATCCACTTCCTTTCCGGCGGGGCCGTCTGCTGGCGGCTGCGCTCCCATGTACGCACTGCGGCTTTCCAGTCTTTCATTTGGTTCTTGCCTACCTTCCAGCCCTTGCTTGTGTAGAAGTCGCAGAATTCAGTGCCATCAATGCCGTTATGGCGCTCCTTACAATAGGCGTTGACTTCTTCAGGCGTAGGGGGAACAAACCGCTTTGAAACGGGCACTCCCTCGTCCCCCTGTGGGGGATTATAGGGGGTATTCTTAACTTCTTTATTCTTCTTTATATAAGGGTCTGTGCCCTCACTGTGCCCTCTCTGTGCCCTCTGTTTGCCCTCGTCTGTGCCCGTGCATTGATAGTCGTTGTAGTTTTTTACCGTGAATACGCTAAATTTTCCACACGGCAACTGTGCCACTTCCTGTGTCTCTTTTAGGTGGTTTATTGCAGTGCGAACCTGTTTGACTGTTAATCCGGTGTCGGTTGCAATTTGACGGATAGAGGAAACTGCCTGACCGGGTTCTAGTTGGACGCCTTTGTAGTAGCACGGCTCATAGCAAGCCAGAAACAGCAAGTGCAGAAACACGCATTTTGTGGAGGTATCGGTATACCAGCCCCACTTCATCATGCGGCGGTACAGCTTTATGTAACCCTCGTTTGCCATTTTTCAACACTCCATGTAATACTCTGCGACACGGCAAAGCCGACCATAGCGGTTGCGGCGGGTGACCATGCGGGAGGCTACCGGGTAGCCTTTCCGTTTGAGGTCGGTGATGCGGGAGGCAAGGCGGCTGCACCCGAAACCTTCCAGAGCGTCCAGGGCGGTAAGTGTGCCGCCGGATTCCAGCACGGCTAAAATCCGGTCTATCTGGGAGGGGATGCGTTCTTTCTCGTCATTCATGGCAGCACCTCAGAACGGCAAATCGCCGTCATCCTCAATGAGGGCGTAGTCTGCATCGGGTTCACCCTGCGTGCGCTGTGAGGGGGCTGCGGGGCGCTGTGCGACGTTCTGCGGGGCGGGGCTGGCACTTTCCTTGCTGCCGCAAAAACTCACGTTCTGGGCCACGATTTCAACGGCTGTGCGGTTCTGGCCATTCTTGTCCTGATACTGCCGGGTCTGCAAGCGCCCATCAATGGCAATGAGGGAGCCTTTGGGAAAGTATTTGCAGACAAATTCTGCGGTCTTGCCCCAGGCGGTGACATCGAGCCAGTTCGTTTGGCTCTGGCCGCTGGCATCCTTATAGCCGGAATCGTTGGCGATGCGGAAAGAGCAGACGGACTTTCCGCTGTTCGTGGTTTTGAGTTCCGGCGATGCAGCGAGTCTTCCGATAATAGCAACAACATTCAACATAGGTTAGTCCTCCAAGTAGTTAATATAGAAGCGGCGGCGAAAGCCTTCGTGATCCCAATGGTAGTAGGCTTCTGCAAGCAGTTGGCCTTGTTTGTGGTAGTGGTCTTGCAGGTCGCCGCTTGAATGAATGGCGGCGTGGCAGGCGGGGCAGACGTTAATCCAGAGGCCCAGCGCCTTGCTGGCCTTGCGGCGGCTTCCGCCGTAGATTTCATGCCGGGCGGTGTCTCCAAAGCGGTGGCAGTGATAACAACGGAACGATTCATGTACGAACAGCGACGGCGCGTAGCCGTTCTTGTCAAGCTTCACGCCGAATTCATTGCGGGTCTGCATCGTCTGTCAGTCCTTTCAACTTGGAGATTTCCTCGGGGGTCATGGTTGGAATTCCCTGTTGCTGGCATTCCTGCACAATCAGTTCAATGAGGCGGTGCATCTGTGAGGGGTCGAACTGGGACGAACCGTACCAGCATTGCAGGTTGTAGAACATTCCCTGTGGGGTGGTCATTTCATCGAGCTTATGGACTTGCCAGCCCTCGCCCTTGCTCTCCCAGCCGCTTTTGAATGCCCTTGCAGCATCGGCGCGGAGGTTGACGATGGCGGAACTGCCGCCGATGTCGCGTATCAAATCACGGTAGATGTCCAGTACAGGGCGGTTAATTTTAGCGGCAAGCTGGTTCATGAGCGCCCATGCGTAAGCGTTGGCTGAGAGGCCGCGCTTTTGTGAGGCCGTGCCGATGACGGCGGCAAGGGGCTTGCCCTCATCAATAACGGCGCGGGCTTTATCGCAGTCAGCCGGGGAGCATTCCAGCGTAATTGTGTTGCCGATAACAACGGCTGCCTTGATGGCAATTTGTTGTTTCATTTTTCCTGAGCCTCTTTTATCCATCCATTTACAAGGTTCATACTGCTATTCCAATCAACAATCGAAAAATCCTTTGAATTCTTATCGCCGCAATACTTTTGCAGTTCAAGCCAGACCTCACGTTCTTGCTTTCCGGTTAAGACACAGTAATTTCGTACAGCATTTACGCAACCGTTTTTGGCAAAGCTGATTGCACGCTGAATCTCGACAGTTTTTTCTTTTTCTTGGCGTTCAATCTTCTTTTTGGACGCTTCTTGTTCCTTCTGGTAGGTGTCCGCATCCTTTGCATCATCTATGCAAAAAAGACCATTGAGAGCATATTTTCTGGCATAACTCGATGCTGTGCCGGTAATTTGACTTTCGTCCATTCCTTTTTTGGTTTCAGATTCCCGCGCGAAGGCAGTTGTGAATACCGATTCTCCTGCAAAATCTTGAAGCCGTGCCGTTGCTTTAACGTAGAATCTGTCGCCAATCTGAACAATTTCATCAAAAACCGTAAGTAAACACCCGTGTTTATTACATATGGGCTTTGCGGATTCCAAAATATCCTCCGCATTGCGGTATGAGTAATTTCCAAAGGTGTTCTTTCTTCCTTTTGGAACTTTGAGTTCAACTTGTATCTGTGAGAGCGATTCAAAAATGCTCATATCAAACTTCTTCTCCTTCCGGGTCGGGGGTGGTAAGGTGGATGCGGTAGCAGGAATCTGGGCAGGGGGTGTCTTTGCTGGGAACCTGAAGGACGGGAGTGGACAGCCTCGAGCCAGCGATGGTGATGCGGTAGTCTCCGAATCGGTGCGAAGTGAGGCCGTGCACCGGAACGGAGAAAGCGTCTGCCAGTGCGAAGAGGTCACGCGCGTCATAGACAAGAATGTCGCCGCCGAGACAGATATTGAATGGCCGTTGACCGCGCGGCTTACTGCGGATAGCTGCAGAGGCAGCGAGCAGCGGGGAAAGTGTTTTGAGCATGTCTTTCAGCTCCGGCGCGGAAAGCGGGTTGAACAAGGTTTTCATTTAGTAGTCCTCCATACAGCGGCAATCTTCCCATGGGTCGTCCTCTTGGACATCCTCACCGGGGAAGTCGCCGGGGTTATAACACATATCACAGCCGATAATTTCGGTACCGAATTTCACGGGGATAAAGTAGATAGTTTCGCATTCCTCTCCGCAGACAGGGCAGCGGGGGCGGCGGGGTTCATCAGGCGGGAAGGGATTATCTTGATGGCCCCAGAAGCTGGTCATTCGACGGCCTCCTGCTTTTCTTCCTCATCAGAAAAATGCAGCTCCATCAAGTCGGCGATTGCGAGATATTCTTTGGCGTATTTGCTGTCGCCGTGCGTTTTCTTGACGATCTCGCGGAACTGCGCTAAATCACCATAAAAGCAACCGCACTGTACGCGGAGAATTTCATCCTTGCAGCGAAAAAATGTGGTCGCGCGGAAATATCGGCCAAAGCCTTCAACGACGGAAAAGTCTGCATTGCCGGAGACCCACGCATTGCCGTAGACCCGCGCATCGCCGGAGACCTGCGCATTGCCGGAGACCCGCGCATCGCCGGAGACCCGCGCATTGCCGTAGACCCACGCATTGCCGTAGACCCACGCATTGCCGGAGACCTGCGCATTGCCGGAGACCCACGCATTGCAGTAGACCCGCGCATCGCCGGAGACCTGCGCATTGCCGGAGACCCGCGCATCGCCG
>ERZ837910.1595-NODE-1595-length-30876-cov-5.110477_pt1 | contig 30876 bp, 27 predicted proteins | sample MGYA00519940_ERZ837910 | MGnify/ENA primary metagenome ERZ837910 (study PRJEB31850, sample SAMEA3708825) | human gut metagenome | biome: human gut; feature: human-associated habitat; material: faeces | place: China | collected 2014 ... | reverse complement strand
GCTTCAGTTTGTCGAAAAAGCCCTTTTTCGGGTAGAAATGTAGGGCGCGTGTCTATCTCCGCGCTAAGAGCCGCCGCTGTGCGGCGGTTGCGCTCCGAAACGCGCCTGCGGGCGCAGTGACCGCGCCGCACCGCTGGCTGCGCGCAGCGCATAAAATTGAATAGGTTCCCACTTTTGAACCCGGTAACTCCGGTTTGAAAGTGGGAACTTTTCTTTTTATAAGCAGCCAGAATAGAACGCCGATTCATATTGGTTCGGCGTTTTCATGTTTAGTTTTCTATGCGGGCGTTGGCTGTTGTAGAAATTGATATATTCGTCCAGAACGGCTTGCAGTTCCTGCGGTGTGCCATACAGGTGGTGATAAAGCGCCTCCTTTTTCAGCGTGTGGAAAAACGACTCGCAGACGGAATTGTCGTAAGGTGTGCCGGGTGTGGAAAAGGATTGCTTTATATGAAGCTCTTTTAAATGTGCGCGGAAAATGTAGGATGTATACTGTGCGCCTTGGTCACTGTGGAACATCAGATCTTGCGGGGGATCCCGAGACTGGAAAGCGTCATCAAAAGAAGCAAGCGTAAGAGCTGTGTTGATGGAATCCGATATGCTGTACGAAAGTATACGCCGTGAGAACAGGTCCAGCACCACGCAGATATAGTAATATTGGTCGAGCACTTTGATATAGGTGATGTCGCTGACCCAAATTAGATTGGGCTGAGGCTGGTCAAATTGGCGTGCTAACAAATTTCTGAAATAAGCACGCGGCAGACTTTTTTGATGCTCGGCCTTGTAGCGCGGTTTTGCAACGGATAATCCCATCTCCTTCATAAGACGAACGATGCGCTTTTCACTGACTTTGTAGCCTAGTTCTGCAAGTTTGTGATGAATTGGCTTTCTGCCAAAACGGTTCTTACTGTCGTGGAAGATTTGACGAATCAGAGGCTTCAGCTTTTCATCATTTATCTCATAAGAAGTCCGTTGCCCCTCGCGCCGCTTACGGTTGTAGTAAGTTCCGCGCGGTAGGCTTAGTGCGTCGCATAAAACATGGATGGAATAGCGCCCGCACAATGCATTAACAGCAGCTACTTTTTCGTCGATGGAGGCTTTACTGCCGCACGGACACTGCCGAAGGACCTCTAATTCCAGCGCAAGTTTTTCAAGGTGGCGCTTAGATTTGTGGCTGGTTGCCCGGTTGGTGCTAATAGTCGCATGTACGGGATGAGCCTTATCAAATTTCTGCTTCCATGTAAAGAATGTACTTTCAGCCATGCCATACTTGACTTGTGTTTCCGCGAAAGAGTGACCGAGCTCGTAGAAAAGAACGGCTTCATCTTTGATAGATTGCGAGTAATGCTTTTTGCCCATTGGTGAACTCCTTTACTAAAATAGTGTGAGGATTCCAGTATAGCAAAGGAGGCGAGAAAAGTATAATTTATAGGCGATATTTCGACGTTCTATACTGTGAATATGTGCTAATTTTAAGGGAACGACTACATACAGAACAAAGGAGAAAAGCATGGATTTTATTAGCACAGGCACAGAGATACTTAAACAGGAAAACGTACTTACGCCGCGGCAAAAAGATATTATTGATACGGAAAAGGAAATGTTAAAATCTCCGTTCGATAGGAATACTGCGATTGGACAAGTAGAGAAAAATTGCATGAGCTATCCCGAACTGGCATTAGGAGTGACTGTGCCGATTGCGATAAGGGGACGTTCATTAGAACAAATGACGAATGATGATATACTAAAAATACTGCAATTGCAGTTTGGAATCCTGATGGCGGAAGAAGGGGTAAGAGGCATAAGAAATCAGTGATTTGCAAATCATAAATGGGACAAAATGCGAGTCATAAAATATAAGAAATCAAAGATATAATAAGTATAGAAAAAGGAATGTTGGAAACAACTTGAAGCCAACAGACCCTTTCGCTTTACTAAATAATAAGCACTACTATAACAATTTTGGAAGCCATGAGCAGATGCCAAAGACAAAAAAATGGGGGACCAACCGAAGTCAGTCCCTTGAAAGTCATATTGACTTTTGTTCTACGCTATATAGTATATGCGCTGTTGTACAAAAAGTCAACTATTTTCACAACAAATTCATAGCTGGAAATTAGTACTTCATTAGTTTCAAAAAACGATTTATTGCGCGTAAACTTCTGGTGAAATAAATCGTGCAACGTCTCATATGTGTGCTTTTTCGTTTCAATTGATGTGCATACTTTGTCAAATAGAAACAGTAATGCTATGAAATCATGAATAACAGGATTTGAAAGCTTAGTCTCTTTAGACTTTGACTTCTTTAATGCAGGAATCTTTGAAACATAACTATATACTTGTTTAGATGTAATGTTCTTCGCGGTAGGCGCTGAGTAAGGTGTACGAAGACTATTCAAAAGGCAGTTATTATGTGCAGCTGCATTTCGTATGCTACGCGCAGGGAAAATAAGATTACAAATCTTAGAGTTCCAGCCGCCGCTGCGGTCACTGTATAGTTTATACAATTTCTCAAATTGTCCGAATGTTAAAATTTCGACTGCGTTCCATACAGCATAGCCCTCACCTTCCATTTTGGCGGCAAGATCTCTACAATAAGAATTTTTTGCCTTGTTTTGAATCTCATCCTTTATTGAAGGATAGTGTTGAAAGAATGTGTCCATCAAATCGTAGCCATCCTCAGATAAATCGGCACTGATTGCAGAAATAAGCCCAACTTTTAGAAAATGTTCAATATCAACGGCAATAGAGATGACCTCTTTTCGCAAGTATGCATCAAGTAAAGAAAGTTCACGCAAATATGCAAAATCAAGGTTGTTATAGTTTCCGGTAAATTGATTCTTAGGATAGTCTTTTGCAAAGGCCTTAACCTTGAAAAAGTAATTACTGTTGCTCAAAAATTTAACAGCATCATCTTCTGGGCATATTTCAAACTGGATACCACAATGATCCCGCATATAACTGACTTGCTCAGTAATAGGAAGCTTTACCTTTTTAGACATCACAAAATCCTCGATAAAAAATGGTTTTTGCTAAGTATAACATATAGATAGATGAATAACAATCTTTAAATAATATAGGGAGCAATTTTTATCTGTGTATACAGGTAAGAGTAACTAAAATTCTTTGTGAATCGAACTTATGTGTCAAAACGATGGCATGCTCTTGTCTCATAATCACATACCGATTTTTCTTGTATACATTTTGATGCATTTAGATAGTTGTAAAGCACAAGGACATTTGGTATATTCATACTAAGGTAGGAAATGCTATATCATTCTTACATAAGAATGTAATAAGTGGAGGTCTGACTTATGAGATACCCGCTGAGTGTGAAAAGTAAAAGCGTTGAAACGTCAGGAATTCCAAGGGATTATAAAGAAGCCCTCTGTGAGTATGTATGGAATGGATTTGAAGCGAATGCAACGACTATTTCTATTACACATACAATCAATGTGTTAGGCGGGATAGAGGAAATATGTATTTCTGATAATGGTAGTGGAATTTGTTTCGAAACGATTCAGGATACATTTGGAGCGTTTCTGGCTTCGCAGAAGAATGCACTTTCTCTCAAAATTAAATCAAAAGTGAATCAAGGCAAGGGGCGATTTGCGGGATTTTCTTTTGCAAATAGAATCAAGTGGGATACAGTTTGCGCGGAAAATGGTAAAAATGTTCAATATTCAATTTCCGTTTACAGTGAAAATAAAAACGAATATGAAGTTACAGAAAAAGCTTTGACCGAAAGATCCACAGGAACTACGGTAATTATTGGTAATGTGGATCAGATACTGCCAGAACAGGTAACGATTTTAGCGTTGGAGGATACACTATTAAAAGAATTTGCATGGTACCTTTATCTTAATAAGGAAAGAAATGTTGAAATACTGGTCAACGGTGAACGCGTAGACTATACGAAATACATTGATACCAGATTTAGCGCAAAAAAGGATTTGCTGATAGACGGTATTGGATTAAAGATTGACGTTGTAGTTTGGAAAGAAAAAATTCGAGAGAAATTTTGTATATATTTTATGAATCTTGAGGGGGTGTTAAAAGGGAGAGATACGACATCATTCAATAGGAATACAGTGAACTTTAACCATAGTGTATTTGTAAGATCACTCTGTTTTGATAGAGACAGTGACACTTCTTTAACGACAGATGATAGCGGCAATGAACAGATAGCTTTCGACGATCAGCCGAGTAATCGCACTTTTTTGCGAAAAGTAAAGAAAGAGATCCAAGAAGCTATTGATGATGCACTTACAGCATTCTTATCGGCCCAAGCGACGAAGGCTGTTCAAGATATGATGGATCGTGAGTCTTTTCCGACGTTTTCGGACGATATTCCGGGGCAACTACAAAAGAAGGACTTAATGACCGTAACGCAAGAACTTTATAAGTTGGATGCCCGGATCTTCTATAAGCTAAAACCGATTCAAGAGAAGTCTCTGCTAGGATTTATCAATCTTCTGCTCCAATCAGAAGAACGCGAAAATATGCTCGATATCATAGAAAGCATTGTCAGTTTGACCCCTGAGCAGCGAAAGGGCTTCTCTGATATATTAAAACGAACCCAATTGGGAAATATTATAGATACGATTCAGTTTATTGAAGACCGCTATAAGGTCGTTGAGGCTTTAAAGCAAGTAGTATTTGATTATACTGATTATGCAAATGAACGTGACCACGTTCAGAAAATTGTCGAACAACATTATTGGCTGTTTGGGGAGCAGTACAATCTTGTGACTGCTGATCAACGAATGCAGAAGGCATTAGCCAATTATTTAAATATTCTTTATGGTTCAGATGCTCCCGATGCCACATTGAATCCTGATCAAGAGGAGATGCGGCGAATGGATATTTTTCTATGCGGTGCAAGAAAAACAGAGGACTCTGTTGGAGATGAAATTCAAGAAAACTTGGTTATAGAGTTAAAAGCGCCAAAAGTTGTTTTGACCAAAAAAGTTCTGCGCCAAATAGAGGACTATATGGATTTCGTTAGGAAACAGCCTCAATTTAATACACAATTATGCAAGTGGAGGTTTATCGCCGTTTGCAATAATGTTGATGACGATGTAAGAGCACGCTATGCCACAAATCAGACAAAAGGGAAGAAAGGCTTGGTTTTTAGTGTAGAGAACTACGAACTCTACGCTTTAACTTGGGCAGATGTTTTTAAGAGCTTCGAGCTAAGACACAGTTTCTTACTTAAGAAGCTAAAAATCGATCAAGAGGCTATAGAAAAAGATATATCACAGCAACTCGGTAATAGTACTGGGAGGGAAGTGGTAAATAATTTGACAGCCTTGGCGTTGCCAGTTAGTATGATTTCCGGTTAGTGATTCAAAAGAGCTCATTTTGTTCCGACTATGAATAAAGGTATCTTTTTTGTAACACTCAGACAAATCAGTTACCGTTGTTGATACAATTTCAACAACGGTAATTTTTTGCTTTCTGCTGTTCTGTAGGCGTTTTCTGCGTAAAATTGGGGATTTTGGGAGCATCTCCGGCTGAGAACTAACTACACCGCCCTATTTGCCACGACCGCTTGTCCCCCAAAGCACGGCTTGGGAGAATTGCAATCGTTATAAGAATACAAACGATAAATTATTATTTTTTATATTGACATAGGAAAGCCGCCACGGCCGGGAACAACTCTGGTCACGGACGGCTTTGCTTTATACCCCCGCGACAAAATGTGCGGCCGAAACTCGAGCGAATCACCCATGTGGAATGAAAAATTTCACAAGGGATCCCCGATCGAGCCGCTCCCGGGCTTGAAGCTGGGGAATGTGCTTGCAAAACTCCTGTTAAATTGTTTTGTAAATTAAATTTGACGGAATATTAATAAAGCGGCGTTCTGCTTTTCATAGTCAAAAAATTAACTAAAAAGTGAAAATGACGGAAATTGTTGTGTTAGATTTCGATCATTTGTGCGATTTGTCACGAAAAGTTGTAAGGTTTAAAACAATGTTTTGTTTGATATATAGACACTTTTATGCTAATCTTTTAACAGTCAAAAATACCACAAACTTTTTAAGTAAATTGATTTCAATGCCAGTTCAGCGGCGGCCGAGCGGTTCTGGATGAAATAGTAGAGACAACAGTTTTGGGAAACCGAAAGGACTATCAACTATGAATGCAGAAAAGAAAAACTTTTATGGATGGATACTGCTTGTAGCCATCGGCATCATGTTCTTATGCTCCAGCGGATTTATTCTCGTAGGAGCTTCCGTCGTAAATCCTCTGATGATGGCGGACTCCAGCATGAACATGAATGCAACGCTTATGGGCTTAGGCTTTACTTTGTTTGTTCTGTGCCAGGGCATTCCCGCTCCGCTGATCGGTCAGTTCATAACTAAGTATGGCCAGAAGAAAACCTTTATCGTCGGCGGTCTGCTGCTTATCATCGGCGGTCTGCTCATGGCTTTTGTCGTTAAGACCACGATCGGATATCTCATTGCTTTCGGCGTTATTCTCTCAATAGGCAGCCAGATGGCAGGTCAGGTCACCATGCAGACTTCGGTCAGTGCATGGTTCGTTCAGAAGCGTGCGCTCGCCATGTCGATCGCGACGGTTATAGGCGCAATCGGCTCGTTCATTTCCCCGCGTATACTCAATTCAATCGTTGCAAGCACCGGTCGCTGGCAGGATGCATGGCTCCTCGTTGCAGGTCTCGGTGTTGTGGTAATCATTATAGCTGTGGCTCTCGTTGTGGATAAGCCCTCAGACAAGGGTCAGTATCCCGACGGCATCGAGCCGGGTTCCGCAGTTGCGGCAGCTCAGAAATTCTCCAAGGTGTATAAGACCAGCGAAGTCTATGACCACAAGGCGGTTCTCAAAAACCGCAACTTCTGGTTCATTGCTCTTGCGGCTACCGGCGCATTTTGCCTGTACAGCCTCAACTCTGCGGCAGCCGTTAAGCACTTCACGACCCAGGGCTTTGAAAGCGCGGCTATCGTTGCTGCGGTTTCCTACATGGGCATTGCAAACATGGTCGGCAAGCTTTCCGTCGGCCCTATCGGCGACAAGGTCGAGCCTACCCGAATGATGGCAGTTTACCTCTTGATCATTGCAGTCGGCACTCTCTGCTCTGCATTTGCCAAGAGCCAGGCGATGATGGTAGCTTACTATCTGCTGCTTGGCCTCGGCTTCGGCGGCGTAACGACTACCATGCCTGTTGCGATCAGCAACTATTTCGGAAATGCAAGCTTCGCAAAGAACATCGGCGTTGCACAGCTGACCACCACCATTTTCTCATCCACCCTTCCGCTCATTGCCGGAGTGGTGTTTGACAACACCGGCACTTATGTCGGCGTGTACATCGTTGCAGCCGTCATCCTCGTTGTAACCGCTGCACTTGCCGTCATGGTTAAGATCCCGAAGAACTCAAACAACTGAAAAACACGAAATATTTGCCCTGGCTATATCGGTCAGGGCAAATTCTAAAAGGAAGTGAATCAATGATGAAAGGCAAAAGTCTGATAGGCGTGATACTTGCAGCAATATGCGTGACGGTAACTTACCTTTTGCCGGGATCTGAGGAACTGAGCCATGAAGGCATCACGGCGCTTGGCGTTCTTGGAATGGCAAGCATCCTGTGGATATCCAACACACTGCCGTTCGGCGTTACGGGGCTGCTGGCACTTGTGATGCTGGTTCTTCTTGGCGTAAGCGACATGGCGAGTGTCTTTGTCGGATTCTCAAACAGCTCTGTGATTTTTGTTATAACCGTTTTCTGCCTTACGGCAGCGGTTATGAACACAAAGCTTACACTTCGTCTTATAAATAAGCTCCTGCGTTGGGCAGGAAGCAGTGCGGAAAAACTCGTCCTTGCATATATGGCGGCGGCAGCTCTTCTTTCGTCCGTTATGAGCAATGTGCCGGTTACGGTATTGTTTCTCGGTCTTGCTCAGCCTGTCCTTAAAGCCGTCGGCGCTAAGCCCGGTTCCTCAAGGCTTGGAAAGTGCCTGATGATAGGCATACCGTTTGCAGCCGTTAACGGAGGCATGGCCACCCCTGCGGGAAGCTCCTTCAATGTGCTGGCTATGGGAGTTTTCGAGTCCATTGCCGGAAAGCCGCTGACATTTCTTCAGTGGATGGCGGTCGGACTGCCCACGGCGATCGTAGCTACTCTTGTATGCTGGATCTGCCTTGTGAAGATATTCAAACCCGAGGCCATAAACGAAGAATGCTCGGCATCAATAAGAGAAGAAGCAGAAAATGCAGGCAAAATTTCGGCTTATGAAAAGAAGGTCCTATTCATGCTGGTTGCCATGCCGGTCCTGTGGATCCTCGGAACATGGTTCCCGGCGCTGGATGTTACGGTCGTTTCCATAATCGGCTTTGTGGTGATGTTCATGCCCGGCATAAACATACTGACATGGAAGCAGTTTGAAGAGTCTGTTCCCTGGAACATAATTCTTATGTTCGGCGCGATACTCTCACTCGGAACAATTGTTGCAAAGACAGGCGGCGCTGCATATCTGTCAAAGCTGTTCCTTGCAAGCGGCGTCATGAATCTGAACATTATCCTTGTGTTCTTTATAGTCGGCGTATTTGCCTACCTGCTGCAGACCTTCTTCCCTGTCGCTCCGGCGATAATAAGCCTGTTCGTACCGGCTGTTGCCGCGGTGTGCGTGCCGATGGGAATTTCGGCAGCGGTCCCGACGCTGATAATTACGATTGTTGCTGCCGGAACGTATCTGCTCCCCATAAATCCGATATCTGCATTGAGCTTTGACTACGGCTATTACAGCTCTGCCGATATGGCGAAGGCAGGACTTGTTCCGTCGGTCGCACTGTGCGCATTCGTTGCGGTTTGGACACCGCTGATAATCAGAATTCTTGGAGTATAAAAATATCCGGAGTTCATAAAGAACTCCGGAGCGCACCGAAACAATTGCTTATTTAAGATTGCCGACGATTTTTGTTATGGTGTCGATCATTTGCATGGCGTTTGTAGAAGGCGGATTTTTTCTGCTGTAAATGAAGCCCTGATGTATCACAATGCTCTTTTTAAGAGGAATGCCGATAAAGCTGCTGCGTTTGTCAAACCGCTCCAAGTAAGAATCGGTTATGCTTATGCACTGATTTTCACGCATGAATTGACGGATGGCTCTTGCATTGGATGTGCTGAACTTAATGTTGCCGAGCTTATCAGTGCCGAGCAAATGGTGAAGCATTTCAAGAAGATTGTCATCCTGATAGATCGCGAGAGGCACGGTGCTGAGCTCATCAAGGCTTATGCATTTTTTGCTCGACATAGGGTTGTTCTTATAAAGATAAGCCATCAGCGATGAAGAATACAGAGCAACGAAGCAAAGGTCGGAGTTGCGCTTGATCTCGGAAAAAGTGTACTCGGGAATGTTTACGATATTGAGCTGATTGGAAGGCTGGGAATCAAGTCCCGAGAAAATCTCATCTATTGATTTTTCAAGAATTTGCGGAAGCTCTTTTCCGGCAGCTGTCATCGTGTGAAACACAGGCGTGAGGACATTGTTAAGAAGAAACTTTGTGCCGCAAATCGTGACCTTTTCTCCGCCGGACTGTTTGTCCTTGAGCGACTGAAAAACAGTACACATCCGGCTGTATTCTTTCCAAATGCTCGAGGCATAATCATAAAAGATCTGTCCTTCGGCAGTAAGCGAGACGCTGCCGCTGTTCCGGTTGCGGTTAAGCAATGTTGTTCCGAGCTCACTTTCAATGACGTTGAGAGCCTTGCTCAAGCCCTGCTGAGAAATGTACATCTTTTGAGCCGCAAGTGAAATGCCCTGTGACTCAACAACTTCGCAAAAATATCCGAAATACTCAATTTTCACTTTGACGCCTCCCTGTACATACATATGCATTTGCATTCAATGGATTGACAACAACATAACTAAAATAACACTTTAACAGATTGTTGTCAATGCAGAGGCAATACGCGAATATACGGAAAAACAAAATAAGAAAAGGAGAAACAATATGTACGAATTTAAGAAAACAGAAGATCAGGAATTGCTGCTTGAAAGCCTGAAAGAAGTATATGAAAGAAATGACCTTGACGCATATTTTAAGGAGTGCGACGAGAAGCACGAGTTCCCGCAGAAGGCAATCGATGTTATGGTCGACGCCGGCTTTGCAACTCTCGGCATCCCCGAGCAGTACGGCGGCACCGAGGTTGATATATTGACACAGTGCATGGTGGTCGAGCAGGCCTGCGCACTTGGCTTCCCCAATCTGTGCTGGATGAACTTTGCATGCGAGGTCGATGATATGCTCGCATTCGGCAGCCCTGAGCAGCAGGCAGAGACCATGAAGAATGCGATGACCGGCACGAAACCGTTCTCTCTCGGCTTCACAGAGCCCAATGCCGGCAGTGACAACTCCGCCATGTCGACCCGTGCGGAGCACAGAGACGGTAAGGTCTATATAAACGGACAGAAGACCTTTATCACCTACGCCGACAGAGTGCCGTATATGCTCCTGATGGCACGAAATTATGAAAACGAAATTCCCCAGAAGGATATGAGCATGTACTGGCTGCCGATGAACACACCCGGCGTGAAGGTCACTCCGCTGGATAAGATCGGCCAGCATATGATCAACTCCTGCGAGGTGTATCTTGAGAACGTTGTTCTGGATGAGAGCGCGCTTGTCGGCAAGAAGGGCAGAGGCTTCTTCCAGCTGATGAAAAACTTCGAGGTCGAGCGTCTTATGTCCACCGCAATGAATGTCGGCATGGCACAGGCGGCATATGAGGAAGCGGCAAGGTATGCAACCGAGCGCGTGCAGTTTGGCAAGACCATAGGCAGCTTCCAGCTCACTCAGGAAAAGATCATAAACATGGCGATAAAGATCGAAAACATGAGAAACATGGTTTATCACTATGCATGGATGAAGCAGAACGGAATGTCTATCGCAACCGAGAGCGCTATGGCAAAGTATTATACTTCCAGAGCCGCATTCGAGGTCGTTGACGACGCAATGCAGATCATGGGCGGAATCGGCTATACAAACGATGTCCGCATTGCAAGACTGTGGCGCGACTGCCGCTTGAGTCGTATTATGGCGGGCACGGATGAGATAATGGTTCACATCGCAGGCCGTGCTCTGCTCAAGGAGTTTGCAAACAAGTAAGCGTATCTGAAAGGAAAAAGCATGAACATAGTTGTTTGTTATAAGATAGTCCCCGATGAAGAGGGCATCGCGATAAAGGCCGACAGAAGCGTTGATGTGTCGGGCGCTCAGTGGAGCCTTGGCGAATATGATCTCGAGGCGCTTGAAGCGGCGGTTCAGCTTCGCGACAGCGTTGGCGGAAAGGTTACCGTGCTGACCGTAGGCGGCGACGAGGTGCTCAATTCAAAGCTCAAAAAGTCCATCCTGTCCAGAGGAGCGGACGATCAGATAGTAGTATGCAGCGAAGCATTTGCAAATCTTGATGCTTACTGCACTGCGGAGGTTCTTGCCCGGGCACTTGGCAGCACCGAATATGATCTGGTGCTGTGCGGAGAAGGCTCAAGTGATATGTATTCTCAGCAGGTCGGCATGATACTCGGCCAAATGCTCGGACTGCCGGTGTTCAATGCGGTCAGCAGTATTGCTCCGGCAGAGAACGGCTTGCTCATCGGCCGCAGTCTTGACGACTGCGAGGAGCTGATCGAGATCACCCTGCCGGCGGTGCTTTCCGCTGCGGCAGGTATCGCAACTCCGAGGATCCCCAGCATGAAGGATATACTTGCAGGCGGCAAGAAACCTCAGATACAGCTTGACGGCGCCGACATTAAGGTGTCTGCGGCTGTTCGATGTGTCCGCTCCACGCTTGCTCCCGAAAGCACGGAGCGCAAGCAGATAGTCAAAGAGGGCGACAGCCCCGAGAACATCGAAGAACTGGCGGCTATAATCCGCAGAGAGCTGTAAGGAGAAAGCAATGGAAAAACTCAGTAAAGTATTGATTTTTGCAGAAAAAGAAAGCCAATTCGGACTTCTTTGCTCTGCTGCAAAGAGCATTGCCGAACATACGGCAGCATTTGCGGTGGCTTCGGCTCCCGCTTGCCCGGTGGACAAGGCCTTTGTCGTCGCGGATCAGGGCATAGTTTTTGATGACTATTTTGAAACATTCGCTGCGGTCACGGCCGAATATGCGCCGGATGCGATCATAGTTTCGAGCGAAAAGCGCATGCGCTCGATAGCGGCACGCATTGCAGCGGTTTGCAAAACCGCTGTTATCGCAGATGTAAATGCAATGGAGGTTGCGGAAGGAAAGCTGTATTGCAGCCATTTGGTTTACGGCGGTGCCGCCGTTCGCTGCGAAAGCAGCGCGGCGGATACTACCGTAGTTGTCCTTGCGCCGGGTTCGTTTGAGGATCTTAAGGGCGAGGCGGCAGAAAAAGAGAGTGTTGATTTCGCAGCTCCCGCACACCCGGCGAAATTCGTTGAGCGCCGCGAGAAGCAAGGCGAAACGGTAAACCTTTCCGCAGCAAAAAGAGCCGTAGGCATAGGTCGAGGCCTTGCCAAGCAGGAGGATCTCGAGATGGTGTATGCCTTTGCCGCAAAGCTCGGTGCGGAGGTCGGCTGTAGCCGACCCATTGCACAGGGCGAAAACTGGATGGCAATATCGAGATACATCGGCGTTTCCGGCGTTATGCTCAAGCCGGATATCTATGTTGCCCTCGGCATATCCGGTCAGGTCCAGCATACGGTCGGCGTGCGTGATGCGAAGATCATAATTGCGGTCAACAAGGATAAAAATGCGCCGATTTTCAAGCAGTGCGATTACGGTATCGTAGGAGACATTTACAAGGTCGTTCCGGCGCTTACCGAGCTGCTGTAATTATAGTGTAACAGAAAGGATACATTAAAATGGCTGTTGATATAGAAAAGGTACGCAAATCTCTTGAAGTATGCCCGATAAAGTGGGTAGGCGACGGCAAATTCACAAATGAAATTCTTGATGAGCGCCATGTGCGCGTCGTTGTCCCGGTCGAGGGCCTGCACCTTAACCATGTCGGTATTGTCTATGCCGGCACAATGTTCACCGCAATGGAGCTTGCCGCAGGCGCAATATTTATGTGCACGTACGGTCTTGACGAATTCGTTCCCATTGTCAGCAATTTTGAGATCAGCTTCCTCAAGCCCACGAAGAAGGATCTTGTAGCGGAGATCGAATGGACTGAGGAGGAAGCGGCAGAGCGTATTAAGCCCATCCGTGAGCGTGGCCGCGGTCGCATGCCGGTCGAGATCACTCTGCGTGACATTGACGGCGTTGAGGTTGCAAAGGGCGTTTCCACCCTTTATATACTTCCGTTCACAACGGACATGATGGGGTAACTCACAAACGATTGCGATCACAGATCACCCGGTAAAGGAAGTGTTGCTATTTGAGATTCGGAGATTTGATTGCCAGCAGAGCAAGCTGCCTGTGCGACAAGACCGCTGTTATCTATAATGATAAAGAATATTCGTATGCTGAAATTGACGCAAATGCAAACTCGGTTGCAGCTTTTCTGCGCGCCAACGGTATCGGGGTGGGCAACCATGTTGTCTACATAGCGTACAACAGCGAGATGTATTTTGAAATATTAACTGCCTGCTCTCGCATAGGCGCTGTCTTCACGCCGATAAGCTGGAGAATGTGCGCAGAGAGCATAATCGAACTTGTAGATGCTACCGATGCAAAAGTCTTGTTTGTATCCAAAAGCTTTCTTGAGCAGCTGGAGACATTAAAGCACAGCATATCCGGTGAGCGCAAAATTATCGTCATAGACGATGTCGACGAAGATAACGCGGCTTACTCCGGGTGCCTGGCATATCCGAATGAGGAGATAAGCTCCGCTGATCGCAGCGGAGAAGGCTGCCTTATGCAGATATACACCAGCGGAACGACAAGCATACCCAAGGGGGTAATGCTTTCCGATAATGCAATATGCAGCCATGCTCTCGGTCATCTCACCGATATCTGTCAAACGGGCAACAGCGTGTATATGTGCGTTCTTCCGCTTTTTCATGCGTCTTCATCGGGAGCGATTGCCACTTTGATTGCGGGTGCAACGGTGGTCGTGCTCGAACGCTTCAGACCAAAGGTGTATCTGAAAACGATCGAGAAATATAAGGCAACGGCGTTGAGCCTTACTCCTTCAATGTTCTCGGCCTTGTTGGACGAGATCGACGAAGGATCCTACGATCTTACAAGCGTTAAGAGCGTTATATACGGAGCCGAGCCTATTTTGGCAAAATATATCCGAAAGGCGAATGAAAAGCTCGGCTGCGATTTTTATCAGCTCTTCGGTATGTCGGAAATGGGACCGGTAATTACGCTGCTTCGGGCCGAGGATCACAGGGCCAAGGACGACGCATTGCTTGAAAAACGACTGAAGTCGGTAGGCAAAGTTGCTCTCGGCGCAAAGATCAAAATCGTCGCTCCCGACGGAAGCAAATGCCCGGTCGGCCGGCAGGGAGAGATCTATGCACAGGGGCTTGGGCAAATGATGTGCTATTATAATGCTCCGGATAAAACCGCAAGTGTTTTCAGCGACGGCTGGTATCACACCGGCGATGTCGGTTACCTTGATGAGGATAATTACCTGTATCTTGTCGGGAGAATGTCGGACATGATAATCAGCGGCGGGGAGAATGTATATCCGAAGTCTGTTGAGGAATGCATACTTGCCCTTGACGGCGTGGAAAATGTTGCGGTTGTCGGCCTAAAGGACGATCATCTCGGCGAGGCGGTCACGGCGGTGATAGTTAAGGCCCCGGGCGCAGAACTGGACGAAGCAACGGTTCGGAACTGGTGCAAAGGTAAAATAGCAGGCTTTATGAAGCCCAGAAAAGTGTTTTTTGTAAATGAATTGCCTGTGAACAGCACAGGAAAAATTGACAAGAGAAAACTTACCGAAATGTTTAATTGAAAGGAATTACTGAATTATGAAAAAATATGATGCAATAGTTGTCGGCTCGGGAATCGGCGGCATGGCGGCAGGCGTTTTGATGGCTCATCAGGGCAAGAAGGTCCTTATGGTTGAGAAGCACGACTGTCTCGGCGGCAGGGTTTCCGCATATAAGAAGGGCGAGTTTAATTTCGACCTCGGCGTTCACATCATCTCCCGTGGCAACAAAGGCCCTCTCGGCGAGGTCCTGCGCAGAGTCGGTGCGGAAAATAATCTTGAGTATACCAATGTTCGTCCGCTTTCCAGCTATGACGGAAAAACCTTTATTTTCCCTCATGATCTGGCAACCATGGTGCCCGAGGAGGATTTTCTCGGTGTCAAGCAGTTCCTCAAGGATATCCGCAGCTATACCGACGAGGAAGTCGCACAGTTCGATACGGTCACCGTTAAGGATGTCCTGCACAAGTATACCAAGAATCCGCTTGCATGCTCATGCATCTGGATGGTTTGCGCAGTTTACACCTGCCTGCCTTACTGGGAAGCAAGCGCCGGAGAATTTATGCGCTGCCTGCGCTGGGAATCCGCCGCAAGAGCTTCGGGCTATCCCGAAGGCGGCTGCCAGGCTATCACCGATACATACAGCAAGGCATTCACAAAGCTCGGCGGTGAGATAATGCTCAACGCGCCCGTGGAAAAGGCTGTTGTCAAGGACGGAAAGGTCGTTGGCGTAATCGTAAACGGTGAAGAGATCGACTGTGATATGATGGTGTATAACGGCGATATCAAGACGGCTGTAAACAAGGTCATCGGCGCAGAGCACTTCGACAAAGAGTATGTAGACTACGTCAACGCACTCAAGTATTCCTGGGGCGGCACTACCGTCAAGCTCGCAGTAGACGGACATCTGACAGATCTCAAGATGCTTTCTCAGTTTGGCACACTCGATCAGGAAAAATTCTATGAAGACCTTGCAAAGGGCATTATTCCGGAGGAAGTGAACTTCTTCATGTCCAATCCCTCTAACTACTCCAAATCCGCAGCTCCGGAAGGCAAGCAGATGATCTGCTTTACTTGTCCCCACCAGCTCGACCTTCCCGAGGAGATCGAAGCCAGACTCGTTGATAAAATGATGGTCACCGCGGAAAAATATATCCCCGGCCTGAGCGAACACATTATCATTAAGGAAGTGCTGTTTAACAGCGATATCATGACCGCATCCGGCAAGGGCGGCGCAGGAATCGGCATCGGACAGGTCGCAGGCCAGACCGGCGCATACCGTCCCAAGATCAAGCTTCCGGTCGAGGGCGCATACGTAGTCGGTGCGGCCGCAGGCGGCGCAGGCGTCGGCACTGAGCTCGCCGTAAACAGCGCAATCGAGTTCTTTGATAACTACTGCAAGTAAGCATCCGCTTATTGTGCAGACATAAAAAGCGCTGCGCGAATAATTCACTTGGCACGCCGATGACCGATGCGTGCCAAGTGAATTGAAACCGATGCAGATTCGCGGTTTCTCGCAGCCGTAAAATTTTATGCGAAAAGTCCGCATGGAGGAAGAAAATGATCAACAATCAATTTATAGATTGCCTGAAGTTAATAGATGGAATAACAATCCACACCGGCGATGCGATAGGCGCAGACTACTGCCATGACGAGTATCCCGGCGGGAATTTTGCACCTGAGGCGGTCGTGGAGGCCAAAAGTGCCGAGGAAGTTGCGGCAGTGTTGAAACTGTGCAGCGAAAACGACGTGCCGGTAACGGTACGCGGAGCTGGCACAGGTCAGGTCGGCGGCTCAGTGCCCGTAAAGGGCGGAGTTGTCCTGTCGGTCAAAGGCATGGACAAGATCCTTGGGTATAACGAAGAAGAGCGCACGCTGCGCGTACAGCCGGGCGTTCTGCTTCAGGATGTCAAGGCCGAAGCCGAGAAGCACGGGCTGTACTATCCTCCCGATCCCGGCGAAAAGACCGCGACGATAGGCGGCAACGCAGCGACCGACGCAGGCGGCCCGTGCGCAGTGAAGTACGGCAGCACGAAAGACTATGTTCTCGACGCAGTCATCGTCCTTGCAGACGGCAGCATAACGACGCTTGCGGGAAATGAAGCGGTCATCGGCAGCGAGGGAACGCTTGCGGTCATCTGCGAGCTGACGCTCAAGCTTGTGGACAAGCCTAAGGCCGACGCAATACTGCTTCTGCCGTTCATGGATACGGAAAGCTGCATAAAGGCGGCGGCCACGGTCATCGGAACAGGCTGCGCACCGGCAGTGGTAGAGTACATGGATACGGACATGGTCGAGTTTTCCGGCAATGTCACCGGCAATCCCGTGTTCCCGGTCGAAATGGACGGAGAGCGAGTCGCAGCGACTCTCATGGCAGTGCTCGAGGGCGAGGACGACGACCTCGTCATGGAGCAGATGGAAGCCATAGCCGAGCTTGCGGAAGAAATGGAATGCCTGGATATCCTCGTCGGGGACACAACGACGATGAAGCGCGATATGTGGGCAGCTCACGATGCATTCCACACATCGATGGAAAGCGGAGCAAAGAACTCGTTTGAATATAACATAACCGTGCCGGCCGAAAACATAGCGGAAATGGTCGAATGGGTCAAAGCCAGTGCCGGGGAAAAGGGCATGAAGGCAATGGCTTATGCGCATGTCGGGACGGGCGGAATGCATATCCACGTCGCATCCGACGCCGGCAGAGACGAGTTCAAGGCGGCTCTGACCGAGCTGAGTGCAGCAGTGTACGAAAAGTGCGCATCTCTGGGCGGCGACGTGCGCGGAGAATACGGAATCGGCTATGCGAAAGTGCCGTTCTTCGGCGAGAAAGCCCGCGGCGAGTTTGCGGCGGTCAAGGCGAAGCTTGATCCCAAAGGAATACTCAATCCCGGAAAGGTGGCAGACTGATGCTGAAAATACTATGCTGCGTAAAGCAGGTGCCCGACGTTGACCAGATGCGAATGGATCCGGAGACCGGCAACCTCATCCGCGCAGGAGTTCCCGCGATACTCAATCCGCAGGACGCAAACGCGCTTTCGGCTGCGATGAGTGTCAAAGAGACATACGGCGGCGAGGTCACGCTCATCACTATGGGCCCGCCGAATGCTGAGGCTGCACTGCGCGAGTGCCTTGCGGTAGGCGCGGATAAGGCGGTTCTCGTGACTGACCGCGCATTCGGAAATGCAGACACACTGGCAACGAGTTACTCTATCCTGTCGGCAGCAAACACACAGGATAAGTACGATATGATATTCTGCGGCAAGGAATCGCTCGACGGTGCGACCGGTCAGATGGGCGCACAGCTTGCTCAGCGCTTTGAAGCTGCACAGGTAACGGGTACGCTGCTCATAAAGGAAGTAAACGAAGAGGCGAAAACGGCTGTAGTCGAGCGCGAGCTTGAAGACGGCGTCGAGACTCTTGAGGTTAAGCTTCCCTGCCTGTTTACGATGGAAAAGGTAAACTACCCTGCACGCATACCCAATCTCAAGGGCAAGCTTGCCGCAAAGAAAGCGGTCATCACAACGATAACGGCCGACGATATTCCGGGACTGGACCGCGGACGCATAGGCGACCCCGGCTCACCGACCAAAGTGCCCCGCATGTTCCCGCCGGTGATGCCCGAACCCGGCATCATCATAGATGAGGGCAGCGTGGAGGCTTCGGTAGCAAAGCTCATGCAGCTTATTAAGGACTGAGGAGGTGCTCAAAATGGATAAGCGTGAATACAAAAACATGTGGGTGCATATAGAGCACACCGAAGGCAAGGTAAGCTCGGCGGCGCAGGAGCTGTGCTGCGAGATACGGAAGCTGTGCGATCAGTCGGGAGATAAGCTGATCGGCGTTATAGCCGGAAGCATTCCGGAAGGAGAGCTTGAAAAGCTCAAAGAGTGCGGCATCGACGGAGCGATAGAGGTCTCCGGCACGGGATATGAGCGCTACAATACCGAGGCGTTTTCAAATCTCTATGTCGAGCTTTCCAAGAAGTACAAGCCCTCAGCGATATTCATCGGCGCGACCGCGAACGGCAGAGACTTTGCGCCGCACTTTGCAGCGTGCCTTGAGACAGGCTGCACATCAGATGCAACAGAACTTATATATAATCCCGAAACGACCGATATAGAATTTGTCGAGCCGGCAGCGGGCGGCAAGATCATGGCCGTCATCACGATCCCGGTGCTGCGTCCGCAGGTAGGAACGATCCGTCCGGGCACGTTCAAATACGTTCCGACGGGCAAGAAAGCGGAGTTTGAGCTTGTGCAGGAGCACATAGACTTTGACCCGACGAAGATCCGCACAAAGCTTGTTGAGTACAAGGCAAACGAGTTTGACCCTGAGCTTGATATAGCGTCGTGCGATATGATAGTCTGCGTCGGAAACGGCGTCAAGGACGAAAGCCTGCCGAAGTACAAGGAGCTTGCAAAGCTGCTCGGCGGCAAGCTTGCGGGAACGCGCCCGGTATGCGACAGAGAGCTTCTGCCCGTAAAGCTTCAGGTCGGGCAGTCGGGCGTCATGATAAAGCCCAAGCTTTACATAGGCTTCGGCGTATCCGGCGCTGTAAACCATGTCACCGGCGTTGACGCGGAAAAGTTCATCGCCGTCAACAAGGACGCCTCCGCACCCATTTTCAACTACTGCGACTACGGCATCGTCGGAGATATGGACGAAGTCTGCGACGCCATGATAGCGATGCTGAAAAACTGAAATACTGAAAAGGAGACAAAGCATGAATACCTTACTTAAAGGAGTAAAAGTTCTTGACCTCACCAGCTTCGTTGCTGGGCCTACTTCTACCCAGCTCATGGCATATATGGGCGCAAATGTGGTAAAGGTCGAAATGCCCGTTTGCGGCGACTCGGGACGCGGCATGATGAATATGAAGATCGGTCATCATTCCGGCAATATTCTTCAGACTAACCACGGACGCAAATCCATCGAGCTTGACATTCAGGACAGTGAGGGCAGAGAAGTGTTCAAGCGGCTCGTAAAGGACTATGATATCGTCCTTGAAGGCTTCCGCCCCGGCTTGATGGCAAAATACGGGCTTGATTACGAAAACCTGAAGGCAGTCAACCCGAAGCTTATTTACTGCTCTATCTCGACCTACGGTCAGACCGGTCCTTACAGCAAGCGCCCGGGCTTTGACCTTATAGCTCAGGCAGAGTCGGGCATCATCAATTCTACCGGCGACCCCGACGGCGCTCCGCAGAGGATCGGCACCTACCTTGGCGATTATGTCGGCGCACAGTCCGTCCTGTCGGCGATTTGTGCGGCGCTGTATCACCGCGAAGTCACCGGCGAGGGACAGTATCTCGATGTAAGCCTCTATGAGAGCCTTGCGTATCTGTCTGCAAATGTCGATGTTTACTCCCTGTTCGGCCTGAAGAACGGCCGTACCGGCAACCATATGTTCAATTCCGCACCCTACGGACTGTTTGAGGGCGCAGGAAAAAGATACATTGCCATTTGCGCACCGACGCCTCCTATTTGGAAAAATCTTTGCATTGCCATGCAGCGCGAGGATCTGCTCGAAAACGAGCGCTATTCCGATATGTCCAAGCGTATTGAGAACCGCTATGAGCTGGTCGATATAATCCAGGCGTGGCTTTCCAAGTACGAGAACGCAAGTGAAGCGATCGAGATCCTGCGCTCACACGATGTGCCGTGTGCCGAGGTCAAGGCCGATTGGGAGATGCACGAATGCCCGCAGCTCGCGTCGCGTCATTATTTCGAGGATATCCCCTTCCCCAAGAGCATTGTCGAGGAAACCGGCCGCAAGCAGTATAAGATAAAAGGACTGCCCTTCAAAACATCGAGCGATGCGGAAAATCCCGATTATCTTCCTCTGCCCGAGGTCGGTGAGCATAACTATGATGTTTACGGAACTGTTGCAACAAAGGAAGAGATCGATGCGCTGCTTGATCGCTGGCACAATAAGTTCCACAAGTATTGATAAGCGAAATATAGGAAAAATCGTTAATGCAATTAAAAGCCTCCGGCCTTAGGCCGGAGGCTTCAGCGTGTCGAAAAAGTCCAGCAACGGCTGGGCTTTTTCGTATTTAGATGGTATAATAAATATGGGTGATGAAAGATGCTGGAACGCGGAAAAATGGATCGTGGTGTCATAGAGATTGTAGATACAGAAAGTCTGGTGCCGAAAGACCATCTGCTGAGAAAAATAGATGAAGCAGTAGATTTTAACCGGCTCTATGAAATGGTGGAACCATTGTACAGCGAAGATAACGGGCGGCCCAGTGTTGACCCGGTTGTGCTGTTCAAAATGGTGCTGATCCAGCATCTGTACGGCCTGCCGTCCTTGCGGAGGACAGCGGATGAGATCAGCGCAAATATCTGCTACCGTTGGTTTTTGGGCTATACACTCCAAGAGGAAACACCGCATTTCTCCACGGTGAGCTACAACTTCAAGCACCGATTCAACCACGCCACGGTGGAATATGTGTTCCGCTGGGTGTTGAAAGCCGCGGCAGAGGAAGGATATCTGGACACAGAAGCGATTTTTGTGGACGGAACCCACATTAAGGCAAGTGCCAATCTGAAAAAGCAGGCCAAAAAGGCGGTCCCCAAGCAGGCAAAGCGGTATGCGAGGGAACTGTTCAATGAGGTAAACAAAGACCGGGAGGAACACGGCAAGAAACCTTTCTCGGATGACAGCGACAAAAAGCCGCCGGAGGAGAAGGAAACGGTGGTGTCCACCACCGACCCGGAAAGCGGTGTATTCCACAAGGGGGAGCACAAAAAGTGCTTTGCCTACGAAGCGCACACAGCATGTGACAAGCACAATTTTGTTGTTGGTGTTCACGTCACTCCCGGCAATATCCACGACAGTGTAGCCTTTGATCCTCTGTACGATGAAGTATGCCAGTATTACCCCGAGCACAAAACCGTGGTGGCGGACAGCGCCTACAAAACACCCTGGATCTGCAAGCGTATTTTTGAGAGCGGCCGCGTCCTTTCCACCTGCTATACCCGCCCCAAGACCAAAGGAAACGGCCACCCCTGGTGGGCCTATGTGTATGACGAATACTTTGACGATGTGATCTGTCCGGAATACCGTGCGCTGCATTATTCCACCACAAACCGGGAGGGCTACCGGGAATACAAGAGCCGAGGCTATCTTTGCAAGACCTGTCCCACCAGAGGGATGTGCACCGAGAACGCCAAGTGCGAGAAAACCGTACTGCGCCATGTCTGGCAGGACTATGTGGAGATGGCAGAGCATGTCCGGCATATGGCGGTGTACAAAGAACTGTACCGGCTGCGAAAAGAGAAGATTGAGCGTGTGTTTGCCGATGCGAAGGAAAAACACGGGATGCGTTACACGCAGTACAGAGGCTTGGCCCAGGTGACAAACTGGGTGAAGCTTAAATATGCTGCCATGAATCTGAAAAAACTGGCCCTCTGGAAGTGGAGCCGCTCTGATTTCTTTGTCTTTCTGCCCTATTTCTTCTTTGATACGACTAAAACGCCAGCTCTCGCATAACGAGAACTGGCGTTCTTTGACAGGCTGTAATTTGCACCTGAACGGGATTTTCCCGTTCAGGTGCAAATTTCATGTATAGAAAGGTACGGTTTGTTTGACTTTATTCGCAGAAAGGTATATAATATTTACAGTAAAAAACTGCGACAGGGCCAATCACCAGCCGCGCTATCCAACAGTCCTGTGCTTTCCGCAGGGCTGCTTTTTGCTATTTCGAGATAAGGAGAATGTCTATGGAATATATGTCCATCACACAGGCAGCAGAGAAGTGGGGCATCACCCCTCGTCGTATTCAAGTTCTCTGCAAAGAAGAACGTGTCCCCGGCGCGATTCGCATCGGCTACGTCTGGGCCATCCCCGCAGATGCCGAGAAGCCCAAGGACGCAAGAGTGCGAAGTGGGAAGTATGTGAAGAATAACGAAAAGAATAGCAATGGTTGCTGTTCAAAAGAATAGGGAGAGTAATGAGATATGGAGAGCAATGTAAAGATTTGGGGCATTCACACAATGGATGATTCCTTGTTTTTGAATCAAAACATTATCGGAATTGGTTGGGATGCAATCGGGAATCTTTCTCGAATTGAGCCTACGAGAGAAGCATATAAAAACGAATATATTCGCGCATACCCTAATGCCAAAAAGGGATCAGTCGCAACCGGAGCTGGAATGCTTTACCGATTTTCCTGTGAAATGCAGAAAGGCGATTATATTGTTTTTCCATCAAAGATTGACCGTAAAATCAATATTGGTATAGTGGAGAGCGATTATTTCCATGATGATGCCGCTGCAATGTATCCAAATCAGCGGAAGGTTAAGTGGCTAAGGCATTTGCCACGCACAGCATTTTCGCAAGGTGCGTTATACGAAGTAGGTTCTGCTTTAAGCTTCTTTCAAGTCAAGAATTATTCTGACGAGTTTTTGAAGGCGCTGGATCGCAATTTTACCGGAAATAACTTGGAATCTGAGTCGGACGAGACTGTGGCTCGAACGGCAGAGGAAATCATTGAATCTACTAAAGACTTTATTCTGAAAGAACTTAGCAAAAGATTAAAAGGGTACGCACTGGAAGAATTTATAGCAGATTTACTGCAAGCCATGGGGTATCGAACTACGCTTTCTCCGCACGGCGGCGATAATGGCGTCGATATCACAGCCTATAAAGATGAACTGCCGCCCCGCATTGTAGTACAGGTAAAAAGTCAGGACGGAGATATTAAGGAAATGACAATTCAATCTTTGAAGGGTGCTATGCGAGAGGGTGATTATGGCGTATTTATCACACTTTCCGACTATACAAAAAATGCACAGAAATATTTAGACAATACTCCTATTATCCGCGGTATCAATGGTACAGAGCTTGTAGACCTCATTTTGAAATACTACGACAAATTGAGTGAGCAGTATAAAAGGATTATTCCGCTGAAAATGGTGTACATTCCGATTGCCGTAGAAGAATAATTAGCATAAGGAGGCCCACGATGGCTCTTGAGAATAAATTAGGCATCACCAGCTCCGCCGAGCTTGCCCGCGAGGAGGAGCGTATCAGCAAAAAGAAAGCAGTCGAGCTTTTTGAAAGCGGCACACTGGACAAGCTGGAGCCGGGGAAGTTTGTATCCCTGCAAGCAATCCATAAGGCGCTGTTTGAGGATATCTACGACTTTGCGGGGCACCTTCGCACGGTGAATCTGGCAAAGGGGAACTTCCGCTTTGCGCCGCTGATCTATCTGGAGGCGGCGCTGGCCAACATCGACAAAATGCCGCGGTCCACCTATGACGAGATCATCGAGAAGTATGTGGAGATGAATGTCGCCCATCCATTCCGCGAGGGCAATGGCCGCAGCACACGCATCTGGCTTGACCTGATGCTGAAAAGCGGCATCGGTCAGGTGGTGGACTGGAGCAAGGTGGACAAGGAGGATTATCTCCTAGCTATGGAGCGCAGCCCCATTAAGGACGTAGAGATCAAGGTGCTGCTAAAAGACGCTCTTACCGACGACGTGAACAGCCGCGAGATCTTTATGAAGGGCATCGATCACAGCTATTATTACGAGGGATATACGACATTTAAGGCGGAAGAATTGTAAGGAAAAGGGAACAGTACTATGATTACAGGCGAACTGAAAAACAAAATCGACAGTCTTTGGGATACTTTTGCGGCGAGTGGTCTTGTGAACCCGCTGAGTGTCATCGAGCAGATCACTTATCTGATGTTTATCCACGATCTGGACGATTCCGATAATCTCCGGGCCAAAGAGGCGGATATGCTGGGCCTGCCGTATCAGAGCATCTTTGCGGGTGAGGTGCAGGTAGGCGACCGCACCATCGACGGCCAGCAGCTCAAGTGGAGCGTGTTCCGCGATTTCCCCGCCGCGAAAATGTACGCCGTCGTGCAGGATTGGGTATTTCCTTTCATCAAAAACCTCCACAGCGACAAGAACAGCGCCTATTCCAAGTACATGGACGACGCGATCTTCATGCTGCCCACGCCGCTGCTGCTCTCCAAGGTGGTGGACGCGCTGGATGAGATTTACCGCCTGATGAGCGAATCGCAAGCGGCGGATGTGCGGGGCGATACCTACGAATACCTGCTCAGCAAGATCAGCCAGTCCGGCCGGAACGGACAGTTCCGGACGCCGCGGCATATCATCCGCATGATGGTGGAGCTGATGGACCCGAAGGCCGACGATATCATCTGCGACCCGGCCTGCGGTACCTCCGGCTTTCTGGTGACGGCGGGAGAGTACCTGAAGGAACGCCGCAAGGAGGAGATCTTCTTCAACCGCCAGAAGAAGGATCATTACATGAACCATATGTTCTTCGGCTACGACATGGATCGCACCATGCTCCGCATCGGGGCCATGAACATGATGACCCACGGTATCGACAACCCCTTCATCGAGTACCGGGACAGCCTGTCCGATCAGAATCCGGACAAGGACAAGTATTCCCTGATCCTGGCCAATCCGCCATTCAAAGGTAGTCTGGACGCGGATATCGTGTCTGCCGATTTACTGAAGGTCTGCAAAACCAAGAAAACCGAGCTGCTGTTTCTGGCCCTGTTCCTGCGGATGCTGCTCGTCGGCGGGCGCTGCGCCTGCATCGTGCCGGACGGCGTGCTGTTTGGCTCGTCCACGGCCCACAAGGCCATCCGCAGGGAGCTGGTGGACGGCAACCGGCTGGAGGCCGTGATCTCCATGCCCTCTGGCGTGTTCAAGCCCTATGCGGGGGTGTCCACCGCTGTGCTGATCTTCACCAAAACCGGCCACGGCGGCACAGACAATGTGTGGTTTTACGATATGCAGGCTGACGGATTCTCATTGGACGACAAGCGCAGCCCCGTGCAGGAGAATGACATTCCGGATATCATTGCCCGGTTCCATGATCTGGAGGCGGAAAAAGACCGCCAGCGCACGGAGAAATCCTTCTTTGTACCCAAGGCGGAGATCGTGGAGAACGGCTATGACCTGTCCATCAATAAGTATAAGAAAACGGAGTATAAGCCCGTGGAGTACCCGCCCACCAGCCAGATCATGGCGGAACTGCGGGAGCTGGAGATGCAGATCGGCGAGGAAATGGATAAATTGGAAGGGATGTTGGGACTGTGATGGATAAAATACTTTCGGCTATTGGGATACTGCTGTCTGTTTTTGGTACTGTGCTTACTCTTTGGACAACTTTTACAACGAGCACCAAATATGTAGGTACTTGCAACGAGTATGTAAATAGGCCCTTGGAATTTCCTAAAGAAAAACGGAGAGTTGTCATAGGAGTAATTCTTATAATTATAGGCGGAATATTACAAGTTGTAGGCTTATTCTGGCAGGATTTATGGGGATAAAGAGATGAAGCGTATATTTCTTGAAGAATGCTGCGAAATTTTGGATTCAATGCGAGTTCCGATAACAGCATCAGATAGGAGCGTGGGGCCATATCCGTATTATGGCGCAAATGGAATTCAAGACCATGTAGCGGATTATATCTTTGACGATGAACTTGTTTTACTTGCAGAAGATGGTGGTAATTTTGGCTCAAAAACAAAACCAATTGCCTATCGAGTATCCGGTAAATGCTGGGTAAATAACCACGCTCACGTTTTGAAGCCAAAGGTCGGCATAGATGTAGACTATTTGTGTTATTCACTGATGTTTTATAACACAGAGGAATTAGTAAACGGCGCAACACGCCAAAAACTTACACAAGCAGCCATGCGAAAGATGCTGATTCCGCAGCGTACTGTTCAAGAACAGAAAAATATTGTTTCAGAGCTAAGTAAAGTTCAAGCAATCATTCGGTTGCGCCAACGGCAGCTCCAAAAGTTGGACGAGCTTGTCAAAGTCCGGTTTGTTGAGATGTTCGGGGATGTCATTCACAACAGCAAGAAGTGGGAAATACATACATTCAATGAAATCGCAACTTCACGATTAGGTAAGATGCTTGATGCCAAGCAACAGACAAGAAAGCATAGTTATCCATACTTGGCGAACGTAAATGTCCAGTGGTTCAGGTTTGAAATAGATAACCTGAACCAAATGGACTTTGATGAGAGCGATCGAGTTGAGTTCGAGCTAAAAGATGGAGATCTTTTGGTGTGCGAAGGTGGAGAAATCGGTCGTTGCGCAGTTTGGCATAATCAACTTCAACCGTGCTTCTTTCAAAAGGCACTCCATAGAATACGGTGTGACCGCCGCATTATCCACCCGGATTATCTGGCGTGGTGGTTTAAGTATAATTGTGATCACGGCGGGTTTGCTTCTATTGCTGGGGCAAAGGCAACGATAGCGCATTTACCCGGTGTCAAGCTAAAACGACTGCAAGTTGCAGTCCCGGAATTGAAACTACAAGAGCAATTTGCAGCCTTTGTTGAGCAGGTCAACAAATCAAAAGCTGCTGTACAGAAAGCGCTGGATGAAGCACAGTTACTGTTTGATAGCTTGATGCAACAGTACTTCTCATAAAGATTCCGTAAACGAAAGACCATTTTTTGACCTTTTTTAGACCTTTTCATCAGAAAAAACTGTGGTATGATATACTTAACGAAAACAATAAGAAAGGGGCATTACTATGACATGGGTTTACCAAACGAATCAATCTGAGCAAAACGAAGCGTATGGAGAGTATATGGCAAAACTGCTTCAAAAGGCAAACGAGGCATATCAAGATTATTTGAAACTATCACCAGAAAACCAGAAACGTTTTGCAGTAGAAGCCAGAGATTTATTGCACACTGCGACTGCCGCTGATGCGCTGGAACAGTTGACAAACAAAAGCATCTATTAACACTATATTTTACGAGGTGAAAAATGACCACTTCTGAAGGGTTTAAATCAATTATCAAAGACGACATTGCAAAGTGCAAATATGAAATTGAAAATGGAAGCATAGAGAGTTGCCGTGTTCTGCATAGAACATTAAAATCAAAATATGGAAAAATTATTGATGGGTTTAATGACGGCTTATTAGACTTGTTTTATGACAGCGATGGGACATATTGCAAACGAAATTTAGAAACAATGCGGCAAAAATTTCTACTGTTTCAGGCTATGGGGTATGAAAACAGCTTTTCTGGCAACGCAGAGAAACAAGGGTTAACTATAAATAACACTAACAGTCTTGGCGTAAGTATTGCGATTTCATTTTCCGAGGTTAAGGAGCAGGTTGAAAATATGACTGCTCTGAAAGAAGAGGAAGTCCAAGAAGTGTTAGAAAAAATTGATGAACTCGAAACGATTGTGAAATCTAACGAGCGAAAAACTAAAAAATGGGAACGTGCAAAAGAGATTATTAAGTGGATCGCTGATAAAAGTGTTGATGTTGGAATTGCAATGCTACCTCTAATTATGAAAATTGGACAATAGCAAATTTACATAAGTAGGAACTAAAGAGGTGGGGTAGTATGAATAGCTTAAAGGCATTTTTGGAATTATTGTCCATGAGCACTATAAAGGATTTCTTGGAGGTTATATATTATATTGCATTCATTATACTTACGATTTTAATTGTAAAATATGCAAAAAAGACATATAGTCTTGAGGCTGAAAGACGATATGAGTTGTTGTGTAAAGTCAATATTCAGAAAGAAACCCTTGGCGGCTGTATGTTTGATTATGGAATTGAAATATATAATTCTGGTAACATTGCCGCAAAAGACATAGAGTTGCTTGTCGAAGAAAAGATGATTACAAAGATTGACTTTATCCAACCTGGAGATTCTGTGCTGTATCCGATTGGAAGTATTTTTCAAACAATGGGCGGAAACATTGCACAAGGAGATTTTGTTACTCTGGAAAAGGGAAAACCGCTGAAAGTAACTCTGGCTGTAAGGGGAGAGAAGATAGCTTATACTCTTTGCACAGATCTTCTTTTTGATATGCATGGATGCCTTACAGGAACACTTAATGATGTTAAAGCAGAACTTTCTAATATTAGACAAGCGATTCGCGGACGATAAGGAATTGGATTGCTATGAGGTATCGACCAATGACCAACTTTGACATATTCTCCGCCATCCCACAATTTGATCCCTTCGCCTCTGTGGCCGTTTCCGCCGAGCGGATCTTACATATCGATCCCTCCGCCTGTGTGCTGAACTGCCGCCGGGCGATGGAGTTTGCCGTGAAGTGGATGTACTCGGTGGACAAGGCGCTGGTCATGCCCTATCAGGACACGCTGGTGAGCCTGATGAACACCGAGGACTTCCGTGATATCGTCGACACCGACATCTGGCGGCGGATGGACTTCATTCGCCGCACAGGCAACACCGCCGCCCACACAGGCAGGAAGATCACCGAGGAGCAGGCGGCGCTGTGTCTGGAGAACCTCTATGTCTTTCTGGATTTTGTGGCCTATTGCTACGGAGAAAACTATACCGAGGGCCACTTTGACCGCGCGCTGCTGGCGCAGCCCGCCGAAGCGCCGGCAGTTCCGGTAAAGGAAGCGCCGGAGGTCGATCTAGCCGCGCTCATGGCGGAAAATGCCGCCCTGAAGGAAGAACTGACCGCCCGCCGCGCCGGACAGCAGCAGACCTATGTGCCCAAGCCGCTGGACTTGTCGGAGTACAAGACCCGCAAGCTCTACATTGACACCATGCTTACCGACGCGGGCTGGACGGAAGGGAAGGACTGGCTTAACGAGGTGGAGCTGCCCGGTATGCCCAACAAGTCCGAGGTGGGCTATGCGGACTATGTGCTCTATGGCGACGATGGCCGCCCACTGGCAGTCATTGAGGCCAAGCGCACCTGTGTGGACGTGGCCAAGGGCCGCCAGCAGGCGAAGCTGTACGCCGACCTGCTGGAAAAGAAGTATCACCGCCGCCCGGTGATTTTCCTGACCAACGGCTTCGAGACGCGGATCACGGACAATCTGTATCCGGAGCGCAGGTGCGCCGCCATCTACTCCAAGCGGGACTTGGAGAAGCTGTTCAATCTACAGACCATGCGGACAAGCCTGAAAAACATCATGGTCGATCCAAAAATCGCCGGTCGCTACTATCAGGAGGGCGCGGTCAAGGCCGCTTGTGACACCTTCGCCCGCAACCGGCGCAAGGCGCTGATGGTCATGGCCACTGGCTCCGGTAAGACAAGAACGGTCATTGCCCTGTGTGATGTGCTGCTCCAGCACGGTTGGGTGCGGAATATCCTGTTTCTGGCCGACCGGAACAGTCTGGTGACGCAGGCCAAGCGCAGCTTTGTGAATCTGCTGCCCGATCTGTCCGTTACCAATCTCTGCGAGGAGAAGGACAACTATACCGCCCATTGCGCCTTTTCCACCTATCAGACCATGTATAACGTCATTGACAGCGTGCAGGACGAGGAAGGCAAGCTTTTTACTTGCGGGCATTTCGACCTTGTGATCTGCGACGAGGCGCACCGCTCAGTCTACAACAAGTATCGGGATATCTTCAACTATTTTGACGCGCCGCTGGTGGGCCTGACCGCCACGCCCAAGGACGAGATCGACAAGAACACCTACGAGATTTTTGAGCTGGAGAACGGTGTCCCCACCTATGGCTACGATCTGGCGCAGGCGGTCAGGGACGGCTATCTGGTAGACTTCATCTCCGTGGAAACGAAGCTGAAATTCATCGAGCAGGGCATCGTTTACGACGAGCTTTCCGACGCGGACAGAGAGGCTTATGAGGATACCTTCACCGATGAAAACGGTGAGCTTCCGGTGAGCATTGCATCCTCGGCACTGAACGAGTGGATCTTCAACGAGGATACCATCCGTCAGGTGCTGCATACGCTGATGACCAAGGGCCTGACCATCGACTATGGCAGCAAACTAGGCAAGACCATCATCTTTGCGAAGAACCACACGCACGCCGAGAAAATTCTTGAGGTGTTCAACAGGGAATACCCGCACCTGCCCGGCTTTGCCAAGGTCATCGACAACTATATGACCTATGCGCAAAGCGCCATTGACGAGTTTTCTGATCCGAAGAAAATGCCTCAGATCGCCATTTCCGTGGATATGCTGGACACCGGCATCGACGTGCCGGAGGTGCTGA
>ERZ837910.1591-NODE-1591-length-30917-cov-5.293468_pt1 | contig 30917 bp, 30 predicted proteins | sample MGYA00519940_ERZ837910 | MGnify/ENA primary metagenome ERZ837910 (study PRJEB31850, sample SAMEA3708825) | human gut metagenome | biome: human gut; feature: human-associated habitat; material: faeces | place: China | collected 2014 ... | reverse complement strand
CAAAAGGGCAATCGCCCTTTTGCGCAAAATAAGGTTCACTCCGACCCGTATCTTTCGCATGCGAATTCTGCGAAGCTTTTTATTGCATGGGTCTGCATCTATATGGTACAATAAAGGCGATTTATGTACCCTATAACGCCCTTTATTGTACCTATTATTCTATCATTTTTGCAGGAGGACGCCGCTATGAAAGACATCCGCCGCGTTGCCATCGCCGGTGCCGGCACCACGGGTTACTCGCTGGCCCAGGCATTTTCCGCCGCCGGATACCCGGTGAAACTCTATGACCTGTTCCCCGCCGCGCTGGACAAGGCGCGGGACATGATCGCCCTGAACCAGCAGACCGAGGTGACCAGCGGCAAGCTGACGGCGGAGCAGTCCGCCGCCCTGATTGGGCGTATCTCCCTCACCTCACAGCTGGAGGATCTGGCAAACACCGATTTTCTGGTGGAGGCCATTCTGGAAAAGCTGGAGGTCAAGCACGATTTCTACCGCCAGCTGTGCGCCGTCGTGGCGGAGGACGCCATACTGTGCAGCAATACCTCCGGATTGAGCATCACCAAAATAGCCGAGGCCGTCACCCATCCGGAGCGGTTCGCCGGAATGCACTGGATGAATCCACCCCATATTATTCCCCTCATTGAAATCGTGGAGGGCGAAAAAACCGCGCCGGAGACAGCGGAATGCGTCCGTCAGGTGGCGCTGGGCATGAAGAAAAAGCCCGTTATCGTCAAGGACGCACCCAGCTTCGTGCTGAACCGCTTGCAGCAGGCCATTCTGCGGGAGTCCCTCCACATCGTGCAGCAGGGCATTGCCAGTCCCGAGGCGGTGGACGACGTGATGAAGTACGCGCTGGGTTTCCGGTACGCCTGCTTTGGCCCCTTCGAGACCTGCGATCTGGGCGGGCTGGACATTCACCACAACATCGCCAAGTACACCTTCGCCGACCTGTGCAACGCCACCGAGCCGTTTGGTCTCATCAGCGAGTGCATTGAGCACGACCGGCTGGGCGTGAAGAACGGCGCGGGGTTCTATGACTACTCCGACGGCAAGGACGTGGAGGTGATCCGCCACCGGGATCACATGTTCAATAAGCTGGCGCAATGCTTGTTTGAGGACGAGGAGTAAAGTATAAGAAAAAGGCAGCCCATGGGCTGCCTTTTTCTTATACTTTCAAATATTCACCAATCGCAGTTGTCTGCGCGGGAGATGCCGCCCAGCATACCGCAGGCCAGCGGGATATCGTTGATAAGAATACCATTGATTGACAAGGACAAACACGCCTGACAGCGCGTCTTTCCGGCGCTTTTTGCTCTTTTCGACTTGGCGGGCATCAGCCCGCCTGCATCTCAAACGCCAAAAATCACTCGAAAATACATCGCTGGCAGGTGCAAGACAGTTTTGCCGGAGCAGAAATGTGTCCAGACAATGAAAGGCCCGCAGAGAATACTTGCCGTATTGTCAAGGGGCTTGACGCAGTATGGGCGCATTTCTGCCCGTCAAAACCGTGTCTGTCCTTGTCGATCAATGGTACTGATCTCCATCTTATTCTCGCCGGTGATCTCCGCCAGCTTGTCGGTCAGCGCCGTCATGATGGCGTTTTTCGCCTGCTGGGTACGATCCGGGATAGTCGTCCAGTCGATGCGCACGATGGGCGCGGTCTTGCGTACGTTCTCCGGATCCATCTCGTGAATGTAGACGTATACATTTTTCAAGGGCGTGCTGGTATTGGCGTGAATGGTAGCGGCGGCAAAATCCATCAGATCCTGTTTCCACTCCCTGGTGTGCTTTCCGGTAACGGTAACATGAACATGGGCATGATGGTATCCTCCTGTGTATCGTTTTGCGGCAGCTGTGCCGGTGGTCACGCTTCGATGGCTTCGCGCACCTTTTTGATCTTCTCCGCCAACTCCGCGAAGGCAGTGCAGCTGAGAGATTGTGCCGCGTCGCTCAGTGCGGCGGCGGGGCGGTCGTGTACCTCGATCAGCAGGCCGTCCGCTCCGGCTGCCACGGCAGCCAACGCCAGCGGCGGCACCAGCGCCGCCTCCCCTGCCGCGTGGCTGGGATCCACGATCACCGGCAGGTGGGTCATCCGCTTCAACACCGGGATAGCGCTGACGTCCAGCGCCGCCCGGCTGGTCTTGGAAAAGCTGCGGACGCCCCGCTCGCACAGCACCACGTTGGGGTTGCCGCCCGCCAGAATGTACTCCGCCGATTGCAAAAGCTCCTCCACCGTGGCGCCCACGGCTCGCTTCAGCAGCACTGGCTTTGACTGCTGACCCAAGGCACGCAGCAGCTCGTAATTCTGCATGTTCCGCGCGCCCACCTGTAACATGTCCACCTGCTCAAACTGGGGCAACTGGGCCGCGTCGGTGATCTCCGACACGGTGGGCAATCCCACTTCCCTTCCGGTCTGGGCCAGCAGCTCCAGCGCAGGCGCGCCGAAGCCCTGAAAAGCATAGGGCGATGTGCGGGGCTTGTAAGCACCGCCCCGCAGCACCAGCCCGCCGGCAGCCTTCACCGCCCGCGCCACACCCTGCATCTGCAAGGCGGATTCCACGGCACAGGGGCCTGCCATCAGGCAGAAGCCCTTACCGATCTGTGCGTCACCCACGGACACCACCGTGTCCTCCGGGTGGGTCTGGCGGGACGCCAGACGCCACACCGGCGTCAGCCGTTTGACCTCCGCCACATAGGGCAGCGCCAGCAGGCGCTGCTCGTCCAGCGTCCAGGTCTCCCCCACCAACGTCAGCATGGTTCGTCCGGCGCTGTCGGCGCGGGCTGTGCCGATGCCCTGACGGCTCAGCTGGATCACCAGCGACCGTATCGCCGCTTCCGGCGTGTCTTTTTTTACGAAAATCAGCATAGAAGCCTCCGAAAACCGCCGAAACGGCGGATGTTGTCGTACTGATATAGTATAGCACGTTTGAGGGTGGTTGGCAATATGGGGAAATCGCCTTCCTCCTAATGCGCCACATTAGTTTTCTTAGCGTTTGGCATTATTGACAACGCTAAGAAAACTGCTATAATGTCGCTTAGGAGAAAGGAGAATCAACACTATGTCCGATAACTTCACATTAAGCTGCTGCTCGACGGTAGACGTCCCCTATCAATATCTGGAAAGCCGCCGCATTCCGGTGCTGTTTTACACCTATGTGGTGGAGGATGTGACCTACGTGGACGACATGGGGCGGGATCCTCAGGCGCTGCCCCGGTTTTACGAAATGCTGGCGGCGGGCAAGCTGCCCCAGACCAGCCAAATCAATGTGGCGGAGTATGTGGAATTTTTTGACGGCCTGTTGAAGCAAGGCGGCGACGTGCTGCATCTGGGCTTCACCTCCGGCCAGTCCGGCTCCATCCACAACGCATTTCTGGCGGCGGAAATGCTGCGGGAAAAGTACCCACGGCAGAAGTTGCTGGTGGTGGACACCCTGTGCTCGTCCTCCGGCTATGGACTGCTGGTGGACACCGTGGCGGACATGCGGGACGCCGGCGCCACCATTGACGAGGCGTATCAGTGGGCCATGGACAACCGCAACAAGGTGCATCACCAGTTTTTCTCCACCGACATGACCCAGTTCCGGCGTACCGGCCGAGTGTCCGGCGCGGCAGCGGCCATCGCCACGGTGCTGAACATCTGCCCGCTGATGCGGCTGGACAACAAGGGCGCCATCAAGGCCTACGACAAGGTGCGGGGCAAGCACAAGGCCATCGAGGCCACGGTGAACGCCATGGAGCAGCACGCCCAGGGCGGCACGGAGTACGACCAGCGGTGCTGGATCTGCCACTCCCAGTGTCCCGATCTGGCGCGGCAGCTGGCCGACGCGCTGGGTGAACGGTTCCCCCACGTGAAGGGTCACATCCGCATCTGCAATATCGGCACCATCATCGGCAGCCACGCAGGCCCCGGCACGGTGGCGGTGTTCTTCTACGGCGACGAACGACCGGAAATGACGTAATTGCTTGCATTCGATACGGATTGCCACGCCAGTGTACGCACTGGCTCGCAATGACAAAACGGCGGGTGGGGTAGAACCCCGCCCCTACGCAGCGTTTGTTGTAACCGGTGCAGTTATCGTTAGGGCGGACAGAGTCGTCCGCCCCTACAAAATGTTTGACGAACCCGATGCTGCTTCACCACGCCGCACATTTTTCCCGCCTGATGGCAAAAAAAGAGACGCTCTTAGGCCGGCTCCACATAAGAAAACACACGCCGTAAAAGGCAAATTTTGCACGGATATCTTTGTTGCGCTGACTTGCCATGCGTCAGCATGCCTTCGTCACCGCGCCTTGATCCCGCACAAAATTTGTCCTTTTCCGGTGCGAAGCAGTTTTGCCAATGAATATTTGAGATAAAATCGGCTGCAAAAAGTGCCCTATACTGACGTATAGGGCACTTTTTTCGGTCGCATTTTAGCCAAATAGGCGCAGGCAAAACCGTATGTTTTCTTATGCGGAGCCGGCCTTGGGGTCTCTTTTTGCATATGTACCTTTTAGAAATGGCCGCTGGTGCTGGAACCGCCGCCGCCGGAGTGATCGCTGCTGCCGGAATCATGATCCTTCTCGATCTTGCGGCGCGTCTCAGTGGTGTGGGTATAGCGGTCAACCTGCTCCGTCAGGTTCAGCCCCTCCTCGGTCACATAGATATCGGCACGGGCGCTTCTGCGGACGGACTTCATCATGCCCTTCAGGCTCAGGCAGATCACCAGCGCCACGGCAATGCCGATGGCAAGGCCGGGCAGCAGAGAGCTGGCCAGTGACTTCTTCACAGGCGTCCCCTGCTCCGCCAGCGTCAGGTATTCGTCGCAGGCGAACAGGTAATCCTCGAAGCCGCCCCGCCAGTCGTCCTCGCCGAAGTTATCCAGAAAGACATCCGTCATCTTGTGACGGCCATAGTCGCTGACGGCGTACTGGGCAATGCCGCCGTCCCGGACATACAGGTCATAGCTGCGGTCGTACATGCTCAGCATCAGCAGGATACCCTCGCGGTTTTCGCCGATGCCAAGGCTGTTGCTGTCATAGAAGGACACCACCGCATAGTGAATATCGTTGTCGTACTCCTGATAATCCTCCATGGTGACGATGTACACGGCGCAGTTGTGCTCCCAGGAGATCTGGCTGGCCAGCGCCTCCAGATAGGCGTCGTCCTCCTCGGACAGAAGGCCCGCCATGTCATAGACGAAGGCGTCGCCGGGCTGCTGCTCCGCCCAGGCGGGGACGGTCAGCGCCAGCGCCATCATCAGCGCCAGCAAAAGGGTCAAAAATTTCTTTTTCATCCTCTCGACCCTCCCTTACAGAATATGCAGGATCAGCGTCGCCAGCGCCGTCACCGGTATGGCGATGGCCGCGAACGTGGTCCAGAACTTGCCCATATCCGTGGGCAGGTCGCCCACCAGACGGCCGGTCTGGCCGTTCATGGCGAACAGGAAATCCTTGCCGTTCCACTTGGTGTGCAGCATCCAGACGGGCAGCAGCGCGTAGTGCACCTTGCCCCGCTTCAGGCGGATATCCTGATTCAGGGGGACGCAGGTGTCGTACATGTTGGCCGTGCGGCGCAGCGCCGCCTCCAGAGACGCGGTGCAGCGGCTGTCGGCCCGCTCCTGACTGTCCGCCACGGACACGTCGTACTTATCCGCCAGAAAGCCCGGCAGATATGCGGTGGAGAAGGGCTTGAGATCCTTGTAATTATAGGGCTCGATGGAGTCCATGTGGTCGTCGGGCATTTTGCTGGAGGCGTCCACCGGCACCTTTTCAAAGGCGATATCGCCGCCGCGGCGCACGTCGTAATGCTCGGTGGTGGTGACCTCGTAGTCGCCCTCGGTGTGGACGTGGGAGATCAGACCTTCGTACTCCACGTGACCCTCGGCCCGGCCGTCGAACATCCAGAAGGGGACGTACACGCCTTTGATCTCCTGGATGTGGTTGCCCTTGGTGAAGGCCTTGGGCAGGAAGGGCTTGCCCTTATAGTGCTTTTTCAGGGCGGCGATGGCGTCGTCCTTGCTGAGCTTGAAGGGAATAACGTAGTCCGGCTTCAGCGCGCCGCTGAACTGCCCCGGCACCACGGAGGGGTTGCCGCAGTAGGGGCAAGAGGTGGCGGCGGTGGACGCGTCGCAGATCAGCTCCGCGCCGCAGCTGGGGCAGTTGTAGGCCTTCATGCCGTTGGCGTCCTTGCCCCAGTCGCTGCTGAGGGACGAGGTGTCCCAGCCCTGAGCCTCCATCTCCTCCAGCTTTTTGCGGTTCTGCTCCGTTTTTTCGTTTGCTTTTTCCGTGGCCTCTACGGCCTTGGCCTCCTTGTCGGCGTACAGGGCCTCGATCTCGGCCACGTCGTACTTGCCGCCGCAGAAGTCGCACTCCAGCTTGCCGGACGCGCCCACAAAGTGGAGTGGGCCGGTGCAGGCCGGGCATTTATAGTTGGTGATCTGGGATGCCATAGTTATCCTCCCGTTTTTCTCGCTTTTTTTCGCTTGTTACAGGGGCTTGCCGCAGTTCTCGCAGAATTTGCCGCTGCCCTCTACCTTGGCGCCGCAGTTGGGGCAGAACGTCAACTGGAATCCGGAATCCTGCGGCTGCTGAGGCTGCTGAGGTTGGGTAGGCTGCTGGGGCTGCTGGGGCTGCTGGTAGACAGGCTGCTGGTAAGGGGGCTGCGGCGGCTGCTGGTAGCCGGACTGTTGATAGCCCACCCATTCCTGCGATGCCGCTGCAGGAGCACTGGTCACACCAGGCACGCCATGATAAGCCGCGCTGCCGAAGGCCAGCATGGGGACAAACACTTGAGGCAGGAAAACCAGTCCCACAGCGTATCCCTCGTCTTTACCAAATGCCTTGGCAAGCCTGATGTAGGTCAGGATCGCCAAAACGATATTATAAATAGGAATCAGCAGCATCAGGAAACGCCAGCCATTGCCCCACGTGATCTCATACAGGGTGTACTGATCGTAGAACGGTACAACGGCAGCCCAGCCGGGCTTGCCCGCTTTCTTGAACAATATCCACATGGCCACGATCATCAATGCTATCAGCAGCAAAGCAATCACCCAAATGACAGCAAGGCCCGTCAAACCAACGAGAGCCGAAATAACATCGTAATCGCTGTAATCATAGTAGTCGTAGTAACTGCAATAGGAATACATCATGCGTCTCCTTTCATCTCTCTACCTTGTTCTATACTATCAAGGCCGGGGATTGCCGCAGTTGGCGCAGAACTTGCCCTTGTTGACGCTGCCGCAGGAGCAGGTCCACTCGCCGGCGGGCTTGGGAGAGCCGCACTCAGAGCAGAATTTGCCGGTGTTCACCGCGCCGCAGGCGCACTTCCACTCCCCGGCGGGAGCGGGCTTGGGCTGGCCGCATTCGGCACAGAACTTGCCGGTGTTGCCGCTGTGGCCGCAGGCACACGTCCAGCCGTTGGCAGGAGCGGCCTGCTGTGCAGACTGCTGCGCCGCCTGCTGCTGACCCATGGCGTACAGGTTCTGGGCGTTCATGCCGCCGGCCTGACCGGCCATGTTCATGCCCATAAACGCCATGGCTGCGCCGCCCTGATTGCTGGCCGCCATCTTCATGGCATCGCCCTGAGAGCCGACGAGATGCGCCGCCGCACGGGTGGGATCCATGAAGGCCGCGTTGCGCTGCAGCTCCTTCAGCATCTTTTCGTCTTCCTCGTCGGCGGTGACACTGGACACGCCGAAGGAGACGATCTCGATGCCGCGGAGGTCACGCCACTTCTTGCTGAGGACTTCGTTCAGGGCATCGGCCAGCTCCATGGTGTGGCCGGGCAGCTGGGAGTAGCGGATGCCGTTCTCGCCGATCCTGGCGAAGGCGGGCTGGAGGGCGGTCAGCAGCTCGGTTTTCAGCTGATTGTCCAGCTTGTCGCGGGTATAGGCCTCGCTGACGTTGCCGCAGACGTTGGTATAGAACAGGACGGGGTTGGTGATGTGATAGCTGTACTCGCCGAAGCAGCGGATGCCCACATCAATGTCGATACCGGCCCGCTGATCCACCACGCGGAAGGGCACGGGATTGGCAGTGCCATACTTGTTTCCGATCAATTCCTTGGTGTTGAAGTAATAGACACGCTGATCCTTGGGAGCCTCACCACCGAAGGTGAAGCGGGTGGTCATGCTGTCGATGACAGCACGGACGCTCTCCTTAAACTCACCGGTAAACAGAGAGGGTTCGGTGGACATATCGTAGGTAAACTCGCCGGGCACGGCGCAGACCTCCACGATGCGGCCCTGATCCACGATCATCATGCACTGACCATCGGCCACGGCGATGACGCTGCCGTTGGAGATGATATTGTCGCTGCCCTTGGTGTTGCTGCTGCGGCCGGAGGTGCGCTTCTGACCCTTAACAGCCATGACGTTCTCAGGCAGTGACTCGCAATAAAAGTACTCTTTCCACTGGTCAGCCAGTACGCCGCCTGCGCTGCCCAATGCCGCTTTAATCAGTCCCATAGTTACGTATTCTCCTTTTCTTTATAATAATTTCTATCTATGAATGATTTGTTAATCCTCGTTCCACCAATGGCCGTTCCACCACAGGCCGTCCGACCGCTCGCAGTAGACGATCCACATCTGATGCGGGCCCTCTCCGAAGCGGCGCAGCTCCAGATAGTTGTTGTCGATCACGGTCACGTTGAACTCAACACCTCTCGGGCCGCCGCCCAGCGCTGCGAACCAGTCCTGATTGCCGCAGTCGTGGTACATGGGGCCGCCGAGGAACTTTATATACAGCTCGTTCAACGTTTCACGTTCGCCGTTGGAGTAGGTGGCGTCGTACTGGCATACCATGCTCCATACACCCTCGCCCATAAAGTCGGTCACGCCATCAGCGCTCATGAATGTCAGCGTCAAGGACTCGCCCGCCGTCTCCAGCGGTATCCTCCCGTCCGCCGTCTCGACCGAGGTTCCGACCCATGTCCCATCCAGATACTGCCGATTGACCTGGTAAACAGCATCGGGATGGGAGTAGGAGAAGCTGCCGAAGCCTATGTCGCCCCAGTAATCATCGTCGTCATCGGACTCCACATTCCCCGCCGGGTCGACGCCGTCCACCGGATCTGCCGTATCGTCGGGAGCACCGGGCTCTGTGCCGCCGCCAGATGGCGGCGTGCCTGTGGTAACATTGCCGCCGCTGCCACCCTGCGACCCAGTGGGGACAAACTCCACCTGACAGGCCGTCAGGCTCACCGCCAGCGCCAGAAGCAGCGCCAGCGCGATCCATCGCCGCTTCATGGTTTTAAGCCCAGGGATCCTGAGCGGCCGGGATGCGGATGCCGCTGAGAGGGCTGGAATACTCCCACAGGAACCATTCGCCGGTGGAGGGCTTCTGCCGCAGCTTGATAGGCCGGGGGGAGTCCGCGCCGGGCGTGGCGATAAATACCCGCAGATAGCCCGGTTCAATGTCCTGTGGACGGGGATCGGCCAGTACGTTCAGCACATAGGGCTGCGTGGGAACGTAGCTGTTCTGGGGAGTAGCCCCGGCGAAGTACGCCAGCGGCAGATACTCCTTGCCCCGCAGACGATCCCGCAGGAACTGGCTGTCATAGGGAGTCATGGGTCGGGGCCCCCGCAGGAGGTTCATAGCCTCCACACCCTCGTTGGGATTTTTTACATATAGGTTCAATGCACACAGGAAGCCCGCCACCACCTCATCCGGGGTGTTCAGGGACAGGTTCCGGAATTCTGCCAGCGAAGCGGGCAGCGCGTTCAACGTTACTTGCATATTTCTGCCTTCCTTTCTCTGATTTCCGTACCGTTCGTCAGCTGTCGCCTCTCACGCTGCTGGAGAAGCTAGCGGCCGTGTAGTACTCGTCGCCGTCACGCACCACGAAGTACAGCACATAGTAGTCACCTTCGCCGTTGAACCAGCCGTAGGCGTGCTTTTCACTGTTCCAGCTCCTCTCATCCATGCCGGTATGGGGAATGCCATCCTCGCCGCCCAGCATGGCCTTGATGTCGTCATAGGTCAATTTCGAGGACTTGGAGGAGCTCATATCCCACAGCTCCTGACGCACCTTCTGCATGGTGGGCAGATCCGCCCGGCCGGTGGCATCGGGATTAGACTTGCCGTACTCACCCTGACAGTTGGTGGTAGTCCGTTCAAAGGGATAGTTCTCCGGCAGGCCACCGTTGTCGCTGCCGCCAGCCGGGGGAACAGAGGCGGTATCGCCGCTGCCGTCATCGGGGATCAGACTGGTGTCAATCTGATAGGTATTGGCGATCTCCATAAAGGTCTTGCCGCGATAGTACTCCACCGCGCTTTCGGGCATGGGAATGTAATCCTCGTCCGTCCAGTTCTCGTCGTCCAGATGGCGCAGGTTCGCCAGCAGGCTGATAGAACCGTCTACCAGGTCGGAATCCACCTCGCAGCTGACATACAGGGCGCCGGTCTCATCCACGGACAGGATACCGTCCTGCATCTCGCCGCCCATGAACTCACCCCGCAGATCCAGACCGGTATCGTCATCGGGCACCACGCGGACATAGGTGTTGGCGAAATTGAAGTCGTTCTCGCCCTCCAGATACATGGCCAGCCAGACCTGGCAGCCGCCCTGACCGTCGAACACCAGCCGCGCCAGGATCTCGTGAGCGGTGTCGTTCAGCGCCTCAAGATCACCGGTAGCATCCGTGAGACCGGCCATGCCGTGCCAGTCGCCGCCGTACACTGCGGCGAAGTCATCCAGAGACATCTCATCCGCACCGGTGTTTCCGCTGGTACCGCTGATATTACCCTCACCCTTGCGGAAGGTCAGCTGCAGATCAAAGCCAAAGTAGTCGTTCACCATAATCAGGCCGTCCTTCAGCGTGCAGTTGCAGACCGATCCGTCTCTGTCCAGCGTCAGGGCGCCGTCCTTAGTCAGCTTCCACTCGATGGTCGTCGGGTCGCCGTCCAGCATAAAGCAGCCCGTACCGTCCTCTTTCAGCTCAATGTAGTTGTCACCCAGATCGTAAACATCGTCCATGGGTATCCACTCGTCAAAGGACAAAACAGCCTCGCCCATGTACTTGCCCACAGCGGGGTTTGTCTTGCTGCCGCCCTTGCCGCCGCAGGCCGCCAGCGTCAGTGCCATCACCAACGCCAGAAGCAGCGCCGCAAGCTTCTTTGTTTGTTTCATCATGTTTCCTCCTGATTTTCAACTTTCTCTGTTTTGATTAGTCTGCTTTTCCTTTATATTGGCACATCTCATCATATGAGACGGTTGCCGCATTCAGGGCAGTAAACGGGAATCTTCTCATTTGTCGGCTGCCAGCCGCAGCTTTTGCAGCAGAAGGGCTGCCGGATACCGCAGTTGGTACAGAATTTACCCTCATTCTTTGTCTCACAGTTGGGGCAGCTCCACTCCTTAGATAGTGGCGTTTTCGACTCCGTGGAGAAGATCACGTCCTTCTCGCCGCACGCCGCGCCGTCCTTTGTCAGCCATCTATGGCCGCTGCCGTCGCTGTACCGTATGCAGAAAGCGTTTTCCGTATGGCTGAATGTCAGATTTTCGAAGGTTCCCGTCATGAGGATCCCCTTCTGCTCCTGCGTCAGCTTTACCGTCCCGGTTTTGTACACCCACATATCGGCCTCAAAATCCAGTTCGCCGTCCACAAGCACCTGTATGCGGGAACTCTCAAACGGATCGCTGTTCTCCACCTCCATGACAATGCTGCCGTCCCGGCTCTGCCACGTCCCCGTGAAGGGGGATTGATCCTCCGGCGTATACATCATACCGGGGCCGTCCACCATATGATCGATCACCGGGTCGCGCTTCTTACCGCAGCCCAGCATCCCCAAAAGCATCATGACCAACAGCACACCTCCTATCCAAGTCCTCCATTTCACAGGCAGCTCCTCCGCTTCAGCCGTGTTTCGCGGACGATCCCTCTACCGGCTCGCCGCTCTCCTGCAAGAATACCGCGCAGTCCGTACACAAATCAATGTCCTCACCCAGCAGGAAGCAGCGGTCACAAACCAGCCGCTTGCAGATCGGGCACAGGCTGAAATACTCCATTGCCTCCGTTGCGGCCCGCTCAAAGGCATCCTCCCGTTCACGCTGGTACAGCGCCTGAAAAATCACGCGCTTTCCCTCGCTCTCCGGCTGCATTCCCGCCTTGGAAAAGCGCACCGGCTGGCTCTCCCAGAGGAAGCCGCATACAGCGCAGCGCAATGAAAACTGAAACCTCTCCATAGAAGATATGTCCTCCATGGACGCTTTAATGATGCGGCGCATTCCGGTTCCCTCCTTGCCTACATCGCCGTTTCTTTTCTGCCGTTCTTATGTCCGAAGTATATATACAGGTATATATACTTTTTAGCAATTTTTACTTAAAATGTCTATTACCCTAAGGGTGAATTTTACCTGCAACCGCCAAAATCACCCTTAGGCGTAGACAGAGTGCACAATCCGAATCGCATCGGTTTGTGCACTCTGTTCATCATCTTTATGATCTGTTCAGCAGCTCACCGCTGCGGCCGCAGCTGGCAAACAGCTCAATATATACCTTCAGCTCATCGAACGAATCCACCCCCAGCTTTCGGTACAGATTGCGGTTATGAGTCTTTACGGTGCTGGCGCTGATGCGTGCCAACTCGGGAATATCCTTGACGGTATAACCGTCCATATAGTATTGCAGGATGGTGCGTTCCGTACCAGTCAGCGTATTTGCTCTCTCCGTGAAGCCGCGCAGCCGCGCCTCCACATCAGGTGGCAGCGCACCCACCGGCCGCTCCCGGATCATGGTCAGCAGCTCGTCAATCTCCGAAATACCGGATGCCACCACCTCCGTTGGATTGCCCCTGACCGCCGCAAGACTTTCATTGATTGGTTTGACAAAGCGGCGGGACAGCACGGTTGCCGCAACCAGCATCGCCAGCAAAAAGAGCACCGAACCCAAAAACCACGCGAACTGTGACCCGCGCTCATAGCTGCGGAAGGTGTTGGCCGTTACAAGCGTCACCGCGGCAAGCGGAATGCCGTCCGAGGTAACGGCATCCAGCAGCCGGTGCCGCCCCAGATAGGACTCCTTGCCATCGGTATAGATGGTATAGTATTTCCCCGGCTTGATATGCAGCGTCCCCTCGGCCGTCAGGCGCGAGCCGTTGGTAGCGCCCAGCATAGTCCCCGACAGATTGAGAGTGTCGCCGTCAATCGGCGCCAGCAGGGTCAGCATATTGCCATAGCTGCTGGACACAGTGTCGTGGGAAAGGCTGAAATAGAGGTCGCTGATCTCCATACCGCAAAGCCCACGCACAGTGCCGCTGCCGTCCAGAATCGGTACGCACAGCAGCATCACATGCTCCCATGTATCCAGCAGCTCTGTGCGTTTTGTCCACAGGCTGCCCTCTGCCAGACGCTCAACCTGACTGGTGGCAACCTTATTACTGCCGGGAATCAGCGCGGTATTCAGTTCCGGATTCCAGCGGTTATGCATCTGAATCTGTAATCCCCGCGCCGCCTCCGCCGCGCCGCGGAAGCAGATCACATCCTGCTCCGACGCCACCGTGGGCTGAAGCCCGGAATAGCGCAGATACAGTCCCGCCCTGAGCGCGTCCGCATTGGGCAGCGCCGTGTTGGCGGTCACGTTCAGGCAGAAGAAGATTCCGCTGCACGAGGCGGCGCTCAGCGTAGTGCTCAGCGGCGTGTACAGTCTCTTTTCCAATTCCGCGATGGTTTTCGGATCGTCGTTGAGCGCGTCAAAAGGAATGCCCTTGGCCGCGAGAAAAGCATCCAGCTCCCGGCCCAGCTTTTCCGACATGGCCACACCATGCCCCGTCAGCTCATCCATCTGCGTATCCAATGCTGCATATGTATTTCTCTGCTGAATGTCCAGGGCGCTGGCCAGCTGCCGCGCAGGGTGGGACAGCACACCCATAGCCATCAGGATCGACAGGATGGCCGCCACCAGCAGCAGCGCCATTGTGAACCAATACAGCAGCAGCCGCACACCCATACTGTGGCTGGCTGCATATGGATTGTGAATCGCATTCCGAATTGATCGCATGTGCTTTCCTCTTTCATGTGCCGTAATCCAGCTTAAAACTGTCCAAAGTCTCCCAGATCAGGGCGTCCGGCGTATTGCCGCCCTCCAGATACTGTGTCCGGCCCGCCGTCAGCTTCAGCCGCGCCAGATTTTCAAACCGCGTCTCCAGATCCAGATAATTTTCCATCTGGGGCGGGTAGTAGAAGGTATATGCCTCCTGCGTTTGCAGATATGTCTCGTACAGCGACACATACATCGGGTCGCTCAGTTTTTCCACGGCGCCGGGCAGATAGTTCTCAAATGCCTCCTGCGTCACCGGCATATAGCCCAGGCTGGTCACGAATTCCACATTGCATGCCGGCTCAGTCAGCCATTTCAGGAATGTAATACACGCCCTCTCCCGTTCCGGGGTGGACTTCACGGTGCACATTCCCACACCGCGCTGCATCACCAGCTTCTCGCCCCCTTCAAACACCGGGCAGGGCATGGAGGTGATCGTCACCTTTTCCGAGGTGTTGTCGGGATACGTCACCGTGTCGGAATAGTAGAGCACGCTGGCCGAGGATGCCACAGATACCACCACATCTCCGGTGCGAAGCGGTTCCGTGGCATACCCATCGTGCAGCCACAGGCCGCCCGTCAGCCCCGCCCGGGCATACGGCTTCCAGGCCCGCTCGAACCCGGGGCCGAACCTGACGCCGTCATCCCGGAAAAAGTCCTCGCCCAGCGATTCCACGCCCACCTGAAAGTAGTTGAAGTGGTAATCGTGGACAAAGAAGCATTTGCCGGTATCCGCGGCGTACCGCTCTGCCAGCGCGTAAACGCCCTCCCATGTCGCAAGATCGTCATAGCTTGCGCCGGACTGGGCTGCCCACCGGTCGAATAGCGTCCGGTTGACAAACAGCACCTCCGTGGATTTGGCAAGGGGCAGGATCGCCTGCCGTCCGCCGATCATCCCCTCCTCACGAAAGGCGGGGATAAACGCTGCCAGTTCTTCCTCACTGAAATAGTCCCGGTAGTCCACCAGAATGTCCTGCTCCGGAAGGGCCAGCACCGTCTTGGGATAGGATACGAACATATCCGGCAGCGACGGCGCGCCCGGGTCGCTGTTGGCGGCGGCCAGCACGCTTTTATGGATGCTGCCGCTGTTGCTGACCAGTTCCACCTTCACGCGGATGTTCTGCTTCGCGCCCACCGTGCTGTTAAACCGCTTGATCAGGCCGTTCAGCGGAGAATCCACCTCGCCGCCATAGACATGCCACAGCGTTACGGTCAGCGGTTCCGCGTCCTTTTTCTGCGTACATCCTGTCACCGACAAAAGCGCCAGCACCAACAGGCACAAAACGATTCTTTTTTTCATGTTAGCGTCTCACCCTTTCGCGGGGGCGGGAAAAGCCCATTTTCCTGTCCTCGCCCTTCACATATTTCCTGCATCCGGGGACTGCGGAGGCGGCGGCTGCCGCCTCCGCGTCATCCTGCAAAAGTCTTGCGGCGGGCGTATGGAAAGCACCCCGGCACTGACAAAGCAGCTTACTGGAGCGTATGGAAAGCACCCTCCGCTGCCTGTAACCGCGGGTCACACGCCGCAAGGCTCTTTGCCCGTTACAGGGGCGGCGTGGCGAGGCCGGTCGCCACCTCGTACAGAAACTGCAGATCATACACGTCCACGCTGCCATCATCGTTCAGGTCACAGGCGTTTGCACCCGCCGTGGGAGACTGGCTGGGATCTGTCAGATATGCATACAGCGCCTGAACATCCATGATATTACACTTGTTGTCACCGTTTAGGTCACCCCAGACACCACCCTGCGTCGTAAATTCGACCTTGATGACCCTAGCCCCAGGAACATAGACTGCCTTTTTGCCGTTGACAGAGACTTTGGCATTAGCGCTGATCTGATAGCCAAGGTCAACATCGAGGCGGAGCCAGCAGTAATAGGTCTGTCCCAGCTGGAATTTATCTCCCTGTTTCAGCCGCATACTGGCGCTGCCGTCTGCATTCTTTCTATACCATTCAAAGCCGCGCTTCTGCAGGCGAACACCGTCCGGCAGCCCCATAAGTCGCTCCGGTGCGGAGGGGACTCGTGCGTTTGCCCAAGGAACTGGTTGGACGTTGATCAGCAGGGAGTTATACACGGTCGTACTCGGCTCCGGGGTGAGCGGATGTGATGTAAAGTAGTATTTGTTGTTATACTTTATACAAGGCTCAGATTGGACAGACGGGCTGCTGGGGTCGTCGTTGTTCATCCGCAGTCGAAGCGTCGTGTAGAAATTACGGCCGCCCTGTGAGTGAAGGGGATCCACCGGGAGGTTCACGAAGGTCTTATCGCCTTTTCCCCGGCCAAGCAGCTTAACCTTATAGGTAAACCCGTCTTCAATGATGTCGCTTGACGTAAGGGTTTTCACGAAGGTCTTACCATCGCTTTTATATTGCCTAACCTCCACATCGGTGAACTCATATTTTCCGCCGATGGTGGCGTTGATGGTATCGTCCTGCTTGACCTTCACTTGGCTGGCCCTATTTCCCACCTTCAGTCCGGAGACTGTGCCGTAGGCGTATTGAATCACCTCGGAGGGATGGGCGTCGAGATATACCTGAATCTTTGTCTCATCCTTATATTTGACAGTTATGCTATCACAGGGCCTGTTAAGACCTGTTACCGTGACACGCGGCAGCTCCTCCTTATCGAAGCGATAGCCCGTCTTAGCGGTCAGGGTCAGCAGCCGATGGTACATCCACTTCAGGTTGGCAGGGAAATTGTTGCCTGGTTTCAGAGGAAAGTCATCTTCATCCCAATAGCCGTAGGTATCCACCATGGTATACCCGGCGTTGCTGTCAGAAACGGTAAAGGCTCCGCTGCTTGTGTCGCCCTCCACCAGCGGCTTGTCGATGCTCAACCCTACATCGAGGATGGGGGTCTTATACTTTCTTATTTGCCGAAACTGCATACAGGCCTCGATCTTATCGACAACCTCAAATTCAGTCTTTTCACTGGTATTCTCGCTATACCACCTATGGCTGGTGTAGGAACCCTCGGTAACGGTATAAGTATGCTTTGTCCTTCCCGGCCAGTGAAGCAGCCAGACGGTGCTTTCGATCCGGTTCTGAATATCCTGATCGGTCGTATTTTGCAATAGCCGGATGTCCTTCTCCAGTTGGCTCCAATTCGTAAACTCAAGGCCATTTTTGTCGAAGCGTTCATCGTCGTTCTCAAAAGTAAGATCAATACCGTAGGTTTTGGTTGTCTTGCCATTTCTGTCCTTCTCGAGGAAGCAGCCGTTGGCGATAACATAATCGTCATCCCGCAGTCTCTCGTCCAAATACCAGTACAGATACAGCAGGGAGTCTCTGTCGCCGCTGTAGTCGATTCGGGTCGGAGAAAGCGTATTGCTGTTGGCAAACGGCACATCCTGCAGAGTCCCAGTCGAATTCAGCTTCGCCTCCTTGAAGCCATAGGCGTCAGAAATCACAAGGATAAGATTTCCCTGAAGACCCCGCTGATAGGGGTAATCAGAATAATATTTTCCCATATCGCCCCGGGCGGGGCCATTCTCAGAGGCCGTCTTATTCATGTTACCCCGCACATACCAGTGGTGAGTGCCTGTCACATCGCAGGAGACCGCGCCGTTGGGGGTGATGAGGTACTGCACCAGACTGTTCAGCTTTTTGATGATCTCATCCTGGGTGGTGTCGGAGGGTACATCCTTCAGACGGAAGTTTTCATATCTGTGGTAGCCGTCCTGCTTGGGAGCGCCGGCCACTACAAGGCGGTTCTGACGTGACGTACTGGTGTTATACAGGAAGGTGGCCGACCTTACCTCGAGAGGCAGGTGATCCAGATCAGACCAGGCTATATCTCCTGTAAGCGCCATCACGACGGACTTATTGAAGCTACCGTAGTGGATGAGCAGCTCAGGGGTGCTGTAGTTGGCCTCGGTGGGGCGGCTATCCAGCCGCACCAGGTCAAATGTACCGCCGTTGATGGTGACGCGGGCTTTCGCCTGCACCTCGACGGCAGTGGCCATGTACCGGTAGTTCGTGGTGCTTTCATATGTGCTGGTATTTGCCAGCACCGTGCCGTCCGTAAACACAGCGGTTGCGCCCTCGCAGACACGGATGGCGGATCGCCGCAGGTTGCTGTCCGCCGGCGGAACCGTTATCTCCACCGTGCCGCCCTCCAGCGTAAAGGAGCCACCGGATTCCACCTTGATAAGAACGTATTCCCGCAGGGACGGAAGCGTACCTTTCAGTTTTCCTGACGATCCGCTGTCGCAAACAGTCAGCGAGCCACCGCGTTCAACGGTGATAATGAACGAGATTATTGTGTTGACATTCACGGTATGGCCGTTCAGATCCAGCCGCTTATTGCCGGTGACTATGATACGATCATCCGGTAGTGAGGGAGAGTACGTAATATCTTTTGTGAGCCTCACGGTATTAACGCCGGCGCCCTGCAAGGCAACCCGTAGCAAACTCCAGCTACTTACCTCGGCGACGTCGCCGTTCATCGCCAGCATCATCTGCTCCTCTGCCGCTTCTACCTCCAACGCATCCTCCGGATGCTCCGTGGTCTCTGTGTTCTCCGTATTCTCCGGGTTTTCCGGGTTCTCCGGGTTTTCCGGCTCTGTGAGGTTTTCCGGATCTTCCGTCTCCCCGCCGGGGGCTTCCTCTGCCGCGGGTAAGGCGGTGCCCTCACCATCCGCCACCGAGGCCATGGCCACGGTGGGCAGCAGGCTCACTGCCAGTACCAGCACCAGCAGCAGACTGATGATTCGTTTATACATTAGGTCGCGCCTCCTCTCTCAAAGGTCTTATCCATTAAACGCGGCAAGGGCCGCGTCCGCCTGCCGTCCGCCGATCATCCCCTCCTCACGAAAGGCGGGGATAAACGCCGCCAGTTCTTCCTCACTGAAATAGTCCCGGTAGTCCATCAGAATGTTCTGCTCCGCGCCTACCGTGCTGTTAAACCGCTTGATCAGGTCGTTCAGCGGGGAATCCACCTCGCCGCCATAGACGTGCCACAGCGTTACGGTCAGCGGTTCCGCGTCCTTTTTCTGCGCGCATCCTGCCACCGACAACAGCGCCAGCACCAACAGGCATAAGACGATTCTTTTTTTCATGTTCGAGCCTCACCTTTTCGTGAAAAATACCGTGGAGTACGGCGTTCCGTCTGCTTGCGCCGTCAAAGCGCAAGCGCCATCTCTGCAGGCGGCAGGGCAAAACGATCCCTGCCGCCTACAGAATGTAAATTTTACTTCTCTCCTCTGCGCTTTTTGCCAACGGCCCAGCCGCTGCCGCTCAGCGCCAGCAGGGACAGCCCTGCATACAGCGCGATACCCGCATCACCGGTCTTGGCGGATGCAACGGTGTTCTCCGCGCCGCTGTCCGGCTTGGTGGCCGGGCTGTGGCCGGACAGCACGGGGATCACCGTATTCTCATTGCGCTTAAAGCGGCAGATGGTACACTCCTCATGCTTCAATCCGGTCTGGGTTCTGGTGGCCGCCTTGTCTACCTTCCACACGAAGGTGTGGCGCGCCTGATCCTTTGTGCTGCCGCTCGGATTCGGGCAGTCCTTGTCGGTGCACTGATGCCAATGGCTCGTCGCATCCTGGTACCACGGGCTGTCGTCGTAGGTATGCTGATGGTCTCCCACATACGGCCCCACGATGATGGACTGCCTGACCTTGATATCGCTATTGCCGCTGCCATCGTTATACTGGATCGTCACATACGTCTGCCCCTGCGTGAGCTTGTCACCATGGAAAATCGTATAGTCTTTCGCGGTGAGGTCAGCCTTGCTGTTGTCGTCGTAAACCGCCTTGACCACCATGCCCGTCGGGTCAAACTTGTCGCCGGCATTGTACGTAGTCTTATTCGGCTCCTTGGTGATCTCAATGTGATCCACCGTCTTGACGACCTCCGGTTTGCCAAGGTTGCGGATCACCCGCATATCCGCAGCTGGCGTACCGCTCCACGGCGAGTCAAAGTCATCCGCTCCCACTCCGTTTACGGTCACCTTATTCTTTGTAAGCTCGTCGTAGTTGCAGCCTGTAACTTTGTTAAAATAGACCTCTATCCGATATTCTGTATCCGCCTGGAAGGTTGCACTGGATGTGGGCACCCAGTTACCCTCCGAGTCTTTTTCCATAAACCGGGAGGAGCTAAGAGTAATAGGAGTCTCTATCGGCGTCGTAACCTTGGCATCTGCTACATTTGCGCCCGCCTTATATCCGACCACCGTGATCGGCAGTGTGGTCACATTTGTCTCGCTCGCCGGTTTATAGGTGTTGCGTGCCGTGAATGTGATGCTCTTATTGTCGTGGGTCATTTCCTGTTCGCCACTTTCGTAGATGGTGTTACTGAACGGTGTGAAAGTGACCTTATGCCATATATGCTCCCCGATCTGCTGACTCCATCCGGTCTGCGTCACGATATACTTGCCGGGTTCGACCGATACGGTGCTTGTTCCTTTTCCGCCTGCTCCGACGTTGACAGTCGTCGTATCATAAACATAGTATCGTGGAGGCTTTCCACTTATGGCTTTCTTGACGTCGAATGTAAAGGTCTTGCCTTCCGCACTGACGCCCTTAGGCAGTCCCTCCACCTCCACGTTGATTGTCAACGTACACGTTTTTTCACCCTCTGCTGCTCGCGCCGTTGTGGGCGTCAGACACAGCACCATACAAAGGGCCAGTATCATGCTGAGCCACTGCTTTTTCATGTTTTCTTCCTCCTGACTAATAATTATCCGTTAAACGCGGCAAGGGCCGCGTCTGCCCGCCGGATCCATTCGGTGCGGTCGCCGTACACCGCCGCGTCCAGCGAATTGATGGCGGCGGCCGCCTTCTCCCCAGCGTCTTCCTCGCCCCGCATGGCGGCGCTGAGACCCGAGGCCACGTCCTTGATGGCGGCCATCTGCTGCTTCCACGTGTTGGCGGCGTTGCCCAGCGTTTTCTGCACGCCGAACAGCGTATCGAAATACTTGCTGAGCTTTTCATACTCCTTGAAGTTGTTCACCTCAAGGTTAAAGGCATTCATGCCGGCGGTGTTGATGAACACCATCCGCACCGTGGACTTTTTCTCCGTCTTATCGCCGTTTCTCACCATCTGCTCTTCATACTTATAGTTCCGCAGATCGGCGATGCGGTACACGCAGGCCCGCGTGGTCTTGCCGAAGATCAGGATCTTGTAGTCCACCTGTGTAAAGGCCACCAGCCCGATGTCCTCCGCCACATACAGGTGCGCGCCGAAGCGCGTCAGCTTCTGGTTCTTATCCTTCGTCTTCAGACGGGGCACAAAGTAGTGATCCCACAGCTTCGTTCCCCGCTCCACCTGATCCAGATGCGCCTTCACGCCGGACAGGTTGCCATGCACATAGTCGTACACCTTGAAGCCCCTGCTTCTACAATTCTTTCGGCAGATGCAATTGCCGTCCGCCAGCTTCTGGGTCTGCATCAGGTTGATGTCCGCTCCGCAAATTCCGCATTTGTTCGCCATAACATTTTCTCCTTTCCGTCGTTGCCCGATTCGGCAGGTTCCTGTAGCTACTTATGAAATCATCCCATTGTGGGCGCTTTCCCTCACATGGCGTAGATCTGATCCATCAAATACTCAGCCGACATGGAGCCGTAGAAAAACTGATCGATCAGCCCGTCCTTCTTGGCGTCCCGGATGTCCTTTGCCGTCTGCCTTTCGGTGTTGGAGTCCACCATCAGCGCGATCTTGCAGTCGGGGCACAGCTCCCGCACCCGGTCGCGCAGCTTCAGCCTTTCACTGAGCTTCCACGGCGTATACCCCGTCACCTCCATTACGAGGGCGAACGGCTCGTATACCTGGCACAGCTCCACAGTATCCCTTGGGGACTCGGCGCGGATCACCTCGATATCGTAGTCGGAGTTTTTGAAAGCGGTCGCCACTGCATCCGCAAACAGATAATTCTGCATATCGATCACAATTTTTCGCATTGCGCCATCCCTCTTCCTTTCCCGGTATATCTGATGAGCTTACCGCATCCCATTGTATGTTGCTATTGTAGCACGGAAAAGCGGCTCTGTCTGTCCACAAAAGTGAGGACAGACAGAGCCGCTGATTGCGGATAATTTTTTGAATAGACGTATTCCCGTTCAGTTTTCTTCTGCCGTGCCAAACAGGCTTCCCGGCACCACCAGCCGCTTGCTGACCGCGGCGACCATTAGCCGGTTGCGGTTGGGGTAGCCGGTTTTTTCCAGCATCCGGTTGATATAGGTGCGTACTGTGGATTCCGCCACATTCATACCCGCGGCAATCTCCGCGTAGGTCTGTCCCTCGCAGAGCAGGCGCAGCGTCTCCAGCTCCTGGTCGGATAAGTCGCAGGACAGGACGTTCCCAAGCCGCACCGACGGCGCGTCGTCCGGCCAATAGCTCATTCCGGAAAGCGTCCCCTCGATCACGCCCACAAGATCGCCGGAGGGGGAGTCCTTGTACCAGAAGCTGTCGGCCCCGATCCGTCTTGCCCGTTCCAGAAAGCGCCCCTCCAGCATGGAGGTCACCATCACAATCTTGATATGGGGATAGATCTTCTTGATCACCTCGGCGGCGGTCAAGCCGTCCGAGTCGTTTTCGGTGCAGATATCCATCAGGATCAGGTCAATATGCCCGTCGCCACACCGGTGAAGCGCCGCATCGGCACGAGTCAGCGTGCCCGCCACCCGGCAATCCGCGCATTTTTCCACGCAGGCGCACAGATACATTCTGGCAAGGGCCTGATCCTCAACGATCAATATGTCTCTGACAGCCATTCGTTCCCCTCCTCTAAATTCCCCCGATTTGGTATTCCTATCACCAGCGCGAACTCCGGCAGACTCTGCACCGTCATGGTTCCGCCGATCCTTTCGATCCTGCGGCGCAGATTGGACAGCCCGCCGCCCTCTGTGATAGTCTTTTCCGGCGGCCTTCCGTTATTGCGGATCAGAACGGTATATCTGTCGCCGTCCTCCCAGATGTTGGCCATCAGTTCGGTTGCCTGCGCGTACTGTATGGCGTTGTTCAGGCAGACCTGCATGGCGGCATACATCAGATCCGCCGCGCCGTTCGCCGGCTCTGCGCCTCTTATTCTGACGGTCACGCCGCTGCTGTCCGCGCTTTCATACAGCTTTTCCCTTGCCGCCAAAAGACCCGCCTCCTGAAAGACGATGCTTTTCTCCCACTCCCGCAGCACAATGTCTGCGTCGATGCCGCCAAGGTCTCCGGCCAGATACTGCTTCGTGACGGTGATACAGGCGGCAAGGCTGTCATGCATAGCGGATTTGGCGGCCAGCTGCTCCCGCTCCCGGGCCACCGCCGCAACGTTTTCCGAGAGACGACGTAGTTTTTCCGCGTCCTGTTCTAGCCTTCTGTTATCCTCGGCCAGCTGCTCCAGTGCCCGGTGCAGCGCCGTAACATCTGCGGCGGTCAGCTGTATGTACGTTTCCCCATATCGGTCGGTCACGGCTGCCCTCTCAAATTTCCATACCAGCCCGTCCGGAAAGCGGTAGGTATCCTCCGGGCTGGCAAGGTGCATTATGCCCTTTGGCGGAGAGGCCAGCGCCTTTTGAAGTTCCTCCAGATATTGCAGATCGCTGTTCAGCAGATACTGGCTCAGCCGATACATCTGCCGGTTGCACAGCACGATGCCGCCCGACCGGTCAAAAAAGCATACGGCGGTGGGCAGCCGGTCAAAGCTCTCCTTAATGGCGTTAAATCCGAAGCGTCTCAGCTTATGCATCCTCACGCCCCCTTATCCCTGTGCGGACCAGCCACAAGCCGTCCTCCCGCCGCACCGTCACCTCAGGTGAGGCGACCACCAATAAATCGGCGGCGCACTCCACCGACAGATCCATCGCGCTGTCGGAAATGGAGATAAACAGCGAGCGCAGATCGTCTACCGTGGTCTCCACGACGGTTTCCAGAAGCTCAAACAGCCGCACGACCTCAGAGGTGCGCATCGGTCCTGTTGTGCGATAGATCACGCCGCACTCCGTGCCGCAGGCGGTCAAGGTTCGCACGGCTTCGTCAACTGTCAGCCGCAGTTCCTGCTGCGGCAGCCACTGGTACTCACTGCTGAGAAAGTACAGATTGGCGCTGCGCTTGATGTAGGTGCCCAGCAGCAGCACCTTCTTCAGCAGCCTTCGCCTCTCGGCGGGCTCGGACTTCTCGCATCGGGCAAGCATCTGCCGCATCTGGGCTGTCTGCCTGCTGTGCTTTGCCTCCAGCTCGTTGTATATACGGTTCTTTTCGGTCAGCTCATACAGACTTCTCTGCACAAGATAGGCATCCTGCAGCTTTTTCTTGTTGCACTCCATTTCCACCTTGTTCGCATTCAGCCGGGCATACAGCTCCGTCAGTGGGCGCACATTGTCCTGCCAAACGGCGTAGCCGCCGCTGATGGGCGCCGAAGAAATGCACATGCCATCGGGCCGAACGATCCGCTGCCCCTCCTGCGGGCAGGTCATATCCTCACCTGCGGCACAGGAGCGCAAGACGATTCGGCCGCTGCGATCCGCAATACAAGCCGCCAGCGTTGTGGCCTCAAACAGTTCCACATATCCCGTGTTGGACGGTATCATACGGCAGCGGATACAACTTTCATAGATGGCGGCATACAGCAGGCAGAACATCACGTTCATATCGCCGAACCACCACCGAACAGCCGGAATACCCGACAGATAGAGAATACCGTACAGGAGCGTCGCACAGCCCAGCACAAACGGCGTTATTCGCTTTCCTTCACCACTTGGGATACGGCTCTTTCGGAACAGGCAGACAAGGGAAAAAGCCATACAGACCACCATCCAGCCAAGACAGATAAAATACAGCGGGCGGTAGGAATATGTGCCGGAAACCGGCAATCCGGGGACGCCGCTTTTGAAGGCGAATACCTGCTGATGCAGGTCGTTGGTGATCACCAGCAGAAACAGTACCGCAGGGATGATCGACAGCATACCGATTCCACGGCTCAGGCGGTAATCCTCTGACTTTCCCATGGACAGGGCGATATACACCCACAGCAGCGGGAGGAATAGCATCGGCAGATAGTAGAGATACCATATGTACCGCCCCGCCGTCAAATCGGTGACAACGCTGTATTTCAGCGTCCGCAGTATGAGCCACAGCAGCATCAGTGCCGCCGTCAGCCGCAGGCAGTGCAGCGTCTGCCGCTGGATAATGCGCCGATCGAGTGAAAAGCCCCACAGGGCGAAAAGCAGCAGATAGAGCGCCGTCCGGATATGGTTTACGGCGGGGCCGCCGATGTCGAATTTTGCCAGCATTCGGCAGGCATAGGCTATAGCGATTACCGTAAACACGAAGACCATCGGCAGCAGATGCTTGGTGGTTCCTTTCAAGAGACAAGGCCCTCGCTTTCTTCAGGCTATGTCCGCAGACACACCTTAATATATAGCATAAAACGCCGCCCGCCGCAACTCTTTCCTGCCAGACGGGAAAGAAAGAGGGAGGACGCTCCTGAGAGCGCTCTCCCGCAGCAGGCCCGTCAATATGCTCTTTATGGCGGCAGGAGGCTCGCTCCTCAGGCGAGAGGCGGGGCATCATGGCGCAGAGGTGAACTCATAGTTCACCCTTTTCCTTCTGCTCCATAAGCCAGACTGCCATATCCCACAAAGTCTCCTCCATTGGGCGCGGCTGATATGCAAAACATTTCGATGCTGCGGCATGACTGAATTGCCCGTTTGAGGCAAGAACGGCAACGGAATAGGGAGTGAAAAACAGTGGCTTTCGATCCTTCAGACTCCGGCGTTCGTAGTATGGGGCTGCCAACTTTGCAAGACTCAATGGCAGACAGATGGGGTGATACTTCAGCTTTGCGGCCTTTCCGACAAGCTGAAGCATCTTGCGAATCGTAATATAGTGGCCGGACAGAATGTATCCCTTGCCGGGCTCTCCGCTTTCGGAGCAGGCCAGAATACCTTTTGCCACATCCCGTACATCCACAAAGTCATACCCGCCGCGAACGGCTAAAGGCAGCTTCCCAGCAAGAAAGGATTTTGCCATTGAGGTGAAGCTCCCTCCCTGTATGTCGCCTGGCCCGATGATGCCGGAGGGAAAGACAATGCTGGCATTCAGCCCACGCTCTGCCGCGTCGAAGACCAGTTCAGTTGCGGCCGCCTTGCTCTTTGCGTAATCGCCGTCTACAAGACCCGGGGAGAAGTCACAGCTTTCCGTGATAACGCAGCCCTCTGGTCTTTCCGGTATGGCATGGACGGAGCTGACATGGATTAGCCTTCCCACTTCGTGCGCTAAGCATTGCCGGAGGATTCTCCATGTTCCGCCCACATTGACCTGATAGAGTTTCGGGCTGGGTCTGGACGCGACAGAGACGATACCCGCGCAGTGAATCACACAGGTACGGCTATCGGCATCCGCAAAGAAGTCTGCAAGTGAGTTTTTATCACACACATCGCCGACGATGATATGGACTTCCTTCGGGAGCAGGTTGATATAGGGGTCGTTATGCAGCACAAGTGCACGTACCTGAGCGTCGTGGTGTACCAGCTCCTCCACAACAGTTCTGCCGAGAAAGCCGGTGGCACCTGTAACGAGATATTTATCGTACATCTAAAAAGTCTCCTCTCAAAATAGGCGCACAGGTGTTGATTATCTTTCACGAGTATAGTATACTTGAAGTGAAAAATAGAAACAATCAGCACTTGCCGTACAACTGAAATAAAATCAACACAGCATACCAAAGTGTTGATGAACGTTATAATCTTTTTGAAGGAGATTTCTGGATGGAGAAACTGGATGCAAGGAAACGCTATACACAAATGATACTCAAGCAGTCTTTTTTGAAGCTGCTGAAGGAGAAACCGGTCAATAAAATCACAGTAAAGGAGCTCTGCGAACTATCCCAGATCAACCGGGCTACTTTCTATACCCATTACAGCGACTGCTTTGCACTGCTGGAGAGCATCGAGAATGAGCTCATTGATGAGTTTGAGAAATCCCTTCGCTATGTCAATTCCTTTGATGTGACGGCTCTAATTGAAGCCCTCTATGACATGGTCGATCAAAATCAGGAAGCCTGCCGGACACTCGTTCTGGGGAATACCAGTTCGGCTGTCATTGCGAAAATGATCGCTTTGGCGAAAACCGATAGCCTTGCTTATTGGCACAGGGAATTGCCAAAGGCCAGTGAAACCGAGTTGGAGATGATGTATACACATCTTTCCAACGGCTTGATGCATGTTATTGTAGAGGGTTATGACAAGTACAGCAAGGAGGAACTGATCCGCTTCGTCAGTCAGGTAGTGAAGGTTAGCCTTTTGCTGTTCCGATAAAAGAATGCTCGCAAGAAAGAAAGCCTCAAGACTGCTACACCGTGGATGCTGAAAAAAGACGCAGTATCAGCTCCGCCGCCATCTGCTCGCTATGGAGGGCCTTTGTCTGGTGTCTCGGAGGGTGGAAATTAAAAAGGGAGGGTAACACGCAATGTTAAGAACAGAATTTCGAGCAGCCCTTTGTAACGATCCGTATGAGATACGGCTAATGCGAAACCTCTATGATTCAGCTGTAAAGCAGTTGTCGCTGAAATTTGAAATACTGAACAATGAGTTCAAAGTGCTCTACGCGAGAAACCCGATCCATCATATTGAAGGACGCGTAAAATCTGTGGAAAGCCTTGCAGCCAAGTTGCTGAATAAAGGGTTGCCACTGACCATCGAGACGGCGCGGGAGAGCATCAATGATATTGCCGGTGTCAGGGTAGTGTGCAGTTATATCGACGATGTGTACCGGGTGGCGGAGATGCTGGAGCTGCAAAAGGATGTCAAGATTATCAAAAGGCAAGACTATATCCGCACACCAAACTATAACGGATACCGCTCATTACATCTGGATATCCGGGTGCCGGTGTATCTGTCAGATAGGACGGAGCAGGTAACTGCGGAAATTCAGATCCGCACGATTGCTATGGACTTTTGGGCCAGTCTAGAGCACGATATTCGGTATAAGGTAGATAAGACAAAGTTGCCGGAGGGCATCAACGAGGAAATGCTTGAATGCGCGGGCAAAATCGCCGAAATTGACCGACAGATGCAGGAGATGTATCGGAGAATCGAATCCGCTCAAGGAAATATGGATTGTTAGAGGATATCAAATCTTTAATAAACGACATACGCAAAAAGGCACTGTACCTTTTCAGTGATGCTTGTACAGTGCCTTGGTTACTTATAGAATTCTATCATGATTCTCTACTGGGGCGGCTTGAGTGTCACGGCGCAGAGCCGCCTCGCGCAAAATGATCTCTCGCTCGGAAAACGGAATCTTCTCGCCGTTGATTAGCTGATAGGTTTCGTGACCCTTTCCGGCGCAGAGAATGATGTCACCCGTCTCTGCCATGTGTACTGCTGCACGAATGGCGTCTTTTCTATCCTCAAAAAGCAGATAGGGCTTCGTTTGATCGTAGTAGGACAGAATCTCCCAGTTGATCTCATTGGGATCTTCAGTGTCCGGATTGTCTGCCGTAATGATTGCGAAATCGGCGTATTTTCCAGCCGCCTCCCCCAGCTCTTTGCGGCGCTTTTTTGTCCGGCATCCGACAGAGCCGAGCAGACATATCAGCCGATGGGGATGGTATGTCCGAAGAGCCTGAAGCGCATTTTCAAGGCTGAACCCATTGTGCGCATAGTCAAGGACAAAGGTCACTCCCGGCAGTGCGTCCACCACCTCAAAGCGTCCGGGGACGGAAAGCGTCTGCAGAATCTGGGCGGCGTCTGCCGCTGACACACCGTAAATTGAGGCTGCCGCAATGGCGCCCAGCCCATTATACACGGAAAGCTCTCCGGGAGCGCAAAGCCTGACGGCGGTATTCCCACCCTGTGAAACACAGGTAAAGTCGATGCCCAGCGCTGCTTTTCCGCGAAAGGGATGGGTTTCCGCGGCAGTGAACCGGCAATGGTCGGACAGGGGCTGGTGCAGAGAAAAACCAATGAAATCCGTGTTCTCACCCGGATTCCCAACGACAGCCCTCCAATGGGAATCATCGAGATTGCAGACAATGTGTTCCGGCGCAAAATCGCGGAACAGTCGTGCCTTCGCCGCTCGATAGGCGGCAAACGAGGGATGCTCCACCTCTCCTATATGGTCATCTGCCAGATTCGTAAACAAGCAGGTATCAAAGCGGACGCCCTCCACTCTGTGTGTGGCCAGCGCTTGCGAGGAAACCTCCATTACCACATGTGTGATGCCACGATCCACCATCATGCGAAAAAAGCGGTGAAGCTCACTGCTTTCCGGTGTCGTGTTGACGGTATCAAACCAATCCTTTTCCATCAGCACGCCATTGGAGCCGACATACGCACACGGAAAGCCGCAGCCAGAGAGAATCTCCCGCAGGAAAAATGCCGTTGTTGTTTTGCCCTTGGTTCCGGTAATGCCGATAACGGTCAGCTTCTCCGCAGGGCGGCCATAGAATGACGCCGACAGACAGGCTAGCGCGTGGCGCGGATTCTCCACAAGTATCTGCACCGCGTCTTCCGGGAGCGAGACAAGCCTACGGCTGCATACAAAAGCACGGCAGCCGGCGGCATAGGCAAGCGGCGCGAAGCGGTGTCCGTCCGCATGAGCGCCGGGCAGGCAGAAGAACAGAGAACCGGCAGAGACGCGGCGGGAATCGTAGTCGATGGAATGAATCTGCTGCTCCATTTGGCCAGACAGAAACGCCTCGGCAATAGGGCGGTCAGAGACAGAAAGAACAGGGTAGTCCTTGAGTATGGAGGAAAGCTTCATGGTTTCAAATCCTTTTGTGTGGCAGGGTTGGCTTACGAACAGACAAGCCTTAGAGCTACGGCTTGGTACGAAGCAGATATATACGCCCAAGGAAATCAGGCGCCCTCTGTAATATCGGTGAAATATTGCCTTTTCCGGCAAATCAAAGATGGTGACTTGATGTGTCTTGCTAAGTATTCTAAGTCTATCAGCTTTTTCTTATCCCGTCAATCGCTTTTGAAATCAGCCATCCTTGGCAAAGCTCAACAATCACGGAACTTCTCATGTAGGTTTTGTGAAGATGCAGTCCGCTGAAAAAACGTGGGAACATGGAGACACAAGCCTCAGAATGAGCATGCCTCCAACGTGGGCCCCATGATCGCCCACGTCCTTGCGAAAGAGCTGAACGTCCCTGCCTACATCTACGACGGCATCACCGTGGACGAGCTGACGGATATCAACCGCATCACCGGCCTGCCGGAGATGCACCGCAAGGGCATCGGCCACAACCTAAACACCCGCGCCGCCGCCATGCGCTACGCCCGGGAGCAGGGCAAGCCCTATAAGGACATCACCGCGATCGTGGCTCATCTGGGCGGCGGCATCACCGTGAACCTGCACCACAACGGCAGGATCGAGGACTGCGTCAACGACGAGGGCCGTTCTCTCCCGAGCGTGCCGGCGGTCTGCCCATGTACGACGTGATCCACCGCAGCTTCGAGGAGGGTCAGTCCGACAAGAGCATGATGAAGCTGGTGAAGAGCCGGGGCGGCCTGCTGGCCCACCTCGGCACCACCGACTGCCGCGAGGTGGAGCACCGCATCCAGAACGGCGACGCGCACGCCAAGCTGATCTACGACGCCATGGCCCTGAACGTGGCCAAGTTCATCGGCAAGACGGCGCTCGGCGTCTGCGGCAAGGTGGACGCCATCCTGCTGACCGGCGGCATCACCTACTCCGATTCTATCGGCGAGGAGATCCGTCGCCGCGTGTCCTTCATTGCTCCCGTTATCGTCTATCCCGGCGAGGATGAGATGCAGTCGTTGGCCTTCGGCTGCCTGCGCGTCCTCCGGGGTGAGGAGACGGCACGGACATATACCAAGGTGGAGTAAACGCAATTTTCCCAAACGAGTTGTATCGTGATTTATGGTCAAAGAGAGAGGGACTGTCGTAAGCGCACAATAATCACCCGGGCCGAACAAAGTTACGGCAGAGTC
>ERZ837910.1582-NODE-1582-length-31051-cov-3.342205_pt1 | contig 31051 bp, 23 predicted proteins | sample MGYA00519940_ERZ837910 | MGnify/ENA primary metagenome ERZ837910 (study PRJEB31850, sample SAMEA3708825) | human gut metagenome | biome: human gut; feature: human-associated habitat; material: faeces | place: China | collected 2014 ... | reverse complement strand
AACAACAACTCCTGAAATGCGGAGATTCCGATTTTGAGTGTGAGAGTGTAGATTTGAACGGCGAAGAGGTCTTATTTATTCCGGCAGCAGCGGCCAATGCATTACGTCGGAAATTATTGGAAGAATTGATAGAGGCCAGAGAAGCCCGACGGGAGAAAATGTTACCGGGACATAGGAAGCCCCTGACTTCTGTTCCCGTTGAAGCCGATTGGCACTATAATATTGCTAATCAGGGGGCGAAAAATTTCTATGAAGCTTGTGGGGTACCTGTTGTCGGAGCATGTTTTGAGAAATCGGGATTTCGGTCGGGGGAAAAAGATTTAATGCATACCCGTTATTGCCTGTTGTATGAATTAGGACGTTGCCGAAAAATGCAGAAAAACGAAGATTTAGAATTTCCGCTTTTTCTGGTCAACGACAAACATCGGTTCCGATTGGAATTCGATTGTCAGCGCTGCTTTATGAAAGTAATAAAATATGTATAAAATTTAAAATATTGTAAAAAAATGTTGCTTCCCAACCTACTTTGCTATCGATATTATATTTTTGTTTCCGAATTTATGGAAAATAGAAATAAGCCTAAGGGGCTAAAATAAAAATTTATGTGTGGAATAGTAGGTTATATAGGAACTAAAGAAGCTTATCCTATTCTGATCAAAGGTTTGCATCGTCTTGAATATCGTGGATACGACAGCGCAGGTATTGCCTTAATTTCGGATAATCAAGAATTGAATGTTTATAAGACGAAGGGCAAGGTTGCTGATTTGGAGCGTTTTGCCGAGTCGAAAGATATATCGGGTAGTATCGGTATAGCCCATACTCGTTGGGCTACTCACGGGGAACCTAATGATGTAAATGCACATCCCCATTATTCCCAATCGAAAAATCTGGCCCTGATCCATAACGGTATCATCGAGAACTATACGGTGTTACGGGCCGAACTGGAAAATAAAGGATATATTTTTCGCAGTAATACGGATACCGAAGTCATCGTGTATTTAGTGGAGTATATTATGCGTACCAACCAAGTGGATCTATGTACAGGTGTACAGTTGGCTTTGCATCAGGTGATCGGTGCTTATGCGATTGCATTGATGGACAAAAGCAATCCCAACGAGATCATAGCTGCCCGTAAAAGTAGCCCCTTGGTTGTCGGAATCGGTAAGGACGAGTTCTTTTTAGCTTCGGATGCTACGCCTATTGTGGAATATACGGATAAGGTCGTTTACCTCAATGATGAAGAGATTGCGGTGATTCGTAGGGGAGAGCCTTTGAAAGTAGTGGATTTGAATAATGTGGAAATCACTCCTGAGATAAAAAAGCTGGCTATGAACTTAAGCCAGTTGGAAAAAGGAGGTTATCCCCACTTTATGTTGAAAGAGATTTATGAACAACCTCGTACTTTACAGGATTGTATCCGGGGCAGAATCAATGTAGAAGGAAATAGTGTGGTACTTTCCGGCGTAATCGATAATCGGGATAAATTCCTGAATGCCAACCGGATTATAATTGTTGCCTGTGGTACTTCCTGGCATGCTGCTTTGATCGGCGAACATTTGATCGAAGATTTGTGCCGTATCCCTGTTGAAGTGGAATATGCGTCGGAATTTCGTTACCGGAATCCGGTGATCCATCCGGGAGATATCGTGATCGCCATATCCCAGTCGGGAGAAACGGCCGATACCCTGGCTGCGATAGAACTGGCGAAATCGAAAGGGGCATTTATCTACGGCATCTGTAATGTAGTCGGTTCTTCGATTGCCCGGGCTACGGATTCGGGTTCTTATATTCATGTCGGACCTGAGATCGGCGTGGCTTCCACCAAGGCTTTTACCGGCCAGGTAACCGTACTTTCGATGTTGGCCTTGACTATTGCTCAGCAGAAAGGGACTATTACCCAAGCTCGTTTCGAAGAAATGGTAAAAGAGTTGCAGGGTATACCTGAAAAGATTTCTATGGTTTTGAAAAATGCCGAGCCGGTAAAGGAATTATCTAAGATATTTACTTATGCCCGTAATTTCATTTATCTGGGACGTGGCTATAACTATCCGGCCGCTTTGGAAGGAGCATTGAAATTGAAAGAGATTTCTTATATCCATGCCGAGGGATATCCTGCTGCCGAAATGAAACATGGACCTATAGCACTTATCGATGCAGAAATGCCGGTAGTAGCTATTGCAACTACCGATAGTATATACGAAAAGACCATTAGTAATATACAGGAAATCAAAGCCCGGAAAGGAAAAGTAATCGCTATTGTCAGTGAAGGCGACCAGTTGGTACACGATATTGCCGATTATTGCATCGAAGTACCTCATGTGTTGGAACCTTTTGCTCCTTTAGTAGCTTCCATCCCTTTGCAATTGCTGGCTTATTACATTGCCGTTAATAAAGGACGCAACGTGGATCAACCCAGAAACCTGGCGAAATCAGTTACGGTTGAATAAAACGGATAGCGGCTTTTAGCCGGTAGATAAAACGGTGCCGACAGTTAAAACAGGAGTAACGGTTTAAAACTGGATTGCATCGTTTTATTCGTTGTTGCTGTTTTATCTGTCCGGCTCTCTTTTTACCGGTAAGGCTATTCTACGATTACAGAAGTCTGTTTTTTGCCATCCATATAGACCGTTACGGGTTTGGCAAACCGGACGTGGCGGACGAATTCTTTTTCTTCGATCAATTGCTGATTTCGAATAATGTCGTAATTGATGAAGGAGCTGTCCGATTCGTAAGGTACGGCAAAGTATCCGACATTCATGGAAGTCACATTGTGGAAGAAATGGGACCCCAGCGAAGCGTCCAGGGGGAAATCCCTTAATCCTTGCTCGACGATAATCCTGGCTTTAGAAATATCCGACCACAATACAGGAATGCCGGTCAATTTGTCCCGTGTTCCCCAACGTCCCGGTCCGATCAGGCTATAGGGGGTGTCGGTGGCTTTTAATTTTTCATTGAAAAATTTCACTTCTTCGGCCATCTGTTCGGTGCGCAAGCGGTCGAAATGTCGGGGATCGACATAAATCAGATCCTGAATGTCGGTGATTTTCCCGTTGCCCATTCCTTTGTCGGCCCGTAAGATCGCTTTACTCATATCGATATTTTCTTTGTCGATATCCATATGATATTCATTTTTGATCAGGGGTTTGATCTGCAGGACATAAAATTTCCATTCTTTGTTTTCCCGATTGACTGCAAATTCCATTTCGACGGGAGCTCCCATCGCCTGGGAGAAAATATCCAGCAGTGTATCCAGCGTCGAAGCCAGAGGAATATAATCATATTGCAGTATGTCCGGAAAGTTGACAATCCGGGGGCCACGTACACTGAAATCGAAACCTATGCGGTCGTTCATAAAATCGTAGACCGAAGCACAATGCTGTAAATTACCGTCTTCTTCTATCGCTTTCAAGTCATAAGATCGGATAGCGGCATCTTCACCGTCTTTCACCAGATTGTAGTCCGGATGGATCATGTCTATGGCATAAAAATATTTTTGCGAATCCCGGGCCATATCCTGGATAGAGGCCAGTTGCAATTTGGGATAACGGGGACAAAAACGATAGGTCTTTTCTCCCCCCACCACATATGCTCCAAGGCCCAGTGCTATGACTGCAAATCCATCTTCCGGTTTAATGTAAGAGAAAGGGTAGAAGTTATAGGATTGGGCGACTCCACTGATGTTGGGATAATATTTTCCGTTGTATTCGTTTCCTACTACCTCCTGGAGGATTACCGCCATTTTTTCTTCTTCGATCATGCAGTCGATCGCATGAAAGTAAGCTCTCGAACTATCGGTGAATATCGATGAATACACCAGTTTTACGGCAGTTTCGAGATCGTCGATCCGGCGTTCGATGTCGGGGTGGTTATTGGGAATCAAATATGTGGAATAAACACCTGCAAAAGGCTGACTGAGAGAATCTTCGAACAAACCGGACGAGCGTACGGCCAAGGGTTTATGCATCACTTCCAGGTAGGAGCGGAGCTTGTCCCTGAGTTTTTGAGATAAGGGAGCCGCTATGAAGGTCGCTTTCACTTCTTCGTAACTTTCATCACTATAAATAATCCGACTCAACCCATTGTTATCTATGAAGTTATCAAATTCATCCACACCGATGATCGCCGTTTTTGGAATTTCTATCTTTAGTTTCGGGATCAGCTTCTTAAAATCGACGTTTTCGATAAAATTGGACAGGAAAGCCATTCCCCGGCCTTTACCTCCGAAGGAACCTTTACCTAAACGGGTGATGTAACGGTTCGAATCGACTAATTTGGGGTTGTAATTGATGATCCGCCCTTTGATTTTTTTCAGTTCTGCCGCTTCGAATACCCGTAGGATGAATTGCCGCATTTCGGCCGGAGTAGGGAAATCTTCAAACCGGTATCTTTTCAGATGTTTCGCTAAAGTAATTTCCCGGTGGGCCATTAACCAGGTAGAAATACCGTTGCGAATGGAGTGGTATATCAAAGATTCATCCGGGATGCTCAGCAGCTTTTGTTTAAATTCTTCTATCGAAGTGGCTCTGTCGATCGGTTCTCCGTTTTTGTTCCGGAAAATAAAATCTCCGAATCCCAGATATCCTTTGATAAAATCCTGGATATCATGAGCCAGAGTCGGGGAATTTTTATTAATAAAAGCAGCATGTAACTCTTCTGCTTTTACTGCATTTTCTATCTCCTGGCTTTGAAGCATACAGGGAATATACGCTCCGGTTCGCTTGACATAGCGGATCAATTCGATTCCGGCTTCTTCATCTTCCTCTCCATTCCGTTTGTAGCGCACATCCGATATGACTCCGATCAGATTTTCCCGGTAATGATCGATAACGTATACTGCCTCCTCATAGTTGGTTGCTAGTATTACTTTCGGCCTTACCCTTATTTTCATCACAATACTCATATCGTTGTCCTGAGGTTCGGAGAAAATGAGTTCCTGAGTTTGTGTCATGACCTCGGTATAAAGTAAAGGCAAATAACGGGAATAATACCGGATCGAGTTTTCGACCAATAGGATTACCCGGATATCTCCCAAATGGGTGTCCCGGTCGAGGTTCATTTTATCCTCGATATATTTGGCCATGACCAGGAATATCTTGGTGGAACCGTTCCAGACGAACAACCTTTCGATAGATTCGTACAATCGGTCTTCTATAGTATGAAAATAGGCCAGGTCCGAATTGTTGTTTACCAGCATCAGCTGACAGATATTCGGATATAAATCTTTCAGATGACGGCTGATGACCAAAGGAGTTTGTTTATCCAGACCGGCCATCAGGATGATCAGGTCGATATGCCTTTCGGACAAAATCTTCAGGGCTTCTGCTTCGCTGGCGACAGAAGTAAAACGGGGGGCGGTATACAGGTTGACCTGCAAATATTCCCCCACGATTTTATCGGTGAATTGCCCTTCCCGTTCGATGGTATAAGCATCATAATAATTGGCGATCAAAAGAATTTCTTTGATTTTGAAGGGCATTAATTCCTGGAAAATGTCCCGGTCGCTCTTTTTACGTTTGTAGATTTTGTGTAGTTCGATTGACATAAACAGATCATTCAATGGTAATAGACTAGCTATCCTGTTGTACAGAATGATGTAAAATTACAAAAGTTTGGCGACTTGACAATGGTTAAATATACATATTGATCATTGCTTCGTATAGTTCTTGTTTACCGCTGGTTTGTTTGGGTTCTCCGTGAGCGATCGCATATTCCCGCAGATCTTCCAGCGAAAGTTTACCTTCTTCGAATGCTTTTCCTGCGCCTGTATCGAAAGAAGCATAGCGTGCTTTGAGCATATTGCAGAGGGGAGATTCGCGTAACAGGCGGTCTGCATTTTCAAGCGCTCTGGCAAAAGCATCCATTCCTGCAATGTGTGCAATGAAGATATCTTCCAAATCCGTAGAGTTGCGCCGGGTTTTAGCGTCGAAATTGGTTCCTCCGGTTCCCAATCCACCGTTCCGGATGATTTGTATCATTGCCTGAACCAATTCGAAGTTATCGATCGGGAATTGATCGGTATCCCAGCCGTTCTGATAATCACCCCGATTGGCGTCGATGGAGCCCAACATGCCGGCATCGACAGCACAGGCTAATTCGTGTTCGAACGTATGGCCGGCGAGAGTGGCATGGTTGACTTCGATATTTACTTTAAAATCTTTATCGAGGCCGTGTGCTTTAAGAAAACCGATTACCGTTTCTGTATCTGCGTCGTATTGGTGTTTCATCGGTTCCATCGGTTTGGGTTCGATCAGGAATGTTCCCTTAAAACCTTGGCTACGGGCATAATCCCGCGCTTTGGCCAATAGGAGGGCGAGGTGGTTCTTTTCACGCTTCTGATCGGTATTCAGTAGGGACATATAACCTTCACGGCCTCCCCAGAAAACATAGTTTTCACCTCCGAGGGCGATAGTGGCATCCAATGCGTTTTTTATTTGGACAGCAACCCGTGCCACGACATCGAAATCGGGATTGGTAGCTGCTCCGTTCATATAACGGGCATGTCCGAAGACATTCGCTGTTCCCCACAATAGTTTGATCCCTGTTTCAGCCTGTTTCTTGCGGGCATAGGCAACTATTTCCTGCAGATTGGCTTCGTAGGCTTCGATGGTATCGGCTTCTTCTACCAGATCGATATCGTGGAAACAATAGTACCCGATTCCGCATTTTTGCATAAACTCGAATCCGGCATCCATTTTATCTTTTGCCCTTTGTATAGGGGAGGAGGCAACATTCCAGGGAAAACGTTTGGTTCCTCCTCCGAATTGATCTCCTCCTTCTGCACAGAGGGTATGCCACCAAGCCATGGAAAATCGTAACCAGTCTTTCATTTTCTTTCCACGGATCACTTTCTCTGCGTTGTAATAATGAAAAGCCATGGGATTTTTACTTTCTTTTCCTTCAAAGGGGATTTTTCCGATCCCGGGGAAATACTCTTTTGTTGTCATGATTCTTTATTGTTAAGGTTTAAAATGATTTTATAAACTCATTAAATGCTTTTTCCACCGAGCATAAGCTTCTGCATATTGTTCCTGCTTGTGCGGTTCCGGTTCGATCAGGTCCGTGCATTGCAAAGAGGCGAAAGCTTCGGCAGGAGAAGTGTAAATTCCGGCACCGATTCCCGCCCCCCGGGCAGCTCCTGCTGACCCGTCTGTGTTATAAAGTTCGATTATGGTTCCGCTGATGCTGGCTAATGTTTGTCTGAAAACCGGACTTAAAAACATATTCGCTTTACCGGCACGGATCACCTGTAGGGGCATCCCCATTTCTTGCATGATTTCCATACCGTATTGAAAAGAGAAGACGATTCCTTCCTGAGCGGCCCGGAGGATATCGGAACGTTCGTGGATATTGAAATTTATGCCACGAATAGCACAGCCAATATCCTGATTTTTCAGGATGCGTTCAGCCCCATTACCGAAAGGAATGATTGAAATCCCTTTCGATCCGATAGGAGAACGGGCTGCTAATACGTTCATTTCCGGATACCCCATACCGGCAGAGAGTATATTTTTCCGGAGCCACGAATTTAAAATGCCGGTACCGTTTATACATAACAATACCCCTAGACGGGTTTGTTCCGGGGTGTAATTGACATGAGCGAAAGTGTTTACCCGGGACTCCCGATCGTAGTTGATTTGTCCCAATACCCCGTAAACGACCCCGGAAGTTCCGGCTGTAGAGGCGATCTCTCCTGGATTCAGCACATTCAATGACAGGGCATTGTTGGGCTGGTCTCCGGCACGGTAACAGATTGGAGTACCAGCCTTTAAACCTAATTCTGCCGCAGCCCGGGAGCTGACTTCTCCTTGTTTCCCGAAAGTCGGACAGATTTCAGGAAGCAATGTCCGGTCGAAGCCGAAATAGTCCATCACTTCTCCGGAGACCTCTTTTCTTTTGAAATCCCAAAAAATTCCTTCTGAAAGCCCTTCGATCGTCGTCGTGACTTCTCCGGTCAGTTTCATCGCGATATAGTCTCCCGGTAACATCAATTTATCGATCTCTTCGTAGAGACGGGGTTCCTGGTCTTTCACCCAGGCTAGTTTGGCCGCAGTGAAATTTCCCGGAGAATTCAGTAAATGCCTCAGGCATTTTTTTTCTCCGATCGTCTTAAATGCTTTTTCTCCATAAGGAACGGCTCTGCTGTCACACCAGATAATAGACGGACGGATGAGTTGTTGTTGTTTATTCACCAATACCAGGCCATGCATCTGCCAGGATATTCCGATAGCTTTAATCTCAGTTCCTGCTATATGGGCCTGTTGCATAACCGAATTGTGGGCTTTTTTTAAATTATTCCACCACATTTCCGGATCTTGTTCCGCCCAACCGGGGTGTCTGGCAGAAATGGGCATTTCTGTTTTCGGGAAAAAATCAGAGGCAATCATTTGTCCGGTGACTGCGTCGATCAGGCAAGCTTTTACGGAAGAGCTGCCGATATCATAACCTATTAAATACATGGCTACATCGATTTTAAATACTTACATTACGTTTTTTGTACAATATCCGGTCGAATCTAAATAACCGGGCAGCCCGATGGGCTACTCTCTGTTCCTTTTCTTCTAAAGGAATCACATATTCCATTCCTGCCATTTTTTTCTGAAAATTACGGACATCACATTTTTTGTGATAGACAGCTTCATATAAATGGCGCAAGGCAGAAGCCGTAAATTTTGTGGGGAGTAATCCGAACAGGATAGAAGGTTCGTGCTCCCCCCAATTGCGGATTGCTTGTAAAGCTTCTTCGACAATTTGATTGTGATCAAACGGAAGAGAAGGAAGTTCACTTACGGGGTACCAAACAACTTTTTTGTATTTGGATACCGTATGCAATTTCCGGTCGATTTTACAGATAGACAAATAAGCGATCGTAATCAGGCGGTCGATCTGATTGTGATATTCTTGTTGCAACCAAAGGGTGTCTGCCGGGTTAGACGTCCGTTGCAAAGAAGTAAAACTTTTGAACTGTTTCAGTACCATTTTTTTGATACCTGTAAGTTCACTCAGTACCCTCGCGGCTGCACTATCGGCGTCTTCTTCCTGATAGATCAGGCTTCCCGGTAATTTCAGATGCCCTTCGTTAGCAGAAAGCGTGTTTCGTTCAACAAGTAATACATGCAGTTGATTCCGGTCAAAACCGAATATGACACAATCGGTAGAAACAAAGGTCTGCATGAATCGGGTATTTCCGGTTTGTTTTTCCATTATAACGGTTCTTTTTTGTAGGATAAACTTACGGACTTTATCTTTTAAAAGCAAGTGTTTGATTGCAAAATTTAATTGCAATTTATTGATATATAGTTGTTTGTATATGGGTATAAATACAATAAGTCGTCGTCGGTTTATAATGAAAATCACAATAAACACAGGGCTGAATGAGGAAGGGAGAGGTGATTTAAAAGAGTCATTTTTACAATAACTCCGACCACTTTGATGGGCATAGTGAAAATTGGGTCCTGACTTGAAATTTCGAAACCTGACTTCGTTTTCGCTAATCGGCGGAGAAAGGTTTAGCTATGCCGGGGTTTCGGTTGATCTTTTTAGAAAAAAACGGCGTTTTATTTATATTTGCAGGGAGAAACAGATCAGGTCGATGGAAAACAGGAAAAGGCTTTGGATATTCAATCCGGATTGTGAGATGGCGATTGCCAATGGAAGTAAATACTATATGCCTCCGGCTAATGTGGTGACCATGGCTGAAGATTTGGCGGTTTTACCTGTATTTCTGGGAGAATCGGAAGATGATTGGGTCTTAGTCAGGAATTTACCGGATCCGGCATTTATGGCATCGGTTTATGAGCCTTTGCATTTGAAGGCCGGTTTTATTCAGGAGGCAGAAGCCGGGATTTTGGGAGAGGTGAAAGGGGAACCGTGGGGATGGAGTCCGAAAATGTGCCATTGGCTGGCCGAACGGGGGATGGGGGAGGAGTGGAAGACGGAACGAAAAGAGTGGTATAGCCGCAGGAAAGCCCGGGAAGGGTTGATTCGTTTGTTCGGTTTGATTCCTGATCTGGAAAAGGAAGTGATTCCGGAGACAGGTTATTCTATCGAAGAGATCGAACAGAAAATGAAAACCGGAAAATACCTGGTGAAAGCGCCCTGGTCTTCTTCGGGGAAAGGTATTCTGGTACTCGGAAAACCTATTGCTGTGAAAGAGAAAGAACGATTACACGGGATATTGAAACGGCAGGGGTATGTTATGTTGGAAAAAAAATTGAATAAGGTACTGGATTTTGCCATGGAGTTTTGTGCAGGAAGGCAAGGGGTGGAATTTATCGGATGGTCGGTATTTTCTACCGGCCTGAACGGTGAATATCGCGGGAATTATCTGGGAGCTCAAGCGTATATTGAGCAATTACTGGGAAGTAAATTAGGAGAAGAAAAGTTGCAGTCGCTGAAACAGGAATTGCCGGATATGATTGCCGGGATTTTGCCCGATTACCGGGGATATTTAGGGATAGATATGATGATTTATTCCGACTCTGCGGGAAAGTATAGAGTGCAACCTTGCCTGGAAATCAATCTGCGTTATAATATGGGAATAGTCGCCCTTATGTTGAGCCGGCGATATTTGGACGAACATGCGGAAGGAGAGTTCACGGTTCGTTATTATGCCAAAGCGGGGGAGGCCTGGCAGGAGCACAGGCATTTGCAACAGCTCTATCCGGCCGTATATAAAAATAACCGGATAAAATCCGGTTATTTAAATCTGACTCCAGTCAATGAAGCCACCCATTTTGTGGCATCCCTGATTTGTTATTGAATCTTGGTATCTTTCAGAATTACATCGTGTGCTCCTCCTTCGACAATAGAAGTAGAGGACACCAAGGTGATTTTTGCTCTTTCCTGTAATTGAGGAATCGTAACGGAACCACAGCTACACATGGTCGATTTGATTTTGCCCAGGGTGATTTCCAGATTGTCTTTCATTTTTCCGGCATATGGAACATAACTGTCGACCCCTTCTTCGAATTTCAGGGCAGCTTTACTGTTTCCTCCCATATCGTAGCGTTGCCAGTTTTGAGCACGGTTGGATCCTTCTCCCCAATATTCTTTCACATAGCTATTACCGATAGCCAGTTTTTTACTCGGACTCTCGTCGAAGCGGGCAAAGTAGCGTCCCATCATCAGGAAGTCGGCGCCCATGGCCAATGCTAAGGTCATGTGATAGTCATGTACAAGTCCTCCGTCGGAACAGATCGGAATATAAATACCGGTTTGTTCGAAATATTCCTGACGAGCCTGGCATACTTCGATCAGAGCAGTCGCCTGTCCCCGGCCGATCCCTTTTTGCTCACGAGTGATACAGATAGAACCACCGCCGATCCCTACTTTTACAAAATCGGCTCCGGCTTTCACCAGATATAAGAATCCTTCTTTATCCACCACATTACCACCGCCTACCTTGACTTCTTCGTTATACGTTTCTTTAATCCAGCGGATCGTTTCGTATTGCCATTCCGAAAAACCGTCGGAAGAATCTACTACCAGCACATCTACTCCGGCATCTACCAAGGCAGGTACCCGTTCTTTAAAGTCGCGGCTGTTAATTCCGGCTCCGACCATCAGTTTTTTATGGCTGTCGAGCAATTCATTGGGATTTTCTATATGATTGTCGTAGTCTTTGCTGAAGACAAAATATTGAAGTCTTTGATTGTCGTCTATAATCGGAAGGCAATTCAACTTATGATCCCAGATGATCGTATTGGCTTCACTTAAAGTCAGCCCCAACTTTCCTACAATCAGATTTTCGAAAGGAGTCATGAAATCAACTACCGGTTTATCTAACGGATCTGTTTTCAACCGATAATCCCGGCTTGTAATCATACCTAATAATTTTCCATTAGGGGTTCCGTCATCCGTAATGGCGACACTGGCGTGTCCGGTTTGTTCCTTTAAGCGAACAACATCCTGTAGGGTACAATCGGGACGTAAATTAGAATCACTCACTACAAATCCGGCTTTGAATTTCTTTACCCGCCTTACCATCTCGGCCTGACTTTCGATAGGTTGAGAACCGAAAATAAACGACAAACCTCCGTTACGGGCTAAGGCAATAGCCAGACCGTCGTCGGAGACTGCCTGCATCACTGCAGATACAAACGGAATGTTCAATTGTATTTTCGAGGTTTCCCCTTGACGGAATTTGACAACCGGCGTTTTCAAGGAAACATTGTCAGGAGTACACTCTTTGGTGGTGAGTGACGGAATTAACAGATATTCTCCAAATGTACGTGATACTTCTTTAATGTAATGAGCCATATGCTGTGGATTTTTAAAAATTGAGCGAAATTACTCAATTCCCGCTTAAATCCCAAGCCCGATCTGTTATTTTTTACTTAATTTTAGAGGTAGTCCTGGAATTTTTCGGACTTAGAATGAATCTTTCGATTTCAATATTTGATCAATGACCGGTGTGATATCCTGATTTTTGTGGATACGTAACGGTTTAACTCCGGCATCTTCAGCACATTTTACATCCTTTGAGCTATCCCCGATAAACCAGGATCGCTTCTTATCGATATGGAATTCTTCGATGGCCAGGTTGACCATATAAGGAGAAGGTTTCCGGCAAACACAGGTTTTTATGCTTTCATGGTGGGGACAATAATAGATCTTAGTCAGGGTCACTCCATGCTTTTCCAATTCGGCACACATCTTTTCGTGTACTTTGAACATATCTTCCCGGGTATATATCCCTTTAGCGATTCCTCCCTGATTGGTGATGACGATCAAAAGATAACCGGCTTTCTGAAGACGTTTCAAGCCTTCGATGACTCCCGGATTGAATACAAAGTCCTCCGGTTTGTATATATAATAATGTCCTTCGTCCGAATTGATCGTGCCGTCCCGGTCCAAAAATACGGCTTTATTCAAAGGTTGGGTCGATATTGAAGTAGTTGTTCTTTTCATATGGTTTAATACGTTCTTGGGATGATTATAGTTACTTGTCCGGGAATATTAATGCATGATTTTGAATATCAGCTCTTTCAGTAATTCTCCGTCCGAAATATTCGCATTACCTACCCCTTTGGATTTCATGTCGTATTCCCGCAGCAAGGAGATCGTGGTTGCACATTTCATGGCATTATAGATTTTACCTCCGTCGATATAGTCTTTCATAAAAAAAGGATGTACACCTAATAACCTGGCCATTTCCTGAGTATTGGGCGTCGTTTTTTTCTGATAGTGATAGGTCAGCAGGTTCAGGAAATACCTGAAAAGGGTGGTGATGGTCAATACCAGGGGATTGTTTTTCGGGTTGGCTTCAAAGTAGTTCACAATCTGATTGGCTTTTAGGAAATCCTTACGAATTATGGCACTCAGGAGCTCGAAACTATTGAAGTCTTTACTGATTCCTGTATGTTCCTCGACCAGAGATTCCTGTATTTCACCTCCCTGAGGTAAAAGCAGTACCAGCTTATCGATTTCATTCGCTACCCGGCTCAGATCGGTTCCCAAGCTTTCGGCCAGGATACCGGCTGCTTTAGTCGTGATTCCATATGATTTTTCTTTACAATAACCGATGATCCATTCCGGAATCTTGTTGTCATAAAGTTTGGCCGATTCGAAATAAATACAATGGGGAGTATTCCCGAGTTTTTTAAATACTCCCTTACGTTTGTCCGGTTTCTTATTTTTATACGCCAGGACCAGAATGGTCGAATTTTGGTAATGATCGATATAAGGTAATAGATTGTCGAAGTCCCGGATATTCTGAGCTTCCCGGACAATGACCACCTGTCGTTCGGACATCATTGGAAAACGGCGGGCGGTATCGGTGATCGTACTCATCGATACATCGTTCCCATATAAAACAGTCTGGTTAAATGCCTTTTCATCCTCGGTCAGCACGGTATTTTCGAGTAATGCAGTCAACCGGTCGATAAAAAAAGGTTCCTCACCGCATAGAAAATAGATGGGTTTATATTTCCGGGCCTTGATATCTTTCCTGATCTCTTCGAATGTCATCGTTTTACAATTTGTTAATGCGCCGATAATTGGGCTGAACAATCTATGCAAAGTTAGAAAAACTTTTTACCTTTTGGATTCTGACAGGATTTTTTGTACAATTTCCTCGATTTCGGCATCTTCGCCTTGCGGATCATAGGCTGCTTTCAGGTTATTTCCGAAGATTAAAGCGATCGATTGCCAGAAGTAGGCATTTACCGTCCCCCGGTATTCCCGGATGTGCGCGAAAGAAGTGTGGCTGGTTTCCCGGTAGATTAATCGGATCAAAATCCGTCCCTGGGTAATGCTGAGTTTCATCAGGGGGGCCTTGAACGTTTTCATCAGCTGGTTGTATTCTTCCTTGATGATCTTTTTACGATCGGCTTCCCGGGTGACGGCCGACAGTTTCTGTTCGATCTCATTGACTTTACCGGCAGCTATCCGGGCATAGGGATATACTTTCCGGACATTATATTCCAACCGGGTTTGCCGCCGGTGCTGACGCTGAAACCAGCCGGCATTTTTATTTTTCTGCCGGACACTGACTTCTTCCAGCCAAACATGAGGGAGGGTATCACCTTTCCAGAAGATGGAACGGACGACTTCTTTTTGTTGGGCCGACAGACAATTTATGCAAAATATAAAAAGTATGACCGTGAATATTCTCGGCATCACAAAATAATTTGTTATTTTTGGCTCGTAAAAATACGAATTATTGTGGACGAACAATTTCAGGATTTATTTAAAATAAGAAGGAATCGTAAAAAAGTGGAGATTGGCAATATTTTGATTGCCGAACCATTTCTGCAAGGGAAATATTTTTCCCGGTCCGTTATTTTTATGGTAGAACATGACGAAAAGGGAAGTATCGGTTTTGTTTTGAATAAGCCGATGGCTTACACCACTTCGGATCTGGTTACGGAATTAGCCGGATTGGAATATCCTGTCTATATCGGTGGCCCTGTCGAACAAAATCAACTGTATTATCTTCATAATCATGCAGAAGTTGAAGATGCTTTGCAAATTGTGCCGGGTATCTATTGGGGGGGCGATTTCTCGAAACTGACTCGTTTGTTGCAGGAGGGGAAAATACAGCCGGGGGAAGTTCGCTTTTTTGCCGGATATAGTGGCTGGGATGCCGGTCAACTGGATCGGGAGTTGGATGAGAATTCGTGGATGGTAGGGGATATTACTCCTGCGCGTTTTTTCGAAATTCCTAACGATAATTTATGGGAAGCTTCGATGAGCGGATTGGGAGGACGTTACCGGATTTGGGCTAATTTTCCCAAAGATCCGATTATGAATTAATTCGTGAAAAACGAATCAGATAAAATAGCAGGCCGTTCTATCGCTGTCCCTTCGGGGAAAGAGGAAAGTCCGGGCAACACAGGGCATCGTGCTTCTTAACGGGAAGATGTTCGTGAGGGCATAGTAACGTAACAGAAAAAAACCGTTTCACGAAGATTCGTTTTCGCTTGAAATAAGGGTGAAAAGGTGGGGTAAGAGCCCACCGGTACTGCAGGTAACTGTGGTAGCCGTACGTCTCACGAGTTGCAAGGCCATGTATACCGGCGCATTCGATTAGCCCGATCGATGCCGGGGGGTAGGCTGCTAGAGCTGCAAAGTGATTTGCAGAGTAGATAAATGATAGAAACCGTAAGGTACAGAACCCGGCTTACAGGCCTGCTATTTTTTTATTTTACACTAAACAGGAAAGCTGTTGCCGAACTGTTTAAAATATAGTTTGATTAAACCAGATTGAAATGAAATCGATACGTGAGATTTACAATATCGGATACGGACCGTCTTCCAGTCATACGATGGGACCGAGCCGTGCTGCCGGATTATTTTTGGAAAAGAACCCCGGAGCAGAAAAGTTCAGGGTCACACTTTACGGAAGTTTGGCGCTGACGGGGAAAGGCCATGGTACAGACAGTGCTATTCTGAAGGTTATAGACCGTCCCGATGCTGTAGAGATCGTTTGGAAACCGGATATCAGTCTGCCCCGCCATCCCAATGGGATGTTGTTCGAGGCTTTTGTACAAGGGAATACGGTTGATAGTTGGGAGGTATATAGTGTGGGTGGAGGCGCATTGTGGGACGAGTTGGGTACTTTCGACGACGGAAATCTCTACCCGGAGACAAGTATGGCCGAGGTGATGAAATGGTGTCTGGACGAAGGATGTACTTTTGTAGATTATGTAGAAAAATACGAGGGAAGTGAGATATTCACTTATCTGGAAGAGGTGTGGAAACAGATGCAGGAGACGGTAGAGAAAGGCCTGGTGACGGAGGGTGTACTGCCCGGAGCCTTGAAATTGGCCCGGAAAGCAAGTTCCTATAATATTAAAGCTCTGCAATCGTCCGGGTCTTCCCGGCCGATGGGTATGCTTTTCGCGGCAGCTTTAGCTGTCTCGGAAGAAAATGCCGGTGGTGGCCGGGTGGTAACTGCTCCTACTTGTGGGGCTTCCGGAGTTTTGCCGGCTTTGATGTATTTCATGAAATACGATCAGGAGATGCCGGATTACCGGATTATCCGGGGATTGGCAACTGCCGGGTTGATCGGTAATATTGTGAAAAGTAACGGTTCGATTTCAGGAGCCGAAGTGGGATGCCAGGGCGAGTTGGGGACTGCCTGTGCAATGGCAGCCGGAGCAGCTACCCAGATTTGGGGAGGTACTCCCCGGCAGATCGAATATGCTGCCGAAATGGGATTCGAGCATAATTTGGGACTGACTTGCGATCCTGTGATGGGATACGTACAGATTCCCTGTATCGAACGGAATGCTTTTGTAGCTCAAAAGGCTCGGGAAGCTGCTTTGTACGCCCTGTTTTCCGACGGTCGGCACATGGTTTCTTTCGACGATGTGGTGAAGACGATGATGGAAACCGGGAGGGATATGCAGGCCAAATACCGGGAAACCAGTTTGGGCGGATTAGCTCATGTATGCTTGAGGGAGCTAAGCCATATGCCCCGGAAAAATAAGAAGTAAAACGCAACTAAAACGATTAACCGACGTTAATCCAATAGATTTTAAAACAGATAAAGATGGATAGGATAAGACTGAAAGTTTTAGGTCTGTCGTATAGTATGTCGCAGGCCGGTGCATACGCTCTGATTTTAGCCGATGAGCAGGATATGCATCGGATTCCGATCGTTATCGGGATGCCTGAAGCACAGTCGATAGCTATTCAGCTTGAAAAGATGCAGACTCAGCGGCCGTTGACTCACGACCTGATCAAGAAGTTGGCGGATGCGTTGCAAGTCACTTTAAAAGAAGCTTTTATCTATCGTCTGGATTCCGGAATTTTTTATTCGGAATTGCTATTTGAGAAAAATACTCAACAAATCAAAATAGATTCCCGGACATCGGATGCCATTGCTTTGGCTTTGCGTTATGATTGTCCTATTTATTCTACGCCTGAAATTGTGGAAAAGGCCGGTATTGCGGTCGGTCAGGAAACAGGACAGACCGAATCCCCCGAAAAAGAAGAGGTCGTGCAACAACCCTATTCCGTTCAGGAATTGACCCGGATGCTGGACGAGGCTGTCCGGAATGAAGAGTATGAAAAGGCATCGAAGATCAGGGATCTGCTAAAAGAGATGGGGAAATAAAATATCAGGATGACTTATCTGATCACCTTTTTTGTAAATTTGTGATTCGGAAATTAAACTACACAGTAATATAATGAATTATGGACAGTATTAAGTTTGATTACAGTAAAATCTGTAATTTCGTCACTAAAGAAGAAATGGTTGCCCTGTATCCTGAGGCCCGGCAGGCATTGAAAAGCCTGAAAGAGGGAACCGGTAAAGGGAGTGATTTTTTAGGATGGTTGAACCTGCCTGTAGAAATCACCTCTGAACAGTTGGCAGATATCGAGAAAACGGCAGCCGAACTTAGAGCACGTACTCAGGTAATGGTCGTTATCGGTATCGGAGGCTCTTATCTGGGGGCACGGGCTGTCATCGAGGCTTTGGCAGATAGTTTCCACAACTATGAAAATACCGGTATGAAAGTGATTTTTGCAGGTCATAATATCGGTGAAGATTATTACCATGAATTGATTCACTACCTTCAGAATAAAGAGTTCGGTATCTGCGTGATTTCGAAATCAGGAACGACAACCGAACCGGCCATCGCTTTTCGTTTATTGAAAGAATTGCTGGAAGCTAAAGTAGGTAAAGAAGAAGCTGGAAAGCGAATTGTGGCGATTACGGATGCTTCGAAGGGAGCTTTACGTACATTAGCCGATCAGGAAGGATATAAAACTTTCGTTATCCCGGATAATGTAGGAGGACGTTTCTCCGTTCTGACACCGGTGGGATTATTGCCTATCGCTATCGCTGGGTTCGACATCAAAGAATTGGTTCAGGGAGCTATAGAAATGCGTAAGGCTTGCATCGATGACGAAAAAAGTATCGCCCTGGAATATGCCGTGGCCCGGACAGCTCTTTACCGGAAAGGATATGCCGTGGAATTGTTAGCTAACTTTAATCCGAAACTGCACTATATCACCGAGTGGTGGAAACAGCTTTACGGCGAGAGTGAAGGGAAAGAAAACAAAGGTATCTTCCCGGCAGGTGTTGATTTTACAACCGATTTGCATTCCATGGGGCAGTATATCCAGCAAGGGGTGCGCATGTTGATGGAAACCGTAATCTCTGTCGGGAAACCCCACTATCAGGTGCAGATTCCTTCGGATGCCGCTAATCTGGATAAGCTGAATTTTCTGGCCGGGAAACGGGTAGACGAAGTGAACAAAATGGCCGAACTGGGTACCCAAATTGCACACGTCGACGGCGGAGTGCCGAATATGAAGGTTTGTATGCCGGCTTTAACCGCTCAGTATATCGGGCAACTGTTTTATTTCTTCGAATTGGCTTGTGGTATCTCCGGAAGTATGTTGGGCGTGAATCCATTCGACCAACCAGGAGTGGAAGCCTATAAAAACAATATGTTTGCCCTGCTGGACAAACCCGGATATGAAGAAGCTTCCAAAGCGATTAAAGCAAAAATTTAGAAAACAGGATTTTTATCCGATAGAATGTATGCAGTCTGAAACATTCAGGCTGCATTTATTATTTCATAGAAAAGTGATATAAACTTAAACCGCTGTAACTATTAAATGGCAGGTATATTTTTTCTTTCTATTCTGATCACCGAAGACGAATAAGTATAAAAATAGTGCTGGAATTAAATCGGTTAGTAAAGTCCGTCGATTTTATGAACTAATTATACTTACGTTTCGATACTTCATTTTTCGGCGTTTTTATTTATTTTTGCTGTGCACAATAACAATAAAATAAGACTATGAGAACTATCGCAATCCTGTGTGGCGGAGGACCGGCACCGGGTATTAATACAGTTGTGGCAACTGTAACCAAAGTGTTTTTGAAAGACGGATTCCGGGTTTTGGCTATCCACGAAGGGTATAAAGGATTATTTGCTGCACATCCCGAGGTGGAGGAACTGACTTATGAAAAAGCCGATCAAATCTACAGCCGTGGAGGCTCTGCCATAAAGATGAGCCGTTTTAAACCGGAAGACCAGGATTTCACGACAGCTTTGTTTGTAAAAGAAGGTATTGAATTGCTGGTGACTATCGGAGGAGACGATACCGCTTCGACGGCTAACCGACTGACGAAATATCTGGCAGCTCATCAGGTGAATATCCGGAATATCCATGTCCCTAAGACAATAGACAATGACCTGCCTCTGCCGGAAGGTATACCGACTTTCGGGTTTACTTCCGCCAAAGAAATGGGGGTGACTATCGGTAAAGTGATAAAAGCAGAGGCATCTACGACCCAAAACTGGTATCTACTGATGTCTATGGGAAGGGAAGCCGGCCACCTGGCTTTCGAGATCGGTAAGGGGATACATGCTTCCATGATCATTATCCCGGAAATGTTCAATAAGACACAAATTACGATCGATAAAATTGTTCGCCTGATCATATCTTCCATGATCAAACGCCGGATCGTGGGGCAGAAATTCGGTGTCGTTGTAGTAGGTGAAGGAATTTTTCATTTTCTACAGGATGAAGATATTGCTTCTTCCGGAATCACTTTCGATTATGACGCTCACGGACATCCTGAATTGTCGGAAGTGAGTAAAGCCCATGTGATCAGTAAAATACTTAAAAACCGGTTGAAAGAACTGAATCTGGATATTATTTGCCGTCCGGTAGAAGTGGGGTATTCTTTGAGGTGTGTGGATCCTTCGGCTTTTGATTTGACTTATTGCACCACTTTGGGAATCGGAGTGAAAAAACTTTATGACGAAGGACATTCCGGTTGTATGGTTGCGGTAAATCTCGAAGAAGAAGTAATCCCTGTGTATCTGAAGGATGTAGAAGACGAGCATGGCAAAATCCGTACCCGTTTGGTGAATATCGATAAAGAAGTAGTACGACAAACCCTGGCTGAAAATATTTACTACCTTACTGCTCAGGATCGCTCTCTGGCGCGTAAATGGCTGGCCGATCCGGAACCGTTCGAGTATGAGAGAATATTAGGATGATAATTACGTTTTCATTATGCTGGCATACACCTATATTGAACAAGGGAAATTCGAATTACTGGAAAAGCAGAGACCGCAAATAAAAGACTCGCGTGATGCTATTGTACGTGTAACGCTTAGCAGTATTTGTACCAGTGATCTGCACATAAAACACGGCAGTGTCCCCCGGGCTCTACCCGGAATAACAGTCGGGCACGAAATGGTGGGTATCGTAGAAGAGATCGGTATTGATGTCGGTTCGGTCAAGCCCGGAGACAGGGTCACTGTAAATGTCGAGACATTTTGCGGGGAATGTTTTTTCTGCAAACGGGGATATGTAAATAATTGCACCGATCCGGACGGAGGATGGGCTTTAGGGTGTCGTATCGATGGAGGGCAGGCCGAATATGTGCGGGTTCCTTATGCCGACCGGGGATTGAACCGTATTCCCGATACCGTTAGTGACGAACAGGCTTTGTTTGTCGGCGATGTGCTGGCTACGGGTTTTTGGGCTTCCCGCATTTCGGAGATTTCCCGGGAGGATACCGTCCTTATTATCGGTGCCGGTCCTACCGGAGTCTGTACCTTACTTTGTACTCTGCTAAAACATCCCAAACGTATTATCGTTTGTGAAAAATCTCCTGAGCGAATCCGTTTTATTCAGGAATATTATCCGGAGGTAGAGGTAACTACACCGGAAGACTGCAAAAATTTCGTACTTCAAAACAGTGAGCATGGTGGAGCCGATGTGGTGTTGGAGGTGGCGGGAGGGGCGGACACCTTCCGTTTGGCATGGGATTGTGCCCGTCCCAATGCCATTGTCACCATCGTAGCTCTTTACGATAAACCCCAACTTCTTCCTTTACCCGATATGTATGGTAAGAACCTGATCTTTAAAACCGGTGGAGTTGACGGTTGTGATTGTGCCGAGATCCTCCGGTTAATCGAGGAAGGGAAAATAGATACGACTCCTCTCATTACTCATAGATTCCCGCTGAAGGATATCGGAAAAGCTTACCATATCTTTGAAAACAAACTGGATGGGGTAATTAAGGTGGCCATAATTTCAAAAGTGGGCCATTTATAGAATAGGAATTTTATAAATCAGCCCCAGGGAGAAGGTTTGAGGATGTTCGTCCAAAGCCTGAAAATTTTTTCCCAAAGCCGTATAGGTGTATCGTTTCCCCCGGTAGGCTGCGAAGAAATGGAGATTTTCTTTCATCGGATAATATTCGATACCACCCTGATATCCCCAGGTGGTTCTGTATTTTCCGGATAGTAGGAGCCCGTTGCTTTTTCTGATTTCAGCCGTTTCATACATCCCTTTGGCAAACAGGTTGAGTTTCGGGAAAATACGGTAATTGATACGGCTCACCAGAGATAGATAGCCGCTGTGTTGTGCACGCACAGGTTGATCTTCCCGGTAGGTAATGCCGGAAATAATACCCAGTTTGTCTATATCTTCTGCCGAATACATCACATCGAAATACAGGTTGAATCTTTCCTGTACCCAGGCTGCTGCCAAAGCCAGAAAATAGACATTTTGCTTTTCGCCTTCGTGGAATAAAGAAAAAGAACAGCGGGTGAGTAAATGTTCGTTCAGAAAATTGCCGTTCCAGTTTAGGGTATAGCCGAGGGGGGCTTTGGCTGCTTTGACTTTTTCAGGGAGAGGACCGTAAGTGTCGTCGGCTTTTCCGGAATGTCCGTCGACGATCTGGAAACGGATTTCTTGGGTCGGTGTCAGCCACCAGCAAAGATTGGCGCCGACCAGAAAGCAGGTGATCTCATTTCCCAGGTCCGAATATTCATAAACTTCTGCCGGATTGGCATCGTATTCGAAACCTCCGAAATCGGCGTATTGTTTACCGATAAAAGTCGATACGTTTGGAGTGATCCGGAACCCGACACCGAGACAATCGATAGAAGAGGGCATATTGTCGAGCTGTCCGGGGGTATTGCTCCGGTTCAGATGCTGCAACCATTTGTAATAGATCCGGTCGGTGACGTCACCACTGACTTCCAGACGCAGATAATCTACCCGAAAAGCCGATTTTTCGGTAGACTGGCTGGATAAGGCGGTATGATAAGCGATCCGGGTATTTAAATCGACATGCGGCAAACGATTGCGTTTGGAAAGGCCGGAAAGCTTTTCAAAAAGGGTTTGTCCTTTGAGGGAATCTACCCATAAAGAGGCCGGCGCAGCATAGCACAACAAAATAAAAAGCCCCAGGAGGCTAAAGTATCGGATCTGATTCATATTTTTTATATTCACGGTTTACAGGCCGCAAAAATAATCATTTCACGATAATAATTGTGCGGAGAACAGGATGATTATTTCTCCGCACAATTTGATCAGAATACAGGAAGCTGGTATACTAATCCTAATTCAATACGTTGTGGATTACTATTACCGACTCCGAATACTTTAGCTTTGTCAGTATATTGGAAAGAGCGGCCGATGTAATTCAGAAAGAAATGGAGGTTCTCTTCCATCGGATAATATTCGATTCCGGCCAGATATCCCCAGGAAGTCCGGTATTTTCCCTTGGCAAGTAAGTCTGAGGCTTTCTCTACTGAAGCGGTTTCATACATTCCCTTTGCAAAGAGATTCAGCTTGGGAAGAACCCGGTAGTTGAGGTGAAGCACCAGAGATAGGTAACGGGTGTCCAGGGCCCGGGTGTCATATCCGTCATTAGCGGTAATTTCCGAAATGATACCTGTACGGTCGAGGTCTTCGGAGGAATACATAAAGTCGAGAAAACCGATAAAACGGTTTAAATTGACTTCGGTTCCCAAAGCATAATAATACCAATTCTGTTTTTTTGCTTCGTGGAAGATAGAGGCAGACCAACGTGTTTTCAACTTATCTTCCAGCATGCTGCCGTTCCAGTTTAACGTATAACCGAGCGGGGCTTTCGAAGCTTCGATGTTGTCCGGAACTTTTCCGTACATCTCTTTAAACGAACCGTTCCGTGAATCGACGACCTGAAAATGAAAATCATGTCGATCGTTGAGCCGATATGAAAAATCGACTCCGGTCAAAAAATTACTCATGTATTCCAGCATATCACAGTATTGATACACTTCGATCGGGTTCAGGTCGAATTCGAATCCTCCGAATGCAGTACATTGTTTTCCGGCAAATACGGAAAATTGATCGGTAACATGAAAACCGACGGCTGCATAATCGATCGACGTGGGTAGGTTGTCCAAGGATTGGGCATTATTCGCCCGGTTTAAACGCTGACGATAACGGTAATAAATCCGGTCGGTGATGTTACCCTTGGCTTCGATCCGGAGCTGATTCATCCGGAAAGAAGTTTGTTCTTCATTGCCATTATTAAAGTATACATTGAAACTACCCTGCATATTCAGGTACAGGTTAAAGGCATCCGTTTTTTTTTCGAGACGGGTTACTCGTTCGAATAAAGCGGGGCCTCCGGCATCCGTGGAAGATTGCATGTCCAGGTGTTGGGCATACAAGGCCGGAAAGGAGAGTGTCCATAATCCGCATAACAATATCCATTTTTTCATAGAGAGTCGGTTTAATAAGCATTAAAATAATTCTGAATGACTTGTGGATCTTTTGTTTTTATCAAAGCCAGCATCAAGAGTATCCGGGCTTTTTGAGGATTCAATTCCTGTGAAGCCACAAAACCGTATTTGGCATCGTCTACCTCGGCATCGAGTGTTGTCGGTCCGGTCGGAACGCGGCTGGAACGTACCACCAGTATACCTTGTTTACTGGCATTTACCAATTTGTCGAACAAATTCTTATGGATATTACCGTTTCCGACTCCGGCATGGACGATACCTTGGTAACTGTTGGTGATCAATGCATCCAAAGCTTCGGGTTCGACATTGGAATAACTGTAAACAATACCTACTTTAGGTAATTTATCCAGATGAGTGACATCGAATACCGATTGGAGCGTATGGAGTTTATCGGTCGATTGGTTATAATGTACTTTTCCATTGAATACATACCCTAAAGCTCCGGAATTGGGGGCTTGGAAAGCTTGTACGTTGATGGTATTCATCTTGGTGGCGGCATGGGCACCCAGGATGCTGCCGTTCATCACGATCATCACTCCGCGACCGACCGACTCGGAAGCACCGGCGGTAACGACGGCATTATAGAGATTCAGCGGACCGTCGGCACTCAATGAGGTTGCCGGACGCATCGCTCCGACAAGTACTACCGGTTTATTGCTTTTTACGGTCAGGTTTAAGAAAAAGGCCGTTTCCTCCATGGTATCTGTGCCGTGGGTGATCACTACACCGTCCACCTCTTTTCTTTGTAGCAGTTCGTTCAGATAATGAGCCAGTTTCAACCAAACTTCGTCGGACATATCCTGGGAACCGATTTTTACAATCTGCTCTCCGGTGATGTTAGCGATCTCTTTCAATTCGGGTACCGCCGAAATTAATTCGTTGATCGCAACCTGACCGGCCCGGTAACTGCTTCCGGTAGTACTGGTCCCTGTTCCGGCAATGGTTCCTCCCGTAGCCAGAATGTGAATGTTAGGCAGTTTTTGTGCGAAACTTCCTGCCTGTAAAAACAGAAAGAGTGTGGCAAATAAGAAAATAAATCTAAGTGTTTTCATATCATTCGGTTTAAAAGTCAATAAAATGCTTAGAAAATGAATTGTACCAAAATCAGTCCGGTCACGACGGAGGTGATGGTAGCGATCAGTCCCGGCATCATAAAAGAGTGGTTCAGGACATATTTTCCGATACGGGTGGTCCCTGTCCGGTCGAAATTAATGGCCGCGACAACTGTCGGGTAGTTGGGAATAAAGAAATAACCGTTTACAGCCGGAAACATGGCGATCAACAAAAAAGGTGAAATACCCAGTGCAATCCCCAAGGGCATAAAAGCCCGGACGGTAGCGGCCTGGCTGTATAACAGGATAGACATGATGAACAGGGCGATCCCGAACAACCAAGGCATTTGTGTGACTATTCCCTCGATAGATCCTTTCAGTTCGGTCATATTTCCTTGTAAGAAAGTATCACCCATCCAAGCGATACCGAAGATCGCGACAACGGCTTGCATTCCGGCCGAAAAGACACTACCCTGAGCTGCTTTGATTCCGTTGGCTTTCGTGAATAATAAAATCAAAGCTGCAGCCGATAACATCAGGATCTCGATAATAGAAGCCATATCGACAGTGACCGGTTTCCCATCGATAATATGAGAGGGACGGAGGTTGTCGAAAGACCCGAAGATAACGATGAAAACAGTGGCAATCACAAAGATAAGAACAGAAAGTAAAGCCTTATGTTTATTACCTATATCTTTGAGTTCATAATGGCTGTTGTCTAATAAACCTTCCTTCAGACGTCTTTGGTATTCGGGATCGTCGACTAATTCTTTACCTACCCTTAGCGAATACAAAGCTCCGAGAAAGACGCCGCATAGCGTGGATGGAATTGTAATGATCAGGATATCGAGCAAAGAGATATTGAATCCGGTTAAAAGTCCCAAAAGGGCAACGGTAGCCGCAGAGATCGGACTGGCTGTAATGGCTTGCTGGGAAGCGATGACAGCTATTCCTAAAGGACGTTCGGGGCGTATTTTGGTTTCCCGGGCTACTTCGGCAATGACCGGAAGAACAGAATAAGCGACATGGCCTGTTCCGGCTACAAAAGAAAAGAAATAGGTCACCAGGGGACTTAGGAAGGTGATTTGGGCGGGACGTTTCCGTAAGAGGTGCTCGGCTCCGCGTACCATCAGGTCCAATCCTCCGGCTGCCTGCATACAAGCAGCGGCAGTAATAACAGCAACTATCATCAGCATCACATCAATAGGAGGGGTTGTCGGTTGTAAACCGAAAACAAAAGTCAAAATTCCCAGACCGATACCTCCCATAACCCCCAAACCGATACCTCCTAAACGGGCACCGACGATGATCGCTGTTAAAACAAAAGCAAATTGTAGTATCATACCCTTTTTTTATACTCTAACAAATTGTACACAAATGATTCAAAAATGTTTCATTTACATGGAGATATCTTTCTATTTTCTTGTAAGATTAAAAAAAAATCTACATCTTCGCGGGCGAATTTATCATATCGGGAAAAGATTTTATTATTATCAAAAAACAATTAAGAATGAGAACATTAGGAAAATTGAAATTAATAGCAGTTTCTGCTGCTTTAGTATTGGGAATGAGTTCCTGTTTAAAGAACGATAAGAAATTCGCCATTTATGCATCACCGGCTTATATTCTTCAGGAAGGGAACAGCTATCAGCTACAAATTCAAGTGCAGGGAAATGAACAAATAAAGTCGGCTTCAGCTTCCTTGAATGGTAAAAACTATTCTTTTTCTGCTGTGGAAGGCTCCCAAAATTTTTTGATGCAGATCAATGCTTATTCAGCACCGACATTGGATACGATCAAGGAAGGTTTATGCACCGTTACTGCTTTTAATGCCGAAGGCAATTCGGCAGTCAGCCAACTCCAGTTTTATGGTACGGATAAAAAAATCGGAAATGTTACGCTGACAAAATTTTCTTATTCCGGAGCTGATGGTAAAGTAACTGCAGAATGGAATAAAGTCGAAAATGCAGAAGCCTATTATTTATTGTATCGGATCAAAAGTTCTTCTATGATGTTCGGAGATAATATGTGGCTTCCGTATGTTCAGTTGTCTGTCACCGATAAAGAGAACCCCTCTGCAACGACAAGTATTCCTTTTACTGAAGGCGGTGAATATGAAATTGCAATCGGAGCTACCTATAAGACAGCTTTGAGAGTATCCGACCGTACTTTGCGTGTTACCGGCGGAAAAGATGCTTCTATCAACTAAGCTTTTTTAGAAAAATCATATCGGAAAGCGGGATTTTATCGATCCCGTTTTTCTTTTGTCTGTATTTTTTACCAACTCCATCTCTGAGTTGAATTCGGTCCTGAATGATACCGGAAAATGAGATGGGAATCAGCGGCAAAAGAATATATTAAACCCCTCGAGCCGATAAGCAAGAGGGGTAAAAACGGTATGTACCGAAGGATTAGCTCAATCTTACTGTATCCATAGCGATCACAAGCTCTTCATCTGTAGTAACCGTCATCACCGTGGTAGTCGATTGTTCTGTGCTGATAATCGTATCTTTTCCCCGGACTTCGTTCTTTTGTTTGTCGACCTGGATGCCAAGGTAGTCCATATTCTTACAGGTTTCCCAGCGCACCAGATTGTCGTTTTCGCCGATACCTCCCGTGAAGATAATCAAGTCTACACCGTTCAGTACTGCGGCGTAAGCTCCGATATATTTCTTCACATTGTAACAGAAGACATCGAGAGCCAAGGCCGCTTTTTCGTTGCCTTTTTCCATGGCTGCCTGCAATTCGCGGAAGTCAGAAGAAACACCGGAGATTCCCTGAACCCCTGATTTCTTATTAATCAAATTGTTGGCTTTGGGAAGGTCCAGCCCTTCTTTTTCACAGATATAGAGTAGGGCACCCAAATCCAGATCTCCGGCCCGCGTTCCCATCACTAATCCGGCTACAGGAGTAAATCCCATCGAGGTATCGACCGATTTACCTTTATCGATCGCCGTAATCGAAGCTCCGTTACCCAAATGGCAAGTGATGATTTTCTTTTCGGTAATATCCCAACCTAAGATCCGGCATGCTTTCTCTGCTACAAATTTATGGGAAGTACCGTGGAAGCCATATCTTCTGACTCCGTATTCTTCATAATATTCGTAAGGAATACCATAAATGAAAGCTTTTTTAGGCAGAGTCTGATGGAAAGAAGTATCGAAAACGGCCACCTGAGGTACGGAAGGAAGCAATTTTTCCATCGTTTCGATCCCTTTCAGGTTTGCCGGATTGTGCAGAGGAGCGATTTCACCTAAAGCTTTGATTTTAGCTTTGGCTTCATCGTCGATTTTCACGCTCTCGGAGAAATATTCACCTCCGTGTGCAACACGATGGCCGACAGCATCGATTTCGTTCAGAGATTTCAATACTCCATGGTCAGGATGAACCAATGCTTTCAGGATCAGATCCATACCGACACTATGGTCCATAATCGGTTGCTCGGCGACTACTTTGTCTTTACCTTCCGGTTTATAAGTAAAACTACCGTAAGTCAAACCGATTTTTTCTACAATACCTTTGGCGAGCACGACAGGTACTGCATCCATATTCAGTAATTGATACTTGATGGACGAACTACCGCAGTTTAATACTAAAACATTCATTTCTATTTTATTAAACGTTTTTATTCCGTTAATTTATTCCGGCGGCCTGATTTACTGTGATCGCTACCAGATTGACGATATCACTGACAGAACAACCTCTGGACAGGTCGTTGATAGGAGCGGCCATCCCCTGAAGTACAGGACCTACAGCTTCGATACCGGCGATACGTTGTACTAATTTATAACTGATATTTCCAACTTCCAGACTAGGGAAAATCAAAACATTGGCTTTGCCGGCGACAGGGCTACCCGGAGCTTTGCTTGCCCCTACGGAAGGAACCAGCGCTGCATCGGCCTGCATTTCTCCGTCGATCATAACGTCCGGAGCCATTTGTTTGGCCAGTTCTGTTGCTTTTACCACTTTGTCGACCAATTCATTTTTGGCAGAACCTTTCGTCGAGAAACTCAACATAGCTACCCGGGGCTCGATTTTGGCAATGGCACGGGCTGTTCCGGCTGTAGATACCGCAATTTGTGCCAGTTCTTCTGCTGTCGGATTAGGAAGTACTGCACAGTCAGCACAAACAATTAAACCGTTTTCACCATATTCGGGTTTGTTGGTCAGCAACAAGAAGGCACCTGAAACGACGGAAATCCCCGGTAAAGTCTTTACAATTTGCAGAGCAGGACGTAAAACATCGCCTGTTGCATTTTTAGCACCGGCAACTTCTCCGTCTGCATCTCCGCTCTTAATCATCAAAGTAGCCAGGTAAAGGGGATCTGTAACCAGTTTTAAAGCTTGTTCTCTGGTCATTCCTTTACTTTTACGCAGCTCTACCAATAAATCGGCATATTGTTCTTTTTTGGCATGTGATTCAGGATCGATAACGGTAGCTTTGCCGATGTTTTTCAGATTGTGTTTTTGAGCTAAAGCTTGTATTTCGGCCGGATTACCGATCAGGATAATCTTAGCGATCCCTTCTCCGATAATCTGGTCTGCTGCCTGAATCGTCCGTTCTTCTGTACCTTCCGGGAGAACAATTGTTTTACACTGTTTTTTGGCGTTTTCTTTGATTTGTTCTAAAAGTTCCATTGTATTGTATTTTTTATCCAGTTTCTTTTAAACGTTTGCAAAAGTAGGAATAAAATAACTAAAAAAGAAAAAGAGTTGCCTTTAAAAGGTCAACTCTTTATATCGAATTCGAATTTTGGCTTATTCCCCTTCTTTGTAGATGGTGACACAAGTATTCGCATTGCCTATATCGATACCGACAGCTAGCTGAGGATTTCTGAATATCTTAATTTCTTCCGCTTCAATATTATGCGGGATATTCGAACGGGCGACGGAAGATTTGATTTTAGAGTTCAGACAATACCCCTGAGAAGCACATTTCTCCGGTTCAGGATATACATTGACCGATACGATATCGCCGAATTCTTCTTTGAAGCAATCGACCAGTTCAGGATACAAAGCACCACCACCGACTAAATACATTTTCGTACATTTATTGAAATCATCGTCTATAAATGCTTTTCTTAAGTTAGGAGCGACGATTTCATTATAGTACATTTTCAATACTTTTTCACGTATATCCAATATGTTGTGTTTAACCCGGTTTACAGTGATATTTCCTTTTTGGAAAGCTACATCTATCTGGTGTTCTGTTTTGAGGTTCAGATAGAAATTTTTACTGAGCTCATTGGCCAATAAATTTACGGCATGACGGATACCGTGTGTACTGACGGCTGAACGGTTGATCAGTCCGGCTCTTGTCGAAACGACGGCTTCGCAGGTGCCGTATCCGAGGCTGACGATAAAAAAGTTTTCTTTTTCTTGCAGGTTCCCCTCGCGGATTGCTGTCGTACATCCCATGATTTCAGGAATAATCTCGACTTTACCTACGTTCACTTCACGTTTGGTTGTATTCGGACCACCGAAAGTGGAAGCATCGTAATTGATAATATGTCGTCCTTGTAAGACTTCCATCGCTTTATCCCGGTAGAGTATATAAGTTGCGAACGGGAATCCTGTCGTCAGATAGATTTCCTCTTCTCCTTTCGGTTGGGTAAGCAACAAACTGGCTTCACTCAATAATTTATACTCTTCGTCTGTCGGGGCTGCATTGATACTCTTATGTGGAGAATAGCCTTCGACCAGTGCCAGGTTACCGACGATGTAATCCGTATCATCGAGATTGATCTTTAGCCCATCCAGTATATTTTCTGCAACGTTAGCAAGTTCCTGATTAGTCGCTTCATATACGCTAGGAAAATTGTAAGACTTCAACATATAAAATGATTATTTTAGGTTTTAACATTTCAATTACACACAAACACGTACAAATCTATATAAAATATTTGAATGGAGGGTGTTTTATATCCAAAAATCGTTAAAAAAATGATTTCTTTAAAAATGCAGACTATTATTTAAGAAAAATATGTTCTT
>ERZ837910.1577-NODE-1577-length-31092-cov-3.127944_pt1 | contig 31092 bp, 20 predicted proteins | sample MGYA00519940_ERZ837910 | MGnify/ENA primary metagenome ERZ837910 (study PRJEB31850, sample SAMEA3708825) | human gut metagenome | biome: human gut; feature: human-associated habitat; material: faeces | place: China | collected 2014 ... | reverse complement strand
TGTGTTTTCAATTTAATGATTGTGCGCAAAGGTACGATATATTTAAGTTTTCCGATACTTATTAAAGAGAACTTCCGCTGAAGTTTTTCATTTACGGAAATAATCGTTTAAGATAATAGTTCGTTAAGTAACATTCCTGTGGTGAAAAGATTCATAACCGGAAATGAAATGATTTTTTTTGTGCACTTTCCCTGTTTTCTTTCATTTATTTTCATTGTTTTGGAAAATTATTCATACCTTTGCATTGAGTTATAGTAGCCTTGCATAGCTGTCACCGATAGACGAGTTCTTTCATAGATAACAATAAGGCAGCCTACGCCGAGCCTAGTGCTGTGAAATTATGTCAATGTTCATTGCACAAAGCGGGTTCAGGGTGGGAAATATAGCTCAAACATAATAAAGGCGTTTACTTTACGCTGTGTTTAAGACAGTCTGAAATCTTGCAAACAATCAGAATCTAAGTCTTGAGCAAAGCAACGGTAGATGTCCCGGGTGTGACTATATCAATCCCGTGGAAACCTTGTAAATATGAATTGTACCTTTGGGAGCGCAATTTATCGTTTATACAGTTTTCTTGCGGTAGCGATTATTCATATCGGCGTGGGCTCTGACGTTGTCTGTTCGACTTAGATAGGCAATGCAAGAGCCTCAGACTGTGGAATGGACAACAGGACGATTCCACGCTTTTTTATGTGCGATTACTGAGTTCTGTCTAGAATAAAGTTAGCACTCGATATGAATATCGATGAGTATGCATCAATAGATGTGAACACCCATGGAGGAGGCAATGCCTCTCCTTGCACCGAGCTTACCCTCGATGCCCTCCCCGAAGTTCAAAAGCTGTTTTTGGCAGAGAACTCACATACAGGGGTGTCCACCAAAAATGCACTTTCGGGAACTGATGGATCGCCAAAGAAAATTCCGGAAGTCGACAATGCACGTTGGTATGCCCTCCGTACTACTTACGGACGAGAGAAAAAAGCCTGCGATTATATTATAAATAAAGGTGGAGCAGCTTTCTGCCCTACGTTTACCACTATAAAGGTCGTTGATGGCAAGCGAAGAAAGGTAGAAGAATCCTTTATCCCCAACATTTTTTTTGCTTACGGAACAGAAGCGGAAATCAAGTCTTTTGTTTACGACAACGTAAACCTTCCTTACCTGCGTTTTTACTACCGTCACATCCGCTTTGGCGGCAAGAAAGAAAAGGAACCTCTAATTGTCCCTAATTATCAAATTGAGAGTTTTCGTATCATCTGTGCTGATGATGCGGAGGATATTATTGTGTCTACTGACGAAATACCCAAGTTTCAACAAGGACAATTAGTACGCATTATTGAAGGTAAGTTCAAGGGGGTTGTTGGGCACGTGACACGTTATCAAAGACAGCAAAGAGTTGGAATTGTTATTGATGGACTACTTTCTATTGCGACAGCATATATTCCAAGTGCTTTTTTGGAAAGTATTACCAAGTAAAAATCGAACGGCCTTAGATAATTTGGAATGATTTATTTATACAAACATAATATAAGAGAAATCAAACTATAAAATAAACAATGCATAATGGAACATTTAATAGCCGATTCCGGGATTCATTTTATTACAAAAGAAACTGAATTCAATCCTTCGGAACCGCTGATTTTAAACAGCGGAAAGATTCTGAAGTATTCATTTTGTGAAACTGTTGATTTTTTAGAAGGTTTTAGGGTGTTTAATCTTCTATATTACAACAATAATGGGGATGAATATATCCCGGTAGATGAACTTCTGAATTCAGAAGACGCTGTTATCCGTCGTCCCAACGGTCGTGAGGAATTGGATGAAACCGGAATGATTATAATGGTTCCTCAATGCAACACAACCTTGTTTACGACTTATGGAGAAGATGATGACGAAGTCTTTAGAATAAACTCATTACAATCATTTAGGGTAAAAGACCCTGTAAATGGTCATGACCAGGTTCCTGCATTTGAATTGCTTTTAGGCAAATGGCTTCCTATGCCAATGTTTAGAAAGGAGATTGATGGTGTAACGAGTAACTATCCACTGGGATGGTGTAGGATGAAAATTCAGAAGATTGGTAATGGTAGCAAGAAAGGGTGTGAGAAGTTTCGATTGATATGGGCTTTTGATACACAGATGGCTGAAGATGAATTATCCATGTTGAGACCATTCATTGCTGAAGAGGATGGTGGATCTGCTGATTTCTGCATGTGTAACAAAGTGGATCTTCTTATGGATTTCATGTCATCAGATGAAGATTTTCACGCCTTCTCGGATTACATAGCATCGTTGTTAGGAATAGACCTTGCCAAGGAAGAGTCACGCAAATATAAAGCGTTTTACATTTTCTTCCTAAACTTTATCCGTTTGTCGGGCAGTGCTCCGGAAGTAACGCTGCACGACAATAAGAAGCGCGATATATATGTGGACTTGGTTCTTGATATTGGCAATAGCAGAACTTGTGGAATATTGTTTGAGGAAGGAGAATTTACAAAAGGCAAGATGCTTGAGCTTCGTGATTTAACTTCTCCTTGGATTTTCTACGAGAATAAAACTTTTGACATGCGCGTTGTCTTCAGAAAGGCTGATTTCGGAAACGACATTATCCTTGATGAAGAAATGTTCCGATGGAAGAGCTTTGTGCGTATTGGCGAAGAAGCTCGCAAGTTGATATATCGCTCGCTTGAAGAGGAAGGTTTGTCTGAGAAAACGACAAACTATTCAAGTCCTAAACGATATTTGTGGGATACAAAGAAATATGATGGGCAATGGGAGAATCTTGTAACTACCGATGACCCGTTCAATGTCTTACTTTCTAATGAAATATCCGTACCGACTCTTTCTGAACTATTTGATGATGACGGTTTATATAATCCTGACAAAGGTGAAGGCAACTTTGATTTGTTAGATTTGGATGGAAATGAACATCATTACTCTCGTTCTTCTTTGATGACATTTGCATTTGTGGAGATTTTCCAACACGCAATCTCTCAGATAAACTCCATAAGATACAGAGATAAATGGGGAAATGTTGACTGTCGCAGGCATATAAGAAATGTTATAATCACATGCCCGACTGCAATGCCGTTAAAAGAACGGATATTCTTGCGTCAGAGTGCCCAAGACGCATACCAGGCATTGACTATATGTCTTCCTGCGCTTAAAATGGCGGAAATAATACCTGCCGCTTCGTCTGTCAGGATAACAGATCCATATGCAAATTCCAGCAAAAGGGTTTGGTCTTATGACGAAGCATCCTGTTGCCAATTGGTTTATCTGTATGCGGAAATTGCCCAACGCTATAGTGGTGAAATACATAAATTCTTTGAATTTAAGGGACATGTGCGCCCCGAACTTGCAGCACAAGGATATACAGACAAAGCCTTGACAATCGGATCTATTGATATTGGCGCAGGTACAACAGATATCATGATTTGCTCTTATGAGTACGAAGGGCAAGGACGCAGTAAGATTTCTCCGACACCACTGTTTTGGGATAGCTTTTATTTAGCCGGCGATGATATTCTTCGAAATCTTGTACAGAATATTGTTATTGAAGGCAAAGACCACCGTCAACCAGATTTGGGTAACATCAGTGGAGCGTTGACTGCACGAATTTGCAACATGTCAGAATCTGAACTGAATTCTCTTCCATATCTTGATAATGTGGTTTATAAATCCAAAATTAACGATATCTGCATAGCAATCAACGAAGAAGAAAAGAAAGAAAAACTTGTAGCATTCGCATCAAACCTCATCCATGATTTCTTTGGCACAGATAGTTCTATGATGGGATATCGTGACCGCAGATGCAGAAATGACTTCAATACTCAGATATCAGTTCCCATTGCACAACGCATGCTGGAGTTGTTGCGTACACGCAGGCCTTCAAAATTATATGCATTCGATGAATTATTCCCCGACATAAAGCCTGCAGGTTACTTGCTGGATTACTTTGAGCATCATTTTGGTTTCCGCTTCGAGGAACTGAACTGGCGTTATGATCCGTCTGAAGTTTCAAATATTGTGAAATCAACGATGGAGCCATTGATGAAGCAGATGGCCTTGGTGTTCTACACACAGCATTGTGATATTATAGTACTTGCAGGCAGACCATCTTCTCTGGATCCTATAACAGAACTATTTATCAAATACGTCCCGACTCCGCCGGACCGTTTAATAAGGCTGAATGAGTACAGGGTGGGATCCTGGTTCCCGACAGCAGACGGACAAGGCTATTTCTATGACCAGAAATCGATTGTTGCCGTTGGAGGTATGGTAGGATACTTGGCTTCTCATGCAGGATTAAAGGGGCTTATCATTGACTTCTCTAAAATGATAAAGAAAATGACATCGACGGCTAATTACATGGGTGAATATAATTCGGGAAGACAGCAGGTCACAAATACATTGCTTTCACCGACTGCGACAATCGCTGCTTTGACAATCTCTGTATTCCCTGCTTTCATCGGTTGCAGGCAATTAGATTCTACTATTTATCAGGCTCGGCCATTATATGCGATATACAATCACGGAAAAGCAAACACGTTGCAAGTCCGCCTCTCTCGTTCGTTTCACGAAGATAAGGAGAGCATTGTAATTGACGAGGCAACAGATAGTGAATACCGTAACTGTAAGAACGATCTTGAACTTGTTCAGCAATCACTTGTGGACGATGGTAAATATTGGTTGGACAAGGGCGAATTTGAATTGACAATAAGATAAAAATGTTATGATAGATAAAATATTATCCAAGATAGAAAATGTCAACCAGTCGTTGATGTGGATTAAGGCCAATAAGAGAGAGCAGTATGAACAGCGTTTCATACCATTGGTGGAGGAACGTCGCAAGCTGCGTATATTGGCTAATGCTGAATGTTGTAATCCGGGTATTGCCGCATTCGGACAGAGTCAGGTGGGAAAGTCATACTTAATGAATTGTATACTTCAAAATCCAGACTCTCCCTTTATGGTAGATGTGACAGACGGACAATATAATTTTGTCGATGAGATCAACCCGATTGGGGAGGGTGCTGAGGCAACTGGTGTTGTTACGCGTTTTACATCATATGAAAAAAACAATAATGACTATAACTTGCAGTATCCTATTCGTATGAAGGTATTGAGCCTGAAAGATATACTGGTCATTATAAGTGACGCTTATTTTAACGAATTTGACGACTATACTACATTAGGTGAAAATGAGATTATCGAAAAATGTAAAGAATGGAAAGAAAAGTACTATGACGCTGCCTCTGCCACTAATCCGGCTCTGACGGCTGATGACATACTTGATATGAAGTATTATTTTAGAAAACATATCAATAATGCACAAGTGTACTCGACAAAAACACCGCTATTTGATACTTTGGCTCTCATTATAGAAAAAATACCTGTCCCTGATTATGCGGAAATCTTTTCACTTCTTTGGAACCGTGAAAGTGCTTATACGATGTTGTTTGATAAGGCTTTTAATACGATTAAGAAGTTGAATTTTGAAAACTATGTTTATCTTCCCATTGAGGCCGTACTCCACAGAGGTAAAAAGCACGATACAATCATGTCGGTATCGTGTCTTAACCTGTTGCTTACTGAGGCTGAGTCCCAGTGTTCTACCACAGCTTATGGCATGACAAACGGTGAAATGCAATGTCTTGGCACGTTTAGTAAGAGTGAGTTGTGTATGATATGTTCTGAAGTTATAATAAAAATCGGGCAGGAATTTATTATAACTGTTGGAGAATTTGATAACGAACAGATGGAGGAATTGTCTTCGCGGAAACTTCCTCGGGAAGAAATCCGTCTTGATATTCTCAGAACAACAGATTTGCTTGATTTTCCGGGTGCAAGAGCACGTGGCAGCATGCTGTTGAAGCAAATTCAAGACCATCAGAATTTAATGTATACGGTTTTGCGGGGTAAAGTAGCTTATTTGTTTAATAAATACAACGAAGAAAGGATTATCAATATTCTGATGTTCTGTCATCACCACAAGAATGTGGAAGCTCCACAAATGTGGCAGTTGCTGAATGACTGGGTAAACGAGTATGTTGGTGATACACCTGAAAAACGTGCCAAGTATATTGAGCAAATGGAGGTCTCACCACTCTTTCATGTTGGAACAATGTTCAATATAAATCTTCAAAATCCGGACAATGGAACTGTTGGAAAGACAGAGGAAAGTATCATTTCGCGGTGGACAGGACGATTTGAGACTCAGTTGTTGCAAGGATGTTTCAAAAAAACTGATTACAATTGGGTAAGTAACTGGACTGGTAACGGAAAACCGTTTCAGAATTGTTTTATGCTTCGAGATTATAATTTTTCTCAAACCATCTTTGAAGGTTGGAGAAAAACCGGACGGGAAGGACAATTACTAATTGAACAGGAATATTTTGAGCGTATGCGTGATATGTTCATTAAATGTAACGAAAATTATAAAATGTTCGAGGATCCTGCATTGATTTGGGATGTGTCGGCTACAAAAAATAATGATGGTTCTCTCTACATCCTCCAGCAACTTTCCAAAGTTTCTAAAAAAATTGCGGAAGGTCGCGAACGACAAATAGCTGATCAACTTGATGTTAGTGCCAGAAACGTCTATAACATAATGAAGGAGTATTTTATTTCCACTGATATTGACGAAATCCTTGAAGGAAATATCCGCAAGGCTACGGTGATATTCCGCGAAATGGACTTCACCTGCAATTCCGACAATTATTATTTCGGGCATCTTCTTCAAGCACTTCAGATGAGTGAGACAATCAGCTACCGGGTGGTACATTCTGTCATACAGGGATCGGAAATTAATAGTAAGGTAAATGATTTTAAGGATTATGAGATAATTCGAAATTCATGCAAAAAGGTAGGATGCTCTATGGAGGAATCTAAGACTGATGATGAAAAATGGGAGTGTATAATTCGGACTTACGGATTTTCGTCTAAAGAAGAGGCCGAAGAAATTTTAATGAAAAAGGGGATTGATGTCCGTAAATTATTTGACGGTTCGTACAAGCGCAAGTTAAATTCTTGCATCATAGGAGATGCCGTTTATGACAAATGGTGTTCTCTAATCAAGTCTGTTGATTTCTTGAATGAATTCTCTAACGAGGATAGTTTTGATAGCAATATCATGACAATGCTTGTTGATAACTTAATATCTACTGCAAATGCATTAAATATACGTGACCGTATGGGGGAGTCAATTGCGGAGTATGTGAATGTTGTAAATATTTATACGGCAAATGAAAGCCTCCTTGCAGACATGCTTGCAAGTAGGATAAACGATTTTGTTATTGATTTTGGTTTTAAGTATCTCTCGGAAGAAGACGTGGAGGAGGCTAAGAAAGTTTGCAAGAAGAGAAACATTCCTGCGTTTAATTATATATATAAGGAGTTGCCGGCAACTTTCGGGGAAGAAGAGTTGACGGTGATGTTCAACGAGATGTCAACAAGATCACAAGCCCTTTTACCATCGTTTGACGATAACTATAATAAATGGTTAGAATATATGTTTATCTCCTTTGTCGCCCGTTTGGATACTTCTGACTTTGACCACGGAGCGAATCAGGCTTTAGCTTTGATTCTGGATAAAATCAAAGCTGCTTAATGGTTACTTTGTCAATGCAATTTTCATCAAGGAATATAAACTCTAATAGTATTGAATATGAAAAAAATATTCTTCGGAAAGCACTTTAACACCGGAAGAGTTTCATTTTGGCAACCTTGGGGATGCTTGGGATGCCTCGGAAGGTTTTTGGGGTTCTTGCTTTTGCTGCTGGCACTGCTATTCCTCCTCAGCCTCTTTAGGCGATGTGGCGCAAACCATGGAAGTAATCGTGCAGGTGACCAGATTGCAGCCCCTGTGTGGAATCGACCCGTTGAAGGTGGAGAGGCGATTGGATTACCTGCGCCCAATGAAAATATACTTCCTCCGTTTGAGGATACCGAACCTGTCCCGAATCCGGAAAATGGTGGCGCTACTGAAATTTATCCAAATCTGCTCTATGTAATTTTTGATTCGGAAGCAGATGATGAAACATTCAGAATATTTGCTCAAAAATTCACATCTTTATATTCGGCTCCCGAGCATAAGATACAGTATTATAATACAGGATCCAAAACAGCCATATTGGGTGTTCCTGAAGGTGACAGGGATGGGATCTGTCAGAATCTTCCATCACAAATATCCGAGGTTGGCTTTTTAGTTGTACCGGTTGAAGTCATGACGCAGTATGCTGCTGTTGTACCTAATGATCCTGCATTCAAAGATGCGGATAAATCATGGTACTTTGAACCTATACAAGCATATGAAGCTTGGGGCATAACTCAGGGATCGTCAGATATCATTGTCGGCATAGTTGATAGTTATATGGATTTAACTCATCCTGAACTTAGTGGTGATAGATGCGTTTGTCCCTACTCCGTTGTTAAAGGCAATGCGGATGTTGCACCTCGCGCTGGAGCACCTGCAGATTGCGCAGGGCATGGGACTTTAGTAACTGCTGTAGCAGTGGGAAATGCAAATAATAATGCAGGTTCTTCCGGTATTGCACCAAAATGTAAATTCATACCGGTGAGTATGGGTGAATCAATTAATACAATTACTATGGTAGAAGGATTACTTTACTGTATGTATCATGGTGCTTCTGTCATTAACCTTTCGTGCGGAGCAAATTTCTCCGAGGAAATTACAAATATGCCATTGGAAAAGCAGATAGAGTTTGCCGAACGTTATGGTAAGCCGCAGGAAAAGATGTGGGATTATGTATTTGAACTTGCGGAGAAGCGTAATGTTACTATCGTGTGGGCGGCGGGTAATGAAAACTGCTTTGATGCGATGGACACCTCTAAACGAAACCGGAATACAATTCGCGTGTCTGCTGTTGATCGAAATTTGAGACGGGCCGGTTTTAGTAACTATGGAAACTTCAGAGAACGAAATTTATATGAATCCACAATTTCTGCGCCAGGTGTTGGTATTTGGGGTGCACTTCCCGACAACTCCTATGATGCTTGGCAGGGAACAAGTTTCTCTGCTCCTATTATAACGGGCGTTGTTGCTCTTATTAAGAGCGAGAATAAGGATTTAACAACCTCTCAAATCATTAAGATACTCCAAAGTACCGGGAAGCCCGTGAATGGAGCATCCGAGATAGGTAATCTTGTGAAGATTAAAGATGCTTTAATAAAAGCAAGGCAGACTGTGGCTTCCGCAATAACAGAAAGCAGGGCGTCTGATGTGTCGCAATGATATATAATGAAAAGAATTAAAGAATAATATATGGTAACAAAACAAAAAACAGAAAGACTAACGATAGCTAATATTGTAGCAATCGTTGGCGTAGTGCTGCTTGGGGTGTTCTCGTTCTTAGGGCGGTCATACATGAGTGGTGGTGAATTAAGCTGGGATATTGTAATGTCTGTAGCGATAACTGCGTTCACTGTGTTCCTGCTTTGGTTCTTAATCAAAGCTAAGGGTGCAGAGAATTACCTTGACAACTGGAAGAAAGCAGAATTTGCAGCATTGGGCATCTATATTGTTTTTGCTATTCCTGTTAGTCTTTGGGGTGGCATAATGCACTTTTTTGTCGTGAACGACCAAAAAGACAGTATCAAGGAATATGCGAAAGCTGATTTGCAAAAAATAGATGAATTGTTTGCTGAATATAAAGATTTCGAATCAGTTGCGCTTTCAGTTACAAGTACTGGTCTTCAGAATGCAACAGGACCGGGGCAAGTATGGGATGAATCACTAAATAAATTCATGGAACAAAATAATATATCGCACAGCCGTGAAAGTGCTGAAAATTTTGCGACCATTCAACGCAACAATTTAATAAATTCTGGATTTGAAACAATCCACAACTCATTTAAAGCAGAGCGCAATGAAATAGAGAGCGTGGTAAATAGTTGGAGTGTAATGCAAATTCCATTTAAGGCAAAACGTATAGACGAATTGGCTGAGTATGTTGGCAAGGAACTCTCAGACTTGTCCCATAAGGCAAAACTGCCGGTGATTATTTATGGATCAGATGGAAAATACAAAATAGACGACGACAATCAATGCAGGTCTTTCTCTATACGTGGAGGTCTCGATTCTTTTGAGTTCAAAGAACACATAAAGAATGCGAGCGGATTCAGTGTTACCGCATTACTTGTTGTCCTCTTGATTCATCTTCTGATTTTGTTCAACTATATCGTGGCGTATCGAACCAGCACCATTGCTGTCGGAAAAGGATTCGAAGAAGATGGTGGCAGAATTCTGGATTAAAAAGAAAAAAATAATAAAATATGGCACTTACAGATTTACAGCGCAAACAGCTGATTTCAAAGATAAACAGTATCAACATCAATACTGCTTTAGGGTATTTCCAGTCAGGAGACATAACAATGAAAGACGTTCCTGGCATTTCTCCTGACAGGAAGCAATATATAGAGGAGCAGCTGAATAAAATGCCCAATCCTATGGAACAAAGAGAATGGGCAAATCTTGAACCGTTATTAGGCAATCCATCTCAAGAGTTGCTTGATTCTCTTACTGCGTATGTTCGGAAATGGGAAGGCTCCCGCCCTGCAAACAATCATGTGGATGAAGCTTGGCAGCAATATAAAATGAATGCAGAGCTTATTGAAAATGCTGATTGGGGTGCAGTCGATCCATTTTCACAAACGGATCTTATTGGACATTTGTCAAAGTATCCAAACACAATACACAAAATAGAAATAGATGACAGCGTGTGGGGATTAGTGAACAAAGAAAACGTTCAGGAAATGCAAAATTATACAACGTTTTTCCCACGAGGGTTGCATACAGACGAAGCAAGGGCTTTGCTTAATGCTATTGTGGAGTGGAATAGTGTCAAGAACACAAATGACGTTTTCACGATAAACGACTATGTGCGTAACAATCCCGGCACTCCATTCAAGCAACAGGCGCACATCATTATTATGGGGCTTAAACAAGAAGAAATAAGGCTGATGAAGACATGCCCCAACGGTTATGAGGTTAATCGCTTGATAAGACTGTTGAATGATAACATTACCTCAGAACAGGAACTGATCAATGCAAAGGTAATGACCGCAACAGTTCTTGCAACACTGCGAGACACGAATGTAAATACAGATCTGCCGGATATCCGCAAGGCAATTGAAAGCTCAAAGGCCGAATGTTTGGATGGCTATACTGATGTCTTTTTCTTTGGAGTACCGTCTACAGGAAAGACATGCGTGTTAATGGGGATGTCTCGTTCTAATTCGCTTAATATCAATCTTGCATCGGGAGGAGGAGATTATGCTGCGGCTCTTCAACAGTACACAGACGTGGGTGTAACAGTGCCACCGACTCCGGGAACGTTTGTAACCACATTGGAAGCAACAATAAGTTCTCGGGCTAACACCGTTTCTGTGCATAAAGTTAATCTTGTGGAAATGTCTGGCGAGGAATTTGCTTTTGGTATAGCAAATAATCCGGACCATGTATTTACCTTTGAAGACATGGGTAGCGGCGCAACAGAACTGCTGAGAAACAATAACCGTAAAGTATTCTTCCTGATCATTGACCCCACTGCCAATGTGGTGCGAATCAACAGGGAGATAGTGGACGGATATGACGAAGAGACAAGAACCCCGATTAAGCATCTTGAGCATTGTGTTGTCAACCAGCGCACCCTCATTCAAAAGATGGTGAATCTTTTTCAGAACAAGGGCAATGCTGATATTATGAAGAAGGTTGACTCGATTCATATCATAATGACAAAATCCGACACATTGGGAAATGCTGTTGAACGGGAGGAAAAGGCATATAAGATTTTTCAAGAAAAGTTTGGTGGCGATATACTTGAACCCCTTATTGAACTTTGCAAGGAATATACGATAAATACTCAGACCCGATTCCGCCCGAAACTGTACACCTTTAGTTTAGGAACATTCTATGTGGGAGGTCTTTATGAGTACGAGCAAACAGACTCGAACCGATTGGTTAAGGCCATCAGAAACTCAACTCAGGGTTTAAAGAAAAAGACATGGTGGGATAGACTTAAAGAAACAGTAAATTGAAAGAATCATGGCAGATAGAAAATATATTTCACTAAGAGTTTGTGGCAGACCGGAGTCCAATGGAGGATTCTCCCACATCGTTATGTTCAACTCTCCGTCTTTTGAAATAGAAGATCGGGTTTATGGAGGTTTTGATACAAACTCTTATTTCTTTTCAGTCATTATAGAAAAGAATCAGGTTGTTTACAAGCTCATCAAGAACAATGTGAGCAGCTATGGCGCAATTCGTCAAGGTAACCTCGTAATTGCAATATCCACGCCCAAGGGATATAAAATAGCAGGCGGTTACAGCCCTTATGATGCATTGATCAAACTAAAAAACAAATTCCTTGAGTCTTGCATGATTTGCAAGGATTCAACAACAGAACGCTATGAGTTCAATAAGGGACTTATAGATTCGACCATATTGGACGAATCCGCCAAAGAATTTGAAATTATTCCTATAGACGGACCATACCATCCAATGATGGCTGGTAACCCCATTGGCTATATAATGGTTGGCGAGGAGAAGATAAGAGAGTTATTGACTGATGTTCAATATCCTTTATTCGAGAACTACAGCGAGGTTATTGTCGCAGAAAGGGTTCAAGGGACAATTTATACCCCAATAGCAAATATCTCAATTCCCCGTGTAAGAGAGTATGCTATCTTTGTTGATGGTAGTTGTAAAAATCTTGTTGCTAATACCGAACAACCGTTAACTGTTAGTGGCAATGGAAATCCGGTTTATTATGAAAATAAGAAAATCACATTCTCGATAAGGGAATTACAGAATGGGAATTATATTGAAGGTGTTCATTTTGACGAAGCCAATGAAGTAGTGCATGTTAGTTCGAAAAAATTGGTAGAGCCTCGTTCAAAAACTATTCAATTGGTTTTCTTGGAAGATAAGGAATATTTCTTTTCGCATAAGCATGAATGGAGTTTAATTTTTAACGGTCAAATAGTCAGATTAACGGATGGACTTACTTTTACTGTACGAGGTGAAGAAATTGCCAATCTATCCAATCCCAAAGGCTATTCATTGTCATGGGCCAATATGGGTAAATATAAACTCAAAACTATCTCAATAGTTGGCGATGAGATGAAAATCACCACAGAAGCCGTGCCATTCTCGCGTATAATACCCCAGGTTCACTCCCGGAACAAACACCCGAAACAAATACCCGGAAAAAAATGGGAGTACGCGAGATCGTGCTATCGCTTGTAGGGAACGAAATATTTGATATTGACGAAGAATATCCATGCAGGTTAGTTGAAATTATCCAATTTGACCAGTATGAGAATATGGAAGTCATTCAAAATACGAAAGTCACCTTTGATAAAGACAAGCGTAACTATCTTACTAAAATATATATTCCAAATAAATGGAATAGTAGCAACTATTACGTTAGAATCAGTGGTAAAGGACAATATTTTATCTCAGTAAGATCTCTAGGTTTTAAGTCGGAGGACACTATAGAACTACATGACAAAGACTTTCGAAAACTCAAAAAAAGCTTTGTTGAAAAGGATGTAAAACCTAATAAATGGTTATTCTTTGTGATTGGAATTTTGATAGTTTTTTTTGCCGGTTCATGTGTAGGTTACGTTTGCCACGATCCTATTCGGAAGTTATTTTTCAAAGAGCATTTTATCTGTGATAAATGCAAGATAGAATTTGCCTCACAAGAAAAACCTGACACTCACAATTCTAAAAGGCCTTCAGTTTCTCCTTCTGATACATGCAGGCAAGTAAAAAAAAATACTGACCAAGAGTTGGATTCAGTGGAGGTGCATGAGGGCACGCAAGAAGTGGCTTCAGGAGAGATATCTAATGACGAGCTTGGAGAAAAACCAGTGAAGGAGTATAAATGTTGTGATAGCATTTTTTACTCATTGAAAGCACTTAAGCTTCATAAGAAAAATTATCATTTTGTATGTACTGAATGTGGCAAAGATGTCTGGTTCAAATCACAGAAAGAGTTGGACGATCATAAACGAAATAATTATGTAAAAGGAAAAGAAAAAGAAAAAAAACACATAAAAGATAGAAGATATGAAAGCAGTTAAACTTATAATAACATTTATTATTATTCTTGGAGGTGTAGTCTTGGCGTTCTTTTGGAAGTCAGACAATAGTGGGATACATATAGACGGACCGTCAAACGAAATATACGAAACATATCGTAATCAATTTAAAAAAAAATGGGAGCAACTGGGAGATTGGAATGAGGGTTTGTTTAATAGTCATTGCGATCTGATAAATCAATTGAGTAGTGATAAGACATTACAAACAGCCCCATTGAAAGATTTGAATACATCAACGGCGGTCGAGATCGTGTTCGATAAGGTATTTGCAGAATGGAAATCAACGACTTGCAGGAAAAATGTCATTGAAAAATATATCAAAGCTGTCACTACGATTGAAAGCGCAGATGACAATGCTTCAACCAATCCAAATGTCAAGCGGATAAAATCTGTTAACGCAACTTATAATGAGGCGTATAGTCTTGCTCACAAGGGCATTGGTCTGATACCGCGTTTTGATGATGGTTCATCTTGGAATTCATACGCCCGTTACAGTAACAGTATACTCTCCGAGAAAGACGCAATACTTGGGAATTCAAACTACAAGGAATATTTGTCTGATATCACAGAGATAAAGAACAGACTCAATTCGATTCCTGATAAATTGTCAGAAGGCAGAAGGCGCTTTTACGATTCTTTAGCACTCGAAATAGTCGAATACTATAGACGATTTCCACAGTCAGAACGGACAAGGATGCAACTGAACCAATTGCGCACCGTGCGAAGTAAATATGAAGGAGAATATCAGACTAACAGTTATTTGGATAGCTTTGTCACGGAATTCTCCGATGATGTAGAAAGGAATGAAAAACAAGATGAAAATATCTAAAGTTCTTACAATATTCCCCATATTATATTTGTGCCTTGCTGTTCAACCTGCAATGGCACAAAGAGAGGCATGGGAAGATCTCGTAAAGAAAACATCTGCATTGGGATCTGAAATATCTGCAGTTATAAAAGACACCGCTGAACTGCACCGGAAGATAGAGAGTATTGCTCCCCAAATGCTTGATTGGGATGCTGAAATAGATTCTATAAATAAGCAAATAAAATCAATTTCGAATTCTATTGACTCTGATAACTTTGCCCTGCTCAAAAATGAAATAGATTCATTTGCAGAAGTGAAAAAAGCTCTGGCGGCTCGAATGCAAGAGTTAATAAAGTTGAAGTCACAACGATTAAGCGATCTTGCAAATTTGAAGAATAAACTATCTGACATGAGTGTTTATTCTCAAATCAAGGATGAGTTAGTATATGTTCGAAATCAGGAAACTCTCAGAAGAAAATATTCGCTTATCTCAGAAATTGAGTTAGGTGAGATTGAGGTCACAACGGAAAACTTCTCTCAGATGGAAGGTTTTGGCGAATATCAATTAAGGGTTAAGAAAGTGGTTGCCAACAAACGCCTTTATGAGCAAGCCATAAATGCATTAAACTCACCTTTTAATAATGATGTTATTGAGAATATTCGTGGGGATTTAATGGTTCTGTTCAGAATTGAAAAAGACGATTGGCAAAAAGAAGAATTCAAGCTTTCAGAAGAGCAATATTCGGAAATGGACACATTGGATATTAAACTTTCCAGATACCAGAATGGCATTAAAGAACTTAAAAAAATAGTCTCTAAGATTAATAAAAACGAGGAAATCGCCACCTGCAGAAAACGTCACGACAAGGAATCATGCCTCGGAATAATGAGAGGCATTGTATCTCCACAAGATGGAGAAGGCGTGAATGTCAGATGTCGTTATTTTGACATGATACCACATCTGAACGATTTACTACGGGAATATTGGTCGGAACTTCAAGAAAATCCATTTGATGTGCCAACTCAAACAGAATTGAAAATTAAGCAACTGATTGACGAATAGATATGGGACGTGTTTTATTTATAATGGTGTTATTGTGTTTGTGTTCTAAACGTATATCTGCACAAAGCACAGTGGGAGATGTTTCTGATACGATTACCTCTCATAATGCTTTTGTTCAGCCTGCGAGAGACACAACGGACTACGAAGCGTTGTATCGTAAAGAGGTTGCAAAGCAAGATAGCCTGTCCGGAATTTTGAAAACATTAACAGCTCGTAGAAAGGCATTACAATCGGACGTTGGCAAAGATGACAAAAAGTTGAATGCAAAGATAGAGAAGAAAAAGCGTGATCTGGATTCAAGGAACAAGGGACTGGCCGCTATCAAACAGAAAATGCAAGACAGCAAACTGCCTGACCTTCTCACAGAAAGGGAACAATTGCAGACATCGATTGAGACCCTTAAAGCAGATACTATATCATTAGCAAGTGATATCGCAAAGATTAATGAAGAAATCGTACATTATAGTGCGGATATGATAGAACTTGAAAGCATCAAAGACAATGTTAGCAGACAAGTCATTGACGAGAGCAAATCGTATCTGGAATTACCTTTCTCTGAAATGACGCAAGACAAATTACTTTCGATAAAAGAGAAGTGTCGAAAATATGCAATAGACAAAAACATCAATGCTTTTATTGCAAAAACAGAGAATATTATTGAATATAAGCGTATTTTCGATGAAGCCACAAATATCGTAAATTCAAAATTTAGCAAAGCTAATGTCGATAGAGTGACTGATGGGCTGCAAATGATAAAGAATATCGATGATGATCAGATGGACGAATTCGACTTGTTGAGAAAGCAACTCAGTCACTTTGAATCTGGCCTGACGGTTTTTAAGGAGTTCATAGTAGAACTGAATAGACGGAGAGAAGGTGTGACAAACTACACCCTAAGCGACTATAATGATGATTATCCCCATATCATGAAAAAGAATAATATTGAGGAGCGCATAAAGTCGTACATACGAATAGTTCCCTATCTAAATAAGATGTTTAGTGAATATGTCAATATTATTACGACAACTCCCACGATACATCCTGATATAGAAACGGAAATACTTAATCAGTAATAATCAGTTTATAATAACCATTATATGGAACGCAAATCCTCTATAAAAGATGTTCATAAGGTAATCCAAAAGGACTTAACGGAACTATACAAAACGCTGAACAACAAACTTGGCATAGACAATCCTTTTGCCAAATTCAGTATCGGTGGTGGCTTTTATCTGTGGTCTGATACTAGATGTCAATGGTATCAAATGATTTCGGTTGATGACTTTGAACAAGACATTGTACGCAATGCTCTTTTTCAAACGAAGAATGATGTGGCAGCAAAGTTGGGTGAAAAAACGGCGGAAATGCTATTTACAACACCGGATGACAGTTACATTTATTATAATGATGTTAATGGGCAGATAAGGATTCTTGTTGCTGGATGGGGGTTTAATAAACCTGTTAGAATATCCGGAAGTGGAGATGTCGATGAATTATCCAAGAAGAATCCTATAACGCTGTCATTTTCGTGTGATGGTGATAAGCTGCAAAATTATGAGTTTGGTATTCAGTTGCCCAAACAGGTGAAGCGACTTCGCACTGATAATGCCGGATTGTACAAGTTCTCGAATCTGAAAGTGGGAGATAGATTCACCATTAAAGATTTGCGAACGAATAAAGACTTCATTCTTTGTGTAGCAGAAGGACAATCTCACTATGACTATGATGTCACCGTGTATAGTACACTCTCTTTGAAAGCAGAACAGGGAAATCAACCAATTGCAGGCGAGGAAGCTGATATTACATACAACGGAAAAGATTATCACGTAGTAACTGATGTAAACGGAGTGGCTTCAATCAAACTGCCCATACATGAAGGAGTATCTATAAATGCAATCCTGCGTGAACAGACAAAATCTGATGTTATAAATGCAGATGGCAATAAAATGGTATTTTCTTTTGAAAAGCCTACGGAAGAGTCGGAAATAGACATTGAAGTTTCTGTTATTGAGAATAGCCATTCTGTAGCCAACGCTAGCGTAGATATAGAATATAATGGAAACAATTATACTGGTACCACAAATGGCAACGGCATCTTTACGCAACACGTTTTCGTTGTTGAAGGAAAAAGTTGCATGGCTTCTGTGACGGGGTTTGAGTCACAGTCGAAAGAATTGAAAAAAGACAGAGTGAATGTCTTTCGGTTTGAGAAAACGACCGTTACGCCACCTGAACCACCAATTCCTCCCACACCTCATAATATCCCTGTCTTCTTTACACCATACATCCGAATTGAAGGAGACAATGGTTTCATCGGTAGCAAATATCCGATTTCTGTAGAGTGCGATGGTGTATTAACTGAATATGTTTCAGATGAAAATGGTATAGCTCAATTGCCCGAAATGGAAGAGGGCAAGAACATGAAAGTCATTGACGGGCTTAATCCTGATAATACTGCTGAATACGAATTGAGAAGCGACCAGCTGGAATACGTCTTCCATGTACCATACGAACCTAAAGAAGATGAGCGCGACATAAAAGTTATGTTCAGGGATTATGAAGGTAAGCCAATAAAGTGTGATAGAATACGTTTCCAGCAGGACAACAATTGTGAACGCCTTGCGACATTAGATGAAGACGGAAACACATTCTTTGCTAAAGACACATTCAAGATGGGCGAATCAATCACTACAACCATTATGGGTGGAAACAGAGATTTTGAATCTATAACTTTTACACTCGATGAAAATGAATATGAGTATTTGTTGCAGGAGAAACATACAAAATCTTCTTGGTGGAAAATTCTGCAACAGGTATTGGCTATTTTAGCTACGATTGTAGCCTTATGGTTCTTATGGTCAGCTTTTACTGGGTTCTGTAGTGGAATGTTCGATTTTATTTACCATTAATCTAAAAAGAAAAGAGTATGGAAAATTATGTTGATTTATTTATATTGTATGCGGCAAGTTTATTGACTTTTGCATTATATGCTTGGGATAAACACTTATCCGTGTTTAAGAAAACTCGCATTCCAGAGTTTATTCTCCTATCGTTTTCTTTTTTAGGAGGCGCATTTGGCGCATTGTGTGCAATGATTTTCTTTAGACATAAAACATTACACAAGATGTTTCTGCTTTGCGTTCCTGTATTCTTGACACTACAGTTAACGCTTGATATACTTTATCGTGTTTTCATGCTAAGGCTTATGTAGTTTTTGCCCCCAGAGCATCTGTCATAGACTGAATTAGAAAACAGGGGGGATAAAACCGTTAGACATGACGTTAATGAAGGTGGTGTGCTTTCAGATATGATAACGACGAGATTTTAAAGACTTTATCAGAATCAATGTAAACAAAAACAAAATGAAATCATTAAAGTTTATACTTGGATTAATATATCCAATTTTAATTATCCTTCTTTTGGCTAATCTGAAAAATTGTAGTACGTTGACACCGAATTTAGCAGAAATACCTGCCCTATCCAAACCGGTACGACCGAGACCTGAGCCAATGGATAGTATGGATGTAGTCCGGCAGGCAGAAAGAACGGGTAATAACGGAGCATTGAAAGTCACCCTGCTATGGGATTTTCAAGGGGATATTGACTTGCATATCAAGCAACCTAATGGCAAGGAAATTTACTTCCAAAATCCTAAAGATTCTTCGACTGGAGGTTTTTTGGATGTTGATAATCAGAATGGCGGTAATGGTGCTGCTGAAAATATTTACTGGGAAAACCCTCAAAAGGGAGAATATACTGTATCTTTGGTATATTATCAAGCCTCCAGATCAACATCTGTTGCAGAATCCGGAACTTGTACCATTGTTGTTTTTCGACAAGGGAATGAACCTCAGACATACGAGGTTGAGATGGAACATGTCACAGACAGAAAGAATGTTGTAAAAATAGATCTTGAATAATACACCAAATAGTGAAAACTGAAATTGTAATTCCTGTCTCAATGGCTTTCAATTCTGTTCAAAAGGAGGGCAAAGAATCGCGTGGGCATGAAGCTAATACAAAAAACTTTCTACATCCCCGCTGGAACACAACCGCTACATGGTAATCCGCAGCTCTTTCTTCGAGCTGGTATCGCACTACCTGAGCATATGTTACACCTTCGCCATCGGGCAGAATAACTCCGAAGGTCGGATCGCCTTCGAAATGACCGGAATACTGGGAACGGATTACTATACGGATGACTGCCTAGTGGAGTTGCTATGCGGACGATACGCTGAGGAACTTTCCAAAATTATCGTGTGCACACCTATGTGGTATATACCTGTGCCAATCCCGGCTGGAAGTACTGGGAGGTGTAGACTTCGAAGTGAATCCTATCACTTTATCCCACTTTGTTCACTCCTCCCCGGCAGTGACAATTAGAATTTTTGATGCGGTTATCCTGTGGATCATCACTTATTCTTTTATCATTCCCCCCTTTTTTGTACCTTTGCTCCGTTAAAAAAATAATGAATGATAGTTTGTATTGCCGAAAAGCCCTCTGTGGCGCGTGACATAGCTGATGTATTAGGAGCGAAAGATAGGAGAGATGGATACATTGAAGGGAACGGATATCAGGTGACCTGGACATTCGGCCACCTCTGTACGCTTAAAGAGCCGCATGAATATACTCCGAACTGGAAATCATGGAGTCTGGGAAGCCTTCCCATGATACCGCCCCGCTTTGGAATTAAGCTCATCAGCAATCCCACTTACGAAAAACAGTTCCATACGATAGAATCCCTCATGCAGAAAGCCGACATGATTATCAACTGTGGTGATGCCGGCCAGGAGGGAGAATTGATTCAGCGCTGGGTGATGCAAAAAGCCGGGGCACGCTGTCCGGTGAAGCGGCTGTGGATTTCGTCATTGACGGAAGAGGCCATCCGTGAAGGTTTTGCCAAACTGAAAGATGCTTCCGACTTTCAGCCCTTGTATGAGGCCGGATTATCCCGTGCTATCGGTGACTGGTTGCTGGGAATGAATGCTACGCGACTTTATACCATGAAGTATGGGCAGAACAAACAAGTGCTCTCCATCGGCCGTGTGCAGACACCTACACTGGCACTCATCGTAAACCGCCAGTTGGAGATACAGAACTTCGTCCCCAAGCAATATTGGGAATTGAAAACGGTATACCGCGATACTACCTTCGCCGCCATAATCAGGAAGAGTGAAGAAGACCTGATTCTGGAAGCAGAGAAAAATAAGGAAGCCATTGCTGCCGGAAAGAAACCCAAGAAGGAAGAGGAAAACCGGGGAATAGACCCCATTGCCAGTCAGGAGCAAGGTATGGCTCTGCTGGAACAAATCAGAAATTCCCCTTTTACAATTACGGATGTTTCTAAGAAAGAAGGGAAGGAAGCACCACCCCGTCTTTTTGATTTGACATCCTTACAGGTGGAATGCAACAAGAAGTTTGCTTATTCTGCTGATGAAACTCTGAAAATTATTCAGTCATTATATGAGAAGAAAGTAGCTACCTATCCGCGTGTAGATACCACTTACTTGAGTGATGATATTTATCCGAAATGCCCGGGTATTCTGAAAGGACTGCGTGATTACGCTACGTTTACGACACCTCTGGATGGCACTACTTTGCTGAAATCAAAAAAAGTTTTTGATAATTCAAAGGTAACGGATCACCATGCTATTATCCCTACAGGGCAATACCCGCAGAACCTGACGGATATGGAACGTCGCGTATTCGATCTGATAGCGCGTCGTTTTATTGCAGTGTTCTATCCGGATTGTAAGTTTGCCACTACTACGGTATTGGGTGCAGTTGAAGAGATTGAATTCAAGACTACCGGTAAGCAGATTCTGGAACCGGGATGGAGAGTTATATTCGGAACTCCGGGGGCACAGTCGCAAGAAGAAAAAGATCCGGGAGAGGAAGAGAATGTATTACCTGCTTTTGTGAAAGGTGAAAGCGGGCCCCATGTGCCTGATTTATATGAGAAGTGGACGCAACCGCCTCGTCCTTATACAGAGGCTACCTTGTTGCGTGCCATGGAAACCGCAGGTAAACTGGTGGATAATGATGAATTGCGGGATGCCCTGAAAGAGAATGGCATCGGCAGGCCGGCTACGCGTGCGGCAATTATTGAGACTTTATTCAAGCGCAATTATATCCGCAAGGAAAAGAAAAACCTGATTGCCACACCCACAGGTGTCGAACTTATTCAGATTATCCATGAAGAACTGCTGAAGTCTGCCGAACTGACGGGTATCTGGGAAAAGAAGCTCCGGGAGATTGAAAAGAAAACATATAATGCAGCACAATTTCTTGAGGAACTGAAGCAGATGGTTTCCGAAGTTGTGATGAGTGTGCTTTCAGATAACAGTAATCGGCATATTACAATTGTGCAGGCTGTGCAGGAAGCGACTGCAGGTGATAAGAACGGGAAAGCTGCTAAAGAAAAAGATGCTTCCAAGCCTAAGCGTCAGAGTAAGCCGCGGAAAAAGGCTGCTGAAGCTAAACCTGTCACACCGGTTGCTGGTGCTTCGCAGACAGGGAATATTCAGGCAGATGCAGCTCAGACAGGTGCTGCTCATACGGATTCTGTTGAGGGACAGGTTTGTCCGTTGTGTGGCAAAGGAACCATTATTAAAGGTAAAACCGCTTACGGTTGCTCCGAATGGAAGAACGGATGTACGTTTCGTCAGGCGTTTGATTCGGAATAAGGATACAGATAGTCTGAAAGGCTCTTAGGCATCAGGCTATCTGAGTTTTCTGCAAATGTAACGAGAAGGGATGAAAGATACAATAATCTGCCGATTTTTCAGTTTATTAGAATGAACAATGAAAAGTAATGGAGCATGAGATTATATAGGCGTTTTCTTTTCTTTTTTCTTTCTGTCGGTTTACTTCTCACTTCCTGTGGAGTGGGGCGGAGTTTGCGCCAGGCAGAGCAAAGCTATGCTCGTGGTGAATACTTTGATGCTGCCCGCCATTATAAAACCGCCTATACCCGTACTTCTCCGAAAGATCGTTCGCAACGGGGCGTACTGGCCTATAAGCAAGGCGATTGTTACCGACGCATCAATTATACATTGAAGGCCAAAGGCGCTTATATGAATGCTGTCCGTTATCGTTATCCGGATACTCTCTCTCATTTTTATCTGGCGGAAATGCTCCGTAAGAATGGTGAGTATGCAGCGGCTATACCTTATTATGAGAATTACCTTGCTTACGCACAGACCTTGCCTGCCGGGAAAGAACGTAAAGATTCTCTGACACAAATCGGACTCATCTCTTGTCGTCTGGCGCAGGAATGGAAAAAGAAGCCTACCCGGTATATTGTAAAACGGGTGCCTATTCTTGTTTCCCGCCGTAGCGATTATTCTCCTATGTATGCGGGAGATGATCCCGATATATTGTATTTCACCTCTACCCGTAACGAAGCGAAGGGTACTGACCTGAACGGTATTACCGGGATGAAAAGTGCTGATATATTTCATTCTAAGCGGAATGAGAAGAAACAATGGCAGAAACCCGAACCGCTTGTTTCGGAAGTGAACAGTGAGTTTGAAGAGGGGGCCTGCTCTTTTTCGTCGGATGGTAAAACAATGTATTTTACTCGCTGCCGGACGTTGCCCAATGCACCTGCTTATGCCGAGATTTATGTTTCTCAACGTGCCGGGGCAGAGTGGGGAGCTCCTCAGAAATGTGTAATTCTGAATGATACGCTTTCTTCTGTTGCTCATCCGGCGTTGTCTCCTGCGGGTGATTATCTTTATTTTGTATCTGATATGCCCGGTGGGCAGGGCGGGCTGGATTTGTGGCGTATTAACGTAACCCGCGACGGTTTCGGTTATGTCGACAATCTGGGACCTGAAATAAACACCTCTGCTGATGAGATGTTTCCTACCTTTTCGCCGGATGGCACTTTCTATTTCTCTTCTACCGGTCATCCCGGTATGGGGGGGCTGGATATTTTCCGTGCTATAACAGATAGCCTGACGGGGCGATGGCGTATTGAAAATATGCAGTCTCCGGTGAATTCACAGGGTGACGATTTCGGTATGACTTTTGAGCCCGGTGCTCCCAATCGGGGTTTCTTTTCTTCTAACCGTGGAGATGCCCGTGGATGGGATCATATTTATAGTTTTGAGTTTCCAGAGGTACACCATGTCTTGAAAGGATTGGTGTATGATAAGGAGGGGGATGCACTCTCTGATGCGCTTGTCACTTTGGTGGGGGATGACGGTACTTATTTAAAGATAAACGTGAAGAAAGACGGTACTTTCACTCAAGAGCTCGCACCGGGATGCCGTTATGCCCTGTTGGCTTCCTGCCGTGGTTATTTGAATGACAAAGAAGAAATGGCAACGGAAAATATTAATGAGGATCGCCTCTATGAACTTGAGTTTCCGTTATCTTCCATTACCCGCCCTGTATTGATAGAGAATATTTTTTATGAGTTTGATAAGGCTGATCTGACGTCAGAATCTACAGTGGCTCTGGATGAACTGATAGAGTTGTTGAATGACAATCCGAATGTCACTATCGAACTGTCTGCGCATTGCGATTATAAAGGAAATGATGATTATAATCTTCGTCTTTCGCAACGCCGTGCAGAGTCTGTTGTACGCTATCTTATTAAGGGAGGGATTGATCCGGAACGTCTTACACCGAAAGGATATGGTGAACAGCAACCTAAAACAGTGACCAAGTTTACGTTGAAATCAGCACCTTTCCTGAAAGAGGGAGATGTGTTGACAGAAGAGTTTATAAAAAATCTCCCGCCGGAACAGCAGGAGATTTGTAATGCGATTAACCGTCGTACAGAGTTCAAGGTGCTGAGGACAACTTTTAAATGAAGAATTAAGAATTAAGAATTAAATAAAACTCCACCACCGCTTCAATTCCTTTTCTGAAAATATCGAGCGGGAAGTTTTCGTTGGGTGAGTGGATGGCATTTGATTCTAATCCAAAGCCCATGAGCACTGTCTTAATGCCAAGTACTTGTTCGAACGTTGAAATGATAGGGATACTTCCTCCGCGTCGCACAGCCAGTGTTTTTTTTCCGAATGCTTTTTCAAAACCTTTCTCAGCGGCCTGATAGGCAGGTAGGCTGATAGGACATACATAACCTTGTCCTCCGTGCATCGGTGTCACCTTCACTTGTACCGTATCCGGAGCAATACTCCGAATATAATCGGCAAACATTTGCGAAATCTTGTGGTGGTCCTGATGCGGAACCAGACGGCAGGATACTTTTGCTGTAGCTTTGGATGGAAGTACTGTTTTAGAACCTTCACCGGTATATCCACCCCAGATGCCGCAAACGTCGAATGAAGGACGACAGCTGTTACGCTCCAGCGTACTGTAACCTTTTTCTCCGAACAGTTCTTTTACGCCAATAGCGGTTTTGTACTTTTCTTCATTAAACGGAATGTGTGCAATCATATCACGTTCTGCCTGCGGCACTTCTTCTACATCATCGTAGAAACCGGGCACTGTGATACGTCCATCCGCATCTACCACTTTGGCAATCATGCCGCATAGTACGTTGATGGGATTGGCAACAGCACCGCCGAAATGTCCTGAATGCAGGTCGCGGTTAGGTCCGGTTACTTCTATTTCCCAGTATGCCAGTCCGCGGAGTCCTGTAGTGAGTGAGGGCAGATCCGCCCCCAACATACTGGTGTCCGATACGAGAATGACATCGGCTTTTAATAGTTCTTTATGATCTTCACAGAAAGATTCCAGACTGGGTGAGCCAATTTCTTCTTCACCCTCGAAAATGAACTTGACATTGTTCTTCAACATACCGTGCTTCACAAGGTATTCGAAAGCTTTCACTTGGATGAATGCTTGCCCTTTGTCATCATCCGCACCACGTGCCCAGATGTGTCCGTCACGTATTTCCGGTTCGAAAGGTTCGCTTTTCCACAGTTCTAACGGCTCTGCGGGCATCACGTCGTAATGCGCATATATCAAAACTGTTTTTGCTGTAGGATCTACTGTCTTCTGTCCGAAAACAATCGGATTACCTTTTGAGGGCATCACCAATGCTTCGTCTGCACCGGCTTCAATCAGAAGTTGCGCCCAACGCTCTGCACAGGCCAGCATATCATCATGGTGTTCCGGTTTTGCACTGATACTTGGTATACGGATGAGGCTGAACAGGTCTTCCAGCATCTTGGGTTCATTCTCTGAAATGTATTTCTGTATTTCGTTCATAAATATATATATAATAAGGTGATAAAGTGATAGAATGATAAAGTGATAGGGTAATGTCACTCTATCACCCTATTACTTTAACACCCTACCACTTCTATAATTGTGTAGTACGGTCAATAAGATAAAAGTCCAGTATGGTCATGGCGGCCATTGCCTCTACGATGGGTACTGCGCGTGGCAATACGCACGGATCATGGCGACCGCGGGCTTTCAGTGTGGTGTCTATTCCATCTATGTTGACCGTATGTTGCTCCATAAGTACGGTGGCTACAGGTTTGAATGCAACACGGAAGAAGATATCCTGTCCGTTGCTGATGCCACCTTGAATACCACCGGAGTGATTGGTTTTCGTTTCAATACGTCCGCAGTTATTGAAGAATACGTCGTTCTGTTCCGAACCTTTTTGCTTCAGGCCTTTAAATCCGTCACCGTATTCGAATGCTTTGGCAGCATTGATACTGAGCATGGCCGAGGCAAGCGAAGCGTGTAATTTGCCGAATACCGGTTGTCCCAGTCCGATAGGGCATCCTTTGATGACACACGTCACTACACCTCCGATGGTGTCACCTTCTCCCTTGATCTTGAAAATCAGCTCTTCCATTTCCTTCGCCTTTACAGGATCCGGACAACGTACGGGATTGGTATCTATAAGATCAAGGTCATAAGCGGTATAGTTTTCTTCCAGACGAATGGGGCCTACCTGCGAGGTATATGCCGTAATGCGTACCCCCAGCTGACGGAGTGCTTGTTTGGCAAGCGCACCTGCCACTACGCGTGAAATGGTTTCGCGTGCCGATGAACGTCCGCCACCGCGATAGTCGCGAATGCCGTATTTCACCTTATATGTATAATCCGCGTGCGAGGGGCGGTACACTTCCTTCATATTATCATAATCACTGGAATGTTGATTTTCGTTCCATACTATGAATCCTATGGGACATCCTGTTGATTTACCTTCGAAGATACCTGAAAGGAATTCTACTTTATCACCTTCCTTGCGTGCCGTTGTGATGAGGGATTGCCCGGGACGGCGACGATTCAGTTCCGCTTGCACGAAATCCATGTCAATGCGGATACCAGCGGGAAATCCATCAATGACGCCTCCGATGCCTTTACCATGTGACTCCCCAAAGCTGGTAAGGCGGAGAATGTTGCCGAATGAGTTGAACATAATCTTTTGCTTTAATGGTTTATGTATAAGGTTTATTCATGCCAAATCCTTTGAATAAAAGCTTTTGGTTGCATAAAGATAACAAATAGTTATGGATTTTTCTCATGAAGAGGGAGAAATATTATATTTTTTATGGAATGAGATGTTTTTATAGCTTCTTGAGAAAACACTTGCGGCTGCGTTGACCTTCACTTGCATAAGTGAGAGCTCACACTCCTACAAGTGTGAGCCTACGCAGCCACAAGTGTTTAATAGCGTTGTGAATTCACTTTATTGGCAAGTCGTTTTTTATAAAAGGTGATAATTAAAGTTTGGATGCTTAAAAAAGGAACAGCTCATCTTTAGAATAGACCTTGTGTAATATCTTTAAAAACTGTTATTTTGCACTTCGAAATCTTATTCAATTAAAAAGACATGACTACCCAGCGATGGGGAGCTATTATTTACTAAACAAGAAAAATATGAAGAAGAATTTATTTTATTTATTTGCATTGATCTGTTCAATGAGTTTGTTTACTGCTTGTAGCGATGATGACGATGAAGTAAGCCCGTGGACTGGAACTTATAAAATGGCAGATTATACAGCTACGGATTATACCTGGACAGAAAAAGAGGTAATGAAGAATTGGCCTGTAACAAGTGCATTGTACACAGATTGGCAATTTACTGGTGAGGATAATTACCCTGATTTAATTTCAGCTTTATTACGGTATCTTGGAGGTTCTATTTTGCCTCAAGCTTTGAATTCAATTACTTTAGATAAGAGTGGTAGTATTATAGCTGATTATGTTGCTAGTCCGGCAATAGCACTAGACCCCAATTCTATAATGTCTATCTTTTTTACAGGTGCTTTTCCTACTACAAGTGAGGTAAAAGCTAATTTTGCTACAAGTGGCTTTACTACTTCTCCTAAAGAGTTGGCATATTGGAGTGAGAGAAATGGAAAATTCACTGTAAAATTGAATATTCCTGCTATCTTGACTGCAGCTACTGGAGCTGATGCTAGCGGTATGGCTGATATTATTGATGAAGTGTTGAGTGGAGATCCAGCTACTGTTAAAGCATTACTAGGTGGACTTTTGAATGCTGATCTTAGTGGAATACAAGATGCTACTATTAGTCAGATATTGGGTTGGGCTAAAGATGGAATACCTATGAATATTAAGACTGCTGATAATGGTCATACTTATATTTATTTGGATAAGAGTGCCTTTGATAATCTTTTCACTCTTCGTGATACGGGGGAAACGGATAGCTGGGGAGATCCTGTATCAGTGAATGATTTAATATTGCTTTGGAATGCATTGGTAGAAGGTGGAATTGTGCCGGAGGAAGCACAAGCTGCTGGAATGTTTATTCAGATGATAGGTGGATATTGGGCAGTAACAACAAGTTTTAATTTAGGTTTGGACTTAATGAGATAATATCTTAGTGATAAATTATGGAGGAGCTGAATCTTTTGATTCAGCTCCTTTTTTGTTTTATAAGTAGTTCTTTTGAAATGAAAAAACAATTAGATACCTTTAATTGTTTTTTATAATTAAGAGCCTTCTGTACTTATGTTATTCATATAGCACTTAAAATTTATATTAAAAATGGAACATTAAAACGTAGAACAGACCTTTTTTATATACTTTAAAAGCTGTTTCTTTGCACACTTAATTTTTATTAAAGTAAAATAGGACATTGTAACCTTCGATGAGAAGGCTTGTATTAACTAAACAAGATGATTTTATGAAGAAGAATTTATTTTATTTGTTTGCATTGATTTGTTCAATGAGTTTGTTCACTGCTTGTAGTGATGATGATGACCCTGTTTATCCGATTGAGGAAGAATTGGCAGGTACCTATAAAGGTACTTTAGATATTGAATTAGATGGGACTTCTATTGCAAATGGGATGCCAAAGAACATTACAATTGCAAAGGCTGGGAATAATATCGTTAGTTTGGAATTGAAGGATTTCAGTTTCATGGGAATGAACCTAACTATCAAATTGGAGAAATGCGTTCTGAAGCAAAATGGTACTTCTTATACATTTACAGGTAGTCAAGAACTGAATTTAAGTGACATTGGCAAGTGTAATGTAGACGTAGCTGGTACCATTAATAATGGAAAAGTAGAAGCAGATCTGAATATTGATGTATTACAATTAGGCCAGAAAGTTAAGGTTGTATATAAAGGTACTAAATTAACAGGGTCTGAAAGTTCAGAGGCAAAAATTACCAGCTTTGTATTTGAAGGTGCTACGATTGTTACTGAGCAGCCGGTAATTGATGATGTGACGGGTAAGATTGCTTTTAAGGTAATTGATGGTGCTACAAATGAAGAATTGGCAGCACTTGTGCCTACTATTGCAATCTCTTCAAAAGCGTCTATTACTCCTGCAACAGGTATAAAGCAGAACTTCGCTTCTGATGTTACTTATACAGTTATAGCGGAGGATGGAACAGTAAAAGAATATGTTGTTTCGTTGGCTGGTCGTCAGGTGGTGATGAAATATCCGTTTGATGAATGGAAATCTGTTGGTGCTGGTAAATCTCAACATGATGAACCGGTTGAAGAGGTATTGGCTACCAGTGCGACTGCTGCTTCTCTTTTATGGCTCTATGGTATAGAAGGTTTTCCTTTATATAAAGAAACTGAAGATATCGTTGCAGGTGCAGCTGCTGCTAAGCTGGTGACTATGGATACAAGTGCGAAAATGAATTCATTGGTACCGGCTATTACATCAGGTTCTGTTTTTACTGGAAAATTTGAACTTGATTTGAAAGATCGCTTAAATAGTACGAAATTTGGTATTTCTTATGATAAGAAGCCAGCCTATTTTAGGGGATGGTATAAGTATACACCGGGTGCCAAGTTTATTGATGGTACTGGCGCTACTAAACCGGCAGAGGTAGTAGAGCGCCCGGAAATCACGGATGAGTGTGCTATTCAGGCTGTATTGTATGAGGCAAAAGATGCTGAAGGTAATGAAGTGATCTTAACAGGGCATGATATTAATACTTCTGCATATCGTGTGGCTGCGGCTGTATTGGCGGATGGTACTGCAAAAGCTGCATATACCTACTTTGATATACCATTTACTTATGTGAATGGAAAAACTTATGAAGCAGGTAAAGAATATAAGTTGGCAATAGTCTGTTCTTCAAGTAAGGAGGGTGATTCGTTCAAGGGTGCTGGTGGCAGTACGTTGTGGATCGATGAGCTGGAAATAATTGGAGAATAAGGGTATTCATACTATAAAATAATAATGCTGGAAGTTGATCGCAAGTTTGACTTTCAGCATTTTATTTATAATTATATCAATATTTATGGCTCTTTACAATTTAGTTAGACTACATTGGAGATTAATATTGTTACATCACAAGCCGGTTCTTGGGGCTCTTACGGTAGAACTTTATAAGGAAAAAGTAAGAGTTGCTAAGATAAGAAAAGCGGGAGTTGTCAATCATAGATAAACTCCCGCTTTTTTTGTTTAATATTTAAGGAAATAAGCTTAAAAAACTGTTTTAGAACGAATATCCAAATCCTATATTCAGATAGATAGGATACATGGCAAATGATATTGTGTCAAAGTCCTTTTTAAAGATGTCATTTAATCCCCATGTAAGATCAGCATAAACATTCAGATGCTTGAAAGCTTTCCATTCACCACCCAGTTGCAAGCCCCATTGGAATTTACGCAGATTTTCAGAAAAGTCATAAGTAGCTATACTTTCACCT
>ERZ837910.1576-NODE-1576-length-31115-cov-17.306600_pt1 | contig 31115 bp, 17 predicted proteins | sample MGYA00519940_ERZ837910 | MGnify/ENA primary metagenome ERZ837910 (study PRJEB31850, sample SAMEA3708825) | human gut metagenome | biome: human gut; feature: human-associated habitat; material: faeces | place: China | collected 2014 ... | reverse complement strand
TGACGCAAAGCCATGTGACGAGAGCGGGTTACACCTTTGATGGTTGGTACACGGATGTAGACTGCACGACAGAGTTTACTGCGGCCACCATGCCCGCCAAGGACCTTACCCTCTACGCCAAGTGGCTGCCGGATGACATCTACTATTTCCTTGTGCTCCGCAAGGAGGGCGAGGACGGCAAGTGGTCGCAAACGACCAAGATCCAAATCGGAAAAACGGACGAAACAGTTGCCATCAATCCGGCGGAGTTCCTTACGGAGGCGGAGAAAGGCATCTATACCATTCCTGAAACGGTGCAGTACACCGTCAGTGCGGAGAATGGCGGAACGGTTTCCATCAGCTACGCCCGCAAGCAGTTCAGCCTGACTTATGATCTGAACGCCGCGGATGCAGAATGGGTTTCAGATCCCGGTGTCAGACAATATCGTGTGGGCGCTGTGCTCGAGCTCCTGACGCAAAGCCATGTGACGAGAGCGGGTTACACCTTTGATGGTTGGTACACGGACGAAACGTGCACAAGCGGAAATGAGTTTACTGCGACCACCATGCCCGCCGAGAACATTACCCTCTATGCCAAGTGGATCGCGCAAGGCAATATTTCCTACACCGTGGAGCATTATCAGCAGAATGTAGCGGACGATGACTATACCCTTGCGGACAGAGAATCCAAGACCGGCGCTGCGGGTCAGCTTACCGCCGCCGAAAGCAAGTCCTACCCCGGATTCACCGTGCAGGGCTTCGACCAGCAGACCGTCAAGGGCGACGGCAGCACGGTGGTCAAGGTGTATTACAACCGTAACGAATACACGCTGACCTATAACCTCAACGGCAGTGATGCCGTTTGGACAGACAGTGAAACCGACCAATCCCACAAATATCGTTTTGGTGCGGAAATCACCACTCCGACCTCCAACGACCTGAGCCGCGCGGGTTACGCCTTTGGCGGCTGGTACACAGATGCGGACTGTACGGCTGAGTTTACCGCGACCACCATGCCTGCGGAGAACACTACCCTGTATGCCAAGTGGAACGCGGGGCAGGTCAACTACACTGTAAACTACTATCTGCAAAACGTGGACGGCACGACCTATCCGAATACGCCCTCTGAAACTGTGCCCGGCTCCGGCGTGACCGGTCAGGCGGTGGATGTGCAGAAGTCCTTCGAGGGATTTGCGCCGAAAGCTGATTCGTCCACCTCGATCACCCTCCAAGCCGACAGCGCGCAGAATGTGGTGGATCTCTACTATACCCGTAACCGATACACACTGAGTTTCAACCTGGGCGACGGAGTAATTCTGGACGAGGGTAGCGCCCCTGCCGGCGGAGACATCTACTACGGCGCGGAAATTTCTGTGGACATGACGAATGTCAAGCGCACCGGCTATACCTTCGTCGGCTGGTATGAAGATGAAGCATATCAGACTGAATGGAGCGGCACGACCATGCCCGCCCGTAACATCACGCTCTACGCCAAATGGAACGTCCTGACCTACGTCCCCCGCTTCGACTGGGACGGCAATGTGCCGCTGAGGGACTGGCTGCTTAAGAGTGGCGGCAAGCTGCTCACGGCTGAGTACGATAAGACGAATGGTGTGTATATCAACGCCAATTACCATGGCATTCCCTATATTGATGTAACTGTGGAGTACGATCAGGTCTTTACCCTGCCCACCGAGATCCCCGGCGCCAAATATTTTGGCTATTACCAGGTAGAAACTGGCGAATATGGTTCTTACGAGGTGTTTCACCAAGTTACAGATTCAGCACTGACGAAAATGGCTGCAGAACAGGGAGCTGTTGTAAAGATCGGAGCCGAATGGAAAGCTGAAGTCAACGGCGATGGCGCGAGGCTAATCTAGAACGCCAGCCAATTCGAGAATCTGGTCGTGCGAGGGCCATCCTCGGAATCTCTTATAAGGTGTGCGCTGGATGCCGATCTGGATCTCTGCAATATCAATATGACGCCCAATGACGGGCTTCCCGGAAACACCATCTTCGATGGAAACAATCACACGATCTACCATGTGAAACGCGGCGAGACGATTGCCAAATATGCCGGAGGCACCATCTACGGTTACGGAGATAACGTGACGGTGAAGGATCTGACCATCGACGGCATGACGGTGGATTACACGGCTGCTGTGGAGATCTCCCGCAACGAGTATCACGCTTTCGGCGCTCTGGCGGGCTTTGTGGGCGATGGCTTCAAGGCGGAGAATGTGACGGTCAAAAATGTGACCATGAATCTGAACCTGCTGGGCGAGCAAGGAGATGCTTCTACCTCCGCCCACCTGCTGCCTGCGGAGTGCATCGGCGGTCTCATTGGCTATGCTAAGGGCACCGTGACCTTGACTGGCTGCACCGTGGAGAACATGACCGTCAATGTTACCGATATGAATGACAACGGCGGAACGCAGTTCCTGATCGGCGGACTCATCGGCTACGCGGACGCGCTCTACACGCAGATCCCGGGCGAGAATGAGTATTCTCCTTCCCGTGATTATGGCGGAAACGGCAGCGTGACCATCACCGGCTGCACGGTATCGGGTATGACGGTCGACGAGAATGGTGCAACCGGCGCGTCGGTCGGCGGTTTCCTCGGCGGCATCGGAAAGCACGTTGTTTCGAAGACCGGAGTAACATACTCCGTGACAACCACTATTGATAAGGGCAGCACGTTCCCCGAAGGGTTTATGAGCATCGGTAAAGAACTCACAATGAACGATTCCACCGCCAGCAATTCAGCGGCGCGGTCGCTCGATGCCATGCCCGCTGCTGCTTTCGAGGATGAGTCCGATGAGGAAAACACTGCGGCTTGAGCCACGCATCACGAACGCACGATCACACACAGATGGGGGCGGGCAAGCGTAAGTCTCCGTTTCCGTGCGTTAACAAACAACGCGACAAAAAGCTGCTCCGGCATGTAAGTGCCGGAGCAGCTTTTTTACATCTATTGTGAGGGAGGACAACTCTGCTCCGCAATGCGGTTCCTCAGACATTGGGGGGTCAGGCCGTTCGGCTCTGCCAATGACTACACGAGAGCGCAAATCGCCGCGTTCCTGTGGCGGACGTACAGCAAGTAGCGTATTCGGTTCTGCTGTGCGCCCGAAAAGGCCAGTTGAAGTTGGCTGCTGTCATCATCCATGTGGCTGATCACACCGGAGCGTAGCCGGACAGTCTTAACCTGTTCATTCCAGGTGCATAGGGGACAGCCAACGGCATAGCCGTTGACTTCCGAAACCAAAAAAATAAGTCGAGGAAATTTCCCTCGACTTATTTTTGCCGTGCCCTGTACCGTCCGGTCTGCCCCATAGGTCACATTGTGTACCTATGAACATGAACCGTTAGAATCACCTGCCTTTCCAAAGTTGTAAAGAGAGCCTTTTGGGAAATGGAGCTGCGGGAGCAAAGACTACTGGAGGGACGGAACGCCATCTGCATAGCCTTCGGGCGGGTCAGCCCCATGTCGAAGCAGAAATCCTTTGAGGAACTGGCGGTCATGTTCGAGGGCAGTGGGGCAAACGGCGCGGAGCGCGCCTACCACCGCGCTTTGGACAAGCTACGCCTGAAGCTCATGGAGAGCGGCATGGTGCATACCGTGACCTTGAAACAGGTGAAAAGCACGAAGAAGAACAAAAAAATAGCCGCCGCTGCCTACCTGTATCAGGCAGACAACGACGGCGAATGGGGTGAGCTGCGGTTTGATTTTGAGAATGGCGCAGCGGAGATCGTAAAACTTGCAGATTGGGATACGACAAAGTCCAACATCTTTGCAAAGACGGCGATTCGGCACATACAGAGCTTACCGGAGGCAAAGCCGCCAAGTGAGGTTGTTGTGATGTTTGATCAAGCAATGTGATCCTAAAAATTTATAATTATTATTCAAGCAATCGCTTGATTTATTTTGCGAAGTCTGATATCTTATTATAAGAAACACTGGATAATGCACAGAAATGGGGGGATTGTGTTTTGCGGGAAGAAAAGAAAGCCGAAAAGAGACAGGAGCTTGTAGGCGTCTGCCTTGACTGCTTTGTCGAAAAGGGGCTGACCGTTGCCACGACAAAGGACCTCTGTAAGGCGGCAAAGCTGCAAAACGGCGGCATCTACTATTACTTCTCCACCAAAGAGGAAATCGTTCTTGCCTGCGCCGAGGAAGCGATCAGTCGAATTGAAAAAGGCGCGTTTGCCATCGTGCTTGAAGATATTAGTGACATCAAAGGCATGATGGATCATCTCGGTGAGCTGGCGGATAAAATGTCGCCTACCATGCGCTTTCTGGTCAGCGTATGTGTGTCGCGCGAATACGGAGAAAAGGTAAAGCCTTCCCTTGTGCGGCTTGCGGCAAGATACCCTTATTACACGGGCAGGATTGCGGAGATCCTCGGCTGCACCGACGAAGAGGTTGCGCCGTTCGTTCATCTGTCGATCCTCGCCATCAACAATTATATGATCTTTGCCGAGCGAGCGCTATTTGACCCACAAATCGAAGCGGTCAAAAAAGAGCTTTCAAGGCTTGCGGAAAGAAAGGGGCGGAATAATCGATAGTTTACCATAAAGAGAAAATCACAAACGACTTCATAGTTAATCCATACGCACAAACCGTTCCGTGAAGATGACCAAAGCAGAAAAGAATCATAGGAGGACAACATGAAAAAGATACTTGCAATTCTACTATCGCTGCTTACGCTGCTTTCCTGCGGGCTTCTTTCCGCCTGCTCTGCCAAAAAAACGCAGCCGGATACACCGGATACTGAAACCGTGTGGGAAACGGTCAGCGAGGCATACATCTATGCGTTCCCGCTGGTGCTGACCGACGCGACCAAAACATTATCGACCAATACGGACGGGACCATGACTGGCCGTGCGCCCATCAATCAGTTCAACCATGCAAAAAAGCTGGCGGACGCCTCTTTCCGCACCGTCGTGACGCCGAACGTCGATACCGTCTATTCGCAGGCATGGCTTGACATCAGCACAGAGCCTATGGTCTACGTCCTGCCGGAAACGGATCGCTTCTGCAATGTGCAGCTTCTGGATGCGTGGACGAACACCGCCGCCGTGCTGGACAAGGCGGGTGCTTATGCCATCGCGCTTCCCGGCTGGGAGGGCGAGCTGCCCGACGGTGTGACGCGCGTGAACGTGCCCACCGCAACGATGTGGTCGATCACCCGCACGGTGCTGTCCGGGAACGAGGATCTGCCCAATGTCTATGCCATTCAGGAGCAGATGCAGCTCCTGCCTCTTTCGGCTTATGTACAGGGAGGCGAGTATACCGCACCGCAGGGAGCTTATAAAGAGGAAAATGACTTTGTTCCCGTGAACAAGGTGCTTTCCATGACGCCAGCAGAGTTTTTCAATACGGCGAACGCTCTGATGCAGGTCAACCCGCCCGCCGATGCGGATGAGGAACTGCTGAAGAAACTCTCCGCCATCAACGTGGGCGCGGGTAAGACCTTCGACGCCGCCCTCCTGGGCGAAGGAGCTGCCGAGCGCTGGACGCAGATGCTTCAGGGGCTTCGCGCCACGCTTGCCGCCGACGGCGCGAAGTATGCGCAAAAACTCGGTCAGTGGATCTATTACGGCAAGCCCATCGGCAACTTCGGCACGGAGTATACCTACCGCGCGATGGTAGCGCTGGTGGGGCTTGGCGCCAACACCGTGGACGTGGCGATCTATCCCAAGACAGCGGTGGATGAGACCGGCGCAGCGCTGACCGGAGAAAAGAAGTATACGCTCCACTTTGAAACCCTTCCTCCCACGCTGGAGGGCGGCTTCTGGTCCGTGACCGCCTACGGAGAGGATGATTTCCTCATTGACAATTCCATCGACCGCTACTGCATCAACGACCGCTCCGACTTCAAGCTGAATGCGGACGGCACATTGGATATTATCCTGTCCAAGGATGCACCGGAAGACACCTCTAACTGGCTGCCTGTTTCCGACGGGGAATTTCATCTGTTCATGCGGATCTATGTACCGGATATGACAGCACTGGATAGCTGGCAGCCACCTGTTATCCGCGAACAATAAGGGGATGGAAAAAGAATGGCTATGAAACGTATTGCAGCAATGCTTCTTACATCGGTACTATATCTGCGGATGCTGGAGGCCACCAAGGTCAGCTCGACCGGGCACCTGTATTTCATTCCGCGGCAGCATATGGAGAAAGTGGATACGTTTGAGACGTTCATTGAGCAGCTCAGCGCGATGAATCAGAACGACAACACGCTCAGCGTTAACAGCTTTTATATCATTGACGACGCGAAGCAGCGCGACAAAATGACAGAGGAATTTTATTCCGCGGTCAAAAAGGAGATCGCGCTGTATCAGGAAAGGGCCGACTATCTTATCCAAAGCGGCAGCCGCAGCCCCAGCGTTATGGAGCGGTGGGTGAACAAAATTGCCACGCTGGAGCAGAAAAAGCAGCACTACGAAGAAATTCTTCGCCGGGAGCTTGACGGTCTCGACGACGAATTTGAAACGCTGCGCCTTTTATCGCAGGAGCTGTCCGTGCGGGCAACCGGCCTGCGATTTCGGAAAGCGGCTTGACATGGATTTTTGATGGACATACGGCAGCCCCGACTCGGAATACCGAGCCGGGGCTTTTTAATTGACTACACGATACCGGCTACGTCGCTGTTGCCGTGTTGTAAAAAGCGCAAGACGCTGGCAATATACAACTCGATCCCGATCGGAATACATCGCTCATCGATGTCAAAGAAACAGCTGTGTCCGATGCGTCGCTTTTCTTCTGGATGCGCACACCCCAGATGGAAGAAGCAACTTGGACGTTCTGCGGCAAAATACGCAAAATCCTCCACCCCCAACGATGGCACGTCCCGCAGGATCACCTTGTCTGAGCCAAACTGTGCGCACGCTACATTACGAACCAAATCAACCATACGGTCATTGTTGATCAGCGGAGAGTAGCTCGGCTCGACAATCAGCTCTGCTCGTCCACCCATCATGCTTGCAGTCTGCTCACAAATTTCGCGGACGCGTTTTCTGGCAAACAGACGTGTTTCCGGCGTAAGTGTTCGAATAATGCCGGACAATTCAACGTAATCAGCAATTTGATTTCGCACAGTTCCGCCGTGAATGGATCCGAAGGAACATACAGCGGAATCGGTGGGACTGATGTTTCGGCTAATCAGCGACTGTACTGCCGTCAGAATCTGTGCCGCGATCAGGATTGCGTCCACGCCCTCGTTCGGATGTGCACCGTGACAGGACGTTCCATAGACCTTAAGCGTCAGCATATCAGAAGCTGCATACATTTTCCCGTATTTCAGCCCGATCTGTCCGGCAGACAGATCGCCCGCAACGTGCAGTCCAAGCACGGAATCTACATGTGGACTTTCAAGGCAGCCCTGCGCGATCATGCGCGCTGCGCCGCCAATGGTCTCCTCTGCCGGCTGGAATAAAAGCTTGACGGAGCCATGCAGGGATTCGCGCATGGACTGGAGCAGCTTTGCCGTTCCCAAAAGGATCGCCGTATGCGCGTCGTGTCCGCAGGCATGCATCACACCCGCTGTCTTCGAGCAATATGGCGCGTCCGGATGATCTTCCTGTATCGGAAGCGCATCCATGTCCGCCCGCAGCGCAATTACCGGACCGGGGAAAGCTCCTTTAATCAGCCCTACGACGCCACTTTCTGCCACATTCCTCTTGTATGGAATGCCCGCCGCATCTAAATGCTCACATACCAATTCCATCGTCGGAAACTCCTGCTCGGATAGATCCGGATGGGCGTGCAGGTGTCGCCGCAACGCAATGGCCTCTTCCCCGATGTGTTGCTGTGTAATGGCTTCTCGAATATAATTCATAGTTTTCTCCCGTTAAAAACCTGTCAGCACGGCGATTTCGACCAACACCATCTGTGCGGCAAACAGGATCAGGAAAAGCTTTCCGAACCATTTCAGCCAGCGGTCATAGCGTACATCACCCAGCCCGCAAATGATCACAATACCGCAGGTTGGCCATAACAGGTTGCTCAAACCATCGCCGAATTGGAACGTCAGGCAGGCCACCTGACGACTGACGCCCAGCACGTCGGCCAATGGCGCCATGATAGGCATGGTAGCGGCGGCCTGACCGGATCCAGACGGGATCAGGAAGTTGATCAACGTGTGCGCCACCAGCATGAGCTGTGCTGAAATTGCAGAGGGCGCTTTTTCCAGAAGATTTCCAAGTGCATAGATGATGGTGTCCATGATCTGCGCGTGATTCATAATGACAATGATGCCCTTGGCAAGGCCGGTCAGAATGCAGCCCCACACGACACTCCTGATACCGGCAAGCATCTCCTGACAATAGTCGTTTGGCGACCACTTATCGATCAGCGCGGCCACGGCAGACATGATAATGAACAATCCGCAGAGTTCTTTATAGCCCCACTTCCAGCGGATCATTCCCAGCATCAGGATGACCAATGTGGCAAGCACATCCAGAAGAATCAGCGTATGTCGCCATGTAAATGTGTACGAGTCTAATTGACTGCGTTCAAACGAGTGCGTACACGAATCTCCATAAACCACCGAAAGCTCCGGCTTCCGGCGCACCTTGCGTGCATACAGCATCAGATATGCCACTGCTGCTCCCATCAGCACGACAAAGCAGACTGCGCGGTAACCGATGCCAGAATATAGCTGCACACCGGCAATGGACTGCGCAACGGCTACGGTATACGGGTTCAGCGTCGCAGCCATAAACCCAACATATTCTCCGAGCGCGATCGTGGCAAATCCCGTCATCGCGTCATATCCAAGAGCCATCATCAGTCCGACGATCAACGGGTAGAACCCGTAAAACTCGCTGAGCATTCCAAAAAGAGAACCTCCCAATCCAAAGACGAGCATCAGAACAGGGATCAGGATCAGCGAGCGGCTACCGTTTTTTTGCACCACGCGACCGATAAATGCGTGGAAAGCGCCGGTTTTGACAATGACACCGAATGTCGCGGCGCAGGTCATGATCACAAAAATAATGTCCGCCGCGCTGACGCAGCCCTCATACAAAGAAGCAAACAGGCCGAGAAGTCCAGTGGCGGATACTTCAGATTTGCTGATCTCATGGTAACTTCCCGCAATTGCGACCTTTCTTGCAGTACCGTCTATATCTATTGTTTCATAGTCAAACGAGCCGGAGGGAACGATCCACGTCAGAATCGCGATCACGACCAATATGAAAAAAACGACCAGCCATGTATCCGGCAGTTTCCGCTTGCTCGTTGTGCTTTTGTGCATGAAGGATCTCCTTTCTTTCTGTTGCCGTGCGGCAAATGTCTGGCTTACATGTTCTCAATTATATAACATGGAGTGCACGCCAGCAATGCAATATCCTGCTTAAAATATTGCAAATCATGCTGAATGTGCGCACAATTGCTTCTTTTTGTGAACAGGAAATCGCGAGAAAGGCGTTTCGTATGTCCAATTCCCCAATCAGGCAAGGAGCATACTGAAAAAGAAGGCGCATCCGGTCGAACCGGATGCGCCAAAGCAGGGGGACGCTTGCGTTTTTACGGAAGTGAGACAGTCTTGCGGGCTGTTTTGTCATACATGCGGCTGAGGATCGCCGCGACCTCGCTCCGCTTGATGTCGTTCGTCGGATAGAAGGTGCCGTTTTTGTCAGAACCAGTCAGAATGCCCGCGCGATAGAACGTATAGATCTCCAATGCGTAAGTATCCGTTGTTATGACGTCCGGGATCTTGTTGTCCGCGACGGTATTGATCTGCCGGTAGTCGCTCATCGCGCCATAGAAAATGTGGACAAATTCATTGCGCTTGACGGGGGTATTCATCTGCCCAGGCGTATAATCCAGATACATCTTTTCAATGATCCCGTTATCTACCGCGTAGCTGACATAGCTGCTGTACCAGTACGGAGAGCCATTGCGCAGTGTGACCTTTCCGTTGTTGTTCAGCATCTGGTGCAGTGCGGCGGACAGCTTGATAGCCTGTGCAACGGTGAGCGTGTCATCCGGCTTATAGAGCGTTCTCGTTACACCGTCGATCAGATCCTTTTCCCATGCGGCGCGGACACTGTCATAATACCAGCTGCTTCTGGAAACATCGGTGAACGGGAAAGGATCTCTTTCCGGAACGCTGGGTTTGGTCGGCACAGATGGTGTGACAGGACCGACTGGCGGCGTATAGTGGCCGGAAACACGGACGGTTTTGCCGCCAAACCAGTCCGTTCCGTTCAGACTGTACTGCACCGTATAGCTGACGGAGCTGCTGCTGTAATTAGCAGGCAGAGTCAGGGTTGCCGTTTGCTCCGCTGCATCGCCACTCGTCTTCGCAGAGATCGTGCCAGCCTTGATCTGAATGCCATTTTGCAAATTCGTGCCGGCGAGCGTGACCGTGATCATGCCGCCGTTGGAGGGAAGCTCCGTGGGCGCTACGCTATAGTCCGTCACCGACGGCTCAGTGGGCTGTGTGCCGCCGCCCGTGCCGGGAACTGTTGCGGTCAGCTCTCCCGCGAGCGTCGTTCCGTCCAGGCTGTAACGGAAGTAGTAGGTCACAGCGTCCGTGCCGGTATTCTTCGTGAGCGTGACTTCCGCACTGCGGGAGACATCCGAGCCTTCCGCATCAACGGGAGTCAGCATAGCCTGGTCTGTGCCCCAATAGAACTTCGTGCCATCCGGCAGGTTCGTTCCGGTAAGGGTCAGCATTGCCTTGCCGCCCGCAGAGGTCAGCTGCGAGGGATCTGTCGTGAGCCGGAAGTCGGTCACCGTCGGGATTGGCTGCGCGCCGCCCTTCCGGATCGTCACATTGACCTGCCCGTTGTGCGTGATGGTCAGTGTGTAGACGCCGTTTTCATACGCTTCCGTGTAGAAGTTGTCATCGGCGAGTTTTGTACTGCCGCCATTTCTGGTGACAACTGCGGTCGGCCGTTCTTCGGTGTGCAGCGTGATCACCGTGCTCCGGAGATCGCGGTCCTTATCAAGCTTGGGATTGGAAATATGGTATTTCATATAGTCCTGTACATAGTCCTTATGATCGCCGTTCCAGTCGTTCCCGAAGCTTGTCCAGTCCGGATTCTCGCTTTCGCCGGGAACCCAAAGCTCGTCCTTGTCCGTGCGGAAGTTGTTGAGATCGATCTTAATGCTGTCAGCCGTCTCATGCGCAATCAAATAGGTATGTGGCGTCAGAGTAAAGCCCATACTGGTTGCGAATGTCGCGTCTGTGGGAGTGAGCGTAGCAGACTGATTCTTGTTTTCATTAAAGAGACTATTCATGATGAGAAGCCGTCTGCCGGTCTGTCCTGCCTTGCCGCCCAAAAGTGTCTCCACAAAGGCGTCGCCAGTGGAAAGCTCCGGATACAGTGCATTCAGGATATTCACCTTGTCTGCCAGATTGGCGCTCTTCAGCACCCTGCCGAACGCGGAAGCCTCTGCATCAGACAGTTTACTGGACAGAACGGGCAGTGTGCGGTACCGGCCGCTCGTTTGCAGGAGATTGTTGTCCTGCGCTGTACCGTACAATCCTTCAGCAAAGTTCGTCGGGAGATAGGTGTCCGTATGATAGACAGCCTTAATTTCATCCTTGACCTGCTCGCGCGTTGCAGCGGGATTTGCGATCATATAGCGCATGGTGGGGATGATTGACTCCTTGAGAACCCAGGATGCCTCATCATAGACACCGGTGCAGTAGAAAGGATGCTCGGCGTTGAATACCGTGCCGCCATTGACGTAAGATTGGAGCATATTCATGGCAAACAGCGTTTCAGGGAAGGTATAAACGCGGCGCACGTCTTCATAGGTGGTATTCATGACCGGCTCGAAGAGCCTGTGGTAGCGGATTTCGTACCACGCCCACGCATCGGTCAATGCACCCCAGTTGTCTGCAAGGCCACTCAGCCATGTGCCAAGCGCGAAGCTGCGCACCGTATTGTAGCCGCTACTGGAGGTGCTCTTAGAGTTGATGACAAGATACTTATGATGCTTCTGCGCAGTCTTAAACAGCGTATCATTCTCAAACCATTTTTCCATCCGGTGGTTTGCATCGTCAATGTCGGTCAGAACCAGATAGATGCCCTTGGAGGAGAAGAGTTCAAGGTATTCTGCTGTCAGCTGTGCGACGGCATCCGTATCTCCATTATGATGGTTTTCGGCAAAGACAACGCCCTTGATGCAGGAATTGTTATCGATCAGATCGTTCAGCCAGTCCATATCGATCAGATTGCGGAACGTGTTGATCGGAACACCGCCGGTCATCAGCGTCAGGTAAAGGTTGATCCCCTTTTTCTGTGCGATCGCAACATGGTATTCATAGAACTTCTGGAGATTCTCCTTATTGCCAGTGCCTCCCCATGCGTGGCCGAGATAGTCGTCGGCGTGAAGCTGGATTGCCGTGTAAGGCTTGAGATCCTCTGGAATCAGGCTCCATACGCCTTCCATCGTATTGTGACCCTGCATTGGAACGCCCGGAACACCGGAATTATCCCACCATGCCGGATGCTTTGTATTTGCATACAGCGACACAAGCAGCAGCGGATGCTCCGCATCGACCAGCATACGCGGCGTGGTTGCCGGCTCTGTAGAGGTAACGACAATTTCCGCCGTAGCAGACTTGTCGTTCAGCTCAGGAAGCGTAACGTGCAGTCTGGTGCGTCCCGCCATTTTACCGGTGACAGTTTTCTGCGTCTTGCCGTCGCCGGAAAGACCGGCAATTGTGTCGTTTTCCAGTGTAAATCTAAAATCATCGCGGAAAACTACAACACGTTCAGCGTTCATTGCCATTGCAAGAACAGGCTTCGATTCCCCGTCTCCAAGGCGAATGAGACCGCTGGGCTCCAGCGCGACAGAGGAGACGGTTTCATCCAGATCCGTACCGGTGTAATACGCAAAGGCATCGACCTGGACCGGGGCATTGCTCTCCGCCTCCAGACGAACCGTGTGCTGTTTGTTTTCTAGTCCGTGCAGCTCCAGAATCGTGAACTGATACGGATTTGTGCTGCTGTTTGCATTTCCGATCGCGACCAGCACGTCGTCAACATAGATCCATGCGCGACCATAATTGCTGTCCATCTGACCAATCCAACGGAAGCCCATACCGGTAAAGGTCAGACTTGCAGTAGCGCCGGGAGCGTCATTGGCCTCCTTCGCGCTGCCTTCGTAATGATTTGTGCTGGTTTCATCGACCCAGTTTCCGGTGTACTGGATCTGGCCGCTGTGGCTGTCCACATATACCCAGTTTCCAGCCGTACCGCCAGTTACGGTAAGCGTTGTCGTTTTGGAGCTGCCCGCAGCGGTGGCCGTAATGGTGACGGTTCCTCTGGCTGTGCCGGTCACGGTGCTGCCATCAATGGTGACCTTTCCGTCCGGAGAGGCTGCATAGCTGACAGCCGTGTCTGCGGCGTTGAAGTTCAGCCGTGTCTTTAGTGTCGAAGTTCCACCCACCGTAATGCTTGCCGGATCGGCTTCAACAGACCAGACCCGTGTAGGCACGGTTTCAATCGCCGTTTGATTGACCTCGAATTTCTGAAGATCAATGACATTTTTATCGGCGTTATTCCAGCCTTCCTTCGGCTCAACGCTGATCAGATAGACATCAGGCGTCAAGCCTGTCTTTTCATAGACCTTTGCCGCCGGAGCCGCTGCACCATTCAGATCCACCTCACTCGTCTCGACCAAAATGGGCTTGCCGCTCGGATTATGCCGGTAGAGTCTGACAATCGCAGTGCCAAAGTTAGTATCCTTCTGGGCGAAATAGCGGAAACCCGTTCCATAGAACACCAGAGATGCCTGTGCGCCCTTGGTATAGGAAGACGGATCCTCCTGATCGAGCTTGTCGACGACCCAGCCTTCCTCAAACTGGATATGCGGAGAAAGCTGGTTGCCATTGACGCGCGAAGGAACGGAGACCCAGTTCTCGGCAGGAGCCTGCGCCGGTACAAGATTCGTCAGCGTGAACTCCTGATAGCCATTGCCGTCAAGTGTAATGGTGTATGTACCGGCAGCAGCGTCGAACGCCGTCTGAATCTGTTTGGACTGTCCTGCAAGGCTGCTTGTCAGCGCCAGCGTTGGTTCCTCGCCAAGACCGGAGATTGTGATCGTGGCTTTGCGCCACGTGCTTTCGCCGTGCGCGGTGTTCTGTGCGTAGCTGTCCTTGAGGTAGTTATACATCAGGCGGTTGTTGTCGGAATCCCATGTGGGGGTCGTTCCTTTCACATAGCCTTCCCAGATCGGGTTTTTGTCGACCCAGTAGTTATTGAAGCGGAACTGGAGTGTGCCCGCCTGCGCCTCGTCCACAAGAAGCATGGAGTAGGGCTCAAATTCGATATTCGCGCCGAAGCTATTCTGCGTAAGCTGGAACGACACATTCTGCTTGCTGTGCAGCGCACTGCTTTCACGGGTATCGAAGAACCAGTTGCTGTTATAGGTCAGCCAGCTCTTTGTCAGCTCGTCATAGTGCGCATAGCCAGTGCCGGTATAGCGCTGCGGATAGCGGGCATTGAAATAGTTCTGAATGCCAGCAGCCCCACCGAGTGCCTGAACATCTGCCATGCGCAGAATATCCTTGCCGGTCGGATCCTGCGCCATCTTGGGCAGTGACGGGATCGTACCGTAGCGACCGGTCGAGTAAGTCATCATGGTCGTTCCGTTGTTTTTACCCTTGTTGGGGCCGGACGAACCGCTGTCGCCATAAAGCGGGTCAAGCAGGCGGTTGGCGGCATTTGAGCCAAGCTTATTGAGCGTGCCGCCGCTCGATGCGTAGAACACCTTCGTATTCTGCATCACCTGTTCACGGGTCGGGATGGCATAGTCGCGCATGTACTCCATGGCCTTGGCGATGCTGTACTTGTAGTTCGGCGTAAAGTAAGTCTTTGCTCCCTCATTGTCGCCGACGGCTTCGGCATGATCGGGATGCTCAAAGGTAAATACTGTTGCGCCTGTGCGCGCCTGCTGCACCATACGCATGGCAAACAGCAATTCCGGCATACTGACCGGGCCGCGGCATTCCTCTGCACCGCCGAACACGTCGAATGTACTGTCTCCCCACTGCGGGCCGTATCCCTCAATGAACCACATCCAGGAGTCGATCAGGCTGCCCCAGTTGCCGCACAGACCGTCCAGCCACGCGCCGAGGGCAACGCTTTCATGCGAGTTGTAGGAAACGTTGCTCCAAGCACTGGTCGTTTTTGCAAGCAGGATGTAGTTTTGGGAATACTTTTTCAGCGTCTGATAAAGCGTTTCGTTGTTCAGGAAGTATTCCAGTGTGCCGCCATGGTCGCTGCCGCCGGAGTCCTTCGGCGCGTCGTTCATGTCGCAGTTGATGACATAGCCGCCCCATTTCGCGGCCTGCTTGACAAGCGCATCCATATAGGTGATGCGGCGGGCTCTCTCGCTGATGCCGGCATTGTGGTTTTCCGAGAAGACAACACCCATCATATTCTCATTCTGCTCATAGATGCCGTCCAGCCAGTTCAGATCCAGGAACGTTCCTGTGTGGGAGTTGGAGACCATCAGGAAGAACGGAATGTTGTCATTCTTCGTCTCGGCAATGCGGTCAAGATACCACTGCTTGTTCGCCGCACTGCCCTCGACTGTTCCGCTGGCATGGATCAGGATCGCATGGTGGATGGTCTTATTGCCTGCTTGGACGGTCGGGCCCTTCCAGCCTGTTTCGTCCGTTCCGGTCAGTGCGGTCCAGAAACCCTGAATGCTCTTGCCGCCCTGCAGAGGACCTGCAAGACCATTCGCAGGATAGCCTGTCCCATCATATTTGTAAAGACCGTGCAGGAACAGAGGATTGTCCTCATCGACCGTCATACGCAGTTCACCCGCCTCCAGCGAACGGATCGTAAGCGCGACAGTCTTCTCTGACTGACCGGCTTTTACCGTGATCGTGACATCACCGGCAGTCAGTGCAGTCACAAGGCCGGTGGCGGTCACAGTTGCCTTACCTGTGTCGCTGCTGGTGTAGGTAACGGTCTTGTCTGTCGCGTTGAAGGGCACAAGCGCCGAGATTTGCAGGGTATCGTCTACCCAGAGCGTTTTCTCAGTGGGAGAAACACCGTAGAGATGGTTACTGATGGTTGCAGACGTGTCATAACGAACCTCGAATTTGTTCAGGTCGATGACGCCGCTGTCAAGACCACCGCCGTGCTTGCGCTTAATGGTGATTCTGTGATAGCCTGCCTCAAGCTCTTTCTCAAGAATTTTGTTGTCCATTGCGCCCGCCGTATCGCGATGCAGATCATGTGTTTCAGGCGTGCCATCGTCGATCTGAACCTCTACCTCACCGAAGTTCGTTTCATACTGCGCATAGTAGCGGATGCCAGAGCCATAGAAGTACAGCGTCGCGGTTGATCCCTCTGCACCGGCAAAGCGGTTGGGTGCCTCATAGGTCCATGCGCCGTCAAAGTGAATGTTTGTATCGTCAGATGCCGGAACCGAAACCCATCCGTCTTCGCCGGCGGGAGGCGGCGTGGGTGGACCCGGCGTATACGGCGCGCCCAAGGTCGGGAGCGTATCCGTCAGGAAGTTCTCAAACTCCGTATAGGCAATGCGCCAGTGATTTCCGGGCTGTTCCTTGCCGCCGGAGTACCAGACGCTCAGCTTACCGTCCGCATCATAGGTAAAGCTGGATCGATAAATGAAGTTCTGATCCCATTGCCCGCTGCGCGGCGAAAGAATGGGGTTGGGATAAGTCGTCCATAGTTCGCCGTCCGCCGATTTGGCAAAGAACAGATCTGTATGGTTGGAGCCGCCGCCTTTCGGATACGCGCAAATCAACGCCCAGTATTCTCCGCTTCCATCTGCGCCGACGTTCGGGATCCACTGAACGTCCAGATGCCACGGAATCCAGCTGTTTTGCAGCACCAGCGTGGGCTTGAGCGATTTCGCCTCGCCCCATTCTGTGCCGTTTGTGGAGCGGCGAAGCTCAACGAAGCCGTTCTGATTGTTCCATCCGGTCGGTGCAACGCCCTGATCGGAGTTGTTCGACCACATCAGCCATGTATTCGCATCACGCCGGACAACGGCAGGCGACTGCATATCGTAGTGATAGGTTGATGTCACCAGATCGGTGTAAGGATTTTCCTGTCCCGCGTCCTTTTGTACAGCATAGGTAAAACCACTGCCGTCCTGCGTCGCCGCAACGCGGATGCGGCGCAGAATAGAGGGCTTGAAATTGCTCGTTCCGATTTGACCATAATTCTGCGCATCCTGCTCCCAGACGTAATAGACCCAGAGCTCGTCGCTGACAGGATCGTAGATCACGTCGTTGTCGCAGTTGTGCGTGCCGTCTGGCTCTCTCTCGACTACGCTCAACGGGTTGGGAATTCCCTCCGCCGACCAGATCTTTCCGTCATCTGACCATGCAAGGCACGGATTCTCAAACTGCGAATTGCCCTCCTGATTTGGCGTGACTGCCATCCAGAAGCGATGCCCACCCCATGTGCCAAGCGGCGTGCCGCCCACACCGTTCACCAGCGTGAAGTCCAGCACGTCCGGGTGCGTGACGTTATTGGGTGTCTTGCCCTGATATTCATAGGTCGGGATGGTCAGCACATCGCGGAACTGATAAGGTACGGGAAGCGGATCCTGCTGTTTCTCAGTGGACCAGACCTCGACCTCGATATAGTGACCGCCCTTTCCCTTGTCATGGCCGTCATTCCAGATGCGGACGTAGCGAGCTGTGAACGGGCCACTGTCAATCTGCACTTCCAGTCCGTTCTGAGCGGCTGTCCAATTTGCGTTATAGACTTCCTTTGTAGTTCCGTCCCGGAAGTCCTCGGTCGTACTGAGGATGATGTGCAGATCCTTGAGTGTTCTGCCGTCACTCCAGTAATTCCAGAAATTGACCTTGCTGACGGGGTATTCGTTGCCAAGGTCGATTTGCGCATAGGACGGGTCGTTCATGTCCTGTGCTTTGTCCTTGCAGACCTCGATATATTTTGCGTTATCTTTAATGCCATCTGTCAGCCAGCTGTTCGGACGGTCACTTCCGCCACCCCATTTATTTACAATTACACCACAGCCCGCCGCGACATTATATAGCGTAGTCTCGGGCGCGCCGCCGGTGTGCTCCGTGCCGTAGACCTTGATCTCCGTATAATGTCCACCTTGCTTTTTCTGCCCTGGCGTGCCGCCGTCATGTCCGTTGTTCATCACGCGAACATAGCGACCCCTTGCTACTTTCTCTACACTCAGGCCTGCAGAGACAGATTTATAGGAAGCATCTGTCCCAACACCGAATCCAAAGAAGTTCTCCATGTCGGAGTTGAAAATGACTGTGCAATCATCTTCAGCAAACGTACCTTTTTCAGAAGCAAGAATTACAAGTCCGACGAGCGTGCGTCCATCATCCCAGTAGTTCCAAAACTCCACCTTTGCAATATCATAAGACGTGCCGAGATCGATCTGTGCGTAGCTTGGATCTGTGCTGTTCTGCTCCGTATCCTTGCTGATCTCGACATATTTTCCACTATCGGTTATACCGTCCGTCAGCCAACTGGCTGGACGGTCAGCGCCACTGGTAGGCCCGTGAATGGATACGTTTTTTCCCTGTGCAACATTTGTCAATGCAGGCGGTTCCTCCGCCAGCACCGGCAGCGTCAGCGCCGGCAGCATTCCAAGCAGCATGACAGCCGCCAAAAGAAGCGGAAGCAGGCGCCTGCTGAAAAAGTGGGTTCCTTTTATCATTTCATATCCTCCTTATCCGTTTTTCAAAATGGCTGGTATCCTGTTTCCCATACTAAATGAAATAAAGTCCTAATAACATGGGATTTTTTCACGTCCACTTGTGATTTTTTGACCACTTTTGTTCCATTTGCATAAACTGCATAAAAACCACGGGGCGGATTTGGCAAAATAGCGAAAAAGCGGGAAGCCGACTGGCTCCCCGCTGGTGTATGTCAGGGCGTTTTTTCCGCCGCCGCGCGCTTGCGGCGCTGGGCCTGCGTCAGATATTCCTTGGCGGACATCCCTGTGTATTTTTTGAAAACATGGCTGAAATAGGTGGTGTCCTCGAAGCCGACGCGCTGCGCGACCTCGAATACCTTCAGATTTCCCTCGTCCAGAAGCTGGCGGGCGTACTCGATCTTCTTTCCGGCGATCGTTTCCATGACCGTCCGCCCGGTCTTCTGACGGAAGAAGCGGCTGAGATAGCCGGGGCTGACGTGCACGGCAGCCGCCAGCTCGCTCAGCGTCAGCGCCTCGCAGAAATGCAGGTCCATGTAGTTCTGCACGTCCGCCAGAAGATTGCCGCCCTCCGTAGAGAGCAGCGCGAGATACTGACAGACCGCGCGCACAAGCTGCTTCTGGTGACGGATGCAGTCCTGATGGAACTGCAGCTGCTGGAGCTGACGCTTCCACTCCGCCCGGTCCAGATCCACAGCGTCCAGATCTGCGCCGAACGCTTCGAGCGTACTGCGGCAGGTGTGCATGACCATCATCGCCGTCTCCTTGACCTGCGCTTCGGGCGCATGCTGGCGGCGCTGTGTGTCAAAAATATGCGCAAGAGCCGCCTCCGCCTGCGTCAGATCGGCGCTTTTGAGCGCGTTGCCGAGCGTCGTGAAGTACGTGGCATACGTCGGTGCGCGCTGGGTCTGCATATGCCGGAAAAAATGGACCTCCTGCTGATCATAGAAGCGATCCTGCAGTGCGCGGTGTGCCTGCGCAAGCGCGTCTTGCAGCTCGCACAGCGGCCGGCTGTTTTTGCTCACACCGAGATACAGCGTCTTTCCCAGCAGCTTTCTTGCCGTGGAAATACAGTCGAAGCAGAAGCTGCGAAGCTGCGTGTCGGAGCAGGCCGGAAACACCATATACAGCTCATGCCGCCCCTGCGGGCAGAGATACAGCTGCTCCGGCGGAAGCAGACTGTAAAACAGCTTTTCCAGTCCTGCCCGAAGCATGGGAGACGGGTTCATGGCCTCCGCGCTGCGCAGATCCGCGACTGCGACGGCGTAGCCGGAGGCGGTCAGCCCAAGGGCTGCCGCCTGCTGACGTATCTCCGCCTCATGGTGCAGCGTACCGCTCAGGACTGCGCTGAGCATGGACGAAATGCGGCTTCCAACATCCACATGGAGCAGCCGCTGCTGATCCAGCTTCTGCTTGCATCGTTCGACAGCGGCAACGATGTCATTCATATTTCCCGTTTTTGTAACGTAGTCGCTGACGCCGTACTGGATTGCCTGCTGCGCGTAGGAAAAATCCGCAAAGGCGGTCAGCAGAATGATCTGGATCTGCCGCTGTGCGCCGCAGACCCAGCGCGCAAGCTCCAACCCGTCCATGACCGGCATTTTGATGTCGGCGATGATAATGTCCGGCTGATAGTCGAGCACGGCCTGCTTTGCCTGCAGACCGTTTTCGGCAGTGCCGACGATCTGACAGCCGAGCTTTGCCCAGTCAATCAGTGTGCAAAGGCCCTTGCGCATCAGCGCCTCGTCGTCCGCGATCAGAATTTTGTACATGTTGACTGTCCTCCTTTGGAAGCAGGATTGTGACCTTCGTCCCACTGTTTTCAAAGCTGGTGATCCGGATCCCATATTCAGGGCCGTACAGGTGCTTGAGCATCTGATAGACCGTGTTCAGCGCGACTCTGTTGTGGCGGCTTCCGACGGCAGGCAGGTCGAGCGGCAGCTGGATCTGCCCGTTTTGTCCGGCAAAGCCGACGCCGTCGTCCGTGACCACAAGCTCCAGCGCCCCGTTTTCGGTGCAGCCGACGGAGACCCGGACAGTCCCCGGCCCCTCCTTTGGCTCGATGCCGTGTCCGACCGCGTTTTCCACCAGCATCTCAAGCGTGAGCTTCGGAACAAGGCAGGAAAGCAGCGCCTCGTCCGAGACGGACACATGATAGGATATTTTATTGCCGAACCGCATCTGCTGCAGTTCTATATAAAATTTCGCGTATTGCAGCTCCTGCGCCAGCGGGATCTTGATGTCGCCGCCGCTGGAAAGCCGCGCCTGCGTCAGCCCCGCAAAGTTGCTCGCCATTTTCTGGATATCCGTATTTCCATCCATCTGCGCCATGAGCGCGATGCTGCACAGGACGTTATACATGAAATGCGGGTTGACCTGACTTTGCAGGAATCGAAGCTCGCTGTCCATGGCGATGAGCTTTTTCTCATAAACGTCGTTGATCAGATGGTCGATCGTGTCCGTCATGGCGTTGAACGTCTGGCTCATGGTGGAAAATTCCTGACAATCGTATTGCGGGAGCTTGACGCTGAAATTCTGCTGCGCGACCTGTTGGAGCTGGAGCGTCATCTCCTGAAGCGGCCGCAGCCGCCGCATCACAGCGAAGAACATGACCGCTGCGACGGCAAGCAAAAGCAGAACGCAGGCGATCACATACGGCGCGGCGACCTGATACAGCAGCCGCAGGATCTGCACCGATGGAACGCCGACAGCACAGCGCAGTCCCATGCCGGAGGCTTCGCTGAACAGGAGATACCGGCTTCCGTCAAGCTTTCGCGTATAGCAGGCGTCGTGACCGGCATCGGCCAGCTCGCGCTGCTCCTCCGCGCTCAGCCGCAGCGCGCTCTCCGACAGGACGACCGCGCCGTCCTTGTCAAACAGGTACCAGAACGCATCCTGATAGTCGGAGAGCTTGCCCATGATCGACGTGACCGCGGACTGGTTGACGACGAAGATCACCGTGCCGAACGGGTCCGCCCAGCGGTCGTAAACAGTAAAGATAATGTACAGATATGGTTCGCTCGCAGTACACTGTACGTCCGTGCCGCTCTCCTGAAAGGCACGATAGCGCGCCAGATTGTCTTCATTCAGCCGAAGCTGCTCGCTTGAGAGCTGCTCGTGGTAGCTGACCACGTCGAACGAGCCGCGCATATCCATGAAATATGCCATCTCCACAAACGGAAGCCCCGGCGCAACAATATTTTTATCCGAGTAAATATCAACAAGGCTGTGGAACTGTTCCCCTCTGGCATCCGAGGCCTCGCCGGTCATCTGCGGACTTTTACAGATGCGCAGCAGGGTGTCTTCCAGAAGCTGCGTTTTTGTGGAAAGGCTGCGGCTGACGGTCTGCATGGCAAACTCGGCCTCGCGGTTGACAAACGGCCCCATGACGTTGCTGATGAGAAGCACCAGGATCAGCAGGCTGATCAGCAGCGTGACCAGCACGGAGCTGACGCTCAGCCAGATCAGCTGCCCGCGCAGGGATGGTGTGCGCATCCAGTTTCTAAATCGTTCGCGCATAAAAATATCCTTGCCTTTCTCTTGCTTTTTTGCCGTTCTTCCTGTTATGATAGCATAAAAGAAAGAAAAGCTGAACAGGAGATGAAGTGTGGTTATGAAAAAAAGGCAGCTGTGCGGGCTGCTCGTGCTTCTGTGCGTTTTCCTGACGGCCTGCTCCGCAGCAGCGGAGACGGAGCCGGTGTCCATCAGCTTCATGCACGGTTGGGGCGGAAGCGGGGCCGACCATGTCGGTATGCGCGAGCTGTTTGCCGCGTTCGAGGAAGAAAACCCGGATATTCACATTGTCTATGATACCTCGCCGGATCTTGAGATCGTCATGGAAAAGGCGGCAGACCTGCTCGCGGTCGACAAAGCGCCGAGCATCATCAGCACCAACGGCAACGTACAGTATGTTTCAAATGCCAAAAAGAAAGGCGTGGCGCTGGATCTGACGCCATATTTGAAGGAAGACGCGACGTTTGCCTCGGATGTCAGTCCACAGATCCTGCAGGCGCTGCAGGAGTCGGACGGCGCGGTCTATACGCTCCCGGATGCGGTAGAATACATTGGCTACTGGTATAATGCGTCGCTGTTCCGGCAGGCGGGAATTACCGACACCGGAACGCCGGAAGGAACAGTCGTGCCACCGAGAACGTGGGAGGAATTCTGGGCTGCGTGTGACGCACTGGCGCAGATCGCGCCGCAGACCGGCGCTGTGCCGCTGCAGATGCAGGTCAGCCAGATGGGCTTCTTTTTAGGCGCGAGACTGGCTGGCGCGTCAGAGCAGGCGCTTGCCTTTATGCAGAAGGAAGCGTCTGTATGCCGCCGGGAGGACGCAGAGCTTGCGGTATCGGAGCTCCTGCGCGCGTTGTCCTATGACACGCAGCGCGGAAGCACACCGGATATCCGACAGAATTTCTTTGACGGCAAAAGCGCAATCTGTATTGACGGCGTGTGGGCCAACACAGAGTTTGACCAGACGACGACAAAGCAGGAGATCCGCTATGCCGCGTTTCCCGGCCCCTCCGGCGAAATGACCGCGTATGCCAATCCCGCAACCGGCTATGTCATCAGCAGCGACGGCTCCGCAAGGCAGATCGACGCCTGCGTGCGGTTCCTGAAATATATGCTCAGCGAGAAGGTGCAGGAGCAGATCGTCACCAAAACACATCAGGCGCCGAGCAATCCCAAGATCTCCGATGCGTGGATCCACGAGCAGGTGCCGGTTCTGGCCGACGCCGTGCAGGTCTGCAAGCAGGCGGATCGGCAGATCCTGACGCTTTATTCCGTCCTTCCCGCCAAATCAAGCGCCCAGCTGGACCAGCTGCTGGAGGAGCTGCTGCGGGGAAAGGATGTGCAGCGGTCTATTGTTTCCATCATAACAGATTTGCAGCAATAGAGCGGAAACAGGTAAAAATAACGCAAACATATTAAAATATTACATCAAAAGAAGTGCACTGCGCCTCTGAATTGTTGAAATTACACAATCCAGAGGCGCTTTCTTTTTCACCGGAGATCAAAAAAACGCAACGATCAGGCAAAATGCTTTATGGTGTTTTTTTCACCGTCCGGATAGACTGAATATATCGATTCAGCCTGCAAAAGCCATGGCTGACAAATTTAAAACTAAATGGAGGGTACTATGAAAAAGATTCTTGCACTTCTTCTGGCATCGCTTTTGCTCATCGGCCTGTTTGCCGGATGTGCCAAGCAGGAGACTGCGCCTGTCCAGCAGGAGCAGACCACGACAACCGAACCGGCCCCGGCAGAGCAGCCTGCCGAGCAGCCTTCGGAGCAGCCGGAGAACACCGAGCTCCCCACGATCACCTTTGTCCACGGTTACTACCATGATGAGTCCGAATGGGCGGCAGCTGCGCAGATGCGTCAGATCTATCAGGATTTTGCGGATATGCACAAGGATGAGTTCACCTTTGTCGCGATCCCCGATGAATCCGGCGCGGAGGGCATCTACAACACAGCGCTCAACGACATCAGCGGCGGCAAGTTCTATGACATCGCCGACTTTGGCGGCTGGAACATCGTTCCCGTCGCAAGCGCGGCCGGTCTTATCCTTGACCTGAAGCCGTATCTGGATGAGGATGCAGGCTTCAAGGCAGGCGCAGGCGTCTGCTACGATCAGAACCTGACTGCGGATGGAAAGATCTACTCTGTTCGTGAGCAGATCGAGGCTGTTGGCTTCTGGTACAACGAAGCGCTGTTCGCGCAGGCTGGCGCGAAGGTCCCCGCCGACTGGAGCACATGGGCGGACTTTGAGGAAGCAGTCGACAAGCTTGTTGACGCAGGTATTACCCCGTTCGGCCTGAACGCAGGCTGGCCCACCAACATTCTGACGGCTGGCCGTTTCCAGGCGGACGAAGCGACCCGCGCATTCTATGCGCAGGGTGCAGAGGTCGCATCGTTTGACGATCCCGCGTTCCGTGAGGTCATGACGTTCATGCAGGAGAAGGTTCTGCAGAAGATCGACTCCGCGAACTTTGGACCTGGCGGTGACGACGACGAGCAGTACCGCAATGACTTCTTTGACGGCAAGACCGCTATGCTCTTCAACGGCGTCTGGGATGCCGGCGGAAGCGTAGACTGTGCGGCGGGCGCGGAGAACATCAAGCCTGCCAACTTCCCGACGAACGAATCCGGCAAGCGCGCTTCCCTGATGTCCGGTGGCACGGGCTTTGTGGTATCGAACAGCCTGACCGACGCACAGACCGCAGCCTGCATCGAGTTCATCAAGTATATGACGAGCGAGGAGATCGCCAACAAGATCATCGCGTTCGGCATCGGCATGGCGCCGAACACCAACGTGGACTACGCCACGCTGATGGACAGCGTTGACGCACCCGAAGCAAAACTTCTGGTTTCCGCCTGCCAGCTCTGCATGGCGGCAGACTATCAGGCGCTCGGCCTCGGCAACGAATTCGGCGACTTTGAGGGCGAAATTCAGGCTAAATACGCCGGTCTGAAGGACGGCAGCAAGACAGTTGACGATGTTGTCAGCGAACTTGATGCAGTGATCGCCGCAAACTGATTTCCATGCAAACTGGCGAAGGGGGCGGAACGCCCCCTTCGCTATATCGCAAAGAAAGGATGACGCATCATGAAGGCTGGAACAGCTGAGAAAAAAGCTGCCCGTGCAATGGGAAAGTACCGGAAACGAGGGTTTCTTCTGGCCTTCCTTGCCCCTTGCACGATTCTGTTTCTGATTGTCTACGCATACCCGCTGGTCACGATTTTCCTGACCTCGTTCTGTAAATGGAATTACGAGAATTTCACCGCACCGGAGTTTTTGGGCTGGTCAAACCTGTTTGACAATTATATCAAGCTGTTCCGGTATGACGCAAACTTCAAAATGGCGCTGGTCAACTCGCTCAAGTGGGTCGCGCTGACGCTGCTGATCCAGGTGCCGTTTACCATTCTGGTCGCGCTGACCCTGTCGAAAAAAATGCGCGGCTGGAAATTCACCCGCAATATGTTCCTGATCCCTAACATCATCTCGACCGCAGCGATCGGTCTGATCTTTCTGAACCTGTACAGTCCAGCGCGCGGCATCGTCACAGAGCTGTGCAATCTGATCTGGCCCGGGTCGGATGTGAGCGTTCTGTCTAATTCCAAATATGCGTTCTGGGGCGTTACCTTTACTTTTATCCTGTTCGGCGGCTCCAACTGCCTGCTGCTTTTGACACAGATTTTTTCCATTGATCCTGCTGTTTATGAAGCGGCCCGCATCGCAGGCGCGTCCGACCGGCAGCTCGACTGGTATATCACGCTTCCGCTGCTGCGGCCGATGATCGGCACCATCTCCGTTATGGCGGCAAACTACGGTCTGCTTCTTTACAACGAGATCGCGCTCATCACGTCCGGCGGCCCGGATAACGCCACGTATTCGCTGAGCTACTATATCTACAAAACCTCGCTTGGAAGCACGAAGCTGAACTTTGCACGCGGAAACACCGCAGGCGTGATCCAGTTCCTTCTCGGGATCGTGCTCGTCTGCCTGATCAACCGTGCATTCCGCTCGGATACATCGGACTAGGGGGTATCAAACAATGAAACAAAGCAACAGTTCCTCAATTCCTGTAAAAGTGCTTCGGTATCTGCTGATGGCGTTCGTGCTGGTCATTTCCCTGTATCCGATCCTGTGGGTACTTCTCAACTCCTTCAAGCAGACGCCAGGCGGTCTGGGTCTTCCAGAAAAATGGGTGTTTAACGGATACATCACCATCTTTACAAAGCTCAATATCGGTCAGTATTTTCTCAACAGCCTTATCGTGACCGTCATATCGACCGTGATCAGCGTCTTTGCCGTCTCTCTTGCGGCGTATGTGTCTGCACGGATCTCCTTTAAGGGAAAAAGTCTTGTGACGCTGATGTTCGCATCAACGCTGTTCATCCCGTCAATTTCCATCAGCTTCCCGATCTACCGGCTGCTCTCCGACCTCGGACTCAAGGATACGCTGACCGGTGTGATCTTTGTCTACGCCAGTCTCGGCATCGCGGTCACGTTTTTCATCCTCCGCAGCTACTTTCTCTCCATTCCAAAGGAAATGGAGGAGGCGGCCATGATGGACGGCTGCGGCTATACCGGCACGTATTTCAGGATCATTGTGCCGATCGCGAAGCCGGGCCTTGCCACAGCCGCGATCATGGCGTTTTTGAATAACTGGAACGAGTATTATTTTGCATCCATCCTGCTCAAATCCAAGGAGCACATGACGCTTCCCGCGCTGCTCGGTCAGTTTACGACGGCGTATTCCAAGAATCTGAACGGAATGTTTTCGGCGATCATCCTGATTGTTCTGCCCACCATCATCATCTTCTGCCTGCTGTCTGAAACGTTTGTCAAGTCGCTGACAGCAGGCGCCGTGAAAGGATAACCTATGACAGAAAGAGAAACACGGACACAGTGGTTCACCGAAGCGCGTTTCGGTATGTTCATTCATTGGGGCCTTTACGCGATCCCCGGGCGCGGCGAGTGGTACATGAGCGAGGCAAAGATCCCCGCAGAGCAATATGAGCAGTATATGCTGGAGTTCACCGCGAAGGCTTATGATCCCCGCGACTGGGTTCGACGCGCGAAGCGGGCGGGCATGCAGTATGTTGTGCTGACCGCCAAGCACCATGACGGTTTCTGCCTGTTTGATTCCAAGCTGACGGATTATAAGAGTACAAATGCCCCCTGCGGGCGCGATCTTGTGCGGGAATTCGTGGACGCAGTGCGAGCCGAAGGGCTGCGCGTGGGGCTGTACTACTCCCTGATCGACTGGCATCACCCGGATTTCCCAAAATACAACGACTGCAATCATCCCATGCGCGGCGATCCCGCCTATCAAGATGAGAAGATCGACTTTGACCGCTACCTTGCCTATATGCACGGACAGATCGAGGAGCTGGTCACGAATTACGGCAGGATCGACATTCTCTGGTTCGATTATGCCTATGACGAGCTGCGCGGCGAGGCGTGGCGGGCGACAGAGCTGATCCGGATGGTGCGCCGCCATCAGCCGGACGTCGTCATGGACAATCGGCTGGAAACAAGCGGCGAGGGCTTCGGCAGTCTTGTCACCGAGCAGCCCGCATATTATAGCGGCGACTTTGTCAGCCCCGAACAGATCCTGCCGCCGGAGGGCATCCGCAATGTGCGCGGCGAGCGCGTACCGTGGGAGCTGTGTACGACGATGAACAACAACTGGGGCTACAACCCCTATGATACAGACTACAAGCCTGCGTCCATGCTGATCCGCAAGTTGGTCGAGTGCGTCAGCAAGGGCGGCAACATGATTCTGAATGTTGGTCCGGATGCGAACGGCCGGTTCAATGCTGAAAGCTGCCGCTTGCTGGACGAGATCGGCGCGTGGATGTCGGTCAACAGCGAGAGCATCTATGGCTGCGGCAGCGCCGATGTGCCGAAACCGGACTGGGGCTGGTACACGAAAAAATCAGGGCGCATCTACGCGCATATCCTGGAAAATCCAATCGGCCCGCTGGCGCTGACAGGACTTGACGCAAAGCGCGTCGGCGCGGTGCGTCGGCTGGCGGACGGCAGCGAGGTGCTGCGCGGCGAAAGCTGGATCACGAATGCCTATGAAAATCTCGCGTTTGTGACCCTCGGTACGATCCCGCACTTTACCTATCTGCTTCCAGATCCGGCTGACACCGTGCTGGAGATCGAATATAAGGAGGCTTGCCTATGAAACCAATTACCGCGATCGTTTTGGGCGCGGGTCAGCGCGGCGCGAACGTCTATGCCGCCTATGCGCTGAGCTTCCCGAACGAGCTGAAAATCGTCGGCGTGGCGGAGCCGCGTGCAGATCGCCGCGCCGCATTTGCCAAGGAGCATGGCATTTCCGAAGGCCGCTGCTTTGCAGGCTGGGAGGACGCGCTCAGACAGGACAAATTCGCAGACTGTGTATTCGTCTGCACACAAGACCGGATGCACTTCGAGCCGGTCATGCAGGCGCTGGAAAAGGGCTATGACGTGCTGTGCGAAAAGCCGATGAGCTATGACCGCACGGAGCTGATCGCAATGGGCGAAAAGGCGCGGCAGACCGGGCGCGTGCTGTCCATCTGCCATGTACTGCGCTATTCTCCGTTCTTCGTGAAGCTCAAGGAGCTGATCGACAGCGGCGCGATCGGCCAGCTTGTCTCCATCCAGCATATCGAAAGCGTCGGCTACTGGCACATGGCGCACAGCTTTGTGCGCGGGAACTGGAGCCGCAGTGAGGATAGCTGTCCGATGATCCTGGCAAAGTGCTGCCACGACACGGACATCCTGACATGGCTTGCCGGCAGCTCGTGTGCGGCGGTCAGCAGCTTTGGCTCCCTTGCGCATTTCAACGCCGCGCACAAGCCGGACGGTGCGACGGAATACTGTCTGGATGGGTGTATACACCGGGATCGCTGCCCGTATTACGCGCCGCGCTTCTATCTGGAGCATCCAAAGGCCGTTTCCGATGGATTTGTCTCTGTGGTGAGCCTGGATCCTTCCCGTGAAGCGGTTCTGAACGCACTGCAGTGCGGCCCGTATGGCCGGTGCGTCTATCAGTGTGATAATGATGTTGTGGACAATCAGGTCGTGAACCTGCTGTATGAAAACGGCGTCAGCGTCAGCATGACGATGTGCGCCTTTACAGAGCATTGTGAGCGGATCATCAATGTGATGGGCAGCTGCGGACAAATTCGGGGCAACATGGAATCGTCTACGCTGGAGATCAGCGATTTTGCGTCCGGAAATCAGACAACACTGCGCGTTCACACGCCAGCCGGCGGACACAGCGGCAGTGACGCCGCCATGATGCGAGACTTCCTGCAGACGCTGCATCGCGGCGGCGGGAGCAAAACAAGCGCGGACGCGTCGGTGGAAAGCCACCTGATCGCACTGGCCGCAGAGGAAAGCCGCCTGCGCGGCGGAGAAGCCATTGACATGAATGAATGGAGGACAAACGAGTGAGTATTCTGAAAAACGCGGTATGCCCGCAGCACATCCCGACCTATGACGGCTCTGATCAGTCCACGCACCCTTCGGTGCTGCGCTTTGACGCTCCTTGGCACGGATACCTGTACTGGATGGCAATGACGCCGTATCCCTATAACAATGATGGATTGGAGGATCCGTCCATTCTGGTTTCCAATGACGCGCAGACGTGGATCGTTCCTGAGGGACTGACAAATCCGCTGACCCCTGCGCCGAAGCCCGGTCATAACTGCGACGTAGAGCTTGTTTACAACAAAGAGTGTGATGAGCTGTGGCTGTATTATGTGGAGGCGGACGATATTGTGCAGTCGTGGGTCAAGCTGATGCGCTCAGCCGACGGCGTTCACTGGACGAAGCCGGAGATCGTGCTCCATGACCCGGTGCAGAAATACAGCATTCTGTCGCCCTGCATCCAGCGTATGCAGGATGGAAGCTGGCGGATGTGGTATGTTGATACCGGAAATACGGGGTATCAGAACCAGGACAATAAGGTTCGCACCCGCACCTCGGAGGACGGTCTGCATTGGAGCGCGGAGGAGACCTGCGAGGATCTCGCGCAGCCCGGTTATCAGCTCTGGCATCTGACGATCTGGCGCGATCCTGCGGATGATACACTGCACGCGATCTATCCTGCGTATCCGAACGGCACGAACTGCGATTACTGCAAGCTGTTTTACGCGGTCAAGGAAACGAGCCGGCCATGGAAAGTTTTTTCGAATCCGCTGATGGAGCAGGGCAAGGACGGCAGCTGGGATGATTTCTGCCTGTACCGCACAGCATTCCTGCTGGATCGTGAGGCAGATGTGCTGCGTGTCTGGTACGGCGGAAAGAAAAAATCCGATGCGTCGTGGGGAATCGGTTACACAGAGGGCCGGTACAGTCAAATTTGCGCTGCGTTGGAGTGATAAAGTCAAACACACACGCGCCGGATTACAAAATCCGGCGCGTACATTTTGTAAAGAGAGGTCAGCATGAGAAAAATAACGCTAGTCATCATGGCTGCCGGAATGGGCAGCCGCTTCGGGGGGCTCAAACAGATCGAGCCGATTGATCCGGAAGGACATATCATCATCGACTTTTCCCTGTTTGACGCATGGCGCGCTGGTTTCCGCGATGTGGTGTTCATCATCAAGCGCGAGATGGAAGCGGAGTTCCGCGAATGCATCGGCGACCGCATGGAGCAGTATTTCCATGTGTCCTACGTCTATCAGGATCTTGACCGCCTGCCGGAGGGCATAGAGGCTCCGGAGGGACGCACAAAGCCGTGGGGCACCGGCCATGCGCTGGCCTGCTGCAAGGGCGTGGTAAACGGTCCGTTTGCCGTCATCAATGCGGATGATTTCTACGGGAGCACGGCATTCTCGGAAATCTATGATTTTCTGGCGGCACAGACCGATGAGAGCAAGTATGCCATGGTCGGCTATCGCCTGAAAAATACGGTGACGGAGTTCGGCTCCGTGGCGCGCGGCGTCTGCGAGATCG
>ERZ837910.1574-NODE-1574-length-31135-cov-21.102574_pt1 | contig 31135 bp, 25 predicted proteins | sample MGYA00519940_ERZ837910 | MGnify/ENA primary metagenome ERZ837910 (study PRJEB31850, sample SAMEA3708825) | human gut metagenome | biome: human gut; feature: human-associated habitat; material: faeces | place: China | collected 2014 ... | reverse complement strand
AGCGCCGACTGTTTTACCCAGCCGCCTGGAGCATATTCTCAATAAAAATCCCGTAGCCACAAGTTGGATCATTTACCAAAACATGGGTTACAGCGCCGATGAGTTTGCCGTCCTGCAAGATTGGCGAACCTGACACGAGTGATTGCCATTATGGACAACAGCTTCAGGAAAAATCTTTTGGCAGACACTTGAAACGTGGCTTAATTAAGTGTATAATATAGCCACAAGAAAGGAGCGGGTATTATGCAGATCATTCCCATGCGTGACCTAAAGAACACCGTCGAAATTGAGCGCCGCTGTGCGGAAGAAAATGGGCCGGTGTATGTGACGAAAAACGGATATGGGCGGCTGGTGGTCATGGATATTGAGTATTATGAGCGAACCATGCGAAAGATGTATGAAGCCCAGGCATTGATTGCCGGAATGGAAGATGTGGCGGCTGGCCGTACGGAGGACGGCGCTTCTGTACTTCAAAATATGAGGGAAAAATATGGCCTGTGAATTTGGCTACCGGCTGACCGGGAAAGCAGAAGCGGACTTAGACAACATTCTGTCCTATATGGCTGTCCAGCTTGCCAATTCCCAGGCGGCTGCCGCTTTTCTGGAAAAGCTTCAAGCGGCTATCTCGGAAGCCTGTTTGTTCCCGGAAAGCGGTTCGCCGGTGGATAATGCGTTTCTACCCTGTAAGATCATTCGCAAAAAGCAGGTTGGAAGCTATATTCTGTATTATTTCCCGGATGAAAAGGCGGAAACCATCTATATTTTGCGGATCCTATATGGACGCAGAAATTTAGATGAAATTCTGCGGGAGATGAACCGTTCCTGCTAATAGGGAAAAATGATTTTATGGGAGTATCAACGGGTGCGCTCATATCTATAAATCGGAATTGGTGGAACTGCTGAGATGATTAAAAAATACAGAATAGGTTTTGATATATGGGGTTTGATTATTTTTATCATTATTATGGTTCCTAATTTTATTTGGTTTGTAGTTCCGGCACCAAATGATATTTTTAGGGGAGAGTCAATTACAGAGACAGTAGATGCAATAGCATCTATATGTCAGGTGTTGATGGTTATGTCGTTATGTATATTCATTAATCAAAATCGCAAAAAAATAAGTATCACACGATTTATTATAGCTACAATTATTTGCTGTTTACTGTATTTTCTATGTTGGATGTTTTACTATATTGGTGTAACAAAAGCTATTGTTATATTGGGTTTGGTTATTTTTCCATGTTTGACATTTCTGTTTTTTGCTATTGACAGAAAAAATATGATTGCTGTTATCCCCATTTCAATATTTATGATATGTCATTTGATTTATGGAGTGGTTAACTATATTATTTAGGAAACCTCCATCTTGTATGTGCAACAAATTCTAATTTGTGGAGGTAAGATTGATGAAAGAAAAGACTTGTCAAACTCGTTGCGGAACGATTCACTATTGGGCAAGCGTATCAAACCCGGATACAATTACTCTTGTTTTTCTGCCAGGGTTGACTGCGGATCATCGATTGTTTGATAAGCAAATTCAGTATTTTGAGAACAGGAATAATGTTGTCGTCTGGGACGCACCGGCACACGCTTCTTCATGGCCGTTTCGGTTTGATTTTGACTTGTTCGATAAGGCAAAATGGCTGAACGATATATTGAACCAAGAAGGAATAACAAGGCCTGTTATTATCGGGCAGTCTATGGGTGGATATGTGGGACAGGTTTATGCACAGCTTTACCCAGACAAAATGACAGGGTTTATCTCTATTGACTCTGCACCGTTGCAACGAAGCTATGTGACGGCAGTTGAAATCTGGCTTCTGAAACGGATGGAATCGGTATATGCTCACTATCCGTGGAAATGGCTTCTGAAATCGGGGGCGGAAGGTGTTGCTACGACTGATTATGGTAGAAACCTCATGCATGAAATGATGCTGACTTATGACGGCAATCAGAAACGCTATGCACAAATTGCCGGACATGGTTATCGTATTTTGGCAACGGCTATGGAAAAGGATTTGCCGTATGAGATTAAGTGTCCTGCATTATTGATATGCGGTACACAAGATCACGCTGGTTCGTGTATACGGTACAACAAAGCATGGTATCGCAATACGAAAATTCCTTTGACATGGGTTGAAGGAGCTGGACATAATTCCAACACAGACAGACCTGAACAGGTGAATCGCTTGATAGAGGAATTTGTTGCAAATATTTCATAACGGATAACTTCCAGTTTATAGAACCGGCGCTCCCGGAAACCAGCCCGGGAGCGCCGACTGTTTTACCCAGCCGCCTGGAGCATATTCTCAATAAAAATCCCGTATCCACAAGTTGGATCGTTTACCAGGACATGGGTCACGGCGCCGATGAGTTTGCCGTCCTGCAAGATTGGCGAACCTGACAGGAGTGATTGTCATTATGGACAACATTTTTTAGGTTCAATTCGCCGTATTGGCGAAAGGAATCAAATTGCTGGAGAAGTTCCATTCGATTCGGATGCTGTTGTCTGGGTATACAATTACACGCTTTACCAAGGCTTTCATAACTTCCGGAGTAAGTTCAGAAATTTGGCTGTATTGGTGGATTTCTTTTGCCGTTTCCTGAACTTGTTCCGTCTGTTCCGTAGTGGCATACAGTTTTTGAAGACGCTGCTGCAATACAGCAAGCTTGGATGCAGTGTTCTCTTCGTCCGCTAACAGGACTTGTTTCTTTTGAATATAGTCCTGCCTTGAGATTTTATCTTCCATCACAGCTTCAAGTAAATCCCGCTTGGTATTCTGCAATTGGCTATGTTTGCGTTGCAAGCTCTTGATTTCATCTGAAACAATTGCTTTCTCAGATTTTGTGGCTTTACGAAGTGCCTGCTGTTCTCGCAGCGAAGTATCAGTTAAGGCGCATTGTTGCTGAATAGCACGAAGAAGAATGCCTTTTATTTGAGCTTCATCAGCACGGACACGTTTACATTCCAGGGCATCGTTGTAGCGAGCCTTAGAACAGAGCCAGCTTTTGTTTGCTGCTTTTCCCTTACTAAGAGTATTTCCGCAACACCCACAGATCAATCTGGAAGTTAGAGGATTATGCTGGGAAACACCTTTTTTCTTGCATTTTGATTTGATGGTTTGCAAGGCGAGAAAGTACAGCTCCCTGGATATGATGCTTTCATGTGTTCCGGGGATAATTTCACGCAATTCGCGGGGAATCTGTTTCGTGCGGCTGCTGCCGATTTTTACAACGTGGGATTTGAATGCCTCTGTGTCGCCAGTGTAGGTTCGATTTTCTAAGATGTTTTTTACGGAGTCCCAAGTCCAGTCTGTGTAGACCTTGTATTTGGCACTTCGGTATTGCGCCAAATGTTGCGAGGGGGTAGGTACATGATCTTTATTCAGTGTAAGGGCAATTTCGGTGACTGTTTTACCCTCAGAGGCAAGTTTGAAAATACGTTTTACAATGATTGCCGCTTCATCGTCAACGACGATGGTATTTTTAGCTTGCCCTTTTTTGTATCCGTAGGGAGCTGTACCGTAGACAAATTCACCTTGTCTCTTTTTCAAATCAACAGCACTTTTGATTTTGCGGGAGATGTCTTTGCTGTACATCTCGTTTATGAGATTACGGATTGCCAAATCAAGCCCAGCTGGATTTTCACCATAATCGTCGCTGTCATAATGGTCATTGATGGAAATAAAGCGGACCCCATATGCGGGGAAAATAAACTCCAGATAATGACCGGCTTCCAGGTAGTTCCTGGCAAAACGAGAAAGGTCACGGACGATAATTGTCTTGACCAAACCTTGCTCGACCAGTTTAAGCAGCCGCTGGATGCTGGGCCGTTCCATGTTTGTACCGGAGTATCCGTCATCGATAAACTCTTGAAAAGTTGTTCCTAAATCGCTGTGGGCAGTGATAAACTGCTTTACACATAATCGCTGGGAGCTGATGGAGCAGCTTTCTTCCATGCTGCCATCGGCGACATCACCATCTTCCAAAGATAATCGAAGATAGTATGCGTTAATTCTATCGCTGCGCATTTTCCGTCACCTCCGGGATATGCTCTAAATACTCTGATACCAACCTGAAAGGGTCCTCATAATTTAAAATCAGTTCGATGCGCTTGCCCGCAAAAATGCTTATTCGCTTGACGAGGAAATCAATTACCGTCCTGTTAATCTCAGGAAAACTTTGATATTCCTTGAGAAATTGAATCCATTTGTGGGATTTGGCAACAATGCTTTCCAAACATTTTGAGGAAGCAAATAGCTTGTTTTCTTCTTCCAGAAGCTGCGTACATTCTTTGCTGTAGTGCTGCTTGGCGTAGATGTATTCCTGACGGTCAATCAATCCATCCGTCAAATCGACAAGTAATTGTTCAATACGCACTTCCATGTTTCTGCGCTTGGATTGAATGCTTGAAAGTTGGTTTCTTACAGAAGATTCATAACATACCACCTTAGGCATGGCCTGAATCTCTTTTACAAAGGTTTCAAAGTCGATTGCTGTACGGACTTGAGCATCCAAGGCGTTTCTTAGTGCGTCCATGATTTCTTCGTGTCGGATGTAGTGTGTGGAACACGTTGCCCTTCCGCTATCCATAAATCTTCCGCAGTCGTAGTAGAGAAATACGTTCCTTTCACCGTCTTTGTTTGCTCGGCCTATACCTTTGCAGGAGCGCATCATGCTTCCGCAATCGCCGCAATACACCTTCTCACGCAGGATCTCTCTTTGCTCAGGCTGAAGGTCTTCCTGCTTTTGAAAAGAGCTGCACTGGCTGGCTTTTTCCTGCATTGCTGTTTGTACGCTCTCATATAACGCATTTGAAACGATAGGTGGGTGTGCATTTTCAATAACCTGCCACTCTTCTTCGGAGCGGCGAAGTTTTTCCATGCCCAGCTTATCTCGCTTTACTCTTCCATGAACACGATTCCCGATATATACCTGGTCGGTTAAAATCTTGCGGAGTGTACCATGAATCCAGAGTGCATTTTCATACTTAGCGGCTTTGGTAAGACCTCTGATGTAGCGAAGCTTACCGGGACATGGGATGCCTTCCTCGTTCAGAGTTTTGGCGATTGCGTTCAGTGCCATACCATTTGCCCGCATTTCAAAAATCCGAAGTACAATGGGAGCAGCTTCTTCGTCTACATCGAAAGTATTCTGTTCCGGATTTCTAATGTAACCGTAAGGGATACTGTTTGAGGAGGGAAGATACTCGCCGCTGCTCATTTTAGCGGAAATGCTGCTTCGGATTTTTTTGGAGATGTCCTTCACATAAGAATCGTTCATTACCATTTTGAAGGGCATGAGCAACGCTGCAGAGTCACAATTATCGTCGAAGCTGTCATAATCGTCATTGATACAGATAAGGCGGACACCCAGCATAGGAAAGATTTTTTCAACGAACTCACCGGTCATAACAAAATGCCGGCCCAGTCGAGAAATATCCTTAACGATAACACAGTTGATTTTTCCGGAGCGGAGATCGTTCAGCATACGCTGGAAATCTGGCCGATTGAAGTTCATTCCGGTGTAACCATTATCAACATAATACTCGGCAGCGAGAATGTCCGCCTTGTCTTTTAGAAAATCCAGGGCGATTTTCTTTTGGTTGCCGATGGAATTTTGCTCTTCATCATCGTCATCTTCAATGGAAAGTCTTGTATAAATTCCAGCCAGCAGCTGGGATGCCTTCTTTTCTTCTTTTGCTTCAGTAGCAAATCTGCTTTTTCTTGCCATTTTATCCTACCTCCTGGCTGATATTTTTTAGAATTTCCTGATAGGAAGCAATTTCATCTCGATAATTAAAGTCGATATGCACCGTCTTATCTTCAAAAACGGTTATTTTGTCAATGAATGCTGCGGCAACCTCACGGGTGAGCTTTGCAACAGATTGATATTTTGCAAACTGTTCCAACCAAGTAAGATTGGTCGTGCTTTTTGATATGATTTCGGTTCGCTCATCTTCCAATTTCTGAATGACGGTCTCTGCAGCTTCGATGGCAGCTGTCGCTCTTGTGCGCATTAGGTCATATTCGTCCCGCTCAATCAGTCCATCGCTAAGCGCCTCATACAGCTTTAGGCGGAAGCTTTTCTGCTTATCGATTTCTTTATTTTTTTCTGCAATCAACAAGTCCAGACGCTTTAATTTTACAGAGAGAATTTCACCGTGATTGACTTCATCCAGCAGCTGCTTCATCTCGACCAATAGGTTAATTTGATTTTTGATGGCCCGCATTACCGTTGCTTCCAGTGTCTCGACAGAAATACTGTGACTGGTGCATCCGGCTCCTTTTTTGTTGGTGTGACATACATAATAGTAGAATTTCTTCTTTCCTCTGGTCACGCTTCTTTTTACCATGGATCGGCCACAGTCGGCACATACCATTAGACCGGACAATGGGTCAACAGCATCGGCCTTTGCGGAAACACGGGTATCCTTGGAGAGAACCTTCTGAACGGTGTTGAAAGTAAATTCGTCAATAATCGCTTCGTGATTATCGCTGACAATACTCCATTGGTCTTCGTCACGCACACGCATTTGCTTGACTTTATAATTTGGCGTACCACGCTTTCCTTGAATCAGAACGCCGGTATACACAGGGTTTGTTAAAATATTCTGGATGGTAAACGCTTTCCACAGGGCTTGACCTGCGCCTTTCAGACCGGATTTGTAGTTAAGTCCTTGGTTTTTTTTATATTCTGCAGGGGGAAGAACTGCTTCACTATTCAGGTAATCGGCTATAGATTGTGGGCTATAGCCTTTTAATTTGAATGTGAAAATGGCCTTGACAATCTCAGCGGCATACTCGTCAATAATGAGCTTGTGTTTGTCTTCCGGGCTTTTCCTGTATCCGTAGCAAGCAAAAGCACCAAGATATTCTCCGTTGGCCCTCTGAATTTTGAACTGTCGCCTGAGCTTTTTAGAAAGCTCACGGCAGTAGGTTTCGTTCATGATGTTTTTCACCGGAACCAAAATATCGTCACTGGATTTGGCGTTTCCACTGTCCACATCATCATTGATAGCAATGAAGCGGATGCCCATAGACGGGAAAACCATTTCAAGGTATTTGCCGGTTTCAACGTATTCACGGCCAAGACGAGACAAGTCTTTTACGATAACACAGTTGATTCTTCCTGCGTTGACAGCATCCATGACTTTTTGGAACCCGGGACGGTCAAAGTTCGTCCCGGTGTAGCCATCATCGAAAGCTTCATCCACAAGTCGGATGTTCGGATGGCTCTTTACATATTCCCGAATTAATACACGCTGGTTGGCGATACTGTCTGACTCATGGTTTGTTCCATCATCTTTGGACAGTCGATAGTAGGCAATTGCGTCAAAAGAATCTTCCCCGGCTGAGGTAAGCTGGTTTACATATAGCCCCATAACAAAAACCTCCTATTCTATAAAGAAAATTACTACGGAGTCATCCCTGGTAATTTTCCACTCGATGAAACCGGGGACATTATCTCGAATTTTTCACAAGCCGTCAACGATGTCGGACTTGATGCCAACGCTTGACCAATTAGCCAATATTGCTGGCAAGCGCTTTCAACTGATCCTTCAGACAAATGCCGGTGTCGGAAAAACCAAGGCTAACGACTACATCGCCGTCCAGATAGCAATACGGATTCCCAATCTGCTCAACATATTTCTTGATTCGCTGTTCACATGGCAGGGAAGTATCAATTTTTACCTGGTCCAAACTCCGCAGCTTTGTGCGGTCAATGGTTCTCATATCTATTTTTGCAGGCATCATTTTCAATTTTCCTCCGTTTCTACAATAAAAATTTTACCCAAAAACTTACCGAATATTACTTAAAACTACATGAATGCGTTGGGTGGTTCCCCAACCAACGCATGGTATCTAGCTTTAATGTGCCGCACACTTTGATTGAGATGGTTTAACATACACATTTTGTGCGGCGTAACACAGATACAGATTTATTTTGAAGTTCAACCAATTTGCTACGCCTCCCGGTTGATGGGTATGATATAAGCCGCCTTTGGTAAGGCCGTCATAACTCTGCGAATACCGCTGCACATTGGCTGGCGAATATCACAGGGCTGCCCCCCAGTCTTTGGGAGCGCGTGAGCAAGTTCCATTTCACTACATCAAAAGAGGATACCCCAGATACCGGCTGGGGCCTTTTGGCTCGTAGATCGCTCGTAGGAATATCCGAAGGATAAACATCGGATATTTCTCGTCGTGGCGGCGGGTCGGCTCTCTTTTGGTGTGTGTTTGTGCTTATATCATCTTGTATTCAATTTTCAAGATACAGAGAAGGGCCTGTGAAGAAGTCCCTTCATTAACTAGGCAGTGAGATTTGACATTTGTCCCATCTTTCGATGAGAAAAATGTGTTTTGTATATTTGCACAAATCTCGATGCAAATTTTCAATGATTTAGCGATCACATCTGTATAATTTACTTAAACGGCAGATTCAAACAAAGAAAAAATGCGGTGCAGGCTTCTGTAAATTTGCGATTTGGATTTGTTTTGAAGCTCTGCAATTTCTCGAACAGTGTACTCCTCGCAGATATATAGCGTGAGCAGCTCCTTGTCGTCATCAGATAAGTATTTGGCTCCAATCGTAAGGCAGGGAGTTGAAAGCTCAGACAGCCACCAATACCGAGAATGGCCGCCGTACCGGGCCAGGCTTTCCTGCCATTTGAATAAAAACATAAGAAGTCCTTTCCGCGGAGGAATCCGGAAAAGGACTTCTTTTCATCGTACAAAGCGCAGCGGGCAACAAAAAAGCACCGTAAAAGTGGAATCAAAATGGGTATGGTTATCCCATTGATTCCGACTTTGTACGGTGCTTGGTAGCCTCGATCTAAGATCGTCTCCGCTTGCGCGATTGTAAGTCGTGATATTCAGTTTTAATTTTTACTATTTATAATAATTTTTTCGCTTTCCAATACCTTTTTGCCTGCGGAAGTATGCCAGATTGAGCGTATCTTCGGCCTTACACTTTGGGCATTTGGGGCGAATGTGACCGATGCTGTCGGAGTAGACTTTTATAATCAGATAGTTGCATCGGGGACAGCGTACCTCTCGCAGGGAAAGGTTCTCAGACTCAGAAGCGGATAAATCAAGCCGTCTTTGCCGCTCCGGGGATGCTGCAGGAATGGGCCGCTCGTAACGTCCGTTCATAGCGATTCCCTCATTTTCTGGAAGTATTCTGTGATTTCCCGGTGGTCAACCAGGCTGTACTTTTTCAGCTGGATAAGCAGGGCTGAAAAGGAAACACCTAGTTCGTCTGCCATTGCATGAATGGCAAGTTTGGTACTGGGGAGCAGAACAGATTCGCCGTAAATAGGGAGGCGGCTGCGACGCGGGTGGCGGCGGAGGGTATTTTGCAGCAGCGGCATGGGCATCAGCAGCATGGCAGCCATGGTGTTTGCCTGACATTCGCCTAGATTAAGGCGTTCTTGCAGCTCTCGAAGGCCGTATTGGCGCTCGCTGTCATATTCCCGGTCAAAGCAGGCCGGATTGTGAAGCGGGTCTGCCCGGTTGATGAGAATATGGCTGATTTCATGGGCAAGAACAAACCGTCTGCGGCAGTTTTCAATAGGCCGCTGTAGAAAAGAATCCAGAATAATGGTGTCCTTGGGAAAGACAATGCCAACTCGCTGGTTTTGGCGCAGTACGGACAGCGGATAGCTCCCGTTGGAGACAAAACCGATCTTGTCCAGTTCGTCCTCTGCGATATGCTCGTATTGGACTTGCAGGCCAAGAAAGCGGGCAATGCCGTCAATATCGATGGGGCCGGATGCCAGAGACCCACAGGCCGCCTGAATCAGGCCGGAAGCAATTTCTTCAATCTCCTTGTTTGAAATAAATACTTTCATCGGTAAACCTCCTCAAGTGAAAAACCGCATTCTCTGAGAGGAAGAGAATGTTTCAAACGGACGCTGCTTCCAATCGGCAATGCCGCAGGAAATGGCGGCTTCCCATTTTCTGGTGAGTGGATGGCCTTGCCGGTGGAATCATTTACTTCGGATGGGCATATTATAGCTGGTTACATAAACGTTGCAAAGAACAAATGTTCGCAAATTAGAAAGAAAATTTGTTTCATTTTTTGCCGGATTACCATTCCAAGATCCCGTTCTATCATGTGGGCGTATTGGGTGGTGAAGGAGCTGTCTGGGACGTATCCCGGAATTACTTGGGAATAGAATGTATTTCCCAGCGCAAAGCCCCAATAATGGACGATTTTGAATCCAAAAGTTTCCAGATAAGCATAGTAATCTCCAATTTGTGCTGCGGCTTCCCGTTGGGCTGGGGAAAAGTCTTCATAGGCAGCGTGAAGAACCTTTTCCAGCCGAATGACCTCCGGCAGGTGGGAAAGCTGCTGTTCCTGGTGGAGATCTTCGTAATCGGTATTGATGCGCAGCTTATTGACTGGCTGCTGAAAACACTCCAGGTTCCACCGGAAGCCCTGGTAGGCGATGTACAGCAGCTTGGCGGCGAATTGGGCTTCCAGTGCATCGGAATAGGTGCTGTCCGGCAGGGAATCCTTGGCTTGCTCATATTGCTGCGACTCCTGTGCATAATCGGGGGCGTATTGTGCCAGGGTGCTTTTGAGCTGTTGAAGAAGCTGGGAGCCGTTGGGGGATGTTGTTTCAAAATCCATTGTGTTTGCCTCTTTCCATTTTTTTTTTAGAACTTCCCGCAAAACTCGGTTTAATATATTTACAAGTAGTTCTAATAGAATTATAATAATAAAAGAGGCTTGTCGAAGTCAGTCGAATTATGGGAAAAGAAAACCAGCAGGCAATCTTTTGGTGACTGCTTGCTGGTTGGGTTAGTTTTCTTCGTGGTAAGCCTCGATATAGGCTTCGATGCAGCGGTAGATTTTGCGGCGCTCTTTTATAGGCAGGTCTTTTAACAGAGTGTCCAGCTCAGAGGGAACAGAATTTGCGGAGCAGTCAATGACATCCTGCAGCAGAGTGTCGGCGGACACACCAAGGACGTTTGCAATTCTGCAAAAGGTTTCCAGCTTTGTGGGCTTGAAGCCTCGTTCGATGACGCTGATGTGCATGGGCGTTAAATCCACCAGCTCCGCCAATGTTTCCTGCGTCAGGCCCTTTTGCTCACGGGCTATTTTGATGCGCCGTCCGATTGCTTTCAAATCCATAGTATTCCGTCCTTTTGGAATTAGTAATCATTCTTTTAGACAGTATACCCGTAATGGAATTGAAAGCACAGAATCTATAATGTTTATAGTAAGCACAATAGACTTAAAAACGAAATTTTTCAGCAATCGACACCGTTCGACACAGGTTTTATGAATCCATGGTATAATAAAAAAGCAAAAAGGCTTTCGCCAAGGAAAGCCCTTGACGATACTCCCGCAAAAATCCCATAGGTAATTCCTGCTTTTTCAAGTTCCCATGACCAGATTTCTGACGGCGAATGGGCTTTTTAGGCGATACCGGATAGGGTGCTTGCCAGTTCAAGGGCACTGCGTTTGGATTCCATGGAGGGATGGACATACATCCGTAGGGTGGTTTGCACGTCGGCGTGGCCCAGGATTTCGGAGAGGGATTTGATATCCATGCCGTATTCGATGCACCGTGTGGCGCAGGAGTGCCGCAGGATGTGGAAATTCCGCACCGGGATTTCCAGCCGCTCCAGGAAGCGCCGGAACCGGTATTGCAGCGTTCTCGGCTCCATTGGCCTGTCGCCGCCCGTGAGCAGGTAGCCGCTGGTTTTCAGCGGGCGAAGCAGAGAAAGCATTTTCGCCGTCAAGGGAATCACCCGTTCCGAGCATTCGCTTTTCGGCGTTTGAATCACCAACTCCGTGCGGCCTCCGTAGTTGATACGGTAGGCCGTTCGCTGTATGTGCACGGTTCCGCCGGAAAAATCAATGTCTGACCATTGTAGCGCGCACACTTCGCCCAGCCGGATTCCCGTTTCCAGGCACAGCAGGTAGGCCAGGTTCTCGGTGCTGGGCTTTCGCAAAATCTCCGCGGAAATACGGCAGCATTCCCACCCGCTAAAGGTTTCAATCCGCCTCTGCTTAACCGCCGGAGTGCGGATTTCTTCTTCGCCGTTGTATCGGAACTTCCGCCGTGCCAGCTTCAAGGCGGAACGGACAATGACGCAAATATCATTGACCGTCTTGGGGGCCAAGCCGCCCTTGCCGTCCAGCCGCCCGGATTTGAGCTTTCTGTCCACAAAGCAGTTGAGCTTTTCTTCTGTAAGATCGCATACCCGTTGCGCACCCAGTTCAGGTTCAATGTGCTGCTGGATCAACACCCGGTAGCGTTCCCGGCTGGTGGGCTTGATTTGGCTGTTCTCCGCTTGCCAATGGGCCAAAAGCTCTTTTACCGTCAGAGTGCAGCCGCGCAGCTGCTGTTTGCGGTTCTCCTCCCGGCAGACAGCCAGCTTTTGGCGAACGTCGGCATAGGTTGTTCCGTAAACCGAGCGGTAGAGGGCCCCGCCGTCCGGCTTTCGGTCCACAATATAGCGGCCCTCCCAGCGCCCATCCTTGCGCTTATAGATATTTTCCCCTCGTCTGGGCATAGGCATTCCTCCTGTGACCATGATTTTGACGGCAGTTGCATCCAACAAAAGGGTTCCCATTTGCCGAATTGCATAAAATCTAGCGCTTTTCCGTTCCTGTGTTGTCCATTGAATTGCGATTCCGTACAAAAATTAACAATCTGGGACAAATTCAATTGACAAAGATATGGCTTATGATATAATAACCTTGTACGAATGGGTACGTGTGTGGACTTTCCGGCTTTCGTCAAGGGCTTTCCTTAACGAAACCGTCCCCTGCGACCCAGGCTTCTGGCCGTCATACATAGTATGGCACAAAAGAACGTACTTTAACAACTCAATTGCTGCATGGTGTCACGCGTCTGCGGTTTGCAGATGTGGAGATGAGGGAATCCGGTGAAATCCCGGTGCTATACCCGTAGCTGTATGCGCAAATGTCCGTACCCTTAACGGAGCGATCCGGTCATTGGGGAAACCTGAGAAGGCTGGGTGCGGGCGCTGGCGGAGGAATCCACCAAAATGCGCGAGCCAGAATACCGACCATGTGAGAACCCGGAGCGCATCCCTGAGATGGGGTGAAGGAAGGCAGGATGTGAAAACATACGGTCACACTGGCAGAAGTCTGCCTGTGTGGCTTTTTCTTTTGCCTGAAAACTGCATATCGGTTTTGTGGCCTGTGGAGAGCAGGCTGAACAAGGGAAGTCCGGTGAGAGTCCGGCGCAGACGCGCTACTGTAATGTGCCAAGGGTACTGCCAAAATGCCATTGCTGAAAAGTGAGAAGGCGGCAGTGCTGCACAGAGCCAGGAGACCTACAAAACCATGGACTGATCTTTGGACGCGAAAGAAACCGTGAGATCCCACCAATGTAGAGGCATTGCGCCTGATAATGGAGGGACACGGTGTGAGCAACAAAGACAAGCCTTATCGTTTTGATCCACAACGGTGGAAACAGCAGCAGCTGGAGACAATGACCAACGCCGCCATGCGGCGCAAGGACGCTGAGTTCGTGGCGGCCCACCGGGACGACACAGACGAACAGCTGATTTCCTATCTCCAGCAGTGCGCCCAGGAGCTTGGGCATACGCCCTACCCCAGAGAGGTATTCGGGGGTGCTATGATCGGGGAACGGTTCGGCGGATGGTCCAGAGCGGTAGATGTTGCTGGGCTGCCCTACCCAACACATAAGGTCAGCGATAAGGGCAGACGCATCTACCGCAAAACCATGAAAGAGCAGTCCCGTGTATTCGACGAACGTCAGGCACAAAAACGGGAAGCTATCCGGGCCGTGAATCAAGAAAAGGCCGCTGTCGCTCAGGCCGAGAAACAGGCCCGCTTAGAGCGGGATGCCCGGTGGGGAGAAGCCCACGGGGATATGATGAGCGACGATGAGATACTGGAGTACCTTCGTACCTGCGCCGAGGTGCTGGGCCACTCCCCCTATTCCTATGAGGTTGAGGGTGGGCGGTATATTGCGGGGCGGTTTGTCTGCTGGTCTATTGCGTTGACCGAGGCCAAGCTGCCGCTGCCGAAGGGATGCCATAAGCCGAGGCGGGAACAGAAGTTGGAGTTCCTGGCGAGGAAAAATGGGTGTCAACCGGGATGTGACCCGGAGGCATGTACAGATTGAACTGAACCCGGCAACATGGTCAGAATTGAATGTGCGATGATATGAGCGCGTCTTTCTGGGTGTGTAACCTTCTTCGATTGCCCCACAAGATAAGGAGTGCTTGGTGAAAGAACGATCTGCATCACTTTGGTGCTACCGATAGAAATATCGTGAGCATAAATAAAAATCTGAAAGGATGGAAAAAGTTATGAAGCACATGAGAAAAGCACTGTCCCTGTTGTTGGTACTGGCAATGGTTGTCTGCTTTGCTGTACCTGCCTTTGCGGCCGATACGGATACCGCAACTGTAACGGTCTATGTTACGACGGGAATGTTCACGCCAGGCGGAATTGATGACAACGGGAACAACATCGCACAGACGTACATCGGCGGCAATCCGGAGAGCTATTTGATCCCCAACTACGAGGTCATCCCCGTAGACGGCCTTTCCATAAGCGCTAGTCTCAGTGAGTGCAGGGACGTCTATAATGCACCTAACACATTGTCGAGCAACGTCAATGTTCTGGACGCCATTATTTACTCACTGATGTTTAATGGCTATACATGCCGCGGTGGCTGGGATACTGTCAAAATTCCGAACGGCGGCTATGTCCACGATGTGCTTCCCGGATATGCGGGTACTGTGACCGTTACATATCCTTCTATCAATGGTGTTCCGTACGAGAAATATACCGGCAGCGGTTGGAACATTGCTTTCACGCAGAACGGCCAGTATGTTGTCCCGGAGCTGTACGGAAATAATTTTGTCATCGAAGATGGCATGGAGATTGTTTTTGACTACAGTCCCTATGTGCAGTACTATCCGGTCACAACGTCCAACTGATGATTCATTTTAATTAATCCATGAGGCGGGAGGGGCAGAAATGCCCCTCCCGTCATTTTTTGAGAGGGGTTATTCAATTGCTGAAGAAAGTATTTTCCGTTGTTCTTGCAATTGTTCTTGTTTTCTCTTCCCTCCCGTTCTATGCGTTTGCTGAGGATGTAGATGTATCGGTGCCTCTGGCTGAGGCTTCCCAGACGGAATCAGGAAATACTGACGCAACAGAGGAAGAGGGTACTGACGCGACAGAGGAAGAGGGTACTGACGCGACGGAGGCGGAGGAAACTTCACCCGATGCGGAGGATAAAGTCGGCGAAGAGTTCGACGAAGAAAGCGAAAAAACCGCCGAGCAGAGCGAGGGGGAAGGGGCGGCGGACGCTGATGCGCAGGTTCTGGTTGTTGAGGATGCCGAGGACAGCGGAAGCGTGGCTCCTGAGCGTATTACGCTGAGCAATGAGAAGCTGGAAGTAAAAATGAGAGAGAGCGCGGCTCTGACAGTCGAGCTTTATCCGGAGGATGCGTCCGGTCAGGAGGTCGTGTGGGAAACCGCCAATGCTGCAATCGTCACTGTGGATGACAACGGTGGTATAACCCCCGTAAGTGTGGGTACGGCAACGATTCGGGCGTCGGCAAAAGAGGACCCCGGCATTTTCGATACCTGCGAAGTCACGGTGTGGGATAGCTGCGGTGACAACGCAAGATGGTATGTCCTGGAAGATGGCGCGACCATGGTGATTGATGGCACCGGCCCGATTGCCGATTTTGCCAATGCAATAAAGCTGCCATGGAAAAATGTCAGGGCGAAAATTACGGAGATAAAACTGGGAAGCGACATAACGGCTATCGGGAATTTCTCGTTTGCCGGATTCAGTAAATTGGCGTCCCTAGATATTCCGGAAGGCAGCAAGCTGGAAAGCATTGGAAGAAGTGCGTTTATGGCTACGGGCAAGCTGACGGAAATCTATCTGCCGGGAACGCTGAAGCGAATTGATGATACCAATATTGGCAATAAGGACAAGATCCATTACCGTGGAACTGCTGCCGACTGGGAAAAACTGAACTATAAGGCAGCAAAGGCAACCGTATACGTTCTGGATGAAGCAGGAAATGAAGTTGAATATGTAGCTGACCCGTACAAATGCGGGGCAAATGCAAGATATAGCTTTGACAGCGATAGCGGTGTTCTGACGATTACGGGAACCGGCGCTACGGAGGACTATACGTCCGTGGCCAATACCCCGTGGTATGAACTCTGTTCGCAGATTAAAGCGGTTGTCGTCCAGAGCGGAATCACATCGGTAGGCGGATATGCCTTTGCCGAATGTGAAAATCTGGAAAAGGTCACATTGGCGGATACCGTTACAAGCATTGGGACCTATGCGTTCCGTACAGATACAAAATTGACGGAAATCAATTTGGAAAATGTACAATTACTTGGCAATAGCTCCTTTACGGGATGCGTGGGGCTGAGTGAGGCAAATTTGTGTTCTGCGCGGTCGATTGGCGAGCAGGCGTTTACCAACTGTACAGGTTTGACGGAGGTAAGTCTGGGCAGCGCGGAAACCTGCGTTGCTGAAATTGGAAAACGCGCGTTCAATGGATGTACTTCGCTGAAAACCGTTGCGTTTACCAATGTCAAAAAAATTGTAGATTACGCATTTGAGAAAGCCGCCCTCGAAAGCGCTGACCTGAGCAGCGTGGAGAGCATCGGCGCAAATGCTTTTGCTTTTACGAAAAATCTGAAGACGGTTGTTTTTGGAAGCAGTTTGACAACCATTGGCGGTGCGGCCTTTTCCATGTCCGGTCTTACAACCGTCGATATTCCGGGCGGGGTAAGCAGCATTGGCGGGTCCGCTTTTTCTGGCTGCAATTCCATGGTCAGTATGACTCTGAACGAGGGAATCAGCGTAATCCCCAACGGAATGGTTCAGAGCGGGACCGCGTTGGAAACGGTATCGCTTCCGCGGTCCCTTACGAAAGTCGAACAATACGCTTTCTTTGAGTGCGGCGCACTCAAAACCGTAAAATACGCGGGAACCCAGGATCAATGGGGCAAGGTCACTGTTGAGGAGTATAATGACCCGCTCGTTGCGATCATGGGAGAGAAGACGATCGCCGTTACGGGCGTAACATTGGACCGGGAAGCACTGGAACTCCAGCTTGGCGGTGCGGAGGAGACTCTGCACGCGGCAGTTACCCCGGAAAACGCGACAAACCGGAATGTAATCTGGAAATCGGATAATGAGAGCGTTGTGACGGTGGGCGCAGACGGTAAATTGTCTGCGGTCAGTGCCGGTTCGGCAACCATCACCGTGTCGACAGAGGACGGCGGGTTTACGGCCGCATGTAAAGTGACAGTTTCCGAAGTGGCGGACGATCTGGATATCTCCGGGTTCCGGTTTACGGTAAATAACCCAATGTTTACAGACCCGCTGCTGACGGAAAATACCCTGACGCTTCAGAAGCAGGAGAATAATTCCTATTTGCTGATCGCGCCGACTTACGCGATTGACCAGACGGCCCTTAATGGAATTACGCTCCGCATTGAAGCGCCCAGTGAAATTGAAGCACCTTTCTCAGTGAAATATACGGCATGGAAGAATGACGCGGCTGCAACATATCTGGGTGAGCGGACGGTAACTTCCGAAAACGGCGCTGCGACCATCGACTGTTATTATCAGAATGGTGGCGAGGTGTCTCCGAATATTGGCTGGAAAAATGTTCCGGTATATTCCGATTTCCTGATTCAGATAGAGGGGCAGAAGCAGGTACACAGGGTTTCTCTGGTACTCTATAATGAGTTGCGGAAAATCACCATTTCCAACAAATCAAACAGTGAAGCGGCAGCCCCGGTCATTACAAAGCTTGATGCGCAGAACTACGAAGTAATATTGACGCGCGGCGAAACCTATAAAATGGAAATTACGGCCGGATTGCAGTTAACGACATATAAGCAAGGCGTTGCGTACATATCCGAGCGAGGGAGTACGGAGGAAAAGGCCGGAACGATCGAGTATACGCCAGGGGAGGAAAGCGAAAAATACTTTACGATCCGCACCGCAAGCTCGGAGAGCAGCTATGGCATTGAGGAGCGCAGCTATTCGCTGCATGTAATTGTGGAGGCTCCGCCGCAGAATCCGCTGAGATTCCAGAAATACGAATACACAATAAACGGGGAAACAACCACGCTCGAAGCCGGAGCCAAATATCTTATCCCGAAAATAACGCAGTACGATGATTTTTCCATCAAGGCTGTTGTGGAAAACGCAGATGATACGGCGATATTTCACTGGACAAGGGGCCGTGGCCTTAATAAAACACCCATTGACGACCAGACCGGGTTGAGTGTAACAATCGACACGACATCCATCCGGATAATGGATTACGTATTTGACTGCACGGTTGAGTGCGGCGGTCAGACCATTACCCTGCCGATGCTTCGTGCGCAGAGCGTTAAAGCACTGGTTCTGGTACAGCCGGAAATTGCGGTACAGCCGCAGGGCGGCGAGTATCCGACAGGCGCGGAGATCAACCTCACGGCTGAAATTAAGCAGCTTGCCACTGGTGCTGTGAGATGCCAGTGGTATCGGTGCAGCGGCGAGGATTATGCGGACGCAACGCCCATTGATGGCGCAAACAGCTGTACCGTGGGCGGCGCCGGCTGGATTATCCCGTATACGGTCCCCTCTCAGGAGACCGGGAGCGCGTGGTACTTCTGCGAAATTTATGCTTATAAAAAAGAGCAGGACCTGAGCAGTGATAAGGTCAGAACTGATTGTGTTCAGGTCACGATTGTGGAGCCGGATCTCCCGATGAAGGGGAAGGGTACATCCGAAGATCCTTACCTGATAGCCAGTCAGGAGGACCTGATTGCGATTCAGAAAGCCGTAGCAGAGGGCAATGCTTTCGTTGAAAAGTATTTTACCTTTGCGGACAATATCACGCTTCCCATTGGCTGGGAGCCTATCGGCTGTACGAAGGACGGGACAAATGATATTCAGGCGGGTGCAAATCTGAACGCCTTTTCCGGCAATATCAACGGCGCGGGCTTTACCCTGACGGTTCCTGTTGGTGGGAAGCCTCTGCTGGGCTATGTCAAAGGTGCGACAATCAAGGACCTGAAGATTTACGGAGAGCAGATTGACGGATATGGACTCGTAAATAATTATGAGGGCGTTGGCCTGTCAGGAAGCGCAATCATCATCGATAATGTTACGCTGAAGAGCGGAAGCAAAACGCTAAAATCCGGCTTGATTGGCGCAAACATTACCACCAACGGTTATGCGGGCTGCAGTGCTGGTTTTACGGCAACAATCCGCAATTGTACGATTGAGCGCAATGTTATCATTGGATATACAGGAACCGAAAACCGGATCGGCTCCATTGCCGGACGGCTTCAGGGGACCGTTGAGAATTGTGTAAGCTATGCGACTGTTCGCGGCAACCAATATGTAGGCGGACTGGTTGGCGTGAAGGACAACGCAATGGGCTACTGTGAGGTGACGAATTCACAGTTCCACGGAACCGTGGAGGGAAATTCCTATGTTGGGGGTATTTCAGGCGGCCCATACAGCGGCGAAGCGGCACCCAACGGAATTCGGCTGAGTATTACCGGCTGTACCGTTGACGGTACGGTGAAGGGAAAGAGCTGCGTCGGCGGCATTCTGGGCGGCGACCCCAAGGTTGCTCAGGCTTGGGACGACTATTCTATTACCGGTAATGTGTTCAGCGGAACTGCAACGGGCGAAAAGTATGTAGGTGGAATCATCGGTTATTACGAAAGCCTCAACAAATGCGACACGATTGCCAATAATATCTACACCATCGGCGGGGATGTAAAAACAGGTATCGGCTTTGTACACTATCTGGATACCAGTTATCCCAACCCGACGACGATGGAGGGAACAATTGCCTTTAATACCGGGGAGACAACTGACAATTGCCCGGAGACTGCTTATTGCTCGTGGCGAAAGGATTTCAACCGGACCGACGATCCTCTTGGCAAGGATGCGGAGAAACTGACAAAGGCTTCAAATGGCAGCGACTCTTCCGTATGCTATAAGCTGGTAGCCAGCGGAGACTATAAGAAAGAGTATTACGTCGGCGATGCGTTGGATTTGTCCGGAATTCAGCTTACTGCCTACTGGACGAGCGGCAAGACCACGGACGTAGCTCAGAAGGATGTTACAATCAGCGGGTACAACAAGGATGAAGCCGGGACACAGTATGTGCGGCTGACCTATAAAGAAGTAAACTGCCTGATTACCGTTACAGTTATTCCCAGATCCAGCAAGATTACGGTTTCCGTGTCTATCTATGGAGACAGCAAGCACGGTGCATCCGGTGGAGTTCATGGACTCGCTATGGGCGGATTAAGTCTGTGGGCCAGCGAACACAATATGGAAGCGGATACATCGGAAACGGTATGGGATGTCTTGAAGCGTGTATTCTCGAAGTACAGCATGAGTGTTGACGCAAGCGATAATAATCAATATAATACCATTTACATTGCGTCCGTCAACGGCCTTGGAGAATTTGACAATGGCAAGCTCTCCGGCTGGATGTACACCGTTAACGGAAGCCATCCGGATGTTGGCGTATCGGCTCGGTATTTGAAGCAAGGTGATAAAATCATCCTGCACTATACCGATGACTACACCAAAGAAGAGGGTGGAATGACTCCTGTTGAGAAACCCGGCACCGCCCAGAAGGTCATCGACCTGATCAACAAGATCGGCACCGTGACCTACACGGACGCTTGCAAGCAGAGAATCGACGCGGCCCGGAGTGCCTATGACGCGCTGACTGATGCTGAAAAGAGCAAGGTTTCCAATTACTCCACCCTGACCAAGGCGGAGGCCGAGTACAAGCGGCTGATGCAGGCGGGGGCAACGGATGTGGACAACCTGATCAGCAAAATCGGCACCGTCACCGCAAACAGCGGCCCGGCCATCAGCAATGCCTGGAATGCCTACAACGCCCTGACGGCGGAACAGAAAGCACTGGTGAAGAAATTCAATACTCTGCAGGAGGCGACCCAGAAATGGAATCAGCTGAAGGCGGACGAAGTGGTCAAGCTCATCGACAAGATTGAGGAGCCTGTCACCGAAAAGAGCAAGGCTAGCATCGAGGCGGCCCGGAAAGCCTTCGACGGCCTGACCGATGCCCAGAAGCGTCTGGTCACCAACACCAAGAAGCTGACGGACGCGGAAAAGGCATACGCCCAGCTGACGGCTACCCCCGAGGACAAGGAAAAGGCCCAGAAGGTCATTGACCTTATCAAGAAGCTGACCAATGTCACCCTGGATTCCGAAAAGGACATTCAGGCAGCCCGGAAAGCCTATGACGCATTGACCGACCTGCAAAAGCCGCTGGTGGACAACTACGATGTATTGACCACCGCGGAAACCAAGCTGGCGATGCTGAAAGCCATGGGTAAGGTAAGCGACCCCTACATTTCCACCGGCGACTACATGGAGAAGCTGGGCACTCCCGGCATCGGTTCCATTGGCGGCGAATGGATGGTCATCGGTCTGGCTCGCTCCGGGCGGACGGTTCCCGGCGTGGAGGATTACTACAAGAAGGCCCTGGAGTACATTGAAAGCAGCATCGACCCCGAAACCGGACGGCTGCACAAGGCCAAGTCCACGGATAATTCCCGGATGATCCTGGCGCTGACGGCACTAGGCCGCGATGTGACCAACGTTGGCGGCCATAACCTGCTGGCTGGCCTCAGCGACCTGGAGTACGTCAAGTACCAGGGCAACAATGGTCCTATCTGGGCACTGCTGGCACTGGATTCCGGCAACTACCCCGTGCCCTCCGGCGGCACCGTCACACGGCAGGCCCTCATTGACGAGATTTTGAGTGTGCAGACCTCCGACGGCGGCTGGGCCATCTCCGGGGACCGTGCCGACTCCGACATGACCGGCATGGCCCTGACGGCTCTTGCCCCCTACTACAAGAAGGACCCGACTGTGAAGCAGGCCATCGACAAGGCCATTGCAAGGCTTTCCGAGATGCAGGACGAGGACGGCGGATTCAGCACCACCTATGGCGACGGCAAGTATATTGCTACCAGCGAATCCACCGCTCAGGTTCTCACCGCCCTGTCCGCTCTGGGCATTAACGCAGACACCGACTCCCGGTTCGTTAAGAACGGAAGCTCCGTCGTTGATGCACTGCTGCGCTACTATGTAAATGGCGGCGGCTTCAAGCACGTCATGGACGGCGAGATCGACGGCATGGGCACCGAACAGGCGTACTACGCACTGACCGCCTACTACCGCTTCCTCTCCGGCAAGACAAACCTCTACGACATGACCGACATCATCGACATGGGCGGCGACCCGGTAGAGCTCACCACCGAGCCCACCGTGCCCGCCACCACCGAGCCTGCCCAGGTGGAGCAGGCCAAGGCCGGCTATCCCTGGTGGATTCTGGTAATCTGCATCTTCGGTGGCTGCGGCTGGGGTGTTGCAATCATGCTCATCATTCCCAAGCTCAAAAAGAAGAAGGACTAAATGAACCAAGCTGAGGGTGGGGCAACCCACCCTCAGCCAGCAAGGAGCGCTGCATTTGAGAAATAGAAATATCCTGTGCCTACTGCTGGCAGCAGCCCTGCTCATTCAGCCCATCTCCCTGAGAACCTGGGCCGATGAAGTGACACAGCAAGAAGAAACCGTTGCCGCGGAACCCACCGAGGCGGAAGAAACAGAAGAAATCATCGAGGAGCCGGAAGAAACCCAGGAGCCTGCCGAGGAATCCGAACCGGAGGAAACCATGCCGGAGGAGACAGAAGACTGGCAGGAGCCGGAGGAGGACTACGAGGAAGACTACGAAGAAGTCTATGAAGAAGGCCCCTTCTTCCCGGACTACACATTGGAGGAGTACGGCGACGTACTCTACGGCTCCGACACCATCAAAACAAACGGGTGCAGCGTCTGCTGCATGGCGGTAGCCGCTACCTACCTGACGGGACACCAGTATTACCCCGATGAGCTGGCCCGCTGGTTTGGCAGCAAGGCGGAAAACAATGTGGACCGACTGCGCTACATGGCAAACGCTTTGCACCTGCCCATGACGGAAGCGGAGAACTACAACTTCGTAAAAGAGGCGCTGTGGGAGGGCAAAATCGTCATCCAGCTGATGAACAGCAAGTCCCTGTTTACCAAGTCCCAGCATTTTATCCTGCTGAAGGGCTTCAATTCGGACGGGAAAATCATGGTATACGACCCCTCCAATTCCAACCGGAGCAGTTGGTATCTGGCGGACAAGTTTGAAAACGGCTTTACCACAGACGAAATCTGCTGGGGCTACGACGGAGCCTTCATCCTGGACCCCGCAGCCATGCCGGAAAATCCCTTTATCTACGAGGAGCCGGTTCGGGAGTATGTGGAGCCCCGGTATGAGGGTCTGAAGCTGACCGACGAGGAAACCACGCTTTTGGCAAGGCTGATCTATGTGGAAGCCAGAGGCGAATGCGAAGATGGGCAGCAGGCCATCGCAGAGGTTGTTCTCAACCGAATTACCTCCGGCCTGTTTGGAAACTCCCTGACGAACCTCATCAACGATGAAAGTCAGTTCGTGCCCCGGAAGCTTCTAAAAGAGGCCAAGCCGGGACAGGCCCAGTACGAAGCCATTGACCGTGCCCTCTACGGCCCCTATGTGCTGCCGAAAGAGGTCATGTTCTACGGCAGGGTGCGGACAACAGACAGCGTATGGGGCAATATCGGTGCCCATATCTTCTGCTATCCCAACGGCTATTTGGCCACAGAACAAAATTAACCCAACGAAAGCCGGACCGTCCGATGCTGCCCCCAGCACGGATGTCCGGCTTTTCAGAAAATGAGGCGGACTATGAAAAAGAAGAAAACAGCGAACATAATTATGGTTCTCATCATTGCGGTCATTGCCATTGCCGGTGTGACCGCGGCGTTTCTGCTGAAAACCAACACCGGCAGCGGCCTGGGCAGCCAGTACAAGATTACAAAGCTCAAAGACAACACCTTGATAGAAGAAGGGCAAACGGACACTTGTACCATTACCATCGTCTGCGATACCATCCTGGACAATACCGATAACCTGAACGAGGAAAAGGCCCCCTTCGTGCCCAAGAACGGCACCATTCTCCCCAAGACCATGGTGAGCTTTGCCCAGGGAGACACGGTATTTGAAGTCCTGAAAAAGGTCTGCGATGCCACGAACCTGCAAATTGAATACAGCTACACGCCTCTGTACGAAAGCTACTATATCGAGGGCATCAACCATCTGTATGAGTTTGACGTGGGCCCGGAATCCGGCTGGATGTACAAGGTCAACGAGTGGTTCCCAAACTACGGCTGTTCGGCCTACACCCTAAAGGATGGGGATGACATCGTCTGGTGCTACACCTGCAACGGACTGGGGGCAGACGTGGGTGAAGTCTGGATGGGCGACGACAATGGGTAACGACGCGTTTTCAAACTGCCATCCGGCGGTGAATTTTACGTTTTTTGTCGGGGCCATCGGCTGCGCCGTGGTCATCCAGCACCCGGCCTATCTGGCGATGGGCATTCTAAGCGGTATAACCTATTATCTGCTGCTCCACGGACGAAAGGGAATCCAAAATATTCTGGCCATGCTGCCCATTTTCCTGATTTTGACCTTTGCCAATCCTCTGTTCAACCAGTATGGCCAGCGGGTGCTGTTTCGGTATTTTGGCAGACCCTACACCCTGGAAGCCCTGCTCTACGGCCTGGCCATTGGCGGGATTTTCCTGGAAATGCTGCTGTGGTTCGGGTGCTACAATGCTGTTCTCACCCGCGATAAGTTTACGGCGCTGTTCGGGAATCTCATTCCCTCCCTGTCGCTGCTTCTCGTGATGGTTCTGCGGCTGATTCCCAACTTTTTGCGGAAAGCCGCCCAGATTGCCGGGGCGCGGAAGTCCATCGGCAAAGGAGCCGCCGAGGGAGACACCACCCGCGAAAAGCTGGAGGACGGCATGTCCATTCTGGGCGCGCTGACCTCCTGGGCCTTGGAGGGCAGCGTGGTTACGGCGGATTCTATGCGCTCCCGGGGCTACGGCACCGCCAAACGCACCAGCTTTATGATCTACCGCATGACCGGCCTGGATTTGGGCCTGCTGGCGGCGATGGCAGCCCTTTTTGGCATTGCTGTATTTATCGGAGACAAAAGCGCGGCCTTTACACCTATTCTGTCCATTGCACCCATTGGCGGGTGGAATCTCCTGGGGCTTCTGGCCTATGGAATGTTCCTCTTACTGCCCACCGCATTACACATAAAGGAGGCCATTCAATGGCACATTTCGAGATCAAAGATCTGACCTTTTCCTATGCCGCTGCCAAGGGAAAGCATACGCTGGAAAATGTCAGCCTGACGATTGAGCAGGGGGAGTTTCTGGTTCTTTGCGGCAAATCCGGCAGCGGCAAGAGTACCCTTCTGCGGCAGCTGAAAACCGTCCTGACCCCCAACGGCAAACGAACCGGGGAGGTTCTTTTCCATGGTGTTCCTTTGAAGCAGGTTTCTGACCGGGACCAGTCCGGCAAAATCGGCTTCGTCATGCAGAATCCGGATGACCAGATCGTCACGGATAAGGTCTGGCACGAGCTGGCCTTCGGCCTGGAAAGCCTGGGCTGCGACCAGAAAACCATGCGAGGCCGGGTAGCGGAAATGGCCTGCTACTTTGGCATTCAGGATTGGTTCCACCGGGATGTAGCGACCCTATCCGGCGGACAAAAGCAGCTATTAAACTTGGCATCCATTATGGCCATGCAGCCGGAGGTGCTGATCCTGGACGAGCCAACCAGCCAGCTGGACCCCATCGCTGCCAGTGACTTTTTGAATACCGTTCGGAAAATCAACATGGAGCTGGGCACTACCGTCATCATCACCGAGCATCGTCTGGAGGATATTTTCCCTTACGCAGACAGGGCAGTGGTCATGGACAAGGGCAAAGTCATTGCGGATGATGCCCCCGGAAAGGTGGGGCAGCTGCTGTTTGCTGGGAATAACCCCATGTTCGCTGCCATGCCCACCCCGGTGCGGGTTTATTATGGGGCAGGGGGCACCGGGGAAAGCCCGTTGACCGTTCGCCAAGGGCGCAGTTGGCTGAGTAAGGAATTTCCAAAGGAGCCGAGCATCAAGGCCATCCCCGCTCCCGCCTTGCCGGAAGAAATTGAAAATCCGGCCCTTACCCTAAAAGAACTCTGGTTCCGATATGAAAAGGATTCCCCGGATATTCTGCGAGGCGTCAGTGCGGAAGTACCCGCAGGAAGCCTCTATGCCATCCTGGGCGGCAACGGTGCGGGGAAGTCTACGACCCTAAAGGCTATCTCCGGCGTTTGCAGACCCTACCGGGGCAAGGTGACGCTGTTTGGAAAGCCGGTGGAAAAATACAAGTCTTCAGAGCTGTTCCATGGCTGCCTTGCCATGCTGCCCCAGGATCCCAAGAGCCTGTTTGTCAAAAAGACCGTCCGGGAAGACCTGGCGGAAATGACCAAGGACAAGCAGGATATTGACCAGATCGCTGCCCTTTGCCAGGTGACGGAGCTTCTGGACAGCCACCCATACGACTTGTCCGGCGGCGAACAGCAGCGGGCGGCCCTGGCAAAGGTGCTGCTCACCAAACCTAGACTTCTGCTGCTGGACGAGCCTACCAAAGGTATCGACAGCTTCTTCAAGGAAACCTTTGCGGAAATCTTGGCGGATTTGAAGAAACAGGGCATTACCATTGTTATGGTTTCTCACGATGTGGAGTTCTGCGCCCGATACGCGGACATTGTCAGTATGTTCTTCGACGGACAGGTCCTGACCACGGATACCCCCAGACGGTTCTTTGGAGCCAACAGCTTCTATACCACCGCTGCCCACCGCATGAGCCGCCATGTGTTTGAGGGAGCCGTTACGGCGGAAGACGTGATTCGTCTCTACAAAGAAAACAAGGAGGCAGCAAAATGAAAAAATCTCACATTGCCACGCTCCTGATTTTCCTGCTGGTGATTCCGGCAACCCTGTTCTTCGGGCTTCGGCTGACCGGCAGAGCCTACTATCTCACCAGCACTCTGGTGATTATTGAAATCATCATCCCGTTTCTTTTAGCCTTTGAAAGCTGCAAGCCCCAGGCCCGGGAGCTTGTAGTCATTGCGGTGCTGTCCGCCCTGGCGGTGGCGGCCCGTGTGGTGATCCCCATCCCCAATTTCAAGGCCATCTTCGCCATTATCATGCTGTCCGGCATTGCCTTCGGTCCGGAGGCGGGTTTCCTGGTGGGCGCTGTCTCCGCGTTTGCCAGCAACTTCTTTTACGGTCAGGGAGCCTATACGCCCTGGCAAATGTTCGCCTACGGCGCGGGCGGTATGCTGGCGGGATTCCTGTTCGCAAAAGGCCGACTGCCACAAAAGCGCTGGGTAATGGCTATCTTTGGCTTTCTGGCCTGTGTCCTGTTCGTGGGTCCGCTGCTGGATACCTGCACGGTGTTTTTGACCCTGCCCATTATCAACGCTCAGACGGCCTGGCCTCTGTTTATTTCCGGCTTCCCGGTCAATATCAGCCAGGGCATCTGCACGGCTTTGACCATGGTGCTGTTCGGCCCGGCGCTGCTGGAAAAACTTGACCGGGTGAAGCTGCAATATGGCATGACGGAGGACGAAGATGGGGTTTGAAGCCTGCCATCCGGCGGTGAATTTCATCTTCTTTGCCGCCGTACTCTATGGCTCTGCCACCTTTCGGCACCCTGTGTTCCTGGCAATCGCCTATCTCTGCGCCTTTGCCTACAGTGTCAAGCGCCGGGGAAAGCGGGCCGCCATTTTTAATCTCTGCCTGCTGCCTCTTGTGGTGGTCTTTGCCCTGTACTACAGTTCCTACCACCATTTCGGTGTCACAGTCCTGAGAAAAAACTTTGTGGACAACAACATGACCCTGGAAAGCCTGGTGTACGGCCTGGTGATTGGTCTGCGGTTTGCCACGGTGTGTATGTGGCTGGAATCTATGTTCCAGGTGGTGTCCTCGGACAAGGTGGTGTACCTGTTCGGGAAAATCAGCCCGTTGCTGTCCCTGTTTTTGACCATCTTGCTGCGCCTGATTCCCAGAATCGGTCTGGAGGCAAGGCGCATCAACCTGGCGCAAAAAGGCATTGGCAGAGGCAGCAACCAGGGAACTATTTTTCAGCGGATTGTCAACTGCCTGCGCATTTTTTCCATGCTCATTACCTGGATGATTTCAGCCTTGGCCCTGGAATCCGACTCCATGCGCTCCCGTGGCGGCCTGCTCCGGGGCCGGACGGCTTTCTCTATTTACCGCTTTGATAACCGGGACCGGGCCTTTGTGATTGGGCTCTTTGCCTGCATCACCCTGACGGTCATGGGCGTGATTCTGGGGGCCAGCAAAATGTGGTACAATCCTAGGATCATCTGGCGGACTCTGAACGCACTTGGGGTGTTGACGGCATTGGGCTACTTGGCACTCTGCATGATGCCTATGGGATTAGAGCTTTGGACGGAGTACCGATTTGCACAGGAAAGGGAAAGAGCAAATGACACCGACGGATAACACATTTTTCGAAGAGTACAAGCGCCTTGATAGAATATGCTCGGATATGTATTCAGTTTCTGGGGGTGTCAGCCAGTACATTTTGAATATGGAGAATCATTTCTCCGAAGGAACAGGGGTAGTTGACAATTGGAAGCAAACATATGGAGAACTAAAACCCCTTCGCTGGGTTAGAAATCAAATTGCTCACGAAGCGTCTGGAGGCTCGATAAGCTCTGACCACGATTTAATGATACTTCAGGCAATAACGTTAAACATTCTTCAACAGGAAGATCCGCTTGCCTTGCTACACAGAGAACAATATAGGCGTTGTAATCGGATTACACAAAGGAGACAAAAGTTTGAAACAAAGTTGCCTATCGAGGGCGTAGATAAAACTGCGCCTTTATCCCCCAAAAGGAGAAAAACTTGTTTTTGGCAAGTCGTGATTCTTCTTGTTTTATCCACTGTCGCAATAGTTTTTGCGATATACTTATCTATCGAATAGAAGCAGACCATATTTTTGCGCCAAAGCCATGAAAAACAGCTCCCATCTTTGAATGATTTCAGAAATGGGAGCTGTTCAATTTGAGCAGTCTTAAAGATTCTGCCGATGCTTCTTATTTCATTTCCTCCAAGGGCTCCAACCCCATTTCTTCCCAGGTAACACCATAGGGCGCACCGCCAGAGGTGTAGCCTGCAATATAGAAGAAGGTATCATCCTGTTCAAGTAGTGTTGCTTCCACTGCTTTTTTCGCCCGCTTCTTCCGTGGCTTACCTACCTTCTTAGCAGCACGGACACGCTGCAACTCCTTGACTTCTGCATGACTGCGAATGTGCCCCGGAAGCCCATCTGTTTCCAGACGCTCTATAATGTGCGGAAGCTTTTTGAGATATGCAGCGTACACTTCCTCGTATGCGACACGAAAGCTGCCAATATGGTTGTATAAAAAACCTCCGTGAATTTGAAATGTGGGAATTTCAAATCCACGGAGGCGGAGAGCGGCAATGAAGCCCTAAAGGCGCAGAAAAGCCCGCAGCATGATTGCTGCGGGCAGAATGGGGCGATATGAGATTGTGGTGGGGCGGCGCATCCGGAAGAGGCTGAAAAGATAGCGGGGCACAGAGAATGTGTCCCAACAAGGTACAGCCTTGTTCCCCAAATTTGAGGGATGGTGCGCCGAAGCCATACATCTTTCCCAAACGTAGCAAAAGCGCAACTCAAATTCCCTGCATCTTGAATTTGCAAAGAATAAACTGCTGCACTTTTACTAGATTGCGACCAAACAGTATTTGTGAATGCAAACCTCAAAGCAGTTTGCTCCCTGCACGCCTTCTATCCTACGGCCTGTGTCAGCACACATGCCGTTGTGCTTTGCGACATGAACGGCAGGCAAATGCCGCTCTCACCCGCGCCGACCAGCAGCTCTGTGCCGCTCGGGCTGATCAGGAGGGGATACGTCTCACACAAATACATCGGACCGTCCGTGACGCCATAGTTTTTACCGCCCACAAGCGACAAGCTGAGCGTCACATAGCTCGGCCCGTCCTGAATGGTCTGAATCGTCCAGAAACCGTTCCACATCTCCTCAAATTCGTCGCTGTCTTCGTATACCCAATTCAGATCGACCGTACCGCCCGTCTCATCCTCAGGATAGAAGCGCAGCGAGAAATAGGCATAGCGGCTGGATCTCTCTGCCATGGCCTCTGTGATCCAGCCCATACCCGTACTCTCTGACCCCGCCAGGCCGAGCACGGTCATGCCGCTCCAGCCGTCGGCAAGCCACGCGGAAAACTCGGCCGGGGCGTTGTACCAGGCATATTCCGTAAAGTCAAACGAAAGATAGTCTCCAGCTTCCGATATACACGGCGCAAGATAGCTCATCGCATCAAACGAGGGATACCATTCGCAGGTATTCCCGTTGTTGTCAGTGATGAAGACCTGGGTGTCGGCCTCATATGCAACGCCGTCAAGATTTGCAAAGAGCAGCACCGGCTCGCCGCTCTCCGACCGGTAGAGCACCTCCGTGACCTCGTCGGTCTGTGTTTTTTCGTTCCACTGCACACGGTTGATCGCAAGCGTCGCGTTCTCGTCGACCGGCACGATGCAGTACAGATGCCCCGCACCGCCGATAATGTGCTCCTCGTCGATCTCAGCGATGAAGGGGTATTCGTGGAGCATTGCCTCATTGGTCTCCCGCAGCCATGCGGGGAAGCCCGCCTCGAAGCCCTCCTCAAACAGGCCGCCGACATAGCCGAGATATGCCGCGCCAAACATTGTCATTGGAAATTCGATTCTGTCCCGCAGCCGTCCAAGCGAGGTCTCTGCCTCCTGTGAAAAACCGTATTGTACCGGCTGTGTGTCCACGGCCTCATTTCGTGACGTGCGATTGCTCATATCGCTCTGCGATATCGCTTCTTCCGGCTGTTTCTCCGGCGTTTTTTTATCGGCCTTTCTGGGAAAGTCAACCTTATCTGTACTCATTTCGGGTTCGTCCGACTCCGGTTGCGTCTTCTGCGCACAGGCACAAAGCGACAGTAGCAGAGCCAGTGCCAGCAGCAGCGCGAGTATTTGTTTGCGTGCTGTTTTCATGGTCGCTCCTTTCAAAATTTTCCGCTTCGGCCGGAACCGCCACCGCCGGATTCGCTGT